>RRZU013029508.1_pt1 | contig 18308 bp, 12 predicted proteins | sample 2165561 | NCBI WGS metagenome assembly RRZU01 (sample SAMN10456909, study PRJNA506462) | wastewater metagenome | isolation source: wastewater sludge | place: USA: Moscow, Idaho | reverse complement strand
TAAATGTGACCAGTGCCCTTTTAGTGGCTTTTGTCCGAAGTTATTGGAAGGAAGCAAACTTTGAATGATAAAATTTAAAGAAAGATGGATACAAAAAGAATATTTAGTTTTTTGCAAAATCTAACCATCAACAATAATCGTGAATGGTTTCACGAACACAAGGATGAATATAATTATTGCAAAAAGGAATTTGAAAAAGGAGTTGCCCAACTTATTGAAGCTATTGCCGTTTTTGATCCGGAAATAGCTCATCTGACGCCACAGGATTGCTGCTATCGCTTCTATAGGGATGTGCGGTTCAGCCAGGACAAAAGTCCCTACAAAAATCATTTTGGAGCTTACATCTGTGCTCATGGCAAAAAGGCTTTGAGGGGTGGGTATTATTTTCATCTCCAGCCCGGGCGCTGTGTCTTGAGCGGCGGTTCCTACTGGTTACCGACTAATATCCTGACAAGTTGCCGAAACGAGATTATGGGAAATATCAATGAATGGCTGAAAGCTGTAGCCAATGGCCAGTTCATCAAGACTTTTGGATATCCTAATGAAGGAGTTTTGAATGATAACGAGGTCTCAGACAAAGGCTTTGGCATTACTCATCTGAAGACGGCTCCTAAAGATTTTCCACGTGATTACAAATATATTGACTATCTCCGCATGAAAGATTATGCCTGCTGGAAAAAGGTAGATGATCTTTTTTTCGATCAGGATAACTGGATTGAGGAGTCAATAAAAGTGTTTAAAATAATCAAGCCTATGATGGATTTTATGAATTCTGTCATTGACGACTATGAATAAATGAAAGAAATTCAATGCCGAACTTATAGGACTGGCATTGAATTTCCTACTGTATATATTATTTGCCACATAATTTGTGATAAGGACAGTTTTGGCATCTGGTTCTATCTTCAGTAGGTAGAAAAGCAATAGCGGGATCATAGATTTGCTGCAAGACACCCGTCAACAAGATTTTGTAGTCTTCAGCATACTCCTGTATATCAATCACTTTATTCTTTCCGATTGACAAAGTCGGATCATAGTCTTTTGCTCCTGCATGCTGGATAAAAAGCAAAGCCGGACCTACCGGTAAATGTCCTTTATCCAGATTCGGGTCCTGCCGTACAATAAGAGCATAGAGGAAACTCTGCAGAAAATAATCAGAATGCCGTTGCTGAATTCTATCTGTAGCAAAGATCTCTTCAATCTTATTGACTTGCGATTGTGGCACATTACCTGTTTTATAATCAATAACACGAATACGATCACCTGCTCCAGGAGAGACAACACGGTCCAGACGATCGATGAAACCGCTTATTTTAATGTTTTGTAATCCCTTTCGGGTTTTCACCGGCATCTCTGTAGAAACGTTCTTCTCTAATCCCAAAATTTCAAAGGGTGCCAACTGAATATCGATTTTCAATAGTTGCTTCAAATAGTCAATAATCACCTCACGGTTAATATACTGAAGCCCGTTATACTCGGGTTTGAAGCCTATTGTCTTTTCCGGAATATTAAAGAGCTTTTCCGAAAAAGCCTTGTCGACAATAACATCCAGCTGCTCGGGATGTCTGAGATATTCTTCTATCTGATCCTTTTGAACCGTCGCGCCTTCTCCAAACTTATCATAAAAAAGCTCAGCAGAACGGTGGAAGATGTTACCAAAGATACGGTTATCAATCTGATCTTCTTCAGCCTCGTCCGGTTCTTTTATATCTGCAATATAACGATAGAAGAAAGACAATGGACAGCGAAGAAACTTATTGATCGCAGTAGGAGATAACACGTTGATATTATCCAACTTACTCAATGTTATTTCATCTTTTTCTATAGCTTCCGGCTGAAGGATAACAGGCTGCTTTCCGGCCTGTAGACTTATCTGCTGAATATGGAAAGGACTTTCGACCAGAAGCTGAAGCATAAAACGGCTCATCTCTCCAGTCTGCCCGTTCCCTGTAGAGTGATTGTATACCAGAGTAACATCACCGGCACGCTGCAACAAACTATGAAAATAGTAAGCAAAAATAGCAACCTTGTTGTCCACAGTAGTCAGTCCATACGCCTTACGGATAGAATACGGGATAAAAGAAGCATCGTTGACGCCTTTTGGCAGGTTGCCTTCATTACAGGATAGCAAAAGAACATGATCAAAATCCAGGTTTCGGGTCTCCAATATACCCATGACCTGAATGCCTATAACAGGTTCTCCATGAAAAGGAATAGAAGTAGACTGAATAAGCTGAGTAAGAAGCCGCTGGAATGTACGAATGTCTATATCCAGATCACCGGACGTCATCAGTCCGGAAAGCCGGTTGATTAACGTATACGTGCGGAAGACTGATTCCTGCAACAAAGCATCCCCGTTTTCCCCGATATGATGGCCGGTCCATTGAAGGACGTCCCCCAGCCAATTGCACAGTTTCAAAGCCATTTCTTTTTGGGTTGGAGCATCAATATCACAAAACAGCAGAGACAGTCCTTCATCCTGCTCAGTACCCTTTGCATTTCCTTTTTCATCATAAACAATGATATTGCTCAAATCTCGTCGAGACGGATAAAATTTGCGATGCTTCTCATTAATTTCCGTAAAAATGCCATTACTATTATCACTCATATAACAAATATACGGATGGCGCAATATCATATTGACTTCATGCAAACGATAACGATCAGAATGATCAACCCGCCCTATAGTCTGCAATTGAATCAAAACATTTACGAAAGAGCTGACCGGAGCCTGAGCGAGAGGATATCCCGTGGTAACGTTCACATTCTTTATTTCATCCGGAAGACTATGAATTACAGCATTAAGCAGTTTCTCATCTGCCATGACTACGGCTGTATTCCTTCCGTCTTCATATCGGCAGTCTGTCTTCAGCCAATCACTGACATACCTCGCCTGGATATTCTCTGTAGCAGCATCAACAAAAGTAACCTTTTTAGCCTTGGAAAAATTCTGATAAATAGCGGCATCATGGTTATCCAGTTCATTTGGATAATGTAGGAGATATTGCCGGATATACGTTCCAGCTTCGGAGTGGATATAGTAATCATCAAAATCCCAATAAAACTTCGCCTTACCTTCCTTCATCAGACGATCACAAAGACTGAGTTCCACTTTCTGCATCATGTTAAAACCTACAAAAAGATAAGTATCATACTCAAAATCTATCTGTGGCATTTCTACTACCTGACGGTACAAAGCACCTTCATAGGCTATCCCCTGACCGGTCAACCTCTCATTAAAAAGATCGTAAATCTTATAGAAATGACTCCACAGACTGAGGAAACGACGCTTTAATTCAGAATCATGATCCTCAGAGAAATTACTAAAAAACTTCTTTAGCATTTCTCTCTGGTCATCTGACAGATAGGATACATCATCCAACTCATGAATATCCTTCAAATTAGCAAAGACTTTCTTTGCATCAGCCATATTCTTATCAATATCATCAAAATCAGCTATGAGTAGTTGTCCCCAGCCATAGAACTCATCAAGAGTTTCCTCACTGCCGGTGCAAAGCGTAAAAACCTTATAAAGATCACAGATCAATTTAATGGGGTCACCTACCTGACGATTGGAATGGCGGCGGAAAAGATCACTGATCGTGATATAAGCTGGGCTCCATATCGGCTTGTCAGACAATCGTGCCAGTTCCTCATTAAGAAAAAGACTCGCACGCTTGTTCGGAAAAACAACAGCAATCCGGCTAAGATTGGTGCCATACTTCTTGATGATATCCTTTGCTATATAATTTAAGAATGTATTCATTTCTGCTCTTTATCTCCCTTTACTTCAATTATCTCATTCTTGTAAACAAACCACAAATAACCCTTTATATTCTGATAACCCATATTTCTGAGAAGGGCCATATAGTTTCTTACCTGGGTTTTATATTCATCTCTGAAACGGCCAAATTTAAAATCTACCACTATCATCTCATGCCCATCATACATAACACGATCAGGACGCTGCTCTACCACTTTTCCGTCTTCATTGACAAAAAGGACAGAACATTCATTAAAGAGTGTCCATCGAGGAGAAAACCAGTCAGCAACCTTACTGTTTTCCAATCTCTTACGAAGCATTATTGAAAGTTTTTCTTTAGTAAGAGTCTTATCATAGATGATACCTTCCAGTTCGAGTTGTTTTAATGCTCCCTCTATATCATCTGAAGTATGGATAGAAGAAAACAAGTTATGCAAAACATTCCCCAACTGGATGTAATTACGCTGCCGGGCAAGAGTCTCATCCTCATCACCATCGATGAATTCGCGGCTTTTGTTGCTCTGCCGAAATATAACTTTAGAAGAATAATTGGAAACAGAGACATCAGAAGGAATAACTGGTTTTTCAAAAACATTATCAGACACCTTCTCATCTATCTTCATCACTGTAAGATCCAGAGTTCCATATTCGAACAAAATATCTTCCGTTTTCTTTTCCGAAGCAATACCTTCGAGCTTTATCGGTACTGTCCGAACCCTTTCCCATTCACCATCAGATAGTACCTGTTCAATAATATCAGAGCGGGTAGTGGCATTACCCCGATGAGCTATGACAAAAAGATTTTGCGATGCTCGCGTAAAGGCAACATAAAGCAAATTCATGTTGTCAACCACATTCTGCAGATGCTCATGGAGATAATCTTTTTCATAAATGGTACCCATCATATTCTTAGAACTGAAATCAACGGGTACAAGCGGGAGCTCATTAAACGGTTCTTCTTCCGGCTCACACCAAAGGGTAGTATTCGCCTTCTCCATTTTCCAGTCACAGAAAGGGATAATAAGGTTACTAAATTCCAGTCCCTTACTTTTATGAATGGAAAGGATGCGCACTCCATGAACATCATCACTCTGTATAGTCTTGCTATGCAAGGTTTTGTCCCATTCTTCCAAAAAGGTACTGACATCTGAGGAATAATCAGTAATAAAACTATTTAATTCATCATAAAAAGCACAGATATAAGCATTCTCATGTTGTACCTTGTTCAAGGAAAAAAGAGAATAGATTTTTTCCACAAGATCAAAAAGGGGCATCGTAAGGAACTTGGAAAAATCAGTAATAAATTCCTGAGGCAGAAATCGATCAAGATGTTCGACAGAATCTTCACCCTTACCGCAGACATATAATTCTGTATCATTAACGGCATCTCCGTCGATCACCTTACGATATAATTTAACAAGAGTAGCTCTTGGAAGTATATCTTCTGGATGAACAAGAAGAGCAAGTGCTTCTATAACGACCTTGACAGACAAGGATGAATCAAGCCGAAAGGCCTCATCACTGACTAGTTCTATGTTTGGATAGTTCACTGCAAAATAATCGGCAATTTGCTGTATGCTGGCATTATTCCGTGTCAGTACAGCCATCCTGCCATAAGGGATACCCTGCATGTGAAGAGTATTAATATGATCAGCTATAGCCTCAAGCGTTCTATTCTGAAAATCATCGTCAGAAAGAAGTTGAATGCTGACAAGCCCCGAATCAGTCTTATTCCCGGGCACATTTTGTTCCAGCCCTGTATAGGCATTCTTCATCTCTTCGGCCTCTTCGGGGTTCTGTTCCTTTAGTTCCTCATACTCTATATCTGCGGCCTTACGAAAAAAAAGATTGTTGAACTCTATAATATTTTTGTCTGAACGGTAATTTGTTTCCAACGGTTTAACAGATAGCTGATCTTTCTTTTCCCCGAATTCATCGACAATATTATTGAGAAGCCTCCAATCCCCGTCCCGCCAACGATAAATACTTTGCTTGACATCTCCCACAATAAGATTACTTTTCCCTTCGCTCATAGTCTCTTCCAGCAGCACTTTAAAATTCTGCCATTGTATTGTGCTGGTATCCTGAAATTCATCGATCATGATATGTTCCAGTTGAGTACCGATCTTTTCAAAAATGAAAGGAGAATCACTTTCTCCAATAAGGGAATGCAATAGATTCTGGGTATCACTTAACAGAAACCGGTTGGCATCCTTATTCAGTTCTTTGACCTTCTCATCTATACTATTAAGCAAACGAAGCTGGTTAATATGGCGCATAGTAAGTTTAACACTTTGAGAGAGTTGGAACAGCTTTGGGCGCATTGCCTCCGTATCACGAAGAAGAGCAAATAGCATTTCATCCACAGCATCCTTGACAATAAGTTTTCTGGGACTGGATTTTTTTACCCATGCATCAGAACTTTCCATACCAGCAAGGACACGCTTGGTAAGGACGCTGTTGTCAAAAATACCATTCTTCAGTTTTAGAAAATAACTACAGACACCCGAAGCCCCATAAGAAAAATCACTGATGTCAAGACTATTTTCTTCAAGATAATCCTCAAAGGTTGCAACTACCTGCTTTATCGCATCATCAGCTCTTTGCCCAATTTCCCTCATCTTCGCACTAAAGTCGGTAAAAAAATCCTTTTGGGAAAAAGTTGCCGTAAGCTTGTTGCTATGCTCTTTATAACATTCTTTGAAAATATTACAGCCAAATTTCTTGATCTGTCCGATAACATTCCAGCTTTTATCTTCCTTGATGTTTGCTTCTATATAATCCATAATCCATCTGAGGAGAAGACTTGAAGCATCAAGATTCTCTATCAGCTCATCCACAGCCATGTCTTCCACCTGATAGTCATTAAGTTCAATACGCAGGTTAGCAGTAAGATCCAATTCCCTGGCCAAATTGCGAAGAACATTCTGGAAAAAAGTATCAATTGTCTCTACACGAAAATGATTATAGTTATGTACAAGTAATTCAAGAGCCTTTCCTGCCTGACGAGATACGATAGCAGGGGAGAGATCCAATTCTTCTATTATTTGGTCCATATAATCTTGGGAATCAGGAAGCCCTTTCCATATACCATAGAGCTGACTCAGAATACGCATTTTCATCTCTTCCGTAGCTTTATTGGTAAAGGTCACTGCAAGAATATTACGATAGGATAGCGGATTCTGTATAACCAGTTTCATATATTCTTTTGCCAGGGTAAAAGTCTTTCCTGATCCTGCCGAAGCCTTGTATATTGTTAAGGTTTTAGTCTTTTCTATAGCCATTTTTTTAATGTTGAATTACAAATATAACCTTTTATCTTCCTTTAGACGAATATTCCAAGCCTTTTTTTACAATGTTTTTCTTCTTTTTAAATAGACCCAGGACAGGAGAGTCACCAATTGCGGAAAAGCTCCAAACCAAACTTGCAGCCAAAACCGCCAAACTTACCATTGGAAGTCGCGACAAAAACACCCATAGAGAAAAGACGGGTCTGTACACCATAACCCATTTCTGTGTAGGGATGCAAATGATTGACAACGAGAGCACTACCGTAAATGCGCTCTTTCTCAATGAAATGACCGATAACAGGAAGCCATCCGACTAAAAGAATAGGAGATTCATAGGTGAAATTCCCTCTCAGATAATATTCAGAAGCATTATACCAATTGGAATTTAATAATTCAAAATCACCTGACCATTTATCATTCCATCCACCGATAATATTGTCTTCACGGAAGTTTGAATAATCAAGGAAATACCAATTTTTACCTTTATGAGTATAGAATCCTCCGCCAAGACGCATTGACATTGCCCGTTCTCCCGGCAGATGATAAATATACTGTCCATCCATTTCCCACCGTTCATACTCTATATTAGACCTGCATAATCCTTTAACACTCTGCTCATAGTCAAGTGCAAAAACCGGTCCAGCAAACCCCATGGGGCGATAGAGCAGTTCAAGTGTGGGCGCCACAGACCGATATGCTGCCGGACGTCCTGCATCCAGATAACTTGCCTTATTCACAGCAGATCGGTGATGCCATATAAATCCAGCCTCAAATCCCCAATATGGATCAAAATCATAATGCGAGTAAACTCGCCAATTAAAGTCCTTAAAATAGTCCAAATCCATCTGATTCCAATTGACAGTATCACTTTTTTCTTTCTTTAAAGCCTCAGCTACAAGGGAATTGGTTATTCTGTTGCCATTAGCAAGTTCCATTTGAATATAACCATTCTTCTTTCGATTATAATAAAATGTTAACGGCACAGAAAAGAAGAATTGATGCAAATTGAAAGAGTAACCTGCCTTGAAACGAAGAGATACTCCCATACGATCGTTAAATTGATATGAGCCACGAACATCAAATTTATAAGTATATCCCTTTGCATGGCTATATTCAAAATAAAAGGGATTGAGAATCGGTTCCATTCGAAAAGACCCTTGATCTGCTGTGCCGAAATTCGTATTGAATCGACTTAACATTTGCTCTGCTATAGCATTTAAAAAATATTTGGAATGCTTTTGATATTTAGATTCTGAGAGTTGAATGGAATCTTTATAATGGACATCTTTTATATAACGTTGATAAACGAGCTTTTCTGGAAGGGTAAGAGGAAAAGGACGAATACTATCCATTAAAGCAAAATTATGATTATCAGCAATGGAATCCGGCAGTTTTTTCTTTAATCCATAAACAGACAAAAGATGGCTTGTAATATGGTTACCTAGAAAGTAAAAGGTGGCATTGAGATCACACTTAACTGGAAAAAGCGTTTCAAGGCCGTTCGGCCCCATAATCAATGAGAAACGAAAATGTACCATATCATATTCACCATCAAACTCCATGTTGACCACCTGGCCAGTAGCTTCATCAACAATCGCCTTTCCATAAACAAGTTGCGTATTATCAGTCTTGGGATGAAACACGACCTCTGCTTTATCGTTAACAAGAGGATGGACCTGATAATGATAATATTTTCTATTATGTTTTTTCAGCGGTGATAATATCCACCTGCCATCAAAAATTGCGGTATCATAGATGTGTGGGGTCATATAATAAAGCAAATTCGGCATCACCTGTTTATGATGAGGGACTGTACTGATGCTTAGTAAATGTTGAACTTTGGCATGATCAAAAGAAAAAGTCGTTATATGATTATATTCCTCACATAAAAACTCTCTTCCGGCACCATGTGCAACAGCATACATGGAAGGGACCGCCATAAGCGTAATATTTCTCCGGTCTGTTCGATAATAAAAACGATAATATGCATAAGACTCAATCCTGCTCATATTACTAGTATCAATAGACTGATAATAACTCCACACACGCTTAAGCACAGTGATTTTATAAGAATCTCTGTCAATGCCATAGACACGACTTACCGTAACCATGAACAGTCCTAGCAACAGGAGACTATACCGTGCTTTCATTACGTACCAAAGGTATAAAAAAAATCCCGGCTTCCAAAAAAAGCCGGGAGAAAATTATAGTATTTATTACTTTTTGTTCTTTACATCAGCCCAAATATTTCATAAGCACCTTAATGTTCCCAGAATCACGAAGTTTAGTTATGCTATTCTCGCGAATCTGACGTACACGCTCACGGGTCAGGCCAAGCTGATCACCAATCTCCTCCAGTCCCAGCTCCTGACATCCTATACCAAAACACTCGCAGACAATAGTTTTTTCTCTTTCTTTAAGAACTCTTTCCATCACTTCCATAAGATCCTGAGACATACTTTCATGATCCACCAGACGATCTGTCCGTGTGTCATCACCACTAGCCATAACATCAACCATGCTATTCTCTTCACCTTCCTGGAAAGGGGCATCAATACTGACATGATGCCCGTCAGCTTTCATACTTTGCTCTATTTTATCCTCATCAATATTTGTAATCTGTGAAATTTCATGGAGACTTGGTCTGCGCTGATGCTCCTGTTCAAATTTATTGATTTCCTGATTTACTTTGCTTAAAGAGCCTACCTGATTTAGAGGCAGTCGGACAATTCGGCTCTGTTCTGCAATAGCTTGTAAAATGGCCTGTCTAATCCACCATACTGCATAGGAGATAAACTTAAACCCACGGGTCTCGTCAAATTTCTCAGCGGCCTTAATGAGTCCTATATTTCCTTCATCAATTAAATCTGTAAGTGAAAGTCCTTGATGTTGATACTGCTTAGCGACAGATACGACAAATCTCAAATTGGCTGTAACTAGTTTAGACTTAGCACGTTCACCCGTTTTACCACCTTTTTTTATCTGTTGAGCAAGATCAGTTTCCTCATCAATAGAGATCATCGGAGCCCGACCTATCTCTACTAAATATTTATCAAGAGCTTCACTGGATCTATTTGTAATGCTCTTCTGAATCTTTAATTGTCTCATACTTGATGTCTTTCTTTGCCTTCTATTATCGACCTAATACCTATTGAATTTTCAAATTATGCAAATATATAAAAATTAAAGCCATGTTGTTATTTAGACACCTCTTATTTAACAAGAAATAACACAGAAAGACTCTATTTTAGAATCTAAATGTGTATCTTTGCTCAAATTTTCAAGCAAATACCCGAAAACAGATAAGACAATGAAAAATAAGAGCACATTTATCTTGCTCTCTATTATGGCTATACTCTTATGTGTCACAATGTTAGAGTATGTCATTATACGCAACCAAAAAAATGATATTTCTCGTATCCAGATTCAGATGGATGCGCTGACAATCCGCCTGCAAAATATCCAATCCCAATTAGTCGATAAAGAGAAACAAATCAAGGCTTTCGAAAATTCAGCTTTCTATGGTAAAAGCAAAAACACAATGCCACTGCATGTCAATCAGAACAATGCCGGCCTTGAAGATGCAGAAGCCTATGAAAGTGGAGTAGAACAAAGGACCCAACACGATAAACGCATAAACAAATAAAAGCAATAACATGAAAGTATTGAGAGAGCGAATTCTCAAAGATGGTAAATGCCTGCCGGGTGGCATTTTAAAAGTAGACAGTTTTATTAATCATCAGATGGACCCGAACCTGATGAAGCAAATCGCAGTAGAATTTATCCGGCGCTATGCCTCGACGGATGTCAATAAAATCATAACCATAGAGGCCAGCGGCATTGCTCCTGCTGTTATTGTTGGTTTGCTGCTTGACCTTCCGGTAGTCTTTGCCAAGAAAAAAGTCCCATCTACCATGGACAACATGCTCTCGACCTCTATCTTCTCTTTTACTAAGCAGAAAAGCTATAACGTTGTCGTTTCTAAAGATTTTCTTCACTCTGGAGATAAAGTTCTCTTCATTGACGATTTCCTCGCCAATGGCAACGCTGCGAAAGGCATCATAGATCTCTGCCAACAGGCTGGAGTCAAAATTGAAGGCATGGGATTTATTATCGAAAAAGCATTTCAGCATGGTCGGCAAAAACTAGAAGATTTAGGAATGCGTATAGAAAGTCTGGCCATTGTCGACTCTTTGGATAATTGTCAAATTAAACTAAGAGAGGAGGATTAGACTGATGGAAGCACAAGAGGAATCACAAGATTTGATCTACAGGCTGAATGACCGTCCCCCTTTCCGAGAGGCTTTATTTGCAGCCTTACAACATCTGTTAGCGATCTTTGTTGCCATTATCACGCCTCCGCTCATTATAAGTTCTGCACTAAAGTTTGACTTATCTACAACAGGTTATCTGGTATCTATGTCACTCTTTGTATCTGGCATTGCAACCTTTATCCAAAGTCATCGCTTCGGTTCCATAGGTTGCGGGTTGCTATGTATCCAAGGTACATCCTTTTCTTTTATTACTCCTATTATAAGTGCCGGTATGCTTGGCATGGTGGGAGGGAAACTGGATGTTAAAATGGCTTTGAGTTATATTTTCGGTGCTTGTATTCTGGCTTCTTCTGTAGAAATGATTGTTAGCCGGCTTCTTCCTTATGCCCGCAAAATAATAACACCTCTGGTTTCTGGTATTGTTGTATCCCTTATAGGTCTATGTCTGATCAAGGCTGGTATCAATTCTTGTGGCGGCGGTCAAGCTGCATTAGACAACGGCACCTTTGGTTCATGGCAGAATCTAGCTTTGGCCTTATTGGTATTGGTCAGCATTATTCTGTTCAACCGCTCCAATAATAAATATTTACGTATGGGATCTATTGTACTTGGACTCCTCATTGGTTGTATCGTATCTTATTTTATGGGAATGATTGATTTCACACAATTATCGAGTGTCCACGCTTTAAATATTCCTATTCCTTTTAAATATGGCTTGCATTTCGATACTGGTTCCATAATTGCGCTGGGACTGATTTATCTCGTCACTTCCATAGAGGCTTATGGAGATATTACAGCCAACTCTCTTATTTCAGAAGAGCCTGTTGAAGGTCCTGTGTTCATGAAAAGGGCACAAGGTGGCATTCTTGCAGACGGCATTAATTCCTGTCTTGCTGCTATCTTTAATTCTTTTCCTAATTCTATCTTTGCACAAAATAATGGAATGATCCAGCTTACGGGTGTAGCCAGCCGTTATATTGGATATATCATTGCTGCCTTTCTCTTTATCCTCGGATTATTCCCGATCGTAGGAGAATTTTTTTCCATGATTCCCAGTTGTGTTTTAGGTGGAGCAACCCTTTTGATGTTTGGTACAGTTGCTGCATCCGGTATTAGGATTATTGCTTCTACAAAAATTGACCGTAAGGCTATTCTTGTTTTAGCAATCAGTTTTTCTCTTGGTATGAGTGTAGAGCTGGTTCCTGGCATTCTTAATAAAATGCCAGAGATCATCAGAAGTATTTTCTCCAGTGGAATTACTACAGGGGGATTAACGGCAATCCTTGCCAATGCATTCATTCAAGTTAAAGATTAATAAAATCAGTTGAACAAGAAGAAGATTAAAATGAATGAAATAGAAAAATTACGAAATAAAAGGATGGGGGAGAAACTTATTAAGAATTTTTCTCGACGTATGTTTGATGCCTACTATTGTGAGTCAAGCACGGACGTACAAACACTAATAAAAAAAATTGTACCAGAACAAAGTACCATTACATGGGGCGGAAGCAGTTCTATATTTGAGACAGGCGTTGCTCAGATACTTAAAGACGGCAATTATCAGGTTTTTGACCGGGCTGATGCCAAAAATGCAGACGAAAAGATGGCCATCTACCGCAAAGCATTCTCATGTGATTATTATCTGGCAAGTGCCAATGCAATATCTGAGGATGGACAAATTATAAATATCGACGGTAATGGTAATCGGATAGCTGCCATTACATGGGGACCTCGCCATGTAATCTTCATTGTTGGAATAAATAAAGTTTGCAAAGATATTGACTCTGCCATGAAGAGGGCACGCAATACAGCTGCACCTGTCAATATGACTCGCTTTGAAAATTTAGATACGCCCTGTCACAAAGATGGCCTCTGCCATGACTGCCTGTCACCGGATAGTATCTGCAATTACTTTTCTGTCATACGCCGCTCACAGCCGGCTCACCGCCATATTGTAATTCTCGTCGGAGAGAATCTTGGCTATTAAGCAACATCCCTGATAAGCAAATACTTATCAGGGATGTTATCTTTTATATTATACAGTTTTCTCTACTTCTTTTTATTTTCTACTAAAACATTGAATAATTTATGCTGCAATACATGGGCATCAAGTACAGACATCTTGCTGTCCATAATAGCAAATGTCAACAAATGACCATTACTTGCTTCACAGAAACCTGCCAAAGAACTAATACCATAGGGATGGGAAAGAGTTCCCGTTTTTCCCTTTATTCTACCTTTATAAGGAGTACCTGCAAGAAATCCCTTCAAAGTTCCATCAATACCGGCTATAGCTAGTTCCTTTTGCATAACATTATAGATTGGTTTATGTTCATAACCATATTTCAATATATCATTAAGAACCTTTGGTGTAAGATGATTATGAGTACAAAGGCCGCAACCGTCATGAATAACAAGTTTCGGATTCTTTTCTCCAAGATCCTCACGAAGAAATTTTCGTAAATAATTAACTCCAGCTGTAGGAGGATCCAGATGTGGATTTACACGATGACCAACAGCATAAAGTAATGACGTTGCCTGAGTATTCGAACTATTCTTCCACATTTTTTTGATAACACCGGTAACAGGGTGTGAAATCCAAAAAATGCACTTAGAACCTTTCGGAACATGATTAGCTAAAACGATTTGACTGTCTGCAATGGCTATTCCCTGAGAACGGAAAGCGGCCTTAATAGCCTTTATCATATTGGGCGCACCCTTAAAGAGAATACCATAACTAAAAAAAGAAAGATCCCATGGATACCAATGCTGTTCACTTTTAACAGGATCTTTCATCATCAATTTCAGTATGAATTTACCTCGAATTTTCTTGATATTTTTCTTTTTTAAAGCCTGAATAAAGTTAGGAAAATCTTTATCCGTTAACAACGGGTCAAAACCAGTCATTAAAGTCACATCTCCATTAAGTATACCTTGATCTATATTTCCTCGCATACACAGATAATCAACAAATCTGTACTGTGTCCCCAATAGTTTTAAAGCAGCTGTACCAGAAATAAGTTTTAAACAGGATGCTGAGGATTGATCCAAATTCTCATCATAACCATAAACAGGTTTGCCAGCAGTAAGATCATAAACATATATACCGAAATTTCCTTTCATACGTGGAGCTTTCACAAAATCTTTCAATCGGTGCTGAAGAAGTGTATCTATCTGGAGATTTTTTTTAACTGCCAGAACGGTCTTTTGTTTATTTTTGTTGCTGTGGCATCCTGTCAAAAGGCAGAGGGACAGTGACAATACTGTCCATTTATTCATTAGATATATTGATTTCATTAATTCTTTCAAATTTTTAATGACCACAAAGGTAATAATTTCTTTGCAATCCTTAAAAGACATGGAAGAGAAAAGTTGTTAAAAAGTTTGAGATATACACTCTTCGCGCTTTCTATTTATCATAATACTGATTATAATTAAAAAATAATTTTATTAATGAAAATGAAATAAATATCTTCATACGACTTTAATTGTGGATTCAAATAAAAAAATATATCTTTGCAAAGATACTATACATAAAAAAGAAAGGAATATTTATGATTAAGATGTATGTTATGAAAACTTGTCCATTTTGTGATTATGTAGAAAAACAAGTTACAGGTAACAACCGTTTTAAAATTATTGATATTGGCACAAATGTTCTCAGACTAAAAGACTTTCTGACCTTACGCGATAATAATCCGGCCTTCAACGAGGCAAAAAAAAACGGCGATGTCGGCATACCATGCTATGTGCTGGAAGACGGCACTGTAACCCTGTTTTCTAAAGATGTAGGTCTTGAACCGATGCCTGAAGAACAAATCAACGGCGGATCCTGCGAAATTCATTCGGATGGCACTGGTTGTTAAAAATAAAAAGACTACAACTCTGATCTATATTAATGAAGAAAAAGATCAATATCCTTGCAACAAGTGATATTCACGGCTGCTTTTTTCCATATGATTATGCCCATAGAAAAACAGCAGATGGATCTATGGCTCAAATCGCTCACTATGTTGAAGAAGCACGCAGAAGAAATAAGGAGAATCTATTGCTTCTTGATAATGGTGATATTATGCAAGGGCAACCCACCTATGACAGTAGCCGGCCTCTTTTCTCTGAAAAAATGGCTGCAGATATCTTCAATTACATGCAATATGATGCTATTACTATTGGCAATCACGATATTGAAACCGGACATGCGGTCTACGACAAATTTGTTAAAGATGTTAAATGTCCAGTTTTAGGTGCTAATGTCATTGACAAAACACAAGGGTTGACCTATTTTCATCCGTATACGTTAATATATAAATGTGGCATACGTATTGCCATATTCGGACTCGTAACCCCTGCCATCCCCTATTGGCTGGATAAAAGTCTGTGGCAGGGGCTATACTTTCAAAACCTAATGAAAACAGCACAGTATTGGATGAATATTATCCTCGTTAAAGAACAGCCGGATTTAGTCGTTGGACTATTCCATACTGGCTGGGAAGGAGGACTTAGAAGTAATTCATATTGCGAAAATGACACATTACGTATTGCACGAGAAATACCCGGATTCGATGTGATCATCTACGGTCACGACCATCAGACAAATTTAAAGACCATAAAAAACAAAGCAGGAAAAGATGTTCTTTGCATCAACCCCGGTTGCAATGCCCTGCAATTGGCACAAATAGAAATTACAAAAAACGAAAGCAAAGGAAAGACTATTAACCCGTACCACATCAAAGCCAAAATCATAAATGTCAGCCAAGAACCTGAATCTTCTAAATACATGTCTACATTTAAAGAATATTTTCAATCAGTACGTACATTTTCAAATAAAAAAATAGGAAGAATAGAGTTTGCTATAAGCTCCAGAGACTGTTGTTTTGGAGATGCTCCATTTAGCAATATGATTCACAACCTACAACTGAAAATTACAGGAGCAGACATATCTTTTACTGCTCCTCTCGTCTATGATGTTTCACTTTCATCCGGCAACATTCACATATCCGATCTCTATACCATATACCGCTATGAAAATCTTATCTATATGCTTAATATGACAGGCGAAGAGATACGGTGTTATCTTGAATACAGCTATAGCCTGTGGATACAGACTATGCATTCCATTGAAGATCCTCTCATGCAAATCTCTAAATATACTATTGGCAACAACACCTATTATATGTTTTGCCATCTGGTTTTTAATTTTGATACCGCTGCTGGCATTACATATGAAGTAGATGTTACAAAACCTGCCGGGAAAAGAATAAGAATCACCGGTATGGAAAACGGTGATTCCTTTCAACTGACAAAAATGTATCACGTGGCTATGCACAGCTACAGAGGTAACGGGGGCAACGAGTTCCTTACCAAGGGGGCCAAGATTCCGAAAGCTAAATTAGCAGAAAGATTAATTTATACCAGCAGACATACCCAGCGATATGAACTGGCAAAGGCTATAGAAAAACTAGGAAAAATTTATCCAAAAGCCAGGAAAAACTGGAGATTTATTCCGGAAGAATGGACTAAAAAGGCTATTCAAAGAGAACGAAAACTGGTATTTGGATATAAAGATAATAATGTTTATTGAAAATAAAGGCATTCGTTTCACCTTTCTGTTTAAATCCTTGAACAGTAATATTGTACTAATTATTTCAAACTTCTTGATAGAATTATGGCACGCTATTTGCATACGGTGTAATGGAAAATAAAATTAAACCGATTAAAATATGTCACAAAAAGGAAGTATTGGAGTAACAACAGAGAATATATTCCCTGTTATCAAAAAGTTTCTTTATTCAGATCACGAAATATTTCTTCGTGAAATGGTCAGTAATGCTGTTGATGCCACACAGAAAGTAAAAACCTTAGCCCAGGAAGGAGACTTCAAAGGGGAACTTGGTGATCTGACTGTACATGTCAATGTAGATGAGAAAGCCGGGACAATAACGATCTCAGACCGAGGGATTGGTATGACAGAGGAAGAAATTGACAAATATATCAATCAAATAGCTTTTTCGGGAGTTACTGACTTCCTTGAAAAATATAAAGATAATGCCGCGGCCATTATCGGTCATTTTGGACTCGGATTCTACAGTGCTTTTATGGTCAGCAGCAGAGTGGACATTATTACCAAGAGTTATAAGGAAGGGAGTAAAGCCGTAAAATGGACTTGCGATGGCAACCCTGAATTCGAAATCAGTGATGCAGAAAAAGAAGACCGAGGAAGTGATATTGTCCTGCATATAAGTGATGATTGCAAAGAATTCCTACAGAAAAACAAAATCATTGAACTTCTTACCAAATATTGTAAGTTTATGCCGGTGCCTGTAGCCTGTGGCAAAAAAACAGAGTGGAAAGACGGCAAGGAAGTTGAGACTGAAGAAGAAAATGTCATTAATAGCATGGAACCGCTATGGACAAAAACTCCTTCATCTTTAAAGGATGAAGATTATCTTAAATTCTATCATAACTTATTCCCTATGCAGGATGATCCTCTTTTCTGGATCCATCTTAATGTAGACTATCCATTCACTTTGACTGGTATTCTTTATTTCCCTCGCGTAAAAAGTAATATTGAACTTCAGCATAATAAGATCCAACTCTATTGCAATCAGGTCTTCGTTACAGACCAGGTAGAAGGAATTGTTCCTGATTTCCTAACCTTACTGCACGGTGTTATTGACAGCCCGGATATTCCACTGAACGTAAGCCGTAGTTATCTACAGAGTGACAGCAACGTGAAGAAAATCAGCACTTACATTACCAAAAAAGTAGCCGACCGTCTACAGAATATTTTCAAGGATAATCGTAAGGAATATGAAGAAAAATGGGATAACCTGAAACTCTTTATTCATTATGGTATGTTATCACAGGAAGATTTCTATGACCGTGCCAAAGATTTCGCACTTTTTAAGGATATAGATGGCAAATACTTCACTTACGAGGAATATAAGACGCTGGTAAAAGATAATCAGACCGACAAGAATG
>RRZU010335893.1_pt1 | contig 18309 bp, 14 predicted proteins | sample 2165561 | NCBI WGS metagenome assembly RRZU01 (sample SAMN10456909, study PRJNA506462) | wastewater metagenome | isolation source: wastewater sludge | place: USA: Moscow, Idaho | reverse complement strand
GGGAAAAAACAAGTGCTTAGAGCGTTGGGAGAAAACCACTAGAGCGTTGGCAGAGCGTTGGGTTGGGTGGGTGAAAATACGTCAGCGATAGCGTTCCTATTTCTTTTAATATTTTCATTTTAATTATTAACGAAATGAAGCAAACAAAGAATTGATGCTAGGAATACTTGGACTAGGAGCGATTTTTGTGCAGATGAATGAGGTAATTTAACGTTGAATTTGAAGTATTTTTTATTATTAAATTTTTGTAAAAATATATATATTTACATTTATTTTAAGCGTAACTTTACGCGAGTTTACAAATAATTGTAATTTTATATGAAAGTACCTATAAGTATTACGCCTAATCCACTTTTTACAACAACTATTGAGATTAGGTTTTTAACAAATATTAATCGTTTAGAATTGTTCAGGAAAATGAATGATGTTTTTTCCAGAGATTTCCCAATTTTAGAAGAAGGTAAAATACCATTTGAACTCAAGGAACAGGAGGAACAATTTAAATATGCACCTGATTATATTTTTAAAAATGATGATTATTCACTTTCTTTTAGCACTAAAAGTATATCATTTGAGCACATTTCAGAATACAAATATTGGCCAACATATTCCAAATTTATAAATGAAAGTTTAAATAAAATATTTGAATTGAATTTCATAGAACAAATAGAACGATGCGGTGTAAGGTATGGTAGTATTCTTGATGGATTGCATAATCCTATAAATATTTTGAATAATATTCCTAAATTAGAAATTAATTATTTAGAAAGTAATTTTGTAGGTTTTCAATCATTGTATAAAACAGAATACAGTACATTGTATTTGCAAATATCGGCAAACGCTAAATTGATTAAAAATGGTGTTGTTAGAACGGGATTATATATTGATATAGATTCTTCAACAAATAAAAGATTAATGCCTAATAAAGAAATATACACAACACTAGATATTTTGCATAGAGATCAAAAGGAATTATTCTTTAGTTTGTTAAAAGATGATTTTGTAGAAACACTTAATCCAAAATATTGAAATTATGGCAATACAAGTAGATAATCAAGAAATACATAGAACGCATTTGTCTTTTGATGAAATTTATAACCAAGAATTTTACGAAATACAAAATTCTCGTACATCATCTTCTTTAGATAATTTGACAGGAGAAATATTATATTTAAATTTCAAAAATAAAAAAAACAATCCAATTCAATATGTTACGGATAAAGTTAAAAATGACATTTCACAACAAATTGAAACAATAATAGTTGATTTACCAATCTATTATAACGAAAATAAACAAAAACTTAATATTTTATACCAAAACATCTTACGCAAAAAAGACTTTTCAACTGAAGAAATAGAGAATATCGAAAAAAATTTTTTAATGTTAAGTGATAATATTTCTGAATTAAATTTTAATGATATTCATCTTGAAATAACAAATTCTGATATAATTAAATTTACAGCTGTTTTTGATATTAATAAAATTTTAATTTTAAGTAAAGATGTATCTGATGTAGATACAGATATAATTTATTCTTATTTTATTAACAGACAATTAATTGCCTCTGATGTTGCAGATATTTCGCTATTTACCAAAAAATTTAAGGAATATCTTAGTTTGTAGTTATTTAATAATAATTAGAAAATTAAAATATCCTTATAATATTCTACCTTGTAAAAAATATAAAATTAAACTAGATATTGATAATCTAATTTACATAAATGATGTATTCATTTCAAGATTATCTAATCTCTCTAGAGAAGAATCTTTCATAACAATATTTGATCAAAAGCTTTTAAATGACGATGCAATTGATAATATTAGAATTGCAAATCTTTCTGTAAATTTAATAGGTGGAAAATTTAAAAAAAATCACACAAAATTTTTAGCAAAAGGAGATGGGGCAAAAATGTGGAATGGTGATATAGTGTATCTTGTTGATTATTTAAAAGATTATGAATATTACAAAGACCGAGGAATAATTTTTATTGATGCAAAAAAAATACATAATATAGAATTGCCTTATAACTTGCATTCAGATCCTAATTTACACAAGGAGGTCGCTAAATTTCAAGATGTTGTTGGTAATTGTAGAGTTATAACAAATATACCTAAGCAAGAAATAAAGGTAATTGGAAAGATTTTTCTCAAACATTCACCTACAAATTTAAATTATTGGCATTTAGAATTAAAAGTTGAAAATTATACAGAAACTATTATAGATAATCCAAAAAGGAACTCTGACAAGAGATTTTTGGAACAAGTTTTTACTAATATTATAAAATTAAACTCTTTATCATCTATAGATACGATTGAAAAGTTAGACAAATCTTATTACTCAGCTTAAATTTTAATTATTAGATGAGTAAAACATAATTCAGTAAGAATTATTCAATGATTGATAAAAACTAATTTGAAAAATAACCACCTAAAGTAGCACCTGCAAGTAAAAGAATTACTGTTGCAATTAAATTTATAATCCAATTTTCTTTAATCATTTCATATATTCCTGATGGACTTATACCGTAAATGTCTTTAAGTTTTGAATTTGTTTTTAGTTTGTCTAGAAAGGTTTTATGCAGTAGGCTATCCAAAATATCTACTTTTCTCATAGTAGATTGATGTAATTTATAAAACTCTTTATTTTTGAAACACGTAGCTTCTTCCTCACCATATAATATATGTCTGTCTGTAATATTGTTTAATTTATAAAGTTCATAAAATCGGCTATGTCCAATATAATTTTCACCATATCGTTCTAATAGTAAGTTTGATAAATCGTATTTATTGTTATCAGGAATTGAGAAAAATGTTTTACCTCCTAAAATTTTATATCTGTTTTCTAATGCTTCAAAACCAAAGTTTAAATTTCGCATATTCCAATGTACCCAATTATAGGATTTATGGTCATTTACAAATTTGAAGAAGTTATCGAGCATTTTTTTTTCTAATTCTTCATACCTTTCTTCAAGTGCATCAAAATCTACTTTTTTTAATTCAGCTTCTGTTTGTATAGAAAAACTTTTAGTCTGATTGTTGTCGAAATATTTAACAGCTATTGACGATATTCTTGGGGTTTTACCTTCGTTATATTCATATAGACTTTCACAAGAATAATGAATTATTAATGTTAAATTGGAATTATTGTATAATGAATTTATTATTTGTTTTGCTTTCCTTAATTCTGTAATTCTTTTTTGCGTACTACCCATATCAATAATTCTTTTAATTGCTTGAAATACCATTGATGAAAGTTTCTACAAAACCAACTATTTTATTTAGGATTTTATCGCCTAGTTTTTTGCGAACTAATACTGATGGTTTATCTCCCTCAATTAAGTCTAACACTTCATCGCGTAATGGTTCTCTTTCTGCAAATAGATAATTTTCTATTAATTTATGGGTTTTCTCGGATGATAGATTTTCTTCTTGAACTAATTTATTGAATGCTTTTTGTTGTTCGTCGTTCCAATATTTATCAAATTCTTCTGGAATTGTATCGGTATCTTCAATAATTGGTAAGTTTTCTAAAATGAATTTTTCTATTAATTCTCGCTTACTTCTTAAATTGGTTTCACCAGTTAATAAATCAACTATTTCTTTTTGCTTTCTTGCTTTTTCTTCTTTTGTGGTGTCTTTTAGTGCAGCTAATAATTTTAAGATATATGCAACATTAACCTCATCACGATGAATTAACTCTAATTCAAAATCAACATCTTCAAGAATTGATACTTTTTCTACTTGATGTTCGTCTTTTACTTTATCGTATAGATCTAAATATTTGCTTTTATAATCTTCAAACAATTGCTCATTCATTTCTAAATCTTCCCAAACAAAATCTGCGAAAGTTGCCATTGTATTTTTAATACGCATTAATTCTCTAAAGGCTTTTACAAATTCTAATTCGTCTTCTTCACTTCTTAAATCATTGACGCTATTTATTGTTGGTGTAATATTTAGTAATGTTTCAAAAGCTTTATTGAATTTACTAACATAATCTTCGTAAGGTTCCATTATGATTTCTTCAATAGCATCTTTATTACTGAATAGGGTAATGGCTTCGTCTGTTGCTTTCTTTAGGTTTCGGAATACAATTATATTTCCTTGTGATTTTTGCTCGTTTAAAATACGATTTGTTCTTGAATAGGCTTGTATTAATCCGTGGTATTTTAAGTTTTTATCAACGTATAATGTATTTAATGGCTTACTATCAAAACCTGTTAGAAACATATTCACTACTAATAGAATATCAACTTTACGTTCTTTTACTTTCTTTGAAATATCATTATAATAATTATAAAAACTTTCGCTGTCTTTGGTAGAAAACTTAGTTTCAAACATTTCATTATAATGACCGATAAATTCATCTAGTTTTTCACGTGTATGCACATTTAAACCATATAATGCTCTTGGTTCTTCTACAACAGATAATTCTTCTGGAATAAAACCGTTTGCATCTGCATCATCTTCGTTTGCTGTGTAACTGAATATTGTAGCAATTCTTAAATTGTGTTCGCCTGCTATTTTCTTTTGTTGTAAGATGTCATAATACTTAATTAATGTATCAACACTACTCACGCAGAACATTGCTGTAAACTCTTTATTATAGGTTTTACGATTATGATTAGATATAATGTAATCTGCAATTTTTTCTAGTCGTTTTGGAGCTTCCATTAACTCTTTGGTGTCAATGTCTTCTACTTCAATATCTATTGCTGTGGCACTTTCTTTTTGTTTGTATCTACCTACATATTCGATTGAAAACTTTAATACATTTTCATCTTTAATAGCATCTGTAATTACATATTTATGCAAACATTCACCAAATAATTCTTTTGTAGTTCGTTTTCCTAATTCGTTTTTAACTGCATTGTCAGCAAATATTGGTGTTCCTGTGAAACCAAACATTTGGAAGTTATTGAAAAATGCTTTAATACGATTGTGTGTTTCTCCAAATTGAGAACGATGGCACTCATCAAAAATAAAAACAATATGCTCGTCTTTTAGTTTTTCCATTTTACTTAAATACTGGCTTTTGCTAATTGCTGTATTTAGTTTTTGAATGGTTGTTACTATCAATTTTGTATCGTCTGAGAATTGATTTACTAAAGCTTTTGTATTGTCTGTTCCGTCAATACTGCCTTTACTAAAACTATTGAACTCTTTGGTAGTTTGGTAATCTAAATCTTTTCTATCTACTACAAATACCACTTTTTTAACTTGTGGCATTTGCATAATAATTTGACTTGCTTTGAATGAAGTAAGTGTTTTACCTGAACCTGTAGTATGCCAAATGTAACCGTTATGATTGCTGTTTTTAACTTTATCAATTAAGGCTTCTACAGCGTAATACTGATATGGTCTCAAAACCATTAATATTTTATTAGCTTCGTTTAAAACCACATATTTACATATCATTTTAGAGATATGGCAAGGTTCTAAAAATTCGCTAGTAAAACCATTCAGAATATTGGTTAAACGTTTATTTTCCTTGTCAGTCCAATAATAGGTTTGTTTAAATGATTGGTATTTATTATTGGCGTAATACTTGGTATTTACTCCATTACTAATAATAAAAATTTGAATGTATTGAAATAGTGCAGCACCAGCTCCAAAAGAATGTCTTTGATAACGATTAGTTTGATTAAATGCTTCCTTTAGTTCTAAACCTCTGCGTTTTAATTCTATTTGTACTAATGGTAAGCCGTTTATAAGTATTGTAACATCATAGCGATTTTTATAACTACCTTCCATTGTAACCTGATTGGTAACTTGGAATTGGTTTTGACACCAGTGTTCAGATTGTATAAATTCAAAATAAAGATTATCACCGTTATCTCTAACTATGTGTTGCTTTTCTCGTAGTGTTTTGGCTTTTTCAAATACCGAACCTTTGCTTAGAATATTTAACACTCTCTCAAATTCTTTATCGGAAAATGAAATATTATTGTGTTTTTCTAATTGCTTTTTAAGATTAGACAATAATGCTGTTTCATCTTTAATTTCAACATAACTATAGCTCAACTTTTGAAGTTGTTCTATTAGTTGTTCTTCTAAAATTTGTTCGGGTTGTTTACTCATAATTTATTGTATTCCAATTCAAGGAAATTTTTCACATCCTCTTTGTTCTCTTCAAAGACTTTTTTGTATTTTAGAATAAATGATCGATAAACATCTTTTTTTATCTCATCAGCAGTATATTCTTCATCTTCGTAAACAAACTTAGTAAGTTTTAAAATTTTTAAACTTGATATTAATTCAGATTTAATAATTTCAAAGTATGTCTTTTTTTCTTTCAATATATCTTTAAAAATTTGAGCAGCAAATTTCTTTTGAGGAAATCTATCTTCTCTGCTTGTATCACAATAAATCTCTAAATATTCTACTGCTAGTAATTCTTTTTCCTCATCGCTTAATATCTCATAAAATATCATAATAACCCATGATGCTTTATTTTCAAGTACCCAATTCGTATTTAATACTTCTGCAACATTTTTTATTATTGCTATCCTATCATCTTTTTTAATTTCAAATTTTAATGATTTTATTTCATTACAAAAATTTTCATACGCATAGCTTTTCCAATCATTCCCTTTAAATTTATCAACTATTTCATTTATAAAACTTTCCTTTTCTTTTTGAATTAATTTATTAATTAATGCATCTAATTTATCTTTGATAATATGAGTTAAACTAATTGTATTATATAAATTTAAATTAATAATTTTTTCACTTAAATTAAGTTCTTTATTATACCATGTTTCCAGATTAGCCTTAAAATCAACAGTTGGCATATTTCCCATTAAAGCTTCATAAATTTCTTTCCAATTGTCTTTAGTTTGAACTGTCTTGTCAGTAATATATTTGGACTTATCAGGTAATGCGATGAATTCCGATGTATTAATATCTATTCTATGTTTAGTTGAAGCCATAACAAAACAATATTCTAAAAAATCTTTGATTTTTACTTTTCCATCAATAATATCATCAATATTTGACTTACCGTGAATTAATATACAATTTTGTTTAATCCCATTTCTAAAAGCGTTAATAAAGTTTTCTTTCAATTCATTATGAGAAATAAATATACCCAATGTACCATCAATTTTTGAATTTATTTTACCTAAAAATGAATATAATTTTGAAGCAGCTAAAGTTTTTTCATCCTCCCATTTTGCCTCTAACAGAAATACTCTTGAGTATATTAAAATAGCTCCGTCAATTTCTTGCTCTGTATCCGAAGTTCTAAACCTATCAAAGATTAATATTCCTGCATCTTCACAAATTTTATTGAATAATTTTTCAAATTCATTACCTCTATTAACAGGCGGTAATAAATTAATCCTATCATATACTTTACGGTAACTCATACTAACTATCCAATTTCTTTTGTTCGTCTAAAAAAGTAGTGTCTGACAGTTTTTGCAGAGACTTCATAGCATTACTATTGTCTAATATTGATAATTGCTGTAAAGCTGTTCTATGTAAATATTGAAATCTTTGATTTTTGAGCATTTTATTTTTTATCATTTCTGAATTTAATACCTCCAGATTAGATAATACTGTTAATTGATTAATACTTGCCATATCCCTCATGTTTTTACCTTCAAGTGCTAATTGCGGATTGGATTCTCTCCATTGCTTTGCAGTACATCCAAACAGAGCCACATTTAATACATCAGCTTCATCTGCATATGTTATCCATTCTTTGTCTTTAGAAACATTCAAAGTTGGTATAATGTGGTTTTTAATAGCATCTGTATGAATACTATAATTCGCTTTTGACAAAATTCGTTTTACATCCCATTCTAAATTGAATTGGTTGGTTTCAATTTCTTTAAGACGTTGAAATTCTTTAATTAACAAGAGTTTGAACATAGGACTTATCCAAGCACCAAATTCAAAAGCTAAATCTTTATGTGCATAAGTTCCTCCTTGTCTTCCGCTTTTTGATATTATCCCGATAGCATTAGTTGTTTCAACCCATTTTTTTGGGGTTAAATTAAAAGAATTTAAACCTGCTTCTTTTTTTAAGGTGTCGAATTCGACACTTTTAAAATTGGGATTATTTAATTGCTCCCAAAGTCCAAGAAACTCAATAGTATTTCTATTACGCATCCAATTTCTAATATGGTCATTTCCTTCTTCATCTCGAACCATATCGGTTAAACAAATGTAATCATCATCATTGTATGAAGTTATCGCAATAATTTTATCTTCAACTTCAATTTGTTTTACTTTCGCACTCATAATCAATAAATTATATTTTATTAAATTAAAAGGTGTCGAATTCGACATCTTTAATATCTTTACTTTTTAAAGTGGTCGAATTTGAACACTTTAGAATTTTTAATCTTTTAACTTTTATTTACACAAACATATTTTGTAACAACCCTTTTTTAAACTTTTTTGTTTGTTTTAATTGTGCTGTCACTAATTGTATTTGTTGATCAATATCATTCAGAAAATTAGAGATTTTTTCCTGTTCTTTGATAGAGGGAAATGGTATTGGTAGTTTTTCAAATCCATCCTTTGTAATATTCATTCTATCATGTCTTGCTCCGTAATTAGCTATACCTTTCATGTATTTGTGCCAAAAATTAGAATTAAAATAATTTTCAAAAAATTCTAAATTACCCTTTTCGCATTTTAAAACTGTATACAATGGTGACATAACACCTTTAATAAGATTATTTCTTTTTAATGGGCCAACAGGAGCAGATTGTGAAATTCTAGGATTATAGACAAAATCATCAACATCAACTATATAATAACCCTCCAAATTGTTCTGATTAGCAATATCTTTATCAAAGTAATCTCCCTGCAAAATAATACCTCTTGTAGCAGAATTTGTTAATACATTCTTTAAAGTACTATTGTTGTTTTTTAAGGATTTCCTTGAAAAAACATCTTTTAATTTTAATATTTCCCAATCTGGAAAATCCTTGCCATCTTCGTCATTAAATCTAAGTTTTTTAGAAAATATTTTCTGTGTTATTCCTTTTTTGTATTGTTCTAAATATTCTTTTTTTTCTTTTAACTGTTCTAATCTTGTATCAATAGTAATTAAAAACTCTGCTATTTTTTTTTGTTCCAATTCATTTGTAGGTAAACTTATTTTAGCACCGTTTAAAAAATCTTCATTACCAATATTCATAGTATTTTTAGCTCCTTTATGAACTAATGGCACTAAATAATTATATGTGTTTACAGGTAAAGAAAAATAATAATCTAACAATAGACCTAAATAATTATTTTGAGGTTTGAAAACAGCATATAATACAGAAACAACACCAGTTCTATCTATTTTATTCTGTTTGATAATCCCAAAAGGAAAACCTGCTGTTGGACTTTTAGTGTAAACTACATCATTAGGAAATACTACCTTATAATTAGTAATATCATCAGATGCATAAGATCTACCTAAATGTTCAATTTGATTGACTATACCTTTTTCTTTTGCCACAGAAAAAACTTCTTTAACTTCTCCTTTAGCATTTCTTGATTTATGTTCTTTTAAAATTTCGTTTAATTTCACTTTATCCCAATCTTCCTTAAAGCCTGAAAAACGTAAACGTGGATTTGTATTACTTTCTTTCATTTTTAAAAAGGAGTTGCTATATTTAATTCTAAACAAAAACTTTCAATGCTTGACTTAGTAGTATTTATTTCATTCTCTAAATTAACCAACTTAGACGAAACAATTTCTAAATCAATTGGCTCTTCTTCTTCAAAAGTGTCTACATATCTCGGAATATTTAGATTGTAATCGTTTTCTTTTATTTGATTTAAACTTGATACAAAACTATATTTAGCTTCGGTAATTCTGTTTTGATATGTATTAATAATTTTATCAATATCTTCTTGACGAATAAAGTTTTGAGTTCCTTTACCATAATGTTGACTAGCATCAATAAAAACTACATCATTTGGATTCTCTCTACATTTTTTGAAAACCATTATGCATGTTGGAATGTCTGTACCAAAAAAGATTTTTTCAGGTAAACCAATAACCGCATCTAAATAATTACGGTCTTCAATTAAATATTTACGAATGTGTTGTTCTGTACCACCACGAAATAATGCACCGTGTGGCAATACTAAAGCCATTGTACCATTATCTGCCAAATGATGTATCATGTGTTGTACAAAAGCAAAATCGGCTTTACTAGCTGGTGCTAATTTACCATATTGAGAAAATCTATCATCACTTGTAAATAAAGGATTAGCACTCCAATTAGCCGAAAACGGTGGATTTGCTACAATAGCTTCAAATTGTAAACCGTTGTGTTGTGGATGCTCTAAAGTATCTTCTTGTTTGATGTCGAATTTACGGTAATGTACGCCATGCAAAATCATATTCATTCGAGCTAAGTTGTAAGTAGTACGGTTCATTTCTTGACCGTAATAATTACTAACTTCTTTAACTTCTTTAGCTACACGAAGTAAAAGTGAACCACTCCCACACGTAGGATCATATACTGATTTTAGTTTGCTTTTTCCTGTTGTTACTAATTTAGCTAATACAGTACTTACTTCTTGAGGTGTATAAAATTCACCTGCTTTTTTACCTGCACCACTAGCAAACTGTCCGATTAGATATTCGTAAGCATCGCCTAAAACATCAAGTTCGGTATCTTCTAATTTGAAATCTATTTTATCTAAATGCAAAAGCACTTTAACAATAATTTCGTTTCTAGCTTCTGGAGATTTTCCTAATTTAGTACTGTTTAAATCCATATCCTCGAATAGATTATCAAAATCGTCCTCGCTTTCTGTACCCATTGTACTCAATTGGATATTGATTAGGATTTTTTGAAGGTCTTCTATAATAAAATTACTTTGTCCTTCTATATCGCTATTACCACGTTTAGCCAATTCACTAAATAATTCACTTGGCTTTAAGAAATAACCTAATGTTTCTAATGCTTCTTCACGGATTGCATCTATGTATTCAGCACCGTTTTTAGTGTTTTCGTTTATGGATTTGTATTTTATACCATCGGTTTTTAATATACCATTGGCATAAATTTCCATTTTCTCTGCAAGGTATTTGTAGAAAATAAAACCTAGTATATAATCTCGGAACTCATCGGCATTCATTTTCCCTCTAAGAGTATTTGCAATATTCCAAAGTTGTTGTTCGAGTTGTTTTTTTTGGTCTTCTGACATTTTAGTACGGCTTTTTATTTAAAGGTCTAAATGTAGGAATAATTTAAGAATTTTTGAAAACTTAATTGAGGTATCAAGTATCAGAGTATCAAAATACATAGGGTAAATGATACCGTGATACCTGATACTAAATGTTTTATTGTGTTATTTTTTTGTGTGGTTTATTTGGTATCAAAGTATCATCGTATCAAAATGTATAGACTCTTGATACTAATGATACTTGATACTAAAAGGCTATACCGTTATCATCTTCTTCAAAATGATTGTTTTCGTTTGCTAGGTTATTATTTTTTAATCTGTAAACTCCGTTGCAAATTTCTATTATTTCAAACTTTAATAAATCAGAATGTGCTCTTTTTGCAGTTGCGGGACTTTTACCTGTAATCTCACAATATTTTTTTACAAAATTCCCGTAGCTTACTAAATTATTATCAAAAATATTGTTAGCTATTTGTTCTAAAACATTAAATTTTTCCTCTTTATGTTTAAAGTCTGGTTTAGTTCCTATATCGGCTGTTGGTATTAATCTTCCTGTATTCGAGAATAAAAATGTTTCTTCTGAAAAGTTTAGCTCCAATGAATTTTGTTTATACTCTTTAGGACAATAATTTCCTTTTACAACTGTGAAATATCTAATACTGCCATCGCCTTCAGATAACTGAATTGCTAAACGAACTTTTTGTACTAACCCTGCACCGCCTTGTATGTGTTCTTGTCCTGGAGCAACTCTATACGCTCCTTTATTTATATGATGGACGAATAGAACTAAGCAATTGTGGTGCTTTGCAATTTTATCAAAAGATTTTACAGTGTTTCGCATTGCCATATTGTTATTTGTATCACCACCTTTAAAAATATCTCCAAAACTATCTACTACCACTAAATCTGCTGGTTCTTCTGTTAATGCGTTTTCTATTTTAAGTAAAATCTCATCTTGTTCCATTGTATCGGCAAAAATAAAACGAAGATTATCTTTTGGGTCTTTACCTAAACCTTTTAATTGTTTTTTTAGTAAAGACCTTGTGTTTTCTTTATTGTCTTCTGTAGCTACATATAAAGCTTTATTATGTGTTATGTTCAATTGAAATCCTATAAAATCTTTAATGCCTAAAGCAACTTGAATACACAGTTGTCTTGCAAATTGGCTTTTTCCTGTGTCTGGTTTTCCTGCAATAACTGCTGAACCTTTTTGTGGAAATATTGGATCTATTAAGTAACGTGTTTCATCGTCACCCATTTCCATTAATTCTACCGCGTTATATATTACTTTTTCTTCTTCAACCACTTCTGTTATTGGTTTCTTTAAAGTTTCTTGAAGTTTTATATTAAACGTTTCTATCGTTCCGTTTTGTGCAAAATAGTCTGATACATCTTTACCATTGTTCGGAATTTTAGGAAGCTCCATTCTATGAATTTGATATTTTGAAGCAAGTATCTGAGATTGTTTTATACCTGTTGCATCATTATCATATAACACTACTACATTCTTAAATCGTTTTTTAAGTTCTTCTGCTGTTTCGTCTTGTAAGTTTGATGTTTCACTATTTAAAGTTATTGCATTGAATCCATTAGAAACCAAACATAAAACATCTTTTTCGCCACCTGTAATAAATACTAAATCGTCTTTCTCTGGCAAGTGCTTCCAACCAAAAATATAATTAGCTTCTTTAATACCTAAAAATTGAAATTTGTATTTTTTTTCATCAAATGGTTTGTAAATTTTAGTCCAATCACCATTATCATAAGCATACATTAATCTTCCACCAAAAGCTTTAATCTCATAAGGTTTGCCTTCTTTATTAAATGCTGAATAACTTGCTAATGCAACCACATTAAATTTATCTAATGTTTCTTTATTGATTTTAAATCTTTCCCAAAACTCCCAATCGTGTGTATTAAATGTGCGACTTGTGATAGAAAAACGTTTGGCAGGTTTCATTTTGTCAAGTTCATCTACTATTTTCTCACTAACATCTGATTTTGATGTTGTTGTTACAGTTAAGTTAGTATTGTTATCTAAAAACAAATTCATATCAGAGTTTATAACTGCTAAAGCTTCTGGAAAAGACAAGTTTTTTAGTTTCATAACTAAATCAAAACAACTACCGCTGTCGCCTGTTGCAAAATCTTTGTATCTCCATTCTCCTGAATCCATAGAAGGAAATATATTGAATGATGGTGTGTCTTGTTTTTCAGCTAAGAAAGGATTACTTATATTTCTTGCTGCTATTAATTTATTTTCTTTGTGGTACGGCAATAAGTAGTGATTTAAAATATCATAACTATTAACCTTTGCCAAAATGTTTTCTTTAGTGATGTTCATTTTGAAAAGTTTTATTTTTAGGAATAGCTATTTTTTGAAGGGTCTATAGTGTTTGTCAAGCATCAAATTGATGTCTTCAATTTTATAAACTATTTTGTTGTTGATTTGACTGTAAGCTATTAAGCCTTGTTTTCTCCAATTGTCCGCAGTATTTGGACTAATTCTAAAAAGTCTTTGAAATTCATCATTGTCAATAATTACTTTATTGAAAATGCTTTCTTGTCGTTTTGTTACAATAGCTGTAAGCTCCTCTAAACGTTTCTCGATGTTGTTTAGACTGTTTTTGAAAGGCTCGTTCATTATTAAACTTTTTTAGAGTTAATACTGATTAATGCCTGTTCTATCTCGGAACGCTTATATCTTATAAGGTTTCCAAGTCGGTAAGGATTAAGGATTTTCTTTTTATTCCAATCGGAAAGTGTAACCAAAGATACTTTAAGTATTTCAGCAACTTCAATGCGAGTTAAGTACTCTGGTGGTGTGATTGGTTGAAAATTTTGAGCTAAAGATTTAATTTCTGCTCTTACATCTATAAGGATGCTTTCTTTAAATTCTTCGGGTGTAATACCGAATACCTGTGTCATTTTACTTTGTTCCATATTTTAACTTTTTTATCGTTATTGTTGGCACAAAGTAAAATAAGGTAGGAATGGATAAACGTACCGAAAGGTACTCGAACGGTGTTAGCTTATCTGTTTTATGTGAGGTATATCAAAACCATTATCGTTGAATTTCCTTGCTGTTTCTGAACCTTTTTCACTATCGAGATTAAGGTATTTTGATAATGTACTTTCTGTTGTGTCTACATCAAAAGTGTTGTTTACTAATGCTGCAAATTTTGTGAAATTAATATCACCATTTGGTCTTTTTGGAGCTTCAATGTAGCCTAAGTCTGCTAATTTACCAATGATAAAACCAAGTTGTGAAGGTTTACCAATCCATTTTATTTTTTCGGTAGTAGTTTCAGAACTATTAGCTTTAATAGAATTGGTTGATTTTTTACTTTCTAAATAGTTAATCATTTTATTGGCTAATAATCCAGCTGCATAATAATAGAAATCCGTTTGGATGTCAAGAATATAATCATAATCCGTTGGACTATCTGCATAACCGTTATAATATCTATTTAACCAATGTTTTAACTCTTCATTTGTAAAGTTTGGAAATTCATCAATTGGAGCGTTGTATTTCTTTAACCATTTTGCAATAAGTTCCTCGTTGTAATCTGAATTTGGAGTTTTACTAATTGTATCTATAACAAAGTTTAAATAATCATCTTTTTTATCAGAATTAAGCAATAGTAAATTTTCCATTACTTCGTTTTCAAAATATGGGATGTAGTGTTCCATTGATTGATAAACTAAATCGAAACAAGTTTCTTTTATTTGTCTTTCAGTACTTATTTCTCTGCAAAATATAGTTAGATATTCATCTTTAAATGGTTTGCTAATTTTAGAACTTTCTTTCACTATTGGAGCTTTTTCTGGTTTGTTTTCGTTACAAAAATTTATAACTTCATTTGCATATAGTTTTCCGAAATACACTAAAAAGTCATTTTGAAGCATAAATAATTCGTGCTTATCCAAACTGCCATTTGAAGCTTCATATTTACTGTAATCGGCATTAAGAATATGATATATGGGTTCTTTACCAATACTGCCATAAACGATTTGATTTAGAGTGATATTAAAATGTTTTAGCCATTTGTTTAACTCCCGTTCATCAAAATTAATGTTTGAAGTATAGGTTTTAATTTCATTTGCAACGTAATTCAAATATTCCGTTTTTTTGTTTGCATCGTAATTCAAACAATTCAAAAGAATTTCTGATTTTAACTGCGGTAAAAAGTGTTTTAAGTCTACTAAAATTGCATAAGCTGAGTGTTCTTCCCAAACTTGTTTAGAAAGAAGTTCGCAGTATTTATCTAAATATTCTCGGATCATAACTGAAAATTAAAGCCTAAAAGTATTAAAATTTATCTTACTTAACTACTTTCATTTTTTTCTCTTCAATTTCTTGCTCCTCGTTTTGCTTGTTCCAGTAGTCTTTTAGTTTTTCTGCTTTTTCAGTATTTGTAATTTTGATGTATTTTAAAAATTGTGTTTCTGTTTGATGTCCTGTAATACCCATAATGGTTAAATTATCTAATTTACCGTATAAATTAGTAGCAAAGCTTCTTCTACAAATATGCGATGTAACTAGCTCATATTTATGATATAAACCTTCTTCTTTTCGTTTTGTCTTTTTATTGATTTTAGAACCTTGTACTTTTTCTTTAAACCCAGCTTCTTCACAAACATCTTTTACATGCTCATTGAATTTTTGGTCTGAAATAGCTCTTGGAAATCCGTTTCTTTTCTCTAAAATTGCTTTTACTTGCTTGTGAAGTGGAATAGTAACTGTTTGCCCTGTTTTTTGTGTTTCAATTTCAATATATCCGTTTTTGATATTAGTATCTTTCAATCTTAAAAAATCAGATATTCTCAACCCTGTACGCAAACCAATAATAAATAAATCTCTTGTGTTTTCTAATCTTTCAACTCCTTTGAAATCGTGATTGAATATTTTATTAATTTCATCATCATTCAAGTAAATGCTGTCAGCTGTAATTTTAGGAACAAAAAAGTTAGGATGCTCGATGTGTGGATGTACCGGCAAGCCTTTCAATTTTGCATCTCTGGCAATGGTTTTTAATGTACCGATATAGTTCCCGATAGTACCTAAATTTATCTTTTGTTCTTGTGATAAGAAGTTTACAAAACGGTCGTAAAAGGTTAAATCTAAATCGGTGAATTTTAGCTTCGTTTTAAAGCGTTTCTCGTACTCTTCTAGCTTTCTTTGAGTAGTATTATACTTTGTGATAGTTCCTTTCGCTATCGCCTTGTTTTTGCCTTTTATTATCCTTGTGGGAGCGTTTTTAATAAAGGTTTCCATAAACGGAATAAAAAATACTTCATCAATAGCGGTTTCATCAACAGGTCTATTAAAAAACTTTGCAATCTTTTTTCTTAACCAGTGCTTATCTATAAACTCGCCTTTACTATTATCAGAATTAAACTCATCAAATATAAATTTTTCAAGCTCTGAAAGTTTGTTATTAACTTCGTCTTTTGTAGTATCATCGGCGGTAAGTTTAACTTTTTGTTTAGCTGCACTCCATTTTTTAGGTTCTACCTTTAAATCTGTTGTTGCTGTTAAATCACATTTTCTGCCATTTTTAAAACGCAATAAAATATTTGTTGTGTTTTTTTCTCCTTTAATTAAGTAGTTAATAGTTGCCATTGGTACGGAAGTATTATGTTTTTCAATGGTTTAAAGATACAAAATTATCCCCACAATATCCCCACATTGACTATTTTTTTATATAATTCACTTAGTTTTATTTAACTATAAAAACAACAAAAACCCTTATTTTATAGGGTTTAGCAGAGGTTTTGATAAAGTAAGATATGTATAAATAAAGTGGGTGTTTATTCCTCTTTCTCCGCCAGTAGAAATACAAACGGTACTAAAACCCACTAAATTCAACGATTTAGTGGGTTTTTTCTTTTATATCTTAATCAAATTATTCATATAAACTCAAAGTTTTGGTGTCTGTCAAGGGGTCTATAATTTTTAATACAACCAAGTGACTCCTTTTTGTCGAAACACCACAGTTTACAAGCTGTTTAGCAAATGAACATCTTGTAAAATGATATTAAATCAATTAAATTTAATATAAACTAAAAGGTTACCGCTTATGAATTCTGCAGTATCAATTCTCTTTTACATAAAAAGAGCAAAAATCAATGTTGACGGTGTATGTCCAATTTACACTCGTGTAACAATTAACTCAAAAAGATTTGAGTTTAGTACGAATAAATTTATTAGTCCAGACAAATGGTCTACTGAAGGTGCCAAAGTTAAGGGTAATTCGGAAGATGCTAGATCAATAAATAATCAACTTGACATAATCAAAAATCAGATAATGGATGCTGAAAAAAGATTATACAAGAAAGAAATTCAAATTAATTCCGAAAACCTCAGAAATGAACTTTTTGGTATCAAAGAACGCGAACGCTTACTAATCCCAATCTTCACAGAACACAACCGAAAAATTAAAGAGTTGGTTGGTAGCGAGTACGCTCCAGGAACACTAGAACGTTATGAAACATCCCTGAAACATACAAAAGACTTTCTCCAATGGAAATACAAAGTTTCTGATATTAATATTGAGAAAATAGATCATGCTTTTATTACAGAGTATGAATTTTATCTTCGTACAGAAAGAAAGTGTGCTAACAATACAGCTGTAAAGTATATTAAAAACTTCCATAAGATTATAAACATTTGCTTGGCCAATGGATGGTTAACAAAAGACCCATTTGCAAATTACAAAGCAAAAGTTAAAGAGGTAATTCGTGAATTCCTTACAGAACAAGAAATTCAAAGTTTGATGGAAAAAGAATTCGTTTCAGAACGTTTGGAACTAGTTCGTGATATATTTGTTTTCAGCTGCTTTACTGGATTAGCATATATAGACGTGAAACAACTAACACCGGATAATATTGTTTTAGGAATTGATGGAGATAAATGGATAAACAAAAACCGCCAGAAAACGGATACTAATTCCAAAATTCCTTTATTACCAACCGCCCAATATATCATGGATAAATATTCTGATTATCCTGTTAATAAAAATAAGGGCACAATACTTCCGATATTTTCTAATCAAAAAATGAATGCGTATCTAAAAGAAATTGCAACTGTTTGCGGAATCAATAAAGAACTAACATTCCATATTGCACGACATACTTTTGCTACAACAGTTACG
>RRZU011605185.1_pt1 | contig 18316 bp, 21 predicted proteins | sample 2165561 | NCBI WGS metagenome assembly RRZU01 (sample SAMN10456909, study PRJNA506462) | wastewater metagenome | isolation source: wastewater sludge | place: USA: Moscow, Idaho | reverse complement strand
CCTCAGCTTTGATAGATCGTCTGTTACATCGATGCGAAATTATTGAAACAGGAAATGAGTCTTATCGGTTTAAAAACCGCTCTTAAAGTGGTGCACTTTTAGGTGCCCATAGTGGTGCACTTTTAAGTGACCATTGACACATAGTGGCCATGCACGTTCAGGAACAGCACGTTATCGCTCATTCTGGCGCCATTGGCTCGGGTGGGGAATAGGTTCTGTACTTCGTCATAGGCAACCACCGCACCGACGTTTTCAGGCCATTTAAGCCATTCGTGCATGTCTTCCCAAGTATGCCCTTCCGGCGGCTGGTGATGCTCTAGCAGCAGGCCGTTAATGTTGCTGAAGAGTTTGCGGCCTTTGTAGGCTTCATCATTCATTAGGATATCGACTACAAAGGCGGTTTTACCGATGCGGGGCTTACCTGTAACAAGGGTGATTGCTGCCATGTTTCAAGCCTTATTTCTTGCCGAGGGCGGAAGATAGTTTGGTCATACTTTTAAAGGTGACAATGAATGTGAGCATGCCGAAGAAGATGTTCAGAATAACGCCGCCGCCGGAGATGTAAAACAGTTGCAATGCACCGGCGGAAACACCCGACAGGCTTTGTGTCATATAGGCTTTAAGCTGGTTTATGATGATGTCAAAACCAACATAGGTTATGGCGGTGATACCCAGAGCGGTGAGGATGCGGCCGGCAAAGGTCAGCAGCATGGGCAGTAAGGCGGCCAGAAATTTCATGGAATCCCCTAAGAAAGATAAAGACAGGAAACTGAGACAGGCGGGGGTTCCCGCACCCCGAGACACTTAATCATTGGCAAGGCAAGCCTTACCAATGATTAAGCGCCTTTAAACTTCGCTACGCACGGTTTTGGCCACGAACATGGCGGCCACGGCAAAGGCCAGCAGAATCAGCCAGGGGCGCAGTTCACGCGCTAGCTGGCAGGCAGGCTCTAGGCTGATGGTGAATGTGCCGCTGTAGCTGCCTATGTTGATGGTAAACGGCACAGAAGCAGGGCATTGGGCATCGGTGCTGAAGACGTTTTCAGGGGCGAACTGAAGCTTGACTTCTTCGGTGGGAATTTCAAGCTCGGGGTCGTCCGGTTTTTCAGGTTGCTTGTCGCAGGCCATTATGTCGGGATGTTCTTTGCACAGGTCTGATTTTTCCTGTTCCGGGGTTTGGTTGCCGCTGCCGCCGGGGGTGGGGGTGCCTTCGGTGGGTTTTTCTTCCGGAACTGGCTCCGGTACAGGCGCTTCTGTGCTTTCCGGCTGTAAATCGGGGCGGGGGATTGTTGTTGTTGTGACTGTTGTTGCACCGTCTTTAGTATCAAATGACCACTTTGTTTGCTCAGGTCTACCTGTAATTGGGTTTGTGTAAGGGTCGGTTTGGGCTATCGTGCCGTCACCAACAGTCGGGTCTTTGAAATCTATGCCCGGGACAGGGGCGGTTTGAGTGTCACGAGATGCGTTGACATACGGACTTGGGTCTTCGTCCGCATAGGGCTGAATAATGCGGTCAAATTCATCTTGAGTCAAAGGCAGCACAAACGGACGCTTACCGGATAAAACAGACGCATGGTTCCAAGACCCGCCAGGACTACCGTGAGCCACACACGAAATGCCAAACGAATTAACATTATAATGCGTTATTTTATAACCATCTGGGTAAGCAGTAAAAGGACGCAGATTACTATACTCTACGCAAAGATTTTGCTTTAACTGTTGAATTTGAGATACGACAAACGGCGGCTCAAGAACTTGCACAATGTGATTCGGATGCGCAAGACACTTTTCAAGCGTGCCGAGGTGATCATAAGGATAAATACAAAACGTATCGACACCATCCGGATAAGATTTAACAAAATCCTGTTGATCTTCTAGCCATTGATAACCTTTTTCTGCAAGATAACCGCTAACAAGACCGGCGGCGATGCCCCACCAGCCGCCGCCCATTTTTTTGCCTTTTTTGGCGTTCGCAAGTAGGTTTTTAAAGACGGTTTTTTTAGGGGTGCCCGCATGATGCTTAACCGGCACAGATGCATTGGAACGCGCACCAGTTTTAGCATCACGCACACGCTGATTCACATCTTTATCAGCACAATATTCAAATTCATAACATCTATCAGCAAGGTTATACCACCTTCTAAGCCCATTTTTATTGTAATCACCAATAGGAGCCTGAAGTTTGCCATTTCTTATAACAAGGTCGGATGCATCAGCAAAAGCAGCAGAACTACTACAAATCAAAATTATCCATAAAATGGCTTTGCGGATGGTAAACATTACACTTCCTGATTTTAAAATCAATCAATAAGGTGGAGTTGTCAGGGAAAAGCACCTCAAGCCGAGAATGCTGCGGGTCAAACCGATTGAAGAAGTTGTAAAACAAATTCGGGTTCAGTTTTTCGGCTTTAAGATGGTCTTTCCGTTTTAATTCACGGTAAAAAATGACAGCGTAAGGCAGGCCTTTGTACATGTAGCTGGTCATTTTGAATTGGTACAATTCTGCTTCGGTGATAAACATCTTAAATTCCCTCCGTTTGTTTTCAGGCAGCCTTATGGCCGAACGAACGGAATTTAACATACCTATCTACATCAATGAAACAGCCACACCGCCACCAAACAGGCGGCCATGCCGTACAGTGTCCAAAAGTCAATCATGGCTGCCCCCAACTTCGTTAAAGCTGCCCATATAGGCCAACAGGCGCTTGATAAGGCGGATTGCCCACACAAGGGCAAACAGGCCGATAAACGGGGCGGCAAGGATGGCGCCGTACTGGATTTGCTCAACCGGGCTGCATTCGGGGAAGCTCAACTGTATTTGCTGGCTGTTCAAATACCAATGCTGGCCTTGTTTGACCGGACGGACAAGCTGCCCGTCCGGTGTGATAATGGGGGCTTGCTGGCTTAGCAGGTAATTGTGTGCTGATTCGGCAGTTTCAAAGCACTGCCAACCGATTCTGTAGCCCATAATGCCCCCTGTGCTTAACGCGCGGTTTTAACCATGCCAAAGGCCATGCGGAAGCCTTGGATCAGTACAACCACGGAGAGCACGGCAGCACCGATTGCCGAAATCATAATGGCAAATTTGGCAATTTCAGCAGCGGCACTTGTGCCGATTGAAGCAATATCAGAATCAGCCAAAGCCAAGGCGGACATGGCAGCAAGTGACAGACCGGCAGCGGTTTGCTGCACACGGCGCGGGGCGAATTTCTTCGCAGCGTTCATGAGTTTCATAACGTTTTCCTTAAATGGGTTGATGGGCGGCTTGAGAAGGTGATTCAGGCCGCCGCCCGGAGCCTGAAAGGGGTTAGAGGTACAGAAAGGCGGCAGCGGCGAACAAAACCACCAAGAAGAAGGCCAAAGCGCCAAGGCTTAATTTCATGGACAGGGGCATTTTTTGATTCATGCTTTCTGTTTCCTTTCGTAAAAGCTGAAGACGGTAAACATATCGACGATTTCTTCAGTGCCGGCATTGAAGGCATCTTCAAAGGTATCGTATTGGCCGGCATGTTTAATAAACGGGGTTTGGCCGATGTCGCCTTGGGCGTCAGGATAAAGAAACTCGTGCGATTCCAAATCCTGAACAATGAACCGCTGTTCAAACATGGCGTTAATCCTTTTTAGCGGGCGGATTCAGCAGTTTGAAGTCTTTCATAATCATGCTGGACTTGCCGCTGCCGTTGGTCACTTTGCTGAAGGCAATTTCTACTTCGCAGGGGAATGTGAGGCCGCTGAAACGGTGGAAATTATCGGCGGTGCCAAATTTGGTTTTGGCCAAGCCAAGGCCGATGGCATTGCCGGTTTCATCATTCAGCTTGGTGGCAATCATCACGGTGCATGTGTCGATGTCATTGCCGTCAATATTGCCTTTGAATTTGGTAACGCCCATCACAATGGCGCGTTCGTAGGTTTGGGTGTCGAGGTTGAAATTCATGATTTATTCCTTTTTGGGTTAAGCAGGTAGAAAGGGATTAAATAACGTGACCATTCGGCAATTCGTTTGCGTTCTTCATCTTCAATATCCAAGTAGTGCTGAAAATCGTTATTAACGGGAATAAAAGTATACTTATTGAGGACTTGCAGCTTCTGGCGCAAGCCTTCCACTTCAACAACCGGTAAGGGCGGGTATTCTTTGGCTAAATCCACCATGCCAAAATCATCCTGCTGCGGCACAATGTACTGGTGCAGATACCATTCTTGCGCGTCTGCGGCGCTGTACTGTTCAGGCATCAAGCCTTTAGGATATTTGCCATCATCCGCCCGCAGCATTCGGCATACGGCTTCAGGTGCATGGCCTGAATCAAGCAGGAAATTCATCAGGCGGCCAATTTGGTTTTTACCGTGGTAAATGCGTTGCTCAAGCGTGAGCTGTACCGTGTTCTTTTTGGCTTCGATGCGCAGGCTTTCATTGTTAAAAATACGCTCACCAACCGGGTAGGCTCCGGTTAAATAGGCACCGGGCAGCATTAAAATATCCAGCGGGATAAGGCTGTCGCCACTGCGGAACTCAATTTCAAAGCGCACCCACAGGCTTTGTTTATCACCCAACTGCCTGCCTTTTTCATAAATCCGCGCCAGCTTGGAAGAGCCACGGCGGCCGATGTAGAAAGTTTTGCCGCTGCCGTCTTCATTGCGCCAAGCCGCGCCACGGCATTCGGATTTGGGGCGCATGTTTTTAACGTCAAACAGGCCTTTATCGTGGTCGGTCATGGCTTGCAGCGGGCTGTATTCGCCGTTGAAAAAGTCATGTGCTACGTCACAGCGGGTAATGCGTGGGCGCACAGCTTGTTTTAAAAATTGATGCAAGCGCTGCTCCCACCCTTCTGTTGCCGCTTGGCAGCCGGTGCCGTTTAACTCAATCAGCATGGTTTCACGCTGGCCACCGTAGTGTAATTTGCCGTATTCGGCGTTATCGGGGCCGAGTTGATAGCAGCTTTTGTAAAAGAATTTGCCTTTAAACGGCAACTTTTGCGTGACACCGAAGCCGAAAATTTCAAACAGTACTTCACTGTATTTAACGATGTATTCGTTATCACTGATTAAAGGGCATCCGGCCACAATGGGCATGGTGTCTTCGTGGATGGTAAAAGTGAGTTGGTCAATAAAGGCGGCATCTTCACTACCCCGGCGCAGGGGTACTTCAATCAGTCGGCCGGAAGCGTCGGTAACGTAGTGTTGGAAATATTCGTACTGTTGGAAGAGGGAAGTTAGTTCAGCGTCGTCCCCACCCTTGGCCACGGTTTCCGGTTCGTCCCCCCCTATTAGCCTAGGGGGGTGATTCAGCTCAGCCATGCGCCGCGCCCCCCCGCCGCCGTGCGCGCAAGCGCGCCCGCGGCGTGTGTCCCGGCTTTGGCCGAGCTTCCTAATTCCATCCAACCGCTTTGCAGGATAACAATCGGGTATCGGTGTTCGCTTTCCAAACACAGGCCAACAGCCTCGTCTAACTGGGTGCAGAATTTGGCATGCAATACTGGGTCAACATAGCGGTTATCAATCAACTGCCAAAGGTAATTGCCGGTTGTGCTGTTATGGGTAATGCGGAGATAACGACTGAAGGTGTATTCAAGCAGCCTTTGTTCAATCATGGCGTTCATGTATTTAGGCGGGATTCTCATAATTCACCCCGCTGGCGCATGGCGGCTAAGTCGGCGGCTTTAACTTGTTCGTATTCAACTGTCAGGAATTCGGGGGCATCAGTAAGCGGAATATCGGAATAGATGCGAGCGCTTGGAACGAAACGGGCGCGGCTGAAAACATTATTTGAAATCTGAATAGAACCGTGACTTACCGGGAATACATCAATACAAAAGGATTCAGACGGGGACAAATGAAAAAACAATGCTGGTTCAAAATGACTGCAAACAACAAAACAGGGATGTTGACGTTCTGACATGATTAAAGCCCCTTCTCTTGGCTAGTGAAAAAGGGGCTTTAAACTTTGTTAAGATTTGCCCCTTAGATGGGGCGCAATATATAAGGCTGCCTGAAAACCTGGTAATCCGTTTTCAGGCAGCCTTTTATCGCGACCGCATTTGAATCGGCTCAAATGATACCAATGAATTGCGTTGGGTTACGCCTATGGCTAACCCAAGCTACGCCTACCTTATACCAATTCTAAAAAATAAATCATTTTCAGATTCACCCGAATGAAATTGATTCATAGGATGCGCCTTGGCGCATCAAACCTCAAAATCGCGAAAACCGATGCGCCAAGGCGCATCCTATGCCGTATTTTGCATATTTTAATTTAAGGTTGTTTTTTGAATTGGTATTACCTTTCAGGTAGCCTTTAATCAGCAAGTGCGTAATTTCCGTTAACCAGCTCAAACGGCCTGCACCACTTCTTTAAACAAACGGTAAGACGCAAACTGCAAGGCCTCATCATAAATATAGCTCACCGCCATATATTCATCGGCACGCAGGCGCGTGTGCAGCTCGCTAAATTGCGCCGCCAAGGTGGCGGGGCCGCCGATAAGCGAGCAGGCGGTCATGCTGTTTACCGTGTGTTGCTCCATTTCGTTCCAGCGTCCAGCCATGCTGTCTACCGGCGGCGAGAGCGGCTGGCGGCTGTTGCGCACCACATTAAGAAAAAATTGCTGTTGGCTGGTGGCCAGATATTGCGCGGCTTGATCATCGTCGGCGCCAATCACGTTGAGCGCCACCATCACATACGGCTTATCCAAGCTTGGCGAAGGCCGGAAATGGCTGCGATAAATCGCCAGCGCCTCTTCAAGCATGCGCGGGGCGAAATGGGCGGCAAACACATACGGCAGCCCTTTTTCGGCGGCCAGATAGGCGCTCTCAGTGCTGGAGCCGAGAATATACAGCGGCACATGGGTGCCGATGCCGGGAAAGGCTTTTACATAACCCTGCCCGGCCGCATCGCCCAAATAGCGCTGCAAAGCGGCTACATCTGCGGGAAAGTCCAGCGAAGTTTCGCGCTCGGCGCGGCGCAAGGCTTGGGCGGTGAGGCGGTCGGTGCCGGGCGCGCGCCCCAAGCCCAAATCCACGCGCTCGGGATACAGCGTGGCCAGCGTGCCATATTGCTCGGCCACCATCAGCGGGCTGTGGTTGGGCAACATCACGCCGCCGGAGCCCACGCGGATGCGTTGAGTGTGTTGCAGCGTGTGGCTGATTAAAATCGAGGTAGCGGAGCTGGCCAGCGAGGTGGTGTTGTGGTGTTCGGCAATCCAGTAGCGGCGATAGCCCAAGGCTTCGGTGTGCTGCGCCAGCGCCACCATGCTTGCCAAAGCTTGCTCGGTAGTGTGGTCGGCGCGCACAGGCACCAGATTGAGTGCGGATACGGCGGGTGTGGCCATGATTCATCCTTTCGACAGCCGCCCTTGTTTCAGGCAGCCTGTTGTGATTCAGCGATAATTTCTTATATCTAAAAATATAGATTGGATAAAAGCAAAATAATCCCACGACGGCGGGCGTTTCGGCAGGGTTTTCGTTCTGCCGGTTTAAATCTGCTCGCGCAATTGCTGCAATAAAGCGTCTACCCCGGCGCGGTGATAGCGGTAATAGGTCCACTTGCCGATGCGGCGCGATTCGAGCAGGCCGGCTTTTTTTAAGGTATTGAGATAGCCCGACACCACCGATTGCGCCAGCCCGGCTTTTTCGGCAATCAGCCCCACGCACACGCCACCGGCAAAATCGTGCGCCACATCGCAATGCATGTGTGCGGCAAAATGCTGCTGCGGGGTTTTCAGCCACAGCAGCATTTGGTAGCGGTAGTCGTTGGCTAAGGCTTTGAAGGTGTCGGTGGGGTTCATGGCCGGGATAATAAATCTAGTTTTATAGATATGTCAATACATCATCAACATAAAGGCTGCCTGAAAACAACGTAATCCGTTTTCAGGCAGCCTTTATATTGTGGATTAAATTGATGCCTTATTCTTCATAAACAAAATGTGCCCGCTTCACATTGCACAGCAGCTCATAGGCAATGGTGCCGGCGGCGGCGGCCACTTCGTTGATGTGAACCGCATCGACCCACAGCTCTACTTCACTACCGATGCCTTGGTGGTGGTCGGCCAGTTGCACGGTCATCATGTCCATGGATACGCGCCCGAGCAGGCGGCTGCGTTCGCCGTCAATGGCCACGGGCGTGCCGGTGCCGGCGTGGCGCGGGTAGCCGTCGGCATAGCCGCAGGCAATCAGGCCTGCGCGGGTGGATTGCGGGGTAACAAAGGCAGCGCCGTAGCCTATCGGCTCGCCCGGCGGCAATACGCGTTCGCCAAACACTTTGCTGCTCAGACGCATTACCGGCAAAAAACGGCTGTCGGCACCGCCCAAGGGCGAAACGCCGTAGAGCGCAATACCGGCGCGCCCCCAGTGTCGATGCGCATTGGGGTGCGCCAAAATAGCGGCGGAATTGGCCACACTGATGTCGCCGGGCAAGTCGGCCACCGCCAAGTCAAACACCGCCATTTGCTCGGCAGTCATGTTTTTGTGCGGTTCGTCGGCACAGGCGAAGTGGGTCATATTCACCACGGCCGCCACTTGCGGGCTTTGGCTGAGCGCTTGGTGGGCGGGGGCGTAGTCGTGCGGGAAAAAACCGGCGCGGTGCATGCCGGAATCCATTTTCAGCCACACGGTGGCCGGATGCTGCCAGCGGTGCGCCAGCAAGGCTTCCAGCTGCCAGGCATTTTGCACCACCGGCCACAGGCCGTGTTGGTCGACCAGGGCATATTCGGCGGCGTCAAACACACCTTCCAGCAGCACAATCGGCTGGGTAATACCGGCTTCACGCAAGGTAAGCGCTTCTTCAATGGCGGCCACGGCAAAGCCGTCGGCCAAATCGGCCAGTGCTTGGGCGCAGCGCACGGCACCATGGCCGTAGGCATTGGCTTTGAGCACCGCCAGCATTTTGCCGCCGTGCATGGCTTTGAGGGTTTGGTAGTTTTGACGCAGGTGGTTTAAGCGGATATGGGCAATCAGCGGGCGCATGGCAGATACTCGGTGTGGGTGTGAATAGACAAATCGTTGTTAGCAATAAACCCTTTCAGGCAGCTTTATCTTAATAAAAATAGGCTGCCTGAAAGGGTTTCTAACATTTATACATAACGCACCAGCGATAAATCGCTGGTTTCGATTTCCGGCTTCACGCCGCTAATCAAATCGGCCAGAATTTTGCCCGAGCCCAGGCTCATGGTCCAACCCAAGGTGCCGTGGCCGGTGTTGAGGGATAAGTTGGCATAGCGGGTGGCACCGATTAAGGGGGTGCTGTCCGGCGTCATCGGGCGCAGTCCGCTCCAGAAGGTGGCGGCTTCGGTGTTGCCCGCGCCGGGGAATAAATCGTTGACCACCAAATCAAGCGTGGCTTTGCGCTTGGGGTTTAGGCGGATGGGATAGCCGGACAATTCGGCCATGCCGCCCACGCGGATGCGTTGGTCGAAGCGGGTAATCGCCACTTTATAGGTTTCGTCGAGCACGGTAGACACCGGCGCGGCCGCTTCGTTGGTGATGGGTAGGGTAATCGAATAGCCTTTTACCGGATACACCGGCACATTGATGTGCAGGGTTTTGAGCAGCGGGCGGCTAAAGCTGCCCAAGGCGCAAACGTAATGATCAGCCTCGAAACGTTGGCCATTGGCCACCACCGCTTTGATGTGGGTGCCGTCGGCTTCGATGGCGTCGATGCGGTGGCGGTATAGAAAGGTAACACCGGCCGCAGCACATTTGGCCGCCAAACGCTGGGTAAACACATGGCAGTCGCCGGTGGCGTCGTTAGGCAGGTGCAAAGCACCGGCCAGCTTTCCCGCCACCGCCGCCAGTGCGGGCTCGTATTGCGCCACATCGGCGGGGTTGTTCACTACGGTGAGCGGCACGCCGTATTCTTGCAGCACGGCAATGTCTTTTTTGGCCGCGTTCACTTCTTTTTCAGTGCGGAAAATCTGCAAAGTGCCGCGCTGGCGGCCTTCAAAGCTTAAATCCGGCTGCTCTTCGGCCATGCGGCGGAACATTTCACGGCTGTATTCCGACACACGCACCATGCGCTCTTTATTGGTGGTGTAGCGGCGGGTATTGCAGTTTTGCCACATCTGCCACAGCCATTGCCATTGATACAGGCTACCATCGGGGCGCAGCAGCAGCGGCGAATGCGGTTTGGTCATCCATTTCAGCGCTTTTTGCGGCATGCCCGGCGCCGCCCACGGCGTGGTATAGCCGTAAGACAACTGCCCGGCATTGGCAAAGCTGGTTTCCATCGCCGCCTGATCTTCGCGCTCCAACACCGTAACTTCATGTCCGGCCTGCGCCAAATACCATGCCGTGCTCACGCCCACCACCCCGGCGCCCAGTATCAATACTTTCATCTCATCTCCTTGATGCGTGTCTGCTGTTATACCCATTCTAAAAAACAACCTAACTGCGTTGGCTCGCCTTGCCGTACTAGGTGTACTGTCTGCGGCTCAGCTCAAAGAGAACGATTTACTAGGGTGCTGAAGCACCAAGTAAATCAGTTCCGCCTTGTTATCTTATTTTTTCGAATGGGTATTATTATTATTTTGTGCCCTGCACAAATTACGCTAGTGAAAGCATATAGTGTAAAATGTTTATTTAAGTGAATTTCACCATATTTAAAATAAAAACAGTGAAATCAATTTTATTAACACCCCAAATACAGGATTTTTATCAAAATGCACGCTTGCGACAAAATTGACCTTAAAATTTTGACTTTACTGCAAAAAAACGCCCGCATCACCATGACCGAGCTGGCCGAAAGCGTGGGCTTGTCCACTACCCCGGTAACCGAGCGCGTGCGGCGCATGGAGCGCGACGGTGTAATCAGCGGCTACCATGCCCGCCTCAACCCACAGGCGCTGGGGCAGCATTTACTGGTGTTTGTGGAAATCAAGCTGCGCTCCAAATCGGGCAATATTTTTGAAGACTTCCGCCGCGAAGTAATGCACATCCCCCAAATCATGGAATGCCACCTGGTTTCCGGCGAATACGACTACTTAATCAAAGTGCGCCTGCCCAATATGAATGCCTACCGCGACATGCTGGGCAGCATCTTGCTGCAACTGCCCGCCGCCGCAGAGAGCCGCAGCTATGTGGTGATGGAAGAAGTGAAAGAGGATTTTTTATTGAATTTGGGGTAAATAGCGAAAAGGCTGCCTAAAACGAAGTTTCTGCGTAGCTAAAATACCGTTCACACTGTTTCAGGCAGCCTTTTCAATCATCGTGGCAATGAGCTTTGGCTAATGAGTTATTTTTCCGGCCACGCCACCACCTCGCCGCGCAAGGCTGCCTGAATCGCGGTTTCGGCCTTGGTGTCTTCCAGATGGGCCACGCGCATCATTTCCTTGTTGTCAAATCGCGCCATGCCCGGCTGGTATACCTTGGCCATGGCGGCCACGCTGTTGCGGTCGAGACAGAAAAACAGGTCGCCGATTTCTTCGGCCTTAGCTTTGGGCATCCCCAATGCTTCCAGCGAACGCTTGCCGGTGCGCACGGCGGCATCGAAGGTTTCGCGGATGGCATCGTCGGCACCGGCATGGTGTACTTTAAAGGTGTGGATGCGATCGTAGGCACGGGCGATGATTTTGATGCTGGGGTTTACCTTGCGGGCAAACTCAATAATGTGCAAAGCTTCTTCGGGCTGATCAATGGCCACCACCAGCAAACGGGCTTTTTCCAGCCCGGCGGTAAGCAGCAATTCCGGGCGCGCGGCATCGCCGAAATAGGTTTTCACCCCATATTGGTTCATGCCCGCCACCGTGGCCGGATCGCGGTCGATAATGGTGAGCGCATGGCCGCACATACGCAATAAATCAGACACAATCTGCCCGAAGCGCCCCATGCCGATAATCATCACCGCTTGCTGTTCGTGGCTTTCTTCATCCGGCAGGCTGCCTGAAACATCGGCCAGGCGCGGCTCAATCCATTTGCCATACACAATCAGCATCATCGGCGTGAGCACCATCGACAACACCACAATCGCGGTCATATTGGCATGCACGGTGGCATTGATTACCCCTTGGCTGGCCGCTGCGGCAAACAGCACAAAAGCAAATTCACCGCCTTGCGCCATCATCACCGCCCGCTGCGCCGCTTGCTGGCGGCTGCTTTTGGCCAAGCGCGCCACCACAAAAATCACCACCGCCTTGGCCGCCATCAGCGCCAACACCCCAGCCACAATCAAGTCCCAATTGCGGGCCACCACATTCAAATCCAGCGACATGCCCACGCCTAAGAAAAACAGCCCCAGCAACAGCCCGCGAAAAGGCTCGATATCAGCCTCCAACTGATGGCGAAACGCCGATTCCGACAGCAACACCCCGGCAATAAACGCGCCCATCGCCATCGATAAACCGCCCTCCTCCATCAGCAAGGCCGCGCCCAACACCACCAGCAAGGCTGCCGCCGTCATCACTTCGCGCGCTTTGGATTTGGCCAACACCTGAAACAAAGGATTAAGCAGCCAGCGCCCGGCCGCCACCAACACCGCCACCGCCAGCAAAGCAATGCCCACGCTTTGCCACAAAGGCTGGGTGGCCGCCACCGATTCAGGCGTGGTGGGCGCCAAAAAAGCCACAATCGCCAGCAAGGGCACAATCAGCAAATCTTCAAACAACAAAATCGACACCATCCGCTGCCCGCCCGGGCTATTCAATTCATTGCGCTCGCCCAAAACCTGCATCACAATCGCCGTGGAAGTGAGCACAAAGCCGGCGGCGCACACAAACGCCACTTGCCACGGAAAACCAAACGCAATGCCCACCACCGTGAGCGCAGCGGCCGCCAGCACCACCTGCATGCTGCCCAAGCCGAAAATCTGGCGGCGCAGCGCCCACAAATGCGACGGCTTCATTTCCAAGCCGATGATAAACAAAAACATCACCACCCCCAGCTCGGCCACATGGATGATGGCATTGGGGTCGTCAAACAGCTTCAGCCCAAACGGCCCAATCACCAGCCCTGCCGCCAAATAGCCGAGCACCGAGCCCAAGCCGACGCGCTTGAATAAAGGCACCGCCACCACCGCTGCCGCCAGCAAAGTCACAATACCAATGAGTTGGCTTGCATTTTCCGCCGCCATATACGCTCCGATCACCAGAATTAAATTGCGCCCAAGATACCCGCCATTGGCTGGCACCTCCAGCAATATAGTGAAATGCATAACAAAGTACTACAGCGTTGCTGTGCCTTAGCTCAAAGAGAACGATTTTGTAAGGCGCCAAAAGCGCCAACAAACTCTGTTCCGTACTACCTGTACTGTCTGCGGCTTCGCGCCTTGTATCACTTTATTCTTCATTCCACTATATACAATGCGGCCGTTTATCCGCAAATTTGCGCCAGATAATACGGCAAGACAAGCCTTGGCAGTGAAATTGTTGCCGCGGCTATGTTGACTGATGGGGACAGTGTGCTTTTGACGTGTGGCGTTTGGCACTATGCCTAAACAATAGGCAAAAAAATGCGCACACCGATTCGGTATGCGCCAAGTCTACAAAGGAGAAATAGAGGAGAAACTGTTGGATGGCCGAAGCCATCCAACGAAGCGAATAATACAAAAGCGAAAACAAACCGTCAAGCACACGTTCGAAATTTAATCTTTTTTAACAATTTTGTTTTGTTTTGCGCAAAAAAGAACATTTGCATCACTTATCTTAACCACCATGGCCGCATCAACAAATAGACAAGGTTGGGTTAGGCCGCCAAGGCCGTAACCCAACATCTGTTTTTCAACCGATTGATTTTATCAAGCCATTTGGATTGTGTTGGGTTACGCCTATGGCTAACCCAGTCTATGCCGATAACGTCACAACGCCCGTATACTTTAAAGTTATTTTTTAGGATTGATACTATAGTGGAATGAAGAATAAAGTGATACAAGGCGCGAAGCCGCAGACAGTACAGGTAGTACGGAACAGAGTTTGTTGGCGCTTTCAGCGCCTTACAAAATCGTTCTCTTTGAGCTAAGGCACAGCAACGCCGTAGCACTTTTTTATGCATTTCACTATATACATTTCACCATACATCTCACCATAGCCAAGCTTTCTGCAAGCCAACGCAGCCAACCGGCAAAAAAAATGCGCACACCGATTCGGTATGCGCCAAGTCTACAAAGGAGAAATAGAGGAGAAACTGCTAAACCAGCACTGGCTGATTCAACGGTTGCCATTGTGCCGGTTTTTGCACTGCACCACAAGCGAAAGATGAAATTTAATTAGACAAATTATTCCAAATACAATCTGATTTGGTTCATATACCCAAAAAACAGACCATTTATGTTGTATTTCGAACAAATAAACGCACACTCAAACAGCATAACGGTTTTTTAATAGGCTGCCTGAAACTCAATTACAGCCTAGCTTTGCGCTTGCTGCCATTCGTCGCGCACGGCCTTGGCTGCCTGAAAATAATCCCGAAGTGCCGCAGCATCTTGTTGTTGCAGGCATTGTTGCAAAAACGCCAATTGCTGTTGTTGTTGTTGCAACAAGTCTTGCAGGCTCTCGCGGTTGGCCAGGCAAATATCCGCCCAGATGGCGGGGTGGCTGGCGGCAATGCGGGTGAAATCACGAAACCCGCTGCCGGCAAAATGCAGCAATGCTTGGCGCTGATCCGCGCTGCCGATTTGGTGTACATAAGCATAGGCCATCAGGTGGGGCAAATGGCTTACTGCCGCAAAAATGGCATCGTGTTCGGCTGCGCTCAAGGTGTATAAATCGGCACCGGCGGCCTGCCACAGCGCCGACACACGATTGAGGCTGCCTGAATCTTGCGCTTCGTGCGGGCATAAAATGCATTTTTTGCCTTCAAACAAGCCGAATTGCGCCGCCAGCGCACCGTGGCGGTCGGAGCCTGCAATCGGGTGCGCCGCCACGCACAGCGGGTAATGTTGCGGCAAGTATTCGGCAAAAGCCTGCAAGGCCAGCTGCTTGGTGCTGCCCACATCGCTCACAATGGTGTGCGCGGGCAACAGCGGTGCCAGGCTTTGGCAAATGGCGGGCAAAGTGCCCACCGGCGTGGCAATCAGCACCACATCGGCTGCGGCCAAGGCTTCGGCATGGATGCCGGTATGGGCGCTGTCAATCACTTTGCGCTCCAGCGCACGCGCCAAGTTGTCGGCATCAATATCGATGCCCACCACTTCGGCCACTCGGCCGGCCCGTTTTAAGTCCAGCGCCAGCGAGCCGCCAATCAGCCCCACGCCGATTAAAACCAGTTTATTGATGCCCGATTTATCCATACATTTATTATTCAAATCTGTCCGGCAGCAACCGCTGCCATGCGGCGGGCAAGGCCCGGCGCAAACGCCGGCTCAAACCGGCCTCATTTTTTTGCCACCACACACCGGCGGCCACCACCACCAAACCCAGCAAAGTAAGGCTGATGGGAAACAGCCAGCTGTCTTTAAAAACCTTGTCGGCCAAATGTTCTACATACAGCACCAAGCCGATGGCACCAAACACCACCAACACACGCCGCACCAGCAAAGCCCCCGCCCCAATCAGGCCGAGGTTAATCAAGCAATAGATGAATTTAGTCAGCTCGCTATTCGAATCCATGGCGGTAAGCCCGCCCCAAAAAGTGAGCGCGCCAAACACATACAGCCAAAAGGCATAATCGCGCCCGCTGCGGCGGCTGCGAATGTCTACCCACAAGCCCAGCGCCAACATGCCCATGCCAAACAGCACCGACACAATTCGGCGTAGCCGCCAATCGAAATCACCATCGGCCAGCCAAGTGGTGGCATCCATCGACAAATACCACAATGTAAACGCCACCGGCAGCAACAAAAACGGGTAGCGGTGGCGGTAGAACATCACCGCGGCCACAGCCAGCGTGGCCAGCTCCATATACAGCCAGTGCCATTCTATCCAACGATGGTAATCGCGGTATCGGAAGTCATCCGGCGGCGGCCACACGCCCAAGCCTTGTTGCAGCCCATACACCGCCAAGGGCGTGAGCGCCACCACAAATACGGCGCAAATCCCCGCCGGAATAGGCAGGTTTTTGGCGGTAAAATAGCGCAACAGCCACAGCCCGGCAACGGCATACAACAAACACGAGGCCACAATGCCCCAGCCGCCAAAACGTTCCCACCCCAGATTCATAAACAGCGTCATCGCGCCGATGGCCAATAGGCCACCCAGATAATACAGAATATGGGTAAAGTCGAAACGCGGCACGCCATGTTGCTGGTCTTGCCACAGCGTCCATAAGGCTTCGGCCTGCTCACGGCTGATAATGCCTTGGGCCACACCTTCTTGCAGTTGTTGGCGGTTCATAGCGATTGCCTTTCATGCTGATTAAAACGCTGCCTGAAATTTTATTGCGTTACTTTTCCCACTATTTTGACCACCACATTGCCACCAGGCACCAGATTACCAACAATTTCAGCACCAACATCAATCAGGGTTTCGCGCGTCATCACCCTATCAAATTTATCTTTAAACCAATCTCCGTTTTCAACCACTTCGCCTGTCAGGCCGTCCACTTCAATCACGCCAACTTTATCCGTGCTGGTCCAGCGAAATTCAAACGCAAATACGGGTCGTAGATATAAATATATTTTGGCAAAAACGATTGCATCACTGCCAATCTCTGCCGCATTAATGGCTTCGCCATTGAGTTTGGCACAAGCCTGCTGAATCACGCCTTGTAAAGTCAACAACGGCTTGAGCACTTCCGCCGATTCAGCCATTTCCAGCTCATGCCGCTCTTGATATTTGTATTTATTCAAATAGGTGACGAATATATTCTCTTTGATATTGCGTTGCATACCATCTTGAATCATCGCGTACGTTAATTTACGGTGGCAACTTTCCCAAACCGGAATTTCAATTTTCGATTTATCTTTTTGACGCGCCACTTCGCAGTCTTGGCCGAAAATCCGTACGGCTTGCGCATACGGATTATGAACATGCACCGGATAGTTAACCTGACAGGAATAGTCTACTGATCGCTCTGCTTCAATTTGCCAAAATGGCTCATATCGGCGCTCGTATCGCTGCAACAGAACAGTGTCTTCTTTTGGCCGATTCAATGGATTAAATTTGGCCATGCCAAAAGCATTCAACTTTTTCTTCTCTGCTTGCTCTTGCGCAGCCCGAAAAGGGTAGACTTCATCAAACAAAAATATTTTGCGATTATCACTTTTCAATACAATATCTTGCATATTAACGCCACTCCCTATGATGACAATACTGAAGTTATGTATCCACGTATCAAAGGCTGCCTGAAATATAAAACCGCCGTTGCCAAAATTGGATCCGGCAATTTATGGGTAAGCGGTGAAATGAAATGAATCATTTTAAAAATAAGCCACACTATTACATTCATTTCTGAGTACTTTAACTTTACGCTTCAGGCAGCCTAAGCAAAATAACATATCAATGAATGCACTTTATACAAAGAGACAATGCCAATTAACCCACTACAACAACAAGAGGGTTTGCGCCATCTCGTGTTGCAGCCAATGGTAAAAACGCTCAGCCGCGGTGTTGGGCGCCCAAGGTTCGGCGGCGAGCAGATAATAAGCGGAGCCGTCGGCCACAAAATCGCCACTACGGTGCAATACGCCGCTGCGGATGTCGTCTTGTACCATAAATACCGAGCCGATGGCAGTACCCAAGCCCGCGGCCGCCGCTTGCAAGCTCAAGTAAAAATGCTCGAAATACAACGCGGGTGCCGCCGGCAACGGCTGCCGGCTTAAACGCGACCACACCGCCCAAGCATCGGCGCGGGTGTGCGTGTGCAGGCAGGCTGCGGATGAGTCGGCCGTTTGCAATAAAGGCAACCGCGCCACCGGAGCGATGTATTCATCGGCCACTTTGGCGGCATGTACTTGCGCCGGCCAGGCAAAATCATTGCGGCGCAAGGCCACGTCTATTGCCTGCCGTTTAAAATCCACCGCCCCGCCCGCCGCCAAAATCACCACATTCACCCCCGCACAGGCTGCCTGAAGCAAAGGCAGACGCGGAATCAGCCATTTAATCGCCAAAGTCGGCTCGCACGACACCACCAAATCCCGCCGTTGCGGCTGCCCCAATTCCTGCAAACACAGTGCCAACTCATCAAACACGGTTTCGCAACTGCGCAGCAGGCGCACGCCCGCAGGCGTGGGCAGCAAACGGCGGTGTTGGCGCACAAACAGCGGCAGCCCCAGCGCGGTTTCCAGCAAGCGGATTTGTTTGCTGATGGCACCGGGCGTTACAAACAGCCGCTCGGCCGCAGCAGCCAAGCTGCCGTATTTGGCCACGGCATAAAAATGGCGCAAGGCGGGCAGCGGCAAATGGCGAATGGTTTCCAAATGGTCAACTTTCAGGCAGCCGATAATTCGATTTAATGAGGGCTTGTT
>RRZU012773078.1_pt1 | contig 18317 bp, 16 predicted proteins | sample 2165561 | NCBI WGS metagenome assembly RRZU01 (sample SAMN10456909, study PRJNA506462) | wastewater metagenome | isolation source: wastewater sludge | place: USA: Moscow, Idaho | reverse complement strand
GAATGAATATCGAAGAAGTGGCGGAAGAGACCCCAGAATTGCTTCATCGGGTCAGCCTCGATCCATTACTGGGCGGAATGCCGTATCAAGGGCGCCAACTGGCATTTAAATTGGGGCTGAAAGGTGATCAAGTTAAGCAATTCAGTCACATTTTCACTCAATTGGCAAAACTGTTTGTAGAAAAAGATTTAGCGTTGGTCGAAGTCAATCCACTAGTGATTTTAGAAAATGATCAGCTGCTCTGCCTTGATGCCAAAATCGTTACCGATAGCAATGCCTCTTATCGTCATCCAGATCTACAAGCAATGCAAGATCACAGCCAAGAAGATCCGCGTGAGGCATTGGCGGAAAAATGGCAACTGAATTATGTTGCATTAGACGGCAATATCGGCTGTATGGTCAACGGTGCCGGTCTGGCAATGGGCACTATGGACATCATTAAACTGCACGGCGGACAACCGGCAAATTTCCTTGATGTTGGCGGCGGCGCAACCAAAGAGCGAGTTGCCGAAGCCTTTAAAATTATTTTGTCCGACACTGCGGTCAAAGCGGTATTGGTAAACATCTTCGGTGGCATTGTGCGCTGTGATCTGATTGCCAACGGTATTATTGACGCCGTCAATGAAGTCGGCGTAACTATTCCGGTGGTTGTACGTCTTGAAGGCAATAATGCGCCATTAGGAAGGGAAATTTTAGCTAACAGCGGTTTAAATATTCTTGCCGCAAACAGTTTAACCGATGCAGCTAAACTTGTTGTTACTGCCGCCGCGGAGGGCAAATAATGTCAATTTTAATCGATAAAAATACCAAGGTCATTTGTCAAGGTTTTACCGGCGGACAAGGCACATTTCACTCCGAACAAGCGTTAGCTTACGGCACACAGTTAGTCGGCGGAACTTCACCCGGCAAAGGCGGCACAACTCATCTAGGCTTGCCGGTTTTTGACACTGTAGCTGATGCAGTCAAATCAACAGGCGCGACTGTCAGTGTGATCTACGTTCCGGCTCCGGGCTGTAAAGATGCGATTTTGGAAGCGATTGATGCCGGAATCCAACTGATTATCTGTATCACCGAAGGCATTCCGACACTGGATATGTTGGCAGTTAAGCAGAAACTGAACCAAACTGGCGTACGGATGATCGGTCCTAACTGCCCTGGTGTTATCACGCCAGACGAATGTAAAATCGGAATCATGCCAGGCAATATTCACAAGAAAGGCAAAGTCGGCATCGTTTCCCGCTCTGGTACGCTAACTTATGAAGCGGTGAAACAAACCACCGATTGCGGCTTGGGACAATCCAGCTGTGTCGGCATCGGCGGCGACCCGATTCCTGGCTCTAGCTTTATTGATATTTTAGCCCTGTTCGAACAAGATCCCGAAACTGAAGCCATTGTGATGATTGGCGAAATCGGCGGTTCGGCGGAAGAAGAAGCTGCGGCCTATATCAAACAACACGTCACTAAACCCGTTGTTTCTTATATTGCGGGTGTTACTGCACCAAAAGGCAAACGGATGGGTCACGCCGGAGCAATTATCAGCGGTGGCAAAGGCACTGCTGATGAAAAATTTACCGCACTTGAAGCCGCAGGCGTGACTACCGTGCGTAGCTTGGCTGAAATAGGCAATGCATTGTTAAAAGTGATGAAATAAACATTCAAAAACAAAGCGGTTTTACTATTTGCTAATAAAGTAAAACCGCTTTTTTAGGCATAGTAGCAACTGTATTTAAACACTTTTACGACCGTTTAGTTGCCAACGGCAAAGTGAAAAAAGGTGGCATTAGTCGCGTGCTAGAGCGTCTCCAATTCTTTTATAAACTGCGTGATAGCCGATAATATTAAGGTTTAAAGCGTAATAAACGGTTAGCATTACTAACCACCGTAATCGATGACAACGCCATTGCCGCACCGGCAAACATCGGATTCAGCAAAATGCCGAAAAACGGATACAGCAATCCCGCCGCGATAGGAATCCCCAAGCTGTTATAGATAAATGCGCCCAATAAATTTTGTTTAATGTTACGCATACTCGCCTGCGATAAAGACAATACATCGGAAACCGCATCAATACTCGGTCTCATCAGTGTTAAATCTGCCGTTTCAATCGCCACATCACTGCCGCTGGCAATCGCAATACTGACATCCGCTAACGCCAACGCCGGCGCATCGTTTATACCGTCACCGACCATGGCGACTTTATAGCCTTGTTGCTGTAAGCCGCGGATAGTGTCGACTTTACCTTGTGGCAACACACCGGCGACAACTTGATCAATCCCAAGCTGTTGTGCCACTGCTTCCGCTGTTTGCCGCTGATCACCGGTTAACATTACGGTACGATAGCCTGCTTGTTGCAAGGTTTTGACCGCACTTTGACTCTCTTTGCGCAGTTGATCTTTCACCACTAAGAAGCCGATAAAACGATCACTTTGTGCAAGATAAATAACTGTGCCTCCGGCACGACTTTCGATTGTGGCCTGCTCTGCCATCGCGACCGGAATCACAATATTTTGGAGATTCATCAGCGTTAAATTGCCCAAATAAAACAGCTGATTGTCAATTTTTCCGCTAATCCCCATGCCTTTTAAAGTCATGAAATCTTCAACTTCAGATAATTTTTCAAGCTGAATTTGCGCGGATTTAACTTTCTCTGAAATTAGTTGCTCCGAAAGCAGCGCCTTAGCCAGCGGATGACTGGAGTATTTTTCCAAGCTCGCCGCACGTTGTAACAAATCATTTCCCATTTCGTTTTCTGCGGGATAAAGTGCGGTCAGTTTTGGTTTGCCTTCCGTCAGCGTACCGGTTTTGTCAAACACAACCACATTCACATTCGCCGCTTTCTGCAAAGCGTCCGCATCACGCACTAAAATCCCCAGTTCTGCCGCCCGTGAAACGGAAGCAATCACCGACATCGGCGTTGCCAAACCCAAAGCACAAGGGCAAGCGATAATTAAAACCGTCGTCATCACTACCAACGAATGTGCCAATTTGGGTTCCGGCCCGACAACATACCACAGCACAGCGGCAACGATCGCAATCACCACCACAATTGGTACAAAAACCGCTGCCACTTTATCCACTAACATGGCGATCTTCGGTTTGCTACTCTGCGCTTGACGTACCAATTTAATGATATTCGCCAACACCGTCTGATCGCCCACCTCTGTCGCTTCAAAGCGCAGGCTACCGTTATCCACAATCGTACCGGCTTTAACTTGATCACCGCTTTTTTTGCTGACTGCCAACGGTTCGCCGGTCAACATCGATTCATCTAACCAAGCCTCGCCACTGATCACCACGCCGTCTACCGCAACACGATCGCCGGTTTTCAAACGGATAATCATCCCGCTTTTGACTTGTTGTAACGGTAACTGTTTTTCGCTCTCCCCGTCTTCAACGGTGACATTTTGCGGCGTCAGATCCAACAGTTTCTCCAGTGCTTTGGAAGAACGCTGCTTGGCTTTTATTTCCAGCATTTTACCTAAATTAACCAAGCCGATTATCATCATGCCGGCTTCAAAATAGAGATGACGAGCATTTTCCGGAAAGAAATTCGGAAACACCACAATCGTCATCGAAAACAACCAAGCCACGCCAGTTCCCAGCGCAACTAAGGTATCCATCGTCGCACTACCGTGTTTTAGATTACGCCAAGCATTAATGAAAAAATGTCCGCCGCTCAACGCCATCACTACCGCACTTGCCAGCCCGATAATTAACCACCCCAAACGTGAATCCGGACGGACTGACATTCCGTCGACCATCCCCCACAACATCAGGGCGGAAGCAAACGCTAGCGCAATGATCGCCTGCCATTTGCGCTGGTTGATCTCTTTCTGCCGGCTTTGCTGCTGTTTTTCCCGCCTAAGATGTTGATCTTCCACAATTTCAGCACTATATCCGGCTTGCTCGACCGCAGTGAGCAATTTTTTTTCAGCTGCATCACCATAAACCATTGCACTGCTGTCCGCCAAATTAACCGTCACTTTTGACACGCCTTCTACAGCGGATAGCGCTTTTTCAACCTTGCTGACGCAACTGGCGCAGGTCATACCATTTAATAATAACTGAGTTACCACACGATTCTGATCTGTCTTATCTACTACCTGCTGATCAGAATCGAGGTGTTCAACCGTTTCAGTTTGAATTTCAGATTCAATAATTTCAGATTCAATAGGTAGTAGATCAGCCTTTGGGGAATTATCTTCCTCTTTTGCCGTAACAGTTTCTTCGGATACATTACCTTTAGAAATTACCGCTTGATAACCTTTATTTTCAATCAAACTGATTAAATCATTCGGATTGCAATCGCCATAAATCTTTAATTCATTCAGACTTAATTGATAGATTAAATTCGGATCAAATTCGTTTAGTGCGTTATCGACGGACTTCACGCAATGTTGGCACGATAATCCGCTTAACGTTAAAACAAATGTCGGCGACGGATTGCTACTCGCCTGATAACCTGCCACTCGCACCGCCTGAATTAACTCATCTTCTGCGACCGAACCACTTATCCAAGCATAATGGAGATTGACTTTAACCGCCTCAACGCCACCAACTTTGCTTAAATCCTCTTTGACATGACGCACGCAGTTTTGGCAGGAAAGCCCCTGCAATTCTAATATCACTATTGACATAAAAAACTCCTTCCATTTGAATATTGTCTATTTTCGAATTAGAATAAACCTTTCCCTAACGGCAAGGTCAAGCTATTTTTTATGAATATTAAACAAGTCGCACAAATCACCGGTTTAAGTAGCAAAACCATCCGGTTTTACGAAGATAAAGGCTTGATTAACCCACCCGAGCGCGCAGACAACGGCTATCGTCAATATAATGCCAGCCAAATTGATGAATTGCTTTTTCTGCACCGCTGCCGCAATGCCGGTTTTTCTTTACCCGAATCGAAAGAATTATTGGATCTCTACCTAGATCCAAGCAGACATAGCAGCGAAATCAAGCAACGTACCTTAGAAAAAATCACGCAGATTGAACAACAAATTTTGAAATTACAGGAAATGAAACAACAACTGGAATCCCTTGCCGCCCAATGCCCGGGCAATGCTCAAAGTGATTGCCCGATTATCGATTCTTTGAGTGGGAAAGTTTACAGCCGAAAATTATAAAACCCAAAACCGCACTTCAACGATATGAGTACGGTTTGGAAGATTTTATTTGATAATTTTAAGATGAGAAGCCGATCGTTTTTCTTTTGGCTTAGACTTTGCTTGTGTGACTTTTTTCGGTTTATCAACCACTTCACTGAAACTAGAGGGTTGTTCAACCAAATCGCCTAAACTCTGCTCCAACTCCTGTTCATAGGCTACTTCCGGCTCAAACATCACACCATCACCATTTTCACGCGCATAAATCGCAATCGCCGCGCCAAGCGGTACGCTAATATCTCTCGGCAAGCCCTTAAAACGGGCATTAAACACGATTTTATCGTTACCCAGCTGTAAATTACCACAAGCGCTTGGTGAGATATTTAATACGATTTGCCCGTCTTTGACAAAATCATCCGGTACTACCGTATTCGGATAAAAAGCATCGACCACCAGATAAGGCGTCAAATCGTTATCCAAAAACCAGTCATAATACGCTCTAAGTAGATAAGGTCGCTTTGCTTTGGTTTTAATATTTTCCATCGGAAACCTATTTTTCAATAATCACTCTCTGTGGTGAATTTTTCAAAGAGGCGACAAAACAAGGACGCTCAAATACATTGTCCATATAGTTTTTAATCGCTTTACTACCCGCCCCAGTAAATTTAATATCATAGCACTGTAGGCGATACAGAATCGGAGCAATATAGCAATCGACCAAACTGAATGCGTCACTTAAAAAATACGGTTTTTGAGCAAATACAGGACCAAAAGAGAGAATTTCTTCTTTTAAACCGTTTAATGCTTGTAATTTTTGCGCTTCTTCCAGACGTTCTGCTTGCTCAATAATGGAAAACCAGTCTTGTTCAATACGATGCATTAACAGACGGGATTTAGCACGATCCACCGGATAAACCGGCATTAACGGCGGGTGTGGAAAACGTTCATCTAAATATTCTAAAATAATGCGTGGTTTGAACAGCACTAAATCACGATCGACCAAAGTCGGTAATTCGCCATTAGTACCCAACTCCAGAAAATCTTCATTAATAATATCCGATTGGATCAGTTCTTGTTCATGAGGCACTTCTTTTTCTGCTAATACCATTTTAACCTGATGAGAACCCAAACTGGCTTCGTCATAAAAAAGGGTAATAATTGAACGTTTATTCGCTGCTATCATTCTTTTTCTCCGCACTTTCTCGTTAAATTACGCTGCGCTGTTATTTTTCTTTACAATCTATCTTGTTCTAAAGAGACATTAAAAAATTAAGGCATTTATTATAGCACAAACACTTACCTAATTTCTAAAAAACCTCTATTTTGAGATTAACCTTTTGTTTTACAAAATAAAAAACCTCTATTCAGTAAAATAGAGGTTTTTAGCAACGCTAAGATAAATTATTTTTTCACTTCTTCAGCGCTTTTTTGTGTCTCGCCGACTAGCTTATTAATATCTTTTTTTGCTTCGGCAGCTTTCTCTTCAATCGCTTTTTTCGCAGCTTCCGCTTCTGTTGTCACCGCTTGTTTTGCATCACTGGCAACTGTTTCAGCACTGGCTTTCGCCGCTTCGGCTTGCTGGGTAGCTGATTCAACCGCTTGGTTAGTGGTTTGTTGTGCACTCTCTTGTGCATTAACTACTGCTGTTGTCGCTTCAGCTTGTGTTTTTTCTACCGATTCCATTGCACCGGCAACTTTTTCATTGATTGCATCTTTCGCTTCCGCTACTTTAGTTTCAGTCGCTGCTTTCACTTCGGCTACTTTTGCTTCAGTCGCTTCTTTAATTTCAGTCGCTTTAGTTTCTACTGCTTCTTTCACTCCTGTTGCTTTTTCAGTTGCTGCATCTTTAACTTCAGCGGCTTTTTCAACAACTGCGTCTTTAGCTTCAGTCGCTTTTTCAACAACAGTATCTTTAGCCTGAGTAGCCGTATCGACTACATCTTGTTTTGCTTCTGCTACTGCGCTTTTGGTTTCTTGCACTTGTTTATCATCACAAGCGGTCATAGTTAAAACAACTGCACCCAATAATGCGCTGGTCAGTAATAATTTTTTCATTTCAAAACTCCTCATTTATTTATTCAAATGGTATAAATCAAATCGTAAATTAATCTATAGTTCTTAGTAGTTCATTAATGCCCACTTTACCTCGGGTTTTCGCATCAACTTTTTTCACAATCACCGCAGCATACAGACTGTATTTACCGCACTTGGACGGTAAACTGCCGGAAACCACTACCGATCCTGCCGGAACGCGACCGTAATGAATTTCTCCGGTTTCACGATCATAAATTTTTGTGCTTTGTCCGATAAACACGCCCATTGAAATGACCGAACCCTCTTCTACAATAACGCCTTCGACCACTTCTGAACGTGCGCCGATAAAGCAGTTATCTTCGATAATTGTGGGGTTGGCTTGTAGCGGCTCTAATACCCCTCCGATACCAACGCCGCCGGATAAGTGTACATTTTTACCGATTTGCGCACAAGAACCGACTGTCGCCCAAGTATCGACCATCGTGCCTTCATCAACATAAGCACCTAAATTAACATACGATGGCATTAAAACGGTATTGCGTGCAATAAAAGCCCCTTGACGAACCGCAGCAGGCGGTACGACACGGAAACCTTCTTTTTCAAAACGAGCTTGATCATAACCGGCAAATTTCATCGGCACTTTATCAAAATATTTGGTTTCCGCCCCTTCCATCAGTTGGTTATCATTGATGCGGAAAGAAAGCAATACCGCTTTTTTCAACCATTGATGAGTCACCCATTCGCCGTCAATTTTCTCTGCTACCCGCCATTTTCCACTATCCAGCCCTGCAATCACTTCTTCAATTGCCGCTTTGGTGTTTGCATCAACGGTTTTCGGGGTGATTTCCGCACGTTTTTCAAATGTGTTTTCAATAATTGTTTGTAAATCAGACATTAGTTTTCCTCTAGTTAATCAAATATCATAAAACGGTTATTGCGATAAGCTATCGACTTTCAATTGTAGTAGTTGCTTATCCAGTGAGTTCAGATTTTCGCTGCTCAACGCTTGTTGATAAGCAGCTCTGGCAGCGGCTTTGTCACCTTTTGCCAACGCAATATCACCAAGCATTTGCTGTTTGCTACCTTCCCATGCTTTGTCACTGATATGATTTAAAGTGGTTTGTACCGCATCATATTTTTGCTGCTGTAGCTGTAATTCCGCCAAACGTAGGGCAGCAATCGCTTTCAAGTTAGAGTCTTGACTGATATCAACCGCTTGTTGCAAACTGCTTTCCGCCAATGTCAGATCATGCTGTCCGACCGCACTTTTCGCCTGATCAAATAACGCAAATATCGCGTAGCTGGATTTTTTATTCTCTTCAACAAACTTTTGCAACACAGCAGCATTCACTTGAGGATTTTGCCCATAGGCTTGAATCACTTGTTCATACTGATTTGAGGTTGCCATTCTGCTGGTAATTTGATGTGATTGCCAATAACGCCAGCCCAATACGCCGCCGATAACCAAAATAAAGGTGGCGATAATCACTTTGCCATTTTCTTTCCACCAACTTTTCAGCTCTTCGACTTGTTGTTCTTCGGTAATATAAGACACTTAATGTTACTCCCTTTCCTATAATTATAAGTACTGCATTATAAATTTTTAGTAAAAAAATCAATCGCTTCGGCAATCGGTAATTGTTGCTGCTCACTGCGACCCAACAAATCTTTAATCACGACTTGCTGCTGTTGCACTTCTTCTTCGCCGATAACGACCGCAAATGCCGCACCGCTCTTGTCGGCACGTTTAAATTGTTTTTTGAAATTTCCACCACTGCAATGCAGCATAATATTTTTCTGCGGACAAGCGGCTCGCAACTGCTCGGCAAAATTAAATGCTGGCAAAGTGGCGGCCTCACCGCTATGTACGATATACACATCTACCGCCGATGGCAAATTCAATTGTCGATTACGTTGTTGATGAACTTCTTGCACCAACAGTACCAAACGTTCCAGCCCCATTGCGAAACCGACGCCTGATGTGGCATGGCCGCCCAGCTGCTCAACCAACCCATCATAGCGTCCACCGCCACAAACCGTACCTTGTGCGCCAAGTGCGGTCGTCACCCATTCAAACACGGTTTTGTTGTAGTAATCTAGCCCGCGCACTAATTTTTGATTGATTTCATAGCGAATTCCCATTTGATCCAAAATAGCGCATAAACGGGCAAAATGTTGCTTGGAATCTTCATCCAGATAATCGTGCAATTTCGGTGCATCATTCAGCACTTGCTGAATTTTTTCATTTTTAGTATCTAAAATACGCAGCGGATTAGTCGTCAACCGACGCTTGCAATCTTCGTCCAAGATAGCCAGATGATCTTGTAAAAAATCAACCAATGCTTGGCGGTAATCTTTTCTTGCTTCCAGTGACCCAATTGAATTCAACTGTAAACTGACGTGTTCGGCGATTCCCAACTCTTTCCACAGACGGGCAGTCAATAGAATCAGTTCGGCATCGATTTCTGCTTGCGCAATACCAAAGACTTCAGCACCGACTTGATGAAACTGACGGTAACGCCCCTTTTGTGGACGTTCATAACGGAACATCGGTCCCATATACCATAACCGCTGTTCTTGATTATACAATAAACCGTGTTCAATTCCGGCACGCACGCAGCTTGCTGTTTGCTCAGGGCGTAAAGTTAAACTATCTCCGTCACGATCATCAAACGTAAACATCTCTTTTTCGACCACATCGGTCACTTCGCCAATGGCACGTTTAAATAACGATGTCGATTCGACAATCGGCGTTCTGATCTCATTATAACCATAACTGCTTAACACTCGTCTGACCGTCGCTTCCAGCCATTGCCATAACGGTGTATCTTGCGGAAGACAATCATTCATTCCACGAATTGCTTGAATTGTTTTTGCCACTTCGTTCCCTTTTGCTTTTTATTTATCTTCTTTGATTGTTGTATTTCTGATTTTTAGCTTAACTATTTTGTTATTTGCTTAAATTGGCGATATCAATCCGCATCGCCGGATCTTGCGTCGCAATTTTGGCACGGATTCGAGCTTCCAACTGATTAATCAGATCATCGTTGTCAAACCGCTCTTTTTGCCGTACGCCGTCCAAATAAAAACCGCTCTTGTTATTGCCACCGGTCACGCCAATATCGGATACCAACGCTTCACCTGGTCCGTTGACTACACAGCCGATAATAGATACATCCATCGGCGTAACAATATCTTCCAAACGCTGCTCTAGCGCATTGACTGTACTGATTACGTCAAATTCCTGCCGCGAGCAGGTAGGGCAAGCGATAAAATTGATCCCACGCGAACGAATCCGCAACGATTTCAAAATATCAAATCCGACTTTAATCTCCTCAATCGGATCTGCGGCTAAAGAAACTCGTAACGTATCACCGATCCCTTCCGACAGCAGCATTCCCAAACCGACAGCAGATTTCACTGCACCTGCACGCGCGCCACCGGCTTCGGTAATCCCTAGATGCAACGGTTGTTTAATCGCCTTTGCCAATAAACGGTAGGATTCCACTGCCAAGAAAACATCAGACGCTTTCACGCTGACTTTAAACTGATCGAAATTCAAACGATCCAAAATCTCAACATGACGCAACGCCGATTCCAATAAGGCTTCCGGCGTCGGTTCGCCATATTTTTCTTGGATATCGCGTTCTAACGATCCGGCATTAACACCGATCCGAATCGGAATATTATTATCTCTGGCACAATCAACTACCGCTCTGATCCGATCTTCCCGCCCGATATTACCCGGATTGATGCGCAAACAATCGACCCCGTACTCCGCTACTTTTAACGCAATACGGTAATCAAAATGAATATCTGCCACCAACGGCACGGAAACCTGCTGTTTAATCAGTTTAAACGCCTCTGCTGCGTCCATGGTCGGCACTGAGACCCGCACGATATCCGCGCCGACTTTCTCCAATGCCTGAATCTGCGCTACCGTTGCCGCCACATCAGTAGTTCGGGTATTGGTCATCGATTGCACTGAGATCGGAGCATCACCGCCGATCGGCACATTGCCGACATAAATTTTGCTCGATTCACGCCGTTTGATAGGAGTTTCTTTCAACATAATTTGTTTTCCATTGCTTTATTCTGGCGATTAATTAGGTAATTTAATCCGTGCAACCCGGCCGTCAATCGTCAAAGGCACTTCCTGTCCCTGGAAAGTAATTCTGACATTTTGCGGTGCACCGATTACCAATGAGTACGGTTCACCATCATTAAATGTCAATACTTCACCCTGTTTATACTCTTTTTGTGCCAACACTTTATTATTGGTATCGCGTACACTCAACCAGCAGCTATTACCGACAATTTCAATCGTTAATCCGTTACCGGTAATAGCCGGTGCGCCATCATCAACCGCACACTGATCGTTTGCAGTGCCCGCAGTCGTCGTACCGTCCAGTTGCTCCATCGCATCACTCAATACTTGTCCGGAAGTTTGCGCTTGATACGGTATCGTCGTTTCATTTGCGTTTACCGATTGTGAGTTTGCCGGAGCTTGGATTTCTGTCTGTGCTGGTGTTAATGATGTGGTTGGTTCGGTTGCCGCAGGCGTTGCTGCAAGATTATTTTCATTTTCAGCTGGCGTTGTATTTGCTGTAGTTGCTGTAGAAGTTAGATTATGAGCATCAATCACGCCGCCGGTTTGCACGCCGTCGCTCGTCGAAGTATCATTTTGAGAACTTTTGAGAAAGTTTTCGACCAAACTGGTTCTTTCGTTCTGTGACTGTTGGTAATTTTGCCACCACCAATATGCCGTCATTCCGATCATAATCAATGCAACCAACCAAGTTAAACGCCCAATCCAGTTAGAATAGGAAGAATAATGGTTTACCTTGCGATTATTACGAATATTTTTTTGCAGGTCATTTTGGATCGCTTCACCGTAAGAAATTGCCGGATTATTCCAAATGGATTCGGGCACTTTCAAAAACTTGGCATAATTGCGTACATACCCCTTCATAAACGCCGGCGGACAAGCTCTCAAAACCAATTCGTTATTTTCGATATGTTCAATAATCGCGGCTCTAAGATGAATTTTTGTTGCGACCTCTTCAATCGTCAAACCGAGTTGTTGACGCTGTTGACGTAAAGTTTCACCCAAATTGAGTTCATTCTGCTGTTGTTGCTGATTTTCCATGACATTACCGTACAATAAAAGCATAAAATTAATTCCAAGCGCAGAGTTTAAAATTGTCATCACCCTTTTGCAATAGCTAATCACGGATCTACTCTGTTAATGATAAAAAATAGTGCTATCTCGGCAGTAAGATGATTATTTAAATAACAACTTGAGTCGATCAGCTTGTTGGCTGTCAATGTGGCTCAATTTAACCAGCGCCTCGTTTTGACGTGGTAAATCACTGGCTTGGTGGGCGCAAAGTGCGGTATTTTCATAGGTTTGTGCCAAGCGGTAATAATCGGGACTCTTTAATGCTAAGTCAAAATTTTTGAAAGCCTCGGCAAAATTCCCCTGCTGACATAAAAAAGCAGCATAATTATTATAAATATCCCCTTGGTTAGGATCTTTTTGCAATGCAAGCTGATAGTGGCTTTCCGCCTGTGAATTATTGCCGATCAGTTGATAATAATGTGCCAACACCAAGTAAGGCAGATAATAATCGGCATCATGTTGCAAAGCGCGATCCAAACTCTGCTTTGCCGCTTCATATTGATGTTGTTGCAGATACCCTAATGCGACTTGCACTCGGGCATAAGCCGCACTTTGATTTTTACTGTGTTGTGGCGCCGTGGCACAGCCGCTAAGTAAACCGCTGAGTAATAAAAAAAGTAATAAGAAACAGAGAGATAAAAAACGATATTGTTTGAACTGATTAATCTTCATTGCTTTAACTCCCTTATTTGCAGCATTACTTGCAATAACCCTAAGATTGTTTAATCGAAATGGCTTCCCCGAACGCTTTTTTATGCAAAGTACGCTTAGTACGGTCAATCACTTCTCCGGCTAACTGCCCGCAAGCGGCATCAATATCGTCGCCACGGGTTTTGCGCACAATCACGGTTAAATCGTATTCCATCAACACTTTTTGGAACCGATCAATCCGTGAATTTGAACTTTTGCTATATGGCGCTTCTGGGAACGGATTCCACGGAATCAGGTTGATTTTACATGGAATATTTTCCAATATTTTCGCCAACTGATGCGCATGTTCAGTGCCGTCGTTGACATGATCGAGCATCACATATTCAATCGTCACCTTGCCGTGATTCGCTTTGGATACTTCTAAATAACGGCTGACCGAATCCATTAACATTTTGATATTATACTTTTTATTAATCGGCACGATTTCATCACGCAGTTCGTCATTCGGCGCATGCAGTGACACCGCTAATGCTACATCAATCATCTCAGGCAGTTTATCCAATGCAGGCACAACACCAGAAGTGGATAATGTTACTCTGCGCTTCGACAAACCATAACCGAAGTCGTCCAACATAATATCCATTGCTGGCACCACATTACTGACATTCAACAACGGCTCGCCCATACCCATCATCACCACATTGGTGACCGGACGAACTCCGGTTTCACCGAAAGGCCCAAGCACTTTCGCCGCTCGCCACACCTGTCCGATAATTTCTGCTACGGTCAAATTACGATTGAACCCTTGTTGTGCAGTCGAACAGAAAGTACACGCCAATGCACAACCAACCTGTGAAGAAACACAAAGTGTGGCACGATCACTTTCCGGAATATACACAGTTTCAACCTGCTGATCGCCCACTTGCATTGCCCATTTAATCGTGCCGTCGGCAGAACGCTGCTCCTCTGCCACTTCCGGTGCTTTGATTTCGGCAACGGTTTTTAATTTTTCACGCAACACTTTGTTAATATTGCTCATATTATCGAAATTATCTTCGCCGAAATGATAGATCCATTTCATCAACTGGTCAGCCCGAAATGGCTTTTCACCCAGCTGCTGCAAAAACTCCCGCAATTCTTTGCGGTTTAAATTGAGTAAATTGGTTTTGGTATTGGTTGTTGTCATATCAGATCACGCCTCGTTATTACACATTATGGCACACTAAGTTTATGCGACACTCAGTTATCAAAAACCAAGCAACATATTAAGAGCGACACATTAAAATTTTACAGCGACTGCTGTTTAAGAAGTCGGCGATTTTACTGATTTCAACGCAATTAATCTACTCTTTTTACTCACAGCCTTCGATTGGAACACATTTTTTTCTCGATCACGATCGCAAAAAATCGCAAAAACAAACCGCACTTTGCAATATACTCTAACAACGAGACATAAAGTGCGGTCAAAATAAAAAATCATCACAATCGCTATGCTATTTTTTCATAGCATTGCAAAATAAATTCCCTTAAACTTCGCACTAAGGCTTGAAATTAACATTTCGATAACCATTATTTACCCATATTACGCTAGATTATTTTTAACATTATTCTTTTGAACATTGAGGGGTATCTCACTATGATGCGGATTATTCTATTCCTATTGACCAACATGGCAGTTCTGTTTGTCTTTAATATTATTTTAACCTTGACCGGCATCCAGTCTCAGGACGCAGCCGGGTTACTGATTTTAGCCGCACTTTTCGGCTTCGGTGGTTCATTGATTTCGCTGTTTATGTCTAAATCAATGGCAAAAAGAGCGGTAGGCGCACAAGTCATCACCCAACCGCGTAATGAACAAGAACAATGGCTGCTATACACCGTACAAGCACAAGCACGCAAAGCGGGCTTACCAATGCCGGAAGTGGCGATCTATCATTCCAGTGATGTGAATGCGTTTGCCACCGGAGCTAGCAAAAAAAGCTCATTAGTTGCCGTCAGCACCGGATTATTAAACCAAATGACCCGCGATGAAGCGGAAGCCGTGTTAGCACATGAAGTCAGCCATATTGCCAATGGCGATATGGTCACCATGACGTTATTGCAAGGCGTTTTAAATACCTTTGTGATTTTTGTTTCACGCATGATCGCCAAAGTGGTCGCCAGCAACCGTGACGGTCAAACCAGCAGTGGGATGTATTTTATGGTCGCAATGGTGCTGGAAGTGGTTTTTGGCTTCCTCGCCAGCATTATTGCCATGTGGTTTTCACGCTACCGTGAATTCCACGCAGACGCAGGTTCGGCACAGTTGGTCGGCAAACAAAAAATGATCGCCGCCTTAAAACGTTTGCAAAGCCTGCACGAACCACAACAGCTGGAAGGCGAATTAGCCGCTTTTGCAATTAACGGCAAACGTGGCTCTGCCCTAGCATCTTTGTTTATGAGCCACCCGCCGCTAGAAAAACGGATTGAAGCGTTGCAAAAATTAAATTAAGCTATAGGCATATCATCTACATTCAAACAGGGAAATCACTCCCTGTTTTTTTAGCGCTAAGAAGCACGAAATGTCACATAATTATCATGATCTAATCCAAATTTTTAACGACTGCTTTTATCAAGAGTACAATACCAAATTGGAAAAAGGCGGTGATGAACCGATTTATCTACCCGCAGATCAAAACCGCAGTTACAACTCGATTCAATTCGCTCACGGCTATTACAGCAGCGCCTTACATGAAATCGCCCATTGGTTGGTCGCAGGGCGTTCACGTTGGCATTTGGAAGATTTTGGTTATTGGTATGAACCCGATGGCCGCAGTGAAGCGCAACAACGGCTATTTGAACAAGTGGAAGTGAAACCGCAGGCAATCGAATGGATCCTTTCTACTGCTGCCGGAAAACCGTTTTTCGCCAGTGCCGACAATCTTAACGGACAAGCCGGCGACACTCAGCCGTTCAAAAGTGCGGTTTACGCTCAAGTGTGTGAGTATGCCACCAAAGGTTTACCAAAACGCGCCGAGACTTTACGCCAAGCCTTATCCGAATTTTATGCTACCGAGAATCGGATTAATTTGACGTTATTTGATCCGTTAAAAATATAAAAAAGCTCAACTATATCTCAAAAACCCGAGAAGCAAAGTGCGGTCTCGGGTTTAAAAATAATCTTGATTATTTACTTGATCTGCTTTTCATTAACTAAGGTTTTACCTTGGTACTCTCCGGTCAAACTATGCAAGAACTGCACCATGTCTTTCACATCTTGCTCCGGTAGCACCACGCCATTTTGATATTTCAACATCAATTCAACCGCCTGTTGTAAATTCTCAGCTTCGGCATCGTGGAAATATGGTCCGGTTAACGCGATATTACGCAAGCTCGGCACTTTGAAACGGTGTTTGTCACGCGGATCTTTAGTTTGTGCAAAGCGTCCGTCATCATCCGCGGTCAGGGGTTTGAGACGATCAGCAAAGTAATTCGCTTTAATTCCCATTAATTCGTAAGAGGTTCCGCCCATATTGATACCGCTATGACAGGTGTCGCATTTATATTGCTGAAACAATTCATATCCCCGAATTTGATTGCTCGTCAGTTGAGTAACATCTCCTTTCAGGTATTTGTCGAACGGACTGTTCGGCGTAATCAAAGTTTTCTCAAACTCGGCAATCGCATTGGTGATATTTTCTCCGCTGAAGCCGTCCGGGTAGACTTGCAAGAAAGCAGCTTTCAATTCGTTGTCTTGATCCAACTTGGCAATGATTTCATCCCAATCCTTCGACCCCATTTCAACCGGATTGAACGGCGGTCCACCGGCTTGATCCGCCAAGGTAGCGGCTCGTCCATCCCAGAATTGCACGAAGTTGAACGCGGCATTGTAAACTGTCGGCGCATTAATGCCGCCTTTTTGACCATGAATTCCGGTTGAAGTCGCCAAATTGTCCACTCCACCGGTATTCAAGCCGTGACAACTTGCACAAGAAACCGTGCCGTCGCCGGAAAGTGCTGTGCTGTGAAACAGAATATTACCCAAAGCAACTTTTGCCGGATCGGTAACCAACTTATCCGGAATCGGTTGGATAAAATGAGTTGCCGATGTGCCTGCGGTATTTTGTGGCACTAAGTGCGCTTGCCGCTGCTCGCGAATCCAGTCTAGCAGCACTTTCTGCTCGTCCGCATTCAACGATGATCCCCAATGTAAATGTACAAATGATTTTGTCGGCATTTCATCATTGATAATTACACGTTCCAATTTGGCCAAGCTGGCAGCCGAAAGGTTTTGCGGTTGATCGAGATTATCCACAATCTCGCTTAACAAAAAATGATCCAACGCTTTATTAATATCTTTTTGCATAATATCGTTGACAATCGGTAATTTAATATAGAACGGTACTTCGGCATTTTGTGTATGACAATATTGACACTGGTTGTTATACAACACGGTTTCTACTAACTTTGCCTGCGGATTTTGTACTTTACTCTGTGCTAGCAGCTTTTCTTTTTGCTGATTATCAAACTGGTTTACATAAGCTACTGTGGCTAAAAAACCGATCACACCTAGCCCGACAAGCGAAAAAAGATATTTTTTCTTCATATTAATGGAACTCCTTACCCAATATAAAATAAAAACAATGATAAATTCACTATTAGTCTCAGCGATTTATACTGGATGCTCATTGATTCATATCAATAATTTTAATTTGTATGATCTATCATTTTAATAGTTATAAACCAGCAGATACTTTTTTATAAATATAATCGGCTGCCATAACAAAAAATCCTTTCGGATTGTCCCAAAAGGATTTTCATAAACGAATATACATAGCAGCACGCAAAGTGCGGTCGGTTTATTTACCGATAAATTCCAATCCGCCCATATAGCGTTGCAATACTTCAGGAATAGCAATTGTGCCATCTGCTTGCTGATAATTTTCCAACACCGCCACCAATGTGCGTCCGACTGCTAAACCAGAGCCATTTAAGGTGTGTACCAAACGAGTTTTCTTATCTCCTTTGCTGCGGCAGCGTGCCTGCATTCGACGAGCTTGAAAGTCCCACATATTGGAACAAGAAGAGATTTCACGATAGGTGTTTTGTGCCGGCAACCAAACTTCCAGATCATAGGTTTTTGCCGAACCGAATCCCATGTCACCGGTGCATAGCAGCACTTTACGATAAGGTAATTGTAACAGCTGCAATACTTTTTCAGCGTGTCCGGTCAACTCCTCCAATGCTGCCATAGAGGTTTCAGGTGCAACAATTTGCACCATTTCTACTTTGTCAAATTGGTGCATACGGATTAATCCACGCGTATCACGTCCGTAAGATCCCGCTTCAGAACGGAAACACGGAGT
>RRZU011155389.1_pt1 | contig 18323 bp, 17 predicted proteins | sample 2165561 | NCBI WGS metagenome assembly RRZU01 (sample SAMN10456909, study PRJNA506462) | wastewater metagenome | isolation source: wastewater sludge | place: USA: Moscow, Idaho | reverse complement strand
TGCATTGAACCACCTAAACCACGGTTGAAACCCGTTTCGCGGGCAAAAATCTCAGCCAGAGTTCCATATACCAGAAATCGACGCGCTAATTCTTTGGTCGTACCAGTAAAATCCTTTTTCACAACCGCCAACACGGCACCGTCGAAAAACGATTCCATGATATCAGTCAGTTCTTTGTCGCTTAGTTTGTGAATGGCCGACATACCTTTGGCCAGAATCTCGCCATGCGAACGGTGGCTACCAAAGATAAAATCCTCAACAGTTAATGTCCAGGCCATACCTACAGCAGCCGATTCCTGTCCTATTGAAAGGTGAGCCGGGCCAGGGTGATTGTATTGAGTACCATTATATTCCCCTTTTGTTTTAATCAGGTTCAACATGGTTTCAAACTCACGTATCAATGCCATATCGTGATAAATGGCTTTGAATTCTTCGTCAGTAAAATTTCCTTTTTCGTCTTTTACTGTTTTTTGGTATTGGTTTACGGGAATGGGTTGAAATTCCACAAAACCTGATTTTCGAGCCTCTGCAGGGTCAATGAATTGTATTTTTGGCATGGTATAATAGATTTATTTGATTTTGTTATTTTTTTGCCACTAAGGCACTAAGACTCCAGGTTCAGTCATCAAATATTTTTTATTAATTCTTTGTGATTTTGTGTCTTTGTGGCAATGTATTAAAATGAAAATATCGTTTCTTTAAAAATCTCGCTTACGGTTGGATGTGGAAATACCACCTCTTCCATTTCGGCAAGGGTCATTTCCTGTTCAATAGCCATACATGCTCCGTAAATCATCTCGCTCGATGGATTTCCTATCATATGTACGCCAAGAACTTCGCCGTGTTTGGCTCCAACCAGTACTTTGCAAAGTCCGGCTCCGCCTTCATTTTCTGCTACAAAACGTCCGGCGTAGGCCATCGGAAGTTTTGCCACTTTAAAGTCAAGTCCTTTGGCCCGGGCCGATTCTTCGGTCTCGCCTACTCCTGAAACTTCAGGGTTTGTGTAAACCACACCCGGAATTGCATTGTAACGCATACGGTCAGGACGTCCGGTGAGGTTATTTACCACCACTTCGCCTTCGCGACTGGCCGTATGAGCCAATAACGAAAAACCGGTAACATCGCCTGCGGCAAATACATTAGGCACATTGGTGCGCATTTTTTCGTCCACTTTGATACCGCCTTTCAGCAGTTCAACATTCAGATTTTCGAGTCCGAAACCTTTGGTAACAGGACGACGGCCTACACTCACGAGGATTTTTTCTCCTTCGACAGTTTGCGTTTGTCCGTCTTTTTCAAATACCACTTTGTTACCTTCAATTTTCACTACCTTTGCATTCAAATTGAAGTTGATACCTCGTTTCGCATAGTTTTCGCGAAGCATAGCCGAAATTTCGAAATCGTTTTGTCCCAAAATTTCTGGAAGCATTTCCACCACGGTAACAGTTGTACCCAGACTATTGTAAAAACTCGCAAACTCCATCCCGATAACACCGCCACCAATTACAACAAGTGATTTGGGTTGTTCCTTCAACTCCAGAATTTCACGGTTCGTCAATATGACATCGCCCGCTTCAGCCAATCCGGGAATAGGTGGCACAAACGCTTCGGAACCTGTACAGATAAGCAGGTTTGCACCCTGATAGCTTTCGCCACCGCAGCTTACTTCCACGCCTTTCGGGCTACGCCCAACAATCATGGCCTCACCTTTTACTACAGTTACGTGGTGCATTTTCATTTTGCCTTCCACGCCGGCAACCAGTTTTTTTACCACTTTATTTTTGCGGGCTACTATCTTACCGAAATCAAAGCTTACTTTTTCGGCATAAACACCGTATTTGTCGCCATGAAGGGCGTTCTCGTATGTTTTAGCTGAGTAGAGCAATGTTTTGGTTGGGATACATCCCTCGTTCAAACACACACCACCCATGCTGTTTTTTTCAAACAACATTACATTCAGTCCTTTATGCCCTGCACGTTCTGCAGCTACATATCCGGCCGGACCACCACCGATGATTATTAAGTCGTACATAAATATTTCCAGCCCCCTAATCCCCCACAGGGGGACTTTCGGATTAGCTCTATTAATTGTTTACAAAATCTTTTACTTTAAAAATCACATCTTTAAGTCCCCCTGTGGGGGATTAGGGGGCTGATTACAAGTCCAATTCCAATGTCTCAATCTCAATGGCAATCTGTTTCAGGAAACGTGTTGCTTCTCCTCCATCCAGCGATCGGTGGTCATAAGTCAAACTTAATCCGATATAAGGAACAAAGCCGTAAACGCCATCACCCAAATCCTTCGGACGGGGAACAATGGTATTTACACCCAAAATGGCCGATTGTGGTAAATTAATTACCGGAGTAAAGATTTCCACGCCATAATTTCCCAAGTTAGAAACTGTAAACGTAGCAGCTTCGGCAGCTAATAATTCAGGAGAAATTGCTCCTTTTTTACACTGATTTGCCACTTCTTTTAACTGATTTGAAAGCCCTATTATCGACAAATCGTCGGCATTGCGTACAGCAGGAACCATTAATCCACGTTCGGTATCAACAGCCAGTCCGAGATGCACTTTATTAAACAAACGCATGCTCTCGCCTAAGAAATGTGAATTTACATTCGGGAATTTTTTTAATGCTTTTACTACCGCAAAGCACACAAAATCGTTTATTGTGAGGTTGGCCGATAAAGTACCGGCTTCGAAGGCTTTTTTCGCTTTTTTGCGCAGATTTTGGATATTGCGTGCATCGGCTCCCAGGTGGTGAGTGAGCTGAGCCGAGTTTTGTAATGAAGCATGCATTGATTTAGCAATAATCTTACGCATGTTCGATAGTTTTTTATCCTCGTAATCAACACCGTAAACGGTATTTACCGGCGGTGGCAACAAATCAGCAGCTTTTGCTGTTCCGGCAAGGCCTGAACCTGTTCCCTGAGGTTGAACACCTTCCTCAGCTGCAATTTTCTTCGCAAGCGGTGTTAACTTCGGACGATTTTCGAGCGCTGCCAGCACATCTTTTTCAATCACACGACCCTTGGGACCTGAACCAGCCAACTGAGAAGCATCAATGGCCTCGGCGGTAGCAAGTTTTTTTGCGCGTGGCGAAACGAAAGAAGAGTTTTGAGTTCTGAGTTCTGAGTTGTGAGTAGGAGCAGCGATCTCAATTTTTGCAGGCTCTTCCGCTTGCGGCTCACTGCTTGCGGCTGCGCCATTCTGCAACAATGCAGCATAATCCTCGCCGGGCTGCCCCAGAACCATCATATCCAACAAAACGGGCACTTCGTCGCCGTCGTTGTAAAAACAATCAAGTACTACGCCATCAGCAGGCGATTCTTCTTCGAACGAAGCTTTATCGGTTTCATACGTAAACAGGATATCTCCTTTTTTTACGGAATCTCCTTTTTTCTTTTTTATTTCGGTAATGATACAACTTTCTACCGATTGCCCCTGTTTGGGCAGGATAACAACTATAGCCATTTTATTTACGATTTTTTCATTTACAAATTACGATTGAAGAACTCCTTCTTCAATCGTAACATTAATATTATTTTAGACCGGTAACAGTTTGAAATTTGCCGTATGCTTCGAGCCACATATCGGCATTCTGAGGCTCGTATTCATCAATGTGCACCGATTGAGCAATGATTGAGCGCATTTCCTGCAGCGATTCCACAACACCGGCAGCTTTAGCCTGCAACATGATATTTCCGATGGCTGTTGCTTCGGACGGACCAGCAACCACAGGCATTCCAATAGCATTGGCAGTCCACTGATTTAACAGCGGATTTTTAGAACCTCCGCCAATTACATGCAGTTTTTCAATTTCAAATGGAGCCATTCCTTTCAGAAGCCCCAAAATATAGCGGTATTTGAGTGACAGACTTTCAAAAATACAACGTACAAATTCAGGATGTGTCTGCGGCACTTTTTGTCCGGTTGACTCACAATACTCCTGTATAGCTTTTGTCATGCATCCCGGACTTGCAAACGATGTGTGGTCCGGATCAATCAGCGACTGGAAGGGAGCTACCGTATCGGCCATTTGCACAATTTTTTCGTACGCGTAGGTAATACCATCTTTTTTCCATTCTTTCATACATTGTTCCAAAATCCACATTCCTGTGATATTTTTCAGAAAACGGGTAGTTCCTTCCACTCCACCTTCGTTGGTAAAATTGTATTTGTAGGTAGTTTCATTAATAATAGCATCCTGCACTTCGATACCCATTAACGACCAGGTACCGGAGCTAAGATAAGCAAACTTCTCGTTGGCAGCAGGTACGGCAGCTACCGCAGCACCCGTATCATGTCCGGCAACAGCCACTACATTTACTTTCCCCAGTTCACTTTCCTCCGCCAGTTCGTCGCGCAATGTACCAATTACATGTCCGGGCATAACTACCTCGCCCAGTATCGATGGCGAAACGCCTGCTTTTTCGAGCAATTCCGCTTCGAACTGTTTTGTGCGTGGATTTAATATCTGCGAAGTGGATGCAATGGTATATTCCACTACTTTGTTTCCGGTAAGCATGTAAGCCAATGCATCGGGCATAAAAAGAATTTCTTTCGTAGCTTTCAGCAATGAATTATTGTCACGGCTCAATGCATATAGTTGATAAAGACTATTGAAATTCATTACCTGAATACCTGTCAAATCGTATACCTTTTCGCGCGGAACAATTTTGAAATATTCATCGGGAGCTCCGATAGTATGTGGGTCGCGATAAGCATAAGGGGCACCAAGAATGCTTCCATCTTCAGCCAGTAATGCAAAATCCACACCCCAGGTATCAATACCAATGGATGTAATTTCAACACCTTCCTGTTTGGCTGCCACCAACCCGGCTTTCAGGTGCTCAAACAATGAGTATATATTCCAATGGAAGTGATTTCCAACCTGCAGAATCTGGTTAGGGAAACGGGTAAGTTCTTTTAACTGTATACGACCATTTTCAATCGTACCAAGAATAGAGCGACCACTGGTTGCTCCAAGGTCGAATGCTAAAAATGATTTGTTTTTCATGAATATACTTTTTTTAAAGTCAGGGCAAAGATATTAATATTCCACAATCCCTTATTGTAGATATTGACTTTAAAACTGCATTTTTTGATAAACCCCTGATTCCGCAATGGGATAGTTGCTATTAGCTGTTTAAGTTGCGGAAAAACAGAAAATATTGAACGGAATCAGGGGTTGTTTTTTGTGTTATTTATACAATGGGCCATATGCCTGACAGGCACGGTAATCAGCTCCTTCTTTGTCCATACCATAAGCTGCCCAAGCACTCGGACGGAAAATCTTTTCGTCGTCAACATTATGCATACAAACCGGTATACGCAGCATTGAGGCCAATGCAATAAGGTCGGCTCCAATGTGACCATAACTAAACGAACCATGGTTAGCTCCCCAGTTATTCATCACCGAATATACATCCGCAAAATTACCCTCACCGGTCAAACGTGGTGCAAACCAGGTGGTAGGCCAAGTTTTGTTTGTACGGTCGTCCAGCACTTTGTGCACATCAGCCGGTATTTCAACTGTCCAGCCTTCGGCTAATTGTAAAACCGGGCCCAAACCTTTTACTAAGTTAATACGCGCCATTGTCACAGGCATGCCACCTTTGGTAAGAAAATTCGACGAAAAACCACCACCGCGGAAGTAGCCGCCATCAGCCGGATACCAGGTTGTTGCATCGAGTGTTTTTTGCACTTCTTCCTCTGTAATATCCCAGAATGGTTTCATGGCTGGTTTTCCGTCAATGCTTTGCTGACCGCTACCATCCAGCGCAGCCGAACCTGAATTTATAAGGTGTATTAAACCACCTGCTGCCAGTCCGTCTACTTTATAACCGGTTACCCGTTCAATTGCCTCAGGGCTCCAGTAAGTACGTACATCGGCAAAAACCTGAGCAGTATTGGTCAGCAATTTACCAAACAACATAGCTACACCGTTTAACGAGTCGTTTTCAGTGGCCACAACAAACGCCTCGCGTATACCATTCCAATCGAATGAGGTATTTAATAATGCTTCGGAAAAGTCGCCATTCGGCATAAAATCGGTCCACTGGCGCTGCCCCTGAAAGCCCGATGCAATAGCATTATGCCCCAAAGCCTCTTCGCCAAAGCCAAGCTCACGCAAACGAGGATTGCCAATCATTAAATCACGGATGATTATGGTCATCTTAACCACAAACTCCCATTCTTTATCCAATTGCTCGCGCGATTTCTTTTTATCATCATCATTGGTATCGGCGCCTTCGTTTACTTTACAGTATTTTTCAGTCCATGCCATTGCTTTAGCAAATTCTTCCGGGTCGAAAATTCCCAGTTTTTCACGACGAAGAATTTCGCTCATATCCACATATTCGGTGCGCATACCCAGATACGACTGGAAAAAGTCAGCATCCACAATAGAGCCGGCTATGCCCATCGACACAGAACCAATTGACAAATAGGATTTACCTTTCAGTGTTGAAGCCGCAATGGCAGCTTTGCTAAAACGCAATAATTTTTCCTGTACATCAGCCGGTATAGTGGTGTCGCCGCTATCCTGCACATCACGTCCGTATATCCCGAAAGCTGGCAAACCTTTTTGGTTATGACCCGCCAAAGCAGCTGCCAGGTAAACAGCACCCGGGCGTTCTGTACCATTAAATCCCCATACGGCCTTTATTGTATGCGGATCCATATCAATGGTTTCGCTTCCGTAACACCAACACGGTGTTACAGTTATTGTAATATTGACACCTTCTTTTTTAAATTTTTCGGCACAAGCTGCAGCTTCATCCACACGACCTATTGTAGTATCGGCAATTACACACTGTACCGGTGTTCCATCGCTGTATTTTAATGTCGATGACAGAAAATCAGCCAGACGAATGGCCATTCCCATTGTTTGGTCTTCGAGCGACTCACGTACACCGCCCTGTCGGCCATCGATAGTAGGACGAATACCAATTTTTGGATTCTCGCCCTGTAAACGGCCTGATTTTTCTTTGCGAACCTGTGCTATTTTAGCTGTTTCGCCTGTTGTTGCACCTGCTTTCATTTGTTTATTTTTTTTGTTTATATATTAATTATCAGATAAAAAACACATATAAGCATTGCTTATATGTCCATACTTACTTATTGTGCCCATTTTCAGGTTTTATGTATCCCCGGCTTCAGAATCTCCCCGGAAAATACTTCAAAATACCCTTTTATATTTATTAAATTATTTTTCTGTTTATTATGCTGAACTATGCTGATAATAACATCAGAAAAAATCAAACTGAACCCCGTAAAATCAAATTCGTAGGCAAATACTCCTGAATCGGACACCTGGTTTTTACAAATTGCGCTGCTTTTTCGCCCATCAAACCAAAATCGATGCTTACCGATGAAATGCCATTTTTAATTACATCAAAAACCGGGTCATCATTGTACATCAGAATACCTGCCTCCTGCCCTATTTCCAGCTTACTCTCATCGGCCATTTTAATTACTTTCACCATATCGTCGGCTGTTATACATAAGTACATATTCCCCTTTTCGGGCCGCTTCCAGTCTGTTTTTGTGCTATAAATTTCTGATTCGAACCCATTATCGGAACAAAATTGCCGAAAATAAGATTTTGAACTTTCAGGATGGTTGGATTCCTGTGGTTTTATATAAATCAGCTTTCGGTATTTCCTTAAAACAGGCAATGCTTCAGTTAAACAATTGTATAAAGCTACATCAAAATCCTGACAAATATAATTAAGCTCACTTTTCTCGAAGTTGCCAAAATCGAGCAAGAGCAACCTTCCCGAAGGAATCAGTTTTAAAGTATCCGAGAACTGCGTATCCGAAAAATTCATAACCACGTAAACGCTGTATTTACCAATACTTTCCCTTAAAATTGTTTCAAACAGCAATTCATTGTACTGATGAAAAATCAAATCCACCTTGTAACCTTCGGGCAAATTTCCGGCAAAACTATTGTAGAGATTCTGCTTAAATGCCGAATAGGTATCCAGCAACAAAAGCACTCTGTTTACTTCTCCTTTTACAAAATATCCCTTCTGAGGTGTCGAATCAATCACCCCGGTCTTTTTCAACTCATTGTATGCTTTAAAGACTGTATCGCGCGAAACTTTGTACTTATTACTTGCTTCATTAATCGATAAAATATTATCGCCAACCTTCAATTCTTTCTTCATAACCTGTTGACTAATTGTGTCAATCAAAGTTTTTACTTTCGAAGTTGCATTGGAGTATTTTATACTCATATATACATTTTAATATTATACTCTGACAACATATTTTCTCTATGCTGAACTATGCTGAGATTAGACAAAGATAAAACATTTTAAATAGATTTACATTGAACAAAATACTGCTTTACAACACATTTTTAAAAGGTATTATTTATATAGAATATAAAACAGTTTAAAGTGTAATGCTTATTAATTACATTTGCACTACAAAATATGTATTATGACATTTAATAAACCTTACAAATTAGGAATAGCTTTGAGTGGTGGTGGTATAAAGGGACTATGCCATGCCGGTGTTTTAAAGGCCCTGGAAGAATTTGGCATTAAGCCCGATTTACTTTCGGGTGTAAGTGCCGGGGCTGTTGTAGCTGCATTGTACGCCGATGGATATACGCCCGACGAAATAGCACTCCTTTTCGAAGATATCACTTTCCGGAAAATGACACGGATTCAATTACCCAACGGAGGTTTGTTCAGCATCAAAACTTTTGAGCGGTTTATGAGTAAAACATTACGCTCAAAGAAATTTGAGGACTTAAGTATTCCGTTACACATTGTAGCCACCGACTTAGACAATGGCAAAAGTGTGGAATTCAGCAACGGCACCCTGATACATCCATTGGTGGCCTCGTGTAGCGTGCCTGTGTTATTTGTCCCAAAAAAAATCAAAGGTGTAAATTATGTGGATGGTGGCGTATTCAAAAATTTCCCGGTATCAACCATACGTCCCTATTGCCAGAAAGTAATTGGCATAAATGCCAGTCCGCTTGTAGCCGACGAATACAAATTATCGCTGATGAATGTAGCGGCCCGCACTTATCATTTTATGTTCAAAGCAAACATACTACACGACAAGGAATTGTGCGATTTACTCATCGAGCCCATTGATATGGGACATTACGACACTTTTGATGTGGAAAAAGGACGTGAAATTTTTGAACTGGGTTATTTATCGGCAAAAAAAATACTATCAGAGGAAGTTAACCTGAATGAATTTCAGATTTAACGTAATCCACGCAAAAAATCGGCTACCGACATTCTTTTTTTTGCAGGCGCTTGAATGGACAACAAATGAATAAAACCATTCTTTACGGCCACTTTCAGGTAGGTTTTTCCATCGGTTAGCACCGTACCGGGCTGTGGGATATCTGAAGCCAATTCCATTTTGGTTTCGAAAACTTTTAATTGCAGAGTTTCCTGTTGCCCGGGCAATGAAATTTCAATACGCGCAGCCGGATAAGGACTCAAACCCCGCACCAGATTGTGCACCGTCTCAACATCGGAATCAACCTGAATCTCGCAATGCTCTTTGAAAATTTTCGGAGCTGACTTTAAAACAGTATCCTGTTGGATAAATTGTGCCTGATCCACCGCATCAACTTCGCCCGAAATTAACATATCAATGGTCTTACGAACCATTCCGGCACCCATCACCATTAATTTATCATGTACAACACCGGCATTATCATTGTCGGCAATCGCAATTTTTTCCTGAAGAATAATTTTTCCGGTATCAATTTCGTGGGTAAGGAAAAAAGTAGTAGCACCCGTTTCTTTTTCGCCATTAATTATAGCGTAATTAATGGGAGCAGCTCCACGGTATTGCGGCAATAAGGATGCATGCAAATTAAAAGTGCCAAAACGGGGCATATTCCAAACCACTTCGGGCAACATGCGAAAAGCCACCACCACCTGCACATCAGCATGTAATGCACGCAGTTCGGTCAAAAAAGTCTCATCTTTCAGTTTTTCGGGCTGCAACAATGTCAGCCCTTTATCAAGTGCATATTGTTTTACGGGCGAAAACTGAATTTTGTGACCACGACCAGCCGGTTTATCGGGCATAGTAATAACACCCACCACATTGTAGCCATTTTCAACCAAAATCTTTAAACTTTCCACCGCAAAATCGGGTGTACCCATAAACACAATTCTCATACTTACTTTGATGCCGATTTTGTTTTATACGCTGCCGAAGTTTTACCTTTAGCAATTTTGTCTAATTTCGATTTAATCATTTGTCTGCACAGAGGCGAAACTCTGTCTGTAAACAAATTTCCTTCCAGGTGATCATATTCGTGTTGTACCACACGCGCCTTAAAGCCCTCAAATATTTCGATGTGCTCCACAAAATCCGCATCGAAATACTTAATTTTAATGGATTTTGACCGACTAACATTCTCATGCACTCCAGGAACACTTAAACACCCTTCTTCGGCCACATCTTTGTCGTCGCCCAACTCAAGCATTTCCGGGTTTATCATTACCACTTTAAAATCGGCCAGTTCCGGATTATCTTCTCGAAAAGCTTCAAGGTCAATCACCAGCAAGCGTATTGCCAGTCCAACCTGTGGTGCAGCCAAACCTACTCCATCCGCCTTGTGCATGGTTTCTAACATATTCCCAATTAAATCAGCTAAACCGGGATAATCTTTTGTAACAGGCTCAGCTACCTTTCGCAGCACCGTATTGCCCAATGTATAAATAGGTAATATCATGTTCAATTATTCGTCTTCAAAATTATAATGAGCTTTTCAGCATTCCGCACAGCGGAACTTTAGCGTACGCTTTCCAGATAACTTTGCAATATAATAGTTGCCGAGATTCGGTCGACCAGCGCTTTATTCTGCCTGTTTTTTTTCTTCAAACCTCCATCGAGCATCGTCTTATGTGCCAAAACCGATGTAAATCGTTCATCGACATACACAACCGGAATAGCCGGGAACTTTTCCTCCAGTTTTTTTACAAACGGACGGATATATTGCATCGATTCAGAATCGGCCCCGCTCATTTGTTTGGGCAATCCGACCACAAATTTATCAACCTGTTCGCGAGTTACATACGCTGCAATATATGCCAGCACTTCGTGCGCAGCTATTGTGTCCAGACTATTCGCTATCATCTGTAGCGGATCCGTAACAGCCAACCCCACTCTTTTTTGTCCGTAATCTATAGCAAGTATGCGCCCCATATTCATTAAATGAAGTGCAAAGGTACAAAAAATCGTGCTATTGACCGGAACTGCACATCTAAATTTATACAATTCGGCATCCGATAATGGATTGTAAATTCAACAAAAAGAAGTAAATTTGCAGCTAGAATGCGAAATGTATCAACACTTCGCACATAAACAGATCATTATCACAGTAAATCTCATATTTCTGTATCAATCAAAACATTACGATAAACATGAATCGCACCGAAGAACAATTTGATGAAGTAGCTGACATTTGTCGGGGTATTTTTAGCAAAAAGATGAAAGATTATGGTGCTTCATGGCGCATTTTACGCCAACAATCGGTTACCGATCAAATTTTCATTAAAGCCAACAGAATCAGGAGTATAGAAATAAAAGGAGTAACCAAAGTTGACGAAGGTATTCGCTCTGAACTGATTGCCATTGTTAACTACGGCATTATCGGGCTTATTCAGCTTGAATTAGGCTTCTCCGATTCCGACGATTTAGTCTACGACAAGGGACTGTCGCTCTACAACAAATACATACAACAAGCCAAAGAGCTTATGATGGCCAAAAACCATGATTACGATGAAGCCTGGCGAACAATGCGTATGCAATCCTACACCGACCTGATACTGATGAAAATTTACCGAACCAAACAAATAGAGGACAATCAGGGCGTTACATTAATATCCGAAGGCATTGACGCCAACTATTTCGACATGATAAATTATGCAGTTTTTGGTCTGATAAAAATGAACGAAAACGAAGCGTAAACTCAGAAAAACAGTTTTTAAGGCATGAAGGAAAATAAAATATCAAATTACATCTATCACACAGGACGTATACTTTTCGGACTGGTTTTTATCTTCTCCGGATTTGTAAAAGCTGTTGATCCGCTCGGGCTAACATATAAATTGCAGGATTATTTCACTTCGTTCGGCGGATTATTTCTTCAGCTTTCCGACTCAGCACTTGTTCTGGCTATTTTACTATCAACCATAGAAACTGTAATCGGTCTCAATCTGGTATTTGGCATAAAAGTACGCTTCACAGCCATTATCGCACTGCTTTTCATGCTCGTAATGACACCACTAACACTCTACATCGCTATTTACAACCCGGTTTCGGACTGTGGGTGCTTTGGCGATGCAATAAAAATTACCAACTGGCAAACATTTATTAAAAACATCATTTTGCTCCCGGTTATCATTACTGTATTAATAACCTACGGAAAAAAACGAAGCCATTTCGTGGCACCATTGGAAATCACGGCCATACTTTTATTTTCAGCTTTTGGCACCGGCATATCAGTTTATGCCTACCGTCATTTACCACAAATTGATTTTTTGCCCTATAAAACCGGCACTAACATTGCCGAAGCAATGTTTATTCCTGAAAATGCCAATATGGACGAATACATGACCACTTTTATCTACGAAAAAGAGGGCGTTCAAAAGGAATTTACCCTCGACAATTACCCGAAAGACGATTCGACCTGGGTGTTTGTTGACCAAAAAACCACTTTGATAAAAGAAGGCTACCAACCTCCTATTCATAATTTCAATATTTATAATAAACTGGATGAAGACATCGTACCCGATATTATAGACTACACCGGATACACCTACATTCTGGTAATGTACGATTTGAACAAAGCATCGGTTGAAGGCGCTCAGCTAGCCCAGAAAATTTACAACAGGTATAAACACTCATCAACACGCTTTTATGCAGTAACAGCTTCGGGCGAAGCAGATATTGCAGCTTTTTCCAAAAAAACGGGCACAAATCTGCCTTATTACAAGGCCGACCCGATAACACTAAAAACCATTATCAGGGCAAACCCGGGACTGGTACTTATTAAAAATGGTACTATTACCGGCAAGTGGAATTGGAGAGATTTTGAGTAAATAGTTTGCTGTTAACAGTTAGTAGTTTGCAGTTAGCAGTTAGCAGAGAGAAAAAGAAGAAGTAGTAGTAGAGAAAGTAAGACAATTTATCAAACCAAATAAAAAATAGAACAAAAATGAGAAAAAACATTGTTGCAGGAAACTGGAAAATGAACAAAACTCTTCAGGAAGGGTTAACATTAGCTACTGAATTAAACGCAGCTTTAGCTGGTCAAACATTGAAATGCGATGTAGTAATAGGCACTCCGTTTATTCACCTTGCAAGCGTAGCAGCCGCTATCGACACCAACAAAATAGCTGTAGCAGCTCAAAACTGCGCCACTAAAGAATCCGGAGCTTATACCGGAGAAGTTAGCGCTTCAATGGTAAAATCAGCAGGTGCAACCTACGTAATTCTTGGCCACTCTGAACGTCGCGAGTACTACAACGAAACAAGTGCTATTCTAAACGACAAAGTAGCTTTGACATTGGCCAACGGCCTTACTCCAATTTACTGCTGCGGCGAAGCACTTGAAGTACGTAACGCAAACGAACAAAACGCTTTTGTAAAACAACAGTTAGACGAAACTGTATTTAACCTGAGCGCCGAAGATTTCAAAAAAATTGTAATTGCATACGAACCAATCTGGGCTATCGGCACAGGCGTAACTGCATCGACCGAACAGGCACAGGATATGCTTGCGTACATCCGTGGCATTATTGCCGATAAATATGGTAAAGAAATTGCCGAAGGAACATCTATCCTTTACGGCGGCAGCTGTAACGCTAAAAACGCACCCGAATTATTTGCTCAACCAGATATCGATGGTGGACTTATTGGCGGTGCATCGCTTAAAGTAGAAGATTTCAAAGCCATTATTGATGCATTTTAATAACTGACTTTCAGCACAAAGCCGTTACATCATTTTGTAACGGCTTTTTTTATGAAAATAATTCAAAAACAGCTTGTAAAAACGATATATATTTAGTTATTTTGTAAAAAAATCGATTTTTATTACAACTAAATAAACAAAGATTCGTATGAAAAGTATTAAAGGTACACAAACCGAAAAACATCTTCTGATGTCGTTTGCCGGCGAAAGTCAGGCACGTATGCGTTATACCATGTTTGCTTCAACAGCAAAAAAAGAAGGATACGAGCAAATCTCAGCCATATTCCTTGAAACCGCCGAACAAGAAAAAGAACATGCTAAAAAATTCTTCAGCTATCTCGAAGGAGGCCCTGTTGAAATTACAGCCACTTTCCCTGCGGGCATAGTTGGTACAACCGCCGAAAATCTGAAAGCAGCAGCCGAAGGCGAAAACGAAGAGTGGACCGACGCTTACCCACATTTTGCTGATGTAGCCGAAGCAGAGGGATTTCCTGCAATAGCAGCTACCTTCCGTAAAATTGCCAAAGTAGAAGCCGAACACGAGAAACGCTACTTACGCCTACTCGAAAAGGTAGAAGCAGGCACCGTTTTCTCACGCGAAGAAGAAATAAGCTGGCAGTGCCGCAACTGCGGACATGTGCACGTTGGGAAAGATGCACCCAAAATGTGCCCCACCTGCGCGCATCCTCAGGCTTACTTTGAGGAAGAAAAACAGAATTATTAAAACAATGAATAACTGCTCCGCTTACAAAAACGGAGCAGTTTTTTTATCCGGCTATCCTCCTAATTACTAACATAGCCCGCCGACAACCGTATTTAATGCAAAACCACTAAAACATTGAATGAAAGTTGGAACAGGGTATTTGTCAGTCAAATAAATATTTGTATCTTTGTGGCCGCTTTATGCGAAAAAGAAAGTATTAATTTAAAAAGTTAGTAAACAGTATGTTAAATCATTATGAAACCGTTTTCATTTTAACTCCCGTTTTGTCTGATGTTCAGATGAAGGAAGCGGTAGAAAAGTTCAAAGCACTTTTGACAGAAAGTGGTGCGACTATTACAAATGAAGAGAACTGGGGCTTACGCAAATTAGCTTACCCAATTCAAAAAAAATCAACAGGTTTTTACTCGTTACTTCAGTTCGATGCAGAACCTGCTTTAATCGCGAAATTAGAAACTGATTTCCGTCGCGATGAACGTGTATTACGTTTCCTTACGTTCCGTTTGGATAAATATGCATTTGAGTATGCTGAAAAAAGAAAAGGTGTTAAATCAAAAGAAGTAAAGGAGAATTAAAACATGGCAGCAAATAACGGAGATATCAGATATTTAACTCCTCCAACAGTGGATGTTAAAAAGAAAAAATACTGTCGTTTTAAAAAGAGCGGTATTAAATATATTGACTACAAAGATCCTGAATTCCTGAAAAAATTCCTGAACGAGCAGGGCAAAATCCTTCCTCGTCGTCTTACAGGTACTTCGTTGAAATATCAACGTAAAGTAGCTCAGGCTGTGAAAAGAGCACGTCACATTGCGTTGCTTCCTTATGTAACCGATATGATGAAATAATTAAGAAGGAGGAAAAAAGTATGGAAATTATATTAAAAGAAGACGTAATCAACCTTGGTTACAAAGGCGATATCGTTAAGGTAAAAGACGGTTACGGACGTAACTTCCTTATCCCAACAAAAAAAGCAGTTTTGGCAACAGAATCGGCTAAAAAAATGTTGGCTGAAGATCTTAAACAACGTGCTCACAAACTGGAACGTTTGAAAAACGAAGCAGTAGAATTGGCTGAAAAAGTAAAAGATATTACATTGACTGTAGGTGCTAAAACCAGCACAACAGGTAAAATCTTTGGTGCTGTAGGTCCTATTCAAATTGCTGAAGCTTTCGAAAAAGCCGGTTTTGCAGTTGACCGTCGTGTAATTGCTCTTAAAGAACCTGTAAAAGAAGTTGGCTCATACAAAGCTACTTTGAAACTTCACAAAGAAGTATCAGTAGAAGTTGCTTTTGACGTAGTAGCTGAATAATTAGCAGAAAATTATATATTAAAAAGAGGCTGTCTCAAAACAAAAATGAGTCAGCCTCTTTTTTATGATATTATTGACTTATTTTTTACCAATTTTATCGTATTGCTCTTCTGCTTTAATCTCAGTATATCGTTTCGCATCAATCATTTCTACCAATGCTCGCAATACAGGCCCCTCACCCATTGGGTCGTTTACTTGCGTGGGTCTGTTGTAATAATACTGAAGCGATGGCATAATACCTGTTCCCACACAAATAGTTGTCACATCGCCCTGAGGCGTAATTTTTGACAATATTCCTTTTAGGCCCTGCTCAGCTACATAAATAAAATCAGGATGTAACCAACCATTTTTTACACCGCGTGCAATTCCAAAAACAAACATAGAAGTACCCGTAATTTCTTCGTAAGAATCTTCTTTATCTAAAACCTGATGCCATAGTCCGTTAGCACCCTGATAACGCGCCACTCCGCTTGCCTGCATTTGAAAGTTTTTAATTAAAGCCGCTCTTTTAGGGTGATTTTTGGGTAATCGCGAGAGTAAATCGGCCTGAGCCATAAATACCCAACCATTTGCACGGCTCCAATGCGCCACACCATGCTCCTTATTATCGGTATGGTAACAATGATAATAAATTTGTTTTTCCGGATGCCACAGATATTTCGTGTATTTCAACACCTGATTCGCTGCATCATCGTAATATTTTTTATCTCCGGTAAAATCGCCCATTCGACAAAGAAAAGAAATGGCCATAAATGCATCATCTGCCCAAATTGTATTTACATGTGGCCAAAGACGTGCAATGGTACCATCCTTCAATCGTGGCTCCGCCTCGTTAAGGTGATTTGCGGTTTCGTTGATATAATTCAAAAATGCAGCGTTTGGATACTTTTTTTGCAACTCAATCAAACTTGCACCCATAGGTCCATTGTCGTCGAGACGTTTTGCCCGAAAAATCATATGCCAACTCAAATTCCGGATAGCACCCCATCCGCCTTCGGCAAAAGTTTTATCGTATAAGCGTTTGTAATAGTCGTAATTCCCATCGTTAAATACAAAATTCATGTTTTTGAGTACATATTGCTCATATTTCTTATCGCCAAGCTTATCGCCAAGCTCCATCAAAGCAATATTGGTTACGCCATTGGTATAATGCCATTGATTATAAACAGATTGTACCTGCACATCAGCCGAAAGCGGCAAATCTTTTACTGTAGTGAAAACTTCACCTGTTTTTTTGTTTTCGAATTTATAAGTTGTTGAACTTATAATGCGCTCTGCGATTTGCAGAGCTGTTTCTTTGGCTGATAGCTTCGTTTGAGCCAGCATCGTTCCCGACGATAAAAGCAACCCAAAACCAACAACGATTAAAAAGTTTTTCTTCATGATTATATTTAAAATTTCAATTTATTTCTTTTGATAAGGTAAGCCCAAATAATAACCTGTAACCGGACTTTGTGGATAACCCTGCGAACGCTGTAACACATAACTCCGATAGATTGGATCCTGCATTAACGATACACGACGATCAGTAGCGGGAATATTTGTTTGATAAATACGTATTTCACCCGGCAAAACAGTTATTAGTTCTTCACGCCAATCACCATACAAATCTGCTATTAATTGCAGTTCTCCTTTTATGTCGGACGTTAGTGTTTCCGTTTTCCATTTCGATACATTCAGGCTTCTTGATGCACGCTGACGAACATTTAAGTTTTTCGGAGTTTGAGAATCTGAGTTTCCCTGATCAGTTACTTGCTGACGCGCTCCCGAGCCAACAACTTCGCGTAATAAATCAGCATCCCACCACGCCCAATTTCTACAGTCGGGCACTTCATCGTTAGTCGAATTCAGTTTTTGTCCATCGGACGATAGCAAATATTTGGCATCGCTCCCACCCTTTTTATCTTCACTGGCAAAGCATTCAAGTCCTGTATTCTTAGGATCAAAATCAGCAACCATACCATCTCCAACATGATAAGTAGGCTGTCCAATTTTCCAAATCTGTTGTCCAGTTTTAGCATCGACCAACATTACGCCCCGGCCATCATTCTGCCAGGGTTCCGATACTAAAAACACCTGCATACCTTCTCTGCGTGGGTCAACCTGCGTTAAATAGGCTTTATCACTATGTCCTAAACCTGTCGACCACAAAAGAGTGCCATTATCATCAATCATACATGACCCCAGTAATATTTCATCACGACCATCATTATCCACATCACCACAAACCATATTGTGAGCACCCTGACTACGTACTACGGGATTTTCTTCATCACCATCCCATCTCCATAGCTTTTGTAACTTACCATC
>RRZU010219110.1_pt1 | contig 18326 bp, 19 predicted proteins | sample 2165561 | NCBI WGS metagenome assembly RRZU01 (sample SAMN10456909, study PRJNA506462) | wastewater metagenome | isolation source: wastewater sludge | place: USA: Moscow, Idaho | reverse complement strand
TGAAATACCTCTTGGCCGTCCTCGGTTGGAAAAAAACGCCCGCATAGAATGGCCCACAAGCGATTTTTCTGAGGTCACCAAGGGGTAAGGCACCCTAAAAATTGCGAATTTCCTCTTTCGAAACAGTATTTCAGCAGCCTGCTAAGTCCTTGTGTATCTCGGAGAAAACAACGTCCAATCGCCCGTCGCCATTGAAGTCGCCGACCTTTATTTGGTCCACATGGAAATCATCGGAAATCGGAACAGCGTGCTGAGAACGCTTTGATTGCTCGAAGTTCATGATGATGGGTCCTGTCAAATGAAGGTTAACAAAGCGCCACCAACGGGGGCGACGGTGCCAAGGGCTGCAAACGCTTTTCTAGCTTAACAGGCTGCTGAAACACTCCCCGCCGCAGCCCAGCACACCTCCCCGCTTTTGACGGAACTGCCTGATTTTTGAGCAGTTTGGGCCTGTTTTGCTCGTTTTTGAGCCCTTTTCTTCGCCCTTTACACCCCGCTGGCACCCTGCAGACGCACCTGCCCCAAGGTGCGCATGCGCGTGAGGTTGTACGCAGCCATGTTCAGGACAAACAACTGGTCGACCTTTTGCAGTCCGCGCACCATCACTTGCCGGATGCTGCCGATCATCTTGGCCCAGCCAAAGCCTTGTTTTATGCGCTTGTGAACTACAATAATTTTTGCGACTACACAATAATTTATACGACTGAAAGGCTCCGGAACTCGCCTTCTCGGCGCCTAAAAAATCATCCCAGCAGAGACTTCCTCCAGCTATTTTCGACAGGCCCTTGGCTTGTCATACTGCGATCAGCACATCGCCGGTGAGTCGAGTACCCGTTCAACATTGCGGTAACACATCTGACGGCCACTCCGGCAACGGTTTCAACTCGGGGAACAAGAACTCAAAAAGCATCTGGTGCCGTTGGTCTACCCCCCAATGAATCGGCAAATTCCCCAATGGATTGGGCTCAACAGCCGACGCATCAACGATTTTGATTGGGAAATCCGCAGAACCAGACCCCAATCCACCCCAATCAAGCCGTTGGAGCGCAATGAACAGACTTCTACGCAAACCTGCCCCGTTCTAGGGTGGAAATCAGCATTGGACTTGTACAGGGTGGTCAGCTTGAGGCTGATTGCCGACGCTCACTGGGAAACGTTCAAGCGACTCCTGTGCGCCCAGAGCAGCCAGTCAAACACTACGCCGCTATCAAAGGCGTACTGCGCCTTAGGATAGCCCGGTACTTTGCCCAAGCCATGGCAGCATAAAGCCAGTCCAAGTTCATATCCGCCCCCCAGATTAAGGTGTGTCAAAGAAGTCGTGAACTTGGCGTTCGCTTCGCCGCTGGGTTAGGCCAATTCTGTATGTCTCCAGCCACTACCTAGTCGATAAGTACGCCGCCTTCTCGGAACCTGTAAGGCCCCTCGAAGCTCCCCACAACGCAGGTGTGCGTCACGAGCCTTCCCCCTAGCCAAGCGTGTAGCTGGTAGCCTGGCGGCTCCATCACGAAGCAGTCAGGCCCATCTGAGCTCAGATCCAGCGCTACCTGATGGGCTGGGCTGGGGCAGGTGGACGCCACCGTACCTCCAAAACGGCACTGAATGGACCGATGCAGATGCCCACACATCACGCGCTCGACATGTCTGTACTTGAGCAGGATCTCCTCCAATGCTTCGGCACCCTCCAATCCGACAGCATCCATGTGGGCAATGCCTGTGGCAAACGGAGGATGGTGCATGGCGATGATCGTGGGTCGGTCGTCTTCTGCAAGACGCTCGTCGAGCCAGGCCAGCCTTCTCTCGCAGAGTTGGCCGCGTCCCTCCGCCGGAACTACCGTGTCGAGCACGATTAGCCTCAGTGGCCCCAGGTCTACGGCGTACTGCAAGAACTCCGTCGCCTGCGAAAGGTATTCGAAGCGGGGGCCATCGAAAGCCTTTCGCAACGCCGTCCGCTCGTCATGATTGCCCGCCACGACGTACATCGGCATGGTGAGTGGAGCCAGCAATTCCGTAAGCAACGCGTATTCTTCTGCGCGTCCATAGTCCACCAGATCGCCAGTGACGAGAACCAGATCAGGTGGTGTAGCCAGACCCACGATGTGGGTCACGCATGCTCGAAGCAGAACCGCCGTATCAACCACACCGTAGGCCAGCTTGCCGTGGGCCTTGATGTGCATGTCAGAAATCTGCGCGATCAGCATAGCGTGCTCTCGGAAAACGCGTTCACCCGTAAGCCCACGGCCTGCCCTTGAGACAGCGAAGTCCGGGGCGGCAACTTCAGGATGACTTCCTCGCCTCCCTGCAAACGGACCTGGACACGGTGGTGGTCTCCCAGGAAGAGGCAGGACACAACGGTTCCCTGCAGATCCGCCAAAGCCTCTGGAACCAGAACAGCGTCCTCGGGCCTAAAGCGCAGACTGCCCACCACATTCAGCGTGCCTATGAAATCCGCCACAAATGCGTTGGCCGGATTGAAGTAGATCTGTTTTGGAGTGCCGATCTGCGAGATTCGGCCCCGATCCATCACAGCGATGCGATCACCCAAGGCCATGGCTTCCGCCTGGTCATGCGTCACGTACACAGTGGTAATGCCAAGGCTGCGCAGCAATGCATCGATGTCGGAGCGCAGCGTCTCGCGCAGGCGAGCATCCAACGCCGTGAGAGGCTCGTCCAGAAGCAGAACACGCGGGCGCGGAGCGATGGCGCGGGCCAATGCCACCCGCTGCTTCTGCCCACCTGACAACTGATTGATCTGGCGTGTGGCCAACGGCTCGATGTGCATCATGGCCAGCATCTCCTTGACGCGGACGTCACGCTCGGCGCTGGGCATGTTTCGCACCTTGAGTCCGTACGCAATGTTCTCCTGTACCGTCATGTTGGGGAACAGCGCATAGCTCTGGAACACCATGCCCACATTGCGCTGCTCAATCGGCAGGTGCGTCACATCCTCATCGTTGAAGTGCACGGCACCCGCATCGGGCGACTCCAGGCCCGCAATGATGCGCAAGGTGGTCGTCTTGCCACAGCCCGAGGGGCCAAGAAGGACCAGCGTCTCGCCGGCCTCGATGTGAAGATCGGTAGGCTCCAGCACCCGCTGCTGTTTGTAGGTTTTGGTGCAAGCGTTCAGGCGAACCCGAACGCCGTGATCCTGGTGGCTCAAACTCATGGGGACACTTTCTTTGCGCCTGCAAACTGCAAGGCAATCAGGAGCGGAACAATCATCATGAAGAAAACGATCGTGTAGGCGCTGCCTACCTCGATACGCAAAGAGGCATATGCGTCAGCCAAACCCACTGGCAGCGTTTGCGTCAGCGGGGTGTGCAGCAGCAGGGTCATGTTGAACTCGCCAATCGACAGCGTCAGCACCATGAGCGCCCCCGCGAGGATGCCGGAGCGGCAGTTGGGCAGCACCACGCCGAAAAAGCGTTGGTAGAACGATGCTCCCAGGCTTCGCGCACCTTCCTCCAGCGTGTGCATGTCCACCGACAACAGCACGGCAAGGACCGAACGGACCATGAACGGCAGCGTGAAAAGTACATGGCCCACCAGCACGAAAGTCCAATGCGTTCGAAACTCTCCTACTGCGCCATAAGTGACGATGAGCGCCAGGCCGGTTGCCAGTCCTGGAAGGGCCACGGGCAGCATGAGCAGCTCCTCAATGGTCCGCGCGAGTCGCCCCTGAGTCCGAGAGAGTACATAGGCCGCAGGCACCCCCAGTACCAAGGTACAGGCCAGGCACGCAATGGCGATACCCATGGAGAGCCACAAGCTGCTTTGATAGTCCGTCCAGACCTTGGCCACCCACTTGAAAGTCAGCCCGCTGGACAAGCCTACGAACTGGTTGTTGGTCAGCCCGGTGAGCACCGACAGGATCACTGGCACGATCAAGAAAGCTGCCACGCACACCGTGAACGCGAGTAGCGCCCAGAACAGAGGTGTGCGGCGCGCGCGCGCAGCGTTGGAAACCGACGTGTTTTGCGATTGCGTCATGCGGCGGCGGCAACGCTGTTGCCTGTGAGGGTTCGAGCAAACGCCAGAGCTGCCCAGGTCAGCAGGCCCAGGACGAACGAGAGTGCGGCTGCCATGGCGATATTCGCTTGCAGCGTGAATTCGGTATAGATGATCATGGGAAGTACGTCGATGCGGGTAGCCAGCGTGAAGGCCGTGCCAAAGGCGCCCATCGCAGTTGCGAAACAGATGGCGCCAGCGGCCAGCAGCGCAGGTTGGAGTCCGGGAATGAGTACATCGCGCAAGATGCGCCAGTGCGAGGCGCCCAGCGACCGGGCAGCCTCTACCAACTGAGGATCCAGCTTCTCCGCCGCAGCCATGACCGTGAGGATGGTGCGGGGGATGGAGAAGTAGATGTACCCCACAAACAGGCCCACCATGGAATAGGCGAACACCAGGCGTTCACCGACAAGCAGCTCTGTGGCCAGTGGGATGAGGCCTTGTCGGCCTCCCAACATGATGACCATGAAGCCGATGACGACACCCGGGAATGCCAGCGGCAAGGTCAGCATTGCGGTGAGCACCTGGCGACCGGCAAACTCTTGGCGCGCCAGGAAGACCCCTGCAATGGCGGAGATCACCAGCGTGGTCAGCGTGACGAGAGCAGACAGCGCGACGGTGGAGAGCATGCTGCGCAAATAGCGTGGCTCCGTGAATGCTGCACTGTAGGCTGCCCATCCCAGCTCACCGCTTCCCCCGATCAGGAGCAGCCGCGTCAAGGGAATCACAAAGAACACCAGAAAAACGGCCGCGCATGGAAGCATCAGCCCCAGCAGCCAGGCGCGGTCCGATTTCATCAGCCGACTTCCTTTTGGTAGCGCTCGCCAATGGCTTTGGATGCCACCGACAGCTTCTGCACATCGATCGCCTGGGCACGCTGGTACTCGGTATCGGGCAGGAAGCGTTTTTTTACGTCAGCCGACATAGCGGCTGAGAAAACAGGGCGCAGGTAGGCGTTGGCCCAATGGCTTTGGCCTTCGTCCGAAAGCACGAAGTCGAGGAGCTTCTTGCCCTGCTCGGGGTTGGGGCCGTTCTTGACTAGACCCATCACATAAGGCAACTGCTGCGTGCCTTCCTGCGGAATCACGAACACCGTGGGCGCTTGGTCGCCATACTGCCCGCGATAAGCGTTGAAGTCGTAGTCAATGAGGATTGGGATCTCTCCAGACAGCACCCGCGCATACGCGGTTTGTGTTGGCACGATCGGGCTGTTGGCCTGCAGCTGTTTGAAAAACTTGATGCCCGGGTCCAGGTTCTCATAGCTGCCGCCCAGTGCCAGATTGGCCGAAATCACGCCCACTTGGCCCACTGCCGCACTGCCGGGGTTGAGGTAGCCTACCAAGCCTTTGTACTCAGGCTTGAGAAGATCGGCCCAGCTGCGAGGAACGGGCTTGCCGCGCAGCGCCTGCGTATTCACAAAGAAGCCCAGGGTGCCGGAGTGGATCGTGAACCAGCTTCCCTCGGCGTCCTTGAGAGACGCAGGAATGTCAGCCCAGCGCTTCGGCTTGTAGGCCTCGATGACGCCAGCCGCCTTGGCTTGAGGGCCGACCTGCCCACCCAGGTACACGACGTCCGCGACAGGCTTGGCTTTTTCTGCAATCAAGGCTGCGAGCGACTGACCGGAGTTCTTGTTGTCTGGCGGCACCTGGATGCCCAGGCGCTGATTGACCATCCGCAGCATGCCACCCCAGTCAGCCCATTCGGGCGGGCAGTTGTAGCAGATGGCCCGGGAAGACTGGGCAAACGCTGGCAAGGCTGCACTGGCGCCAACTGCGGCAGCAGTCAGGAGAAGATCGCGGCGATTCATCATCAGAGTTTCCTTTTACGTGGGGGAAGGGTTAAGGGGTTCTAGGTCAGAGGGGCGAAGCGAAAGCTGCCTGGTGTTCCTGAGTGCGGTGCGAGGCAGTGCCCCCCAGACGCAGCGTGTGATGCAGCAAGGCGGGGCCTAGGTAGCGCTCACCGTCAATCAGCTGCAGCAGAAGGTCCACCGCTGCACGCCCAATCTCGGCGGTGGGCTGTACCACTGTGGTCAGAACAGGACTCAGCAATTCGCCCATTCGCACACCATCAAAGCCGGCAAGGCTGATGTCGTCCGGGACACGGAACCCCAGGTCACGCAGGTCGCGGATGACCGTCATGGCCAGCTGGTCGTTGGAGCAGAAAAGGGCTGTGGGCGGTGAACGCCTATTCAGCAGCTCTTGAAGTTCACTGCGCGTGTCGCAGGTGGTGAAGGGCAACTCCAGTGGCGGGCTCCATGGAAGCCCTGCGGCGCTCATGGCCGCCTGATAGCCCAGAAAGCGCTGGAGAGATCGGTCGGACTGCTGGAACTGTCCAGCGAGCATATGCACGCGCTGGTGGCCCAGAGAAAGAAGGTGCTCCACCATCTGCCTGCCCGCCAGAAAGTTATCGACACTGACAAAGGGACGCGCACCCAGAGACGGAGACGTCCCACCAGGCTGGTTGAACACCAACACATAGGGAACTCCTTCGGCATCGAGCTTGTCAAGCACCGAGCTGTGGGCCGCGTCTGCCACTGTGAGGATCAGTCCATCCACACGTTGCTGCAGCAGGCGCTCGCTGGCTCGTTCCTCTGCATCGACCTGGTATCCCGTGGTGCTCACGGCGATCACCTGTTGGTGCGACTGCGCTTGCGTATCGATGCCCTGCAGGCACTCGGCGAAAACCGGGTGATTGAGCGTAGGCAACATCACTCCGAGGGTGCGCGTGCGGGTAGCGCGCAGGTTCCTGCCCACGAGATTGGGGCGGAATCCCAGTTGCCTGGCCACGGCCAGGACATTCGCCGAGGTTGTACCGTGAACCGGGCCACTGGCGTTGAGCGCTCGCGATACGGTCGCCACAGAAACTCCAGCGGCAGCAGCGACCTCCCTGATGGTAGGGGCCTTCGCGATGGTGCAGTCACCTGACGGTCTGGAGTTCGGCATGCCGGAATGCGATCGTTGTGGAAACGTTTACATCATTGGCGTCCTCCGTGACACGGCTGTGACGCCGACTACGGTTTTCGGTGATCTACAAATGGACAGATCGCTTCTCGACGCAAACTAGGCCAAAAAAATCTGGACGGCAGAAGGTCCGCGCTTCAAGCTTGATCCCCCGTGGAACGTCGCTCGTGCCCACTGCGGCGACCTGTCATCAAGCAGCCGCAGATTCGCTGAAAACTGCTGCCGAGTGCTAGAACCCCATCCCAGGAGGAGTCCGGTATGAACAGCTCGGAAGAATCGTTGCTCAGACAACTGGTGCGCAACCGAATTGCGGGTCGGGCTTCAGAGATCGATCGATCGTTAAGGCAGATCGCGGCGGGAAATCCTCTCGGTTCCGAGCCCAACAAGGAGCGCCTCGTGGCGCGGCTGGCCACCAAAGGGGGCTTGCCACAGAGGGACGCAAAAGCGGTGGCTGAGGTGGTCACCAGCAACGCGAGCCTGATTGATGCCGGCACTATGAAGATGAAGGGGGCCGAGGCTGCTCAGGGACCCACCATCGACTTCGTGGGGATTGAGTTCTTGGCCCGTGGCCGACTCGCAGCCAACACAGTGGGCAGGGTAGTCTTCAGATCCGGTCGTGCCCAAGGCAGTGGGTTCCTTGTGGGGCCGGGCTTGTTTCTCACCAACAATCACGTTGTGTCCAGCGCCGAGATGGCGCAACAACTGGTCGTGGAGTTTGACTACGAGAACGACGTTTCGGGGCTGCAACGCCCAATCACCACGTTCGAGTTCGACCCTGGCAGGTGTTTTGTGAATGAGCCCACGGCGGGGCTTGACTTCGCACTGATCGCCATTGGCCGTCGGCTCTCAGGAGAAAAAACCCTGGAAGCGTTTGGCTTCAATCCACTGTCCGACGCCAAGGACAAACACATGCTTGGCGAGATCGCCAACATCATCCAGCACCCGCAGGGGCGCTTGAAACAGCTGGTAGTGCGTGAGAACAATCTCATCTCCAGGGATGAAACAGCCCAGGTACTCCACTATCTGGCCGACACCGATCGCGGCGCATCGGGCTCTCCCGTATGCAACAACGACTGGGAGCCCATTGCACTGCATCACTGGGGTGAACCAGCCCTGGAAGTCACGAACCTGCTCGGAGAGCCGTTGCGCAGTGACGTCAATGAAGGTGTACGCATCAGCGCGATTGTCCAAAATTTGCGATCCAAAGCGTCTTCGCTGCAAGGCGCAAGCAGCCAGTCCTTGAAGAGTCTGCTGAACGTCTGGGATTCGCTCTCCCGGACCGGTCCGGTAGAGCTTGCAGCCGATCCCGCCGAAGTGAAAGACAGAAGAGCCGAAGCGCAACAAGGCGCCCCGTCCACTGATATCGCTCAGCGGGTACAGCCTGATGGAGCGGTGACCTGGACGATTCCCGTAGAACTCAGTATCAGACTGCCATTCCAAACAGGAGGCAATAGACAGGAAGTGCGTTCAACGCCTCTGGTGCCTGCGCCGCCCCCGCCACAACAGCCGCCTTCTGTGCACCGGCCAGCGCGCGCCTACGTCAGCGAAGCGGCGAAGGCAGAGGACTTCTCGGATCGCAATGGCTATGAGCCCGGGTTCATCCCAGGCTTTGTCGTTCCACTTCCAGATGCATCCCAAGTCCCCTACCGTCTGGCGGTCAACCAGCAGGCATTGCACGATGAATATCCGTATGAGCTGCGGTACTACCACTTCTCCGTGGTGATGAATGCGGACCGTCGGCTCTGCGCGTTCACAGCCTGCAACATCGATGGACGAAGGGTGGTGTACGTCAACCGGGACAAGAAGACCACGAAGGTCAATCCCACGCCCCATGACTTGGGTGTGGAGTCCATGGAAGGCGCTGAAGCGTCGGATGATTTCCGGCCGGACCCCCGCATAGCGCCCAACGAACAGATGACCGTGGAGTTCTACAGCGATCAGCGGGTTCCCGGCTACGACAAGCCAGCGTTTCCAGGCAACGACGCTCCCGAAGCGGAGCGCAAAGCCTATCACCGGAAAATGGCCGAACGTACTGCGCGCATGTTCCAGAAAGGGCATATCACGCTGCGCGGCGACCCAGCTTGGGGCACGCCAGACGAGGCCGTTCTGGCGGAAGCCGACACCTTCTACTACACGAACGCCGCGCCGCAACTGGGCTTCTTCAACCAAGGCAGCACTGAGAATCAACCTGGCGCCAAAGGCAACCTGCGCTGGCGAGCCGTGGAAAGCTACGTCCTGCGAAATGCCGTCATGAGCCGCAAGCGGGTCTGCGTGCTTGCGGGCCCTGTCTTCGATGACGACGATCCCGAATACAGGTTTGGCTCGCAGGTTCCCATGAAGTTCTGGAAGATCGTTGTCTGGAAGGGCGGCGGGGCGTTGCAAGCGATCGCACTGCTTGCGGACCAGAAAGAGGTCCTGGAAAGACTCACCAATGGCGTTCCCGAGGCCATGGAAGCGTTCGATGCCGAAGAGGAACTGGCTCGTGTGTCCGAGTTTCTATCGACCGTCGAGGAGATCGAGCAACTGACCGGGCTGAGCTTTGGCAACGAGGTGCGCGATGCCGATATCCGAAAAGGACAAGCATCCGAGTCGCTCGGAAATCTTGGCCGGCTGATCATTCGATAGGTCGGTCCGCGCACGCACAGGCCCAGCGAGTGCCCCGACTCAGATATGCGCGAGATCGCGCAGATCACCTCGGAGTTCGCTCCGATGCGCGACTTTCGCTTGCAAGCTGACCAGGAACTCAATTCTGCGCTGCAGCGAAAGCAGAACTTGTTCTGCTTTCCGCTCTCGATCAGGCACGGGTGTCAGGGTCCACAGTAGCGGTGGGTAGCTCCACAATGCCAACTCCGGCTGAGACGGCCAGGCGGGGTGCTCACTTGCCGTTTGTTCGTCCAGCGAAATGACGTAGTCCATGCGGGGGGAGCCTGCCGCCTTAAAAAGGTCCCAACTCTTGGGTTTCAGGTGGGCAATGGGCATCCTGGCGCGGTGCAGCACCTCCAGTGCGATAGGGCTGACCGCGTGCGCCAGTCGTCCCGGCATGCCACAGGAAAACGCGTTCAACCGCCCTTTGGCCACATGCCGAAGACAGGCTTCCGCAAGCTGACTGCGCAGCGCGTTCTCCACGGAGACAAAAAGAACGTTGGCAACCTTGCGCACAGGTAGACCTCAGTTTAAAACGCCACAAGCAGTGTTCTCTGGCCGCAAACAAGTGGACTCTGGTGCATCGCATCCAGTTTTGCACAACACAGAAATCTGCGTTGCCAGTGACAAGCAATAGCCATACCCGATCAGTCTATTGAGCCGGGTACGGTTCCAATCTTGTCTGACGGATGCCTCGCGGACCCTCGGCTACACATTGGACAAGATGAAGAGATGCCCCTCTTTTTTATGCCCGCGTCACACCCAACTGATTCACTGGAGCCAACTAAGCACTTCATCCGGATGCACCCTGGCGAACGCTTCAACACCTGCACCCACTTGTTTGGGTTTGCGTTGGCTGTTTTAGGCGTTCCACTCATGCTCACGGCCAGCCTGCCCACTGGCAACGCGGGAAAGATCGCAGGAGGGCTGGTTTTTGCGCTGTCCTGCGTTGCACTGTATGCCGCATCCGCGTTTTTCCATGGCTCGCATGGGCAAGCGAGGTTGTGGTGGCAACGTGCTGATCACTGCGCTATCTACTTGCTCATTGCTGGCAGCTACACGCCCTTTGCATTGGTTGCGTTGCAGGGTGCCTGGGGCTGGGCCCGCCTGGCGGCAGTGTGGAGCATTGCCCTGCTGGGAATAGCGCGTGAACTTGGTGTTGCCTCCCCAAAACCGCCCCTGGCACTCTACATTGGAATGGGCTGGGTCATGGTCGTTGCTGCCGTACCGCTGCTCGCCCAGATCGACGCGAGAGGGCTACAGTGGTTGCTCACCGGGGCAATCCTGTACACAGCTGGCACGATCTTCTACGTCAATCGCGCTGGCTAACGCCATGCCCATGGAGTTTGGCACTTGTTTGTACTGGGTGGAACGGCGTGCCACTATGCAGCGGTTGTCAGAGTCGTGGCGTGAACTCAGCGCTTTGGGTGCTGGCGCAGGCACCACTCACCTGGCGAGTGACCGCTGTGTGGAAGAGACCGCGAATGCATTAATCCAAGTTTGGCGACTGCTATCACTGCAGAGCCTGCCTCCGGCGCGGCAGGTTCAGGCTGGGTGCGGCCTGTCGTGTTCCGGCGTCGAATGTCAGCTGCCGCCGGAAGCCGAAATTGGATTTCGCGTCGGCTGGCGCGCGGCTTCACACAGGAATCCTCTCTCAAGCCATCGCATGGGGACGAGTGGAGTCGCACGCCGTTCATCAAGTCATATGACCGTAGCTTCTTCCGACATCTGGGCACTCTCCTCGACCGCAATCGATGATTCATTGCGAGTGACGTGTGACTTGATGCGGCCGTTCGTAACGCCTGAACAGGCGGTTCCTTGGCCGACAACGGAACAACGGGGTAAGGCCGCTGCAACGAGCGGCCTTTCGTGTCGGGGGCTACACCCGCCTAGATCAAGCCGACATCTCGCACTCGACCGATAGGCTGCGCTTGACCCAGGGCGCGAGGAAGGCCTGGATGCGAGGGTGCGTGGGGCGGCGGATGATTTCGTCGGCCGTGCCCACCGCCACCAGTTCGCCTCTTTCCAGAAAGGCGACGCGGCTGGCCACCTGTGCGGCAAAACTCATTTCGTGAGTCACCATCACCATGGTCATGCCCTCGCGCGAAAGCGAACGGATGACCTCCAACACCTCGTCCACCAGTTCCGGATCGAGTGCCGAGGTGGGTTCGTCCAGGAGCATCACTTCGGGCTGTCCGGCCAGTGCGCGCGCGATGCCCACGCGCTGCTGTTGGCCGCCGCTGAGGGCGGCGGGGCGCAGATCGGCCTTGGCCGACAGACCCACGCGGTCGATCGCGGCCATGGCCTGTTCGCGTGCACGTGCCTCGCTCAGGCCCCGAGCCAACACCAGCGGTGCCATCACGTTGCCCAGCGCGCTCATGTGTGGCCAGAGATTGAACTGCTGGAACACCATGGCCAGCGGTGCGCGCACGGTGGCGATCTCGCGTTCACTGTCGCGCACCCGCCGGCCGTCGGGCTGCAGGCGGATGCCCAGCGGCGTGCCGCGGATCAGCACCTCGCCCTCGTCGTGCTCTTCAAGGAAGTTCATGCAGCGCAGCGCGGTGGTCTTGCCCGAGCCCGAGGGGCCGATCAGCACCAGCACCTCGCCGCGGTGCACCTCCAGATTGATGTCGCGCAGCACGCGGTGGGCGCCGAAGGACTTGCCGACCTGGCGCAGGGTGATCATGGGCAGCGGGGCATTCATCGGGGACTCCTGGGGGTGGCGGGGAAGCGGCTGGCCAGTTGGCGGCCGGCGACGCCGATGAGCAGGGTCATGAGCCAATAGCTCGCGGCCAGCAGCAGATAGGGTTCTACGTAGGCGAACTGCTCGGCCACGATGCGCCCGGTGGTCATGGTCAGTTCGGGGTAGGTGATGATCGAGGCCAGGGCCGATTCCTTGAGCACCAGGATGGTCTGGTTGGCCAGCAGGGGCACGCTCAGGGCCAGGGCCTGCGGCATCTCGATGGCGCGGAAGGCCTGCAGGCGGCTGATGCCCATGACTGCGGCTGCTTCGAGCTGGCCCTTGGGAATCGTCTCCCAGCAGCCGCGGAAGATCTCGGCGAAGTAGGCCGAGCTGTAGGCGGCCAGCGTGAGCGCGGCGGCCTGGAAGGGCGAGAGCGCGATGCCCAGGCTCGGCAGGCCGTAGTAGACGATGAACAGCTGTGCGAGGAACGGTGTGAAGCGCAGCGCGCTGGTGTAGCCGAGCACCAGGGTGCGGACCCACGCGCCGCCGAAGACGCGCAGCATGTTCAGGCCGAAGCCGAGCACCAGGCCCCCGCTGCCGGCCACCGCCACCAGCAGCAGCGTGCGCAGGGCGGCGTCGCCGAAGGCGGGCAGGATCTGGGTGATGAGGTCGAAGTCGATCATGACGGCGTGCCTGCGACGGGCGAAGCGGGGATGAGGTTACTGACCGGGCGGTAGCGCCGGCCGTCCAGGTGGCGGCGGATGGCGCGCCCGGCGACCACGAGCAGCAGGGCCAGCAGCAGGTAGCTCAGCGCCACGGCCAGGTAGACCTCTAGCGGGCGGAAGTTGCCGGCCACGATTTGGCGGCCGACGCGGGCCAGGTCGGTGACGGCAATCACCGAAATGATGGCCGAGCCCTTGAGCACGTCGATGGCTTCGGACACCAGCGTCGGCCAGACGGCCACGGCGATCTGGGGCAGCTGGATCTGGCGGAAGGTCTGGCGCGGCGTGAGGCCGAAGACCTTGGCGGCCTCGATCTGGCCGTGCGGAATGGCGGCCAGCCCGGCGCGCAGGATCTCGCATTGGAAAGCCGCCGAATTCAGCCCCAGCGCGAGCAGGGCCGCCAGCGGCGGCGGCAGGTCGATGCCCATGGACGAGGGTAGGTAGAACAGCATCAGCAACTGCACCAGCAGCGGCGTGCCGCGGAAGAAGCTGACGTAGAGCGCCACGGCGCGCTGGCGCAGGCCGAGCAGGCCCGGCCGCAGCGAGATGCCGAGCAGTGCGGCGCCGAGCAGGAAGCCCAGCGCGATGGCAAGCAGCGACACGCCCAGCGTGGTCGCTGCGCCATTGGCCAGTTGCGGCGCGTAGCCGGCCAGGCGTTCGATCAGGGCGGGGGTGTCGTTCATAGGCGGTCCGTGCTCAGGCTTTGCGGGCGCGCTCGGCGGGTCACATCGACGGCGTGGGCACCGCGTCCACCGGGGTGTCCATGCTGAAGCCGAACCACTTCATCTGCAGTTCCTTGAGCTTGCCTGACTGGGCGGCCTTGGCGATGCCATTGTTGAAGAACTCCACCAGCGAGGCGCTGTCGGCGTCTTTGCGGCCTACCCAGCCGAAGTAGGTCCTGGGGCCGATGGGCTGGGGAATGACGGCGTACACGTCCCCGCGTGTCTTGACCAGGGTGGACAGATTGGACAGGCTTTGCGCCACGGCGTCCAGGCGGCCGGCGGCCAAGTCGGCATAGGCCTCGTCGAAGCCGGTGTATTCGCGGATTTCCTTCGCGCCCGGCTTGCCGGCCGCCTTGAGCTTGGTGTCGAATCCTTGCAGCGCCTTGAGCTGGGCGGAACCCGCCTGCGAGCCGACCACCTTGCCACTGATGTCGTCGGCCTTGGTCAGCGCGCCGTCGGCCTTGCGTTTGACCAGCGAGACGGTTGCGTCGGCGATGGGCAGTGTGAACGCGAACTTGGCGGCGCGTTCCTGGGTCATCGTCACCGAGGTGATGACGAAGTCGAAGCGTTTGGCGGCCAGGCCGGGCAGGATGCCCTGGAAGGGCAGGTCGAGCTGCTTGACTTTCACGCCCGGTAGGTCGGCCAGGATGAGGTTCATCAGGTCGGGACCGTAGCCGACTATCTTGCCGTCCTGCACGAACTCGAAGGGGGCGAATTGCGCTTCGGTGCCGACCACAATCTGCTTTTTGCTCTTGACTTCGTCAAGCAGGCCCGCTGCCTGGGCGTGGGTAGCGAGCAGGCCGCTGCCGATCAGGGCTGCGGCGGCAACGGACACGCGGACAAAGTGACGGCGAGGGGCTTTCATGGGGAATCCTTTGTATGGGAGGGGAAGAAGGAATAAGAGCGAACGGAAAGAGCGGTCGGTTGTCGGTTGTCGGTTGTCAGCGTTGGGCCTTTTGCCGGGCATGGAAGATGAACCCAATGCTGTTGAGCAACAACTGTGCCGCAAGGATGGAGGTGGTGCCGGTCGGGTCGTAGGGCGGGGCGACCTCGACCAGGTCCATGCCGACGATGCGCCCGCCGCTACGGCGTGCCAGGGCCTGGATGATTTCCAGCACCTCGTAGTAGACAAAGCCGCCGTGGCTGGGTGTGCCGGTGCCCGGCGCGATGGACGGGTCGAAGCCGTCGATGTCGATGGTCAAGTAGTAGGACACGCCTTCCGGAATCTTGGCCAGCACGCCGGCCGTCCCGAGCTGTCGCACCTGGCGCACCGACAGGATGGTCGATCCCGCGTCGATGGCGGCCTGATAGTCGCTGCGGTTGGACGAGGACACGTTGCGGATACCGATCTGCGTCATGCCGGTGACGTGATCCATCTCGGATGCACGACGCAGTGGGTTGCCGTGGCCATAGCGTACGCCGTGGCGCTCGTCGACAAAATCGAGGTGGGCGTCGACGTGCAGGATGTGGATCGGCCCGCGGCCTTCAAAAGCTCGGATAACCGGCGCGTGGATGGAATGGTCGCCGCCCAGCACCACGGGCATGGCGCCTTTCTCCAGGATCTTGCGCACCGCTTTTTCGATGTTGGCGTTGCTTTTGGCCTGGTCGGTGTGCACGATGTCGGCATCGCCCACGTCGACCATGCGCAACTGGTCTTCGGTGAGGTACATGGTGTCGTCCTCATGGTCGTAGGCGCCGGCATGGCCGAACGAGAAGAGGGTCGATGCTTCGCGGATGCCGCGCGGGCCGAAACGCGCACCGGGACGCCACTGCGTGCCCATGTCGTTTGGTGCGCCGAGCACCGCCACATCGGCATTGATCTCATCCCAGTTTGTGATCGGGCGGGACTTGGCGAAGGTGCAATGGCCCACGAAGGGCAGGTCGAGGCGACCTTGGTCGTATGCGTTGTCGGACATATTGGCCTTTCATCGTTGGAGGCAGCGTCCGGCTGCCGATGGGGCCAATGTAGGCGTGGAGAATAATCAATAAAATGCCAAGTATTTAATGATCAAATCGGTGATTGTTGATGTAACTGTTTTGGTGCATGGCATCAAGTTGGGGCTCATGTGAAGCAACTGCACGACGTGGACCTGCGCCTGCTGCGAGTGTTCGACGCGGTGGTCCGCTGCGGCGGACTGTCTGCGGCGCAAGCCGAACTCAATGTGGGCCAGCCCACCATCTCCATGCAGGTGGGGCAGCTGGAGGTCCGCCTTGGTGCCCGGCTGTGCGAGCGCGGGCGCGGTGGTTTTCGCCTGACCGAACAGGGACACGCTATCCATGCGGCAACGCAGCGCCTGCTCAGTGCGGTGGACGGTTTCCGGCTGGAGGCCGATCAACTGAAGAAGACTCTGTCTGGGGTCCTGAACCTGGGTCTGATCGACAACACCGTTACCGACACAAAGTCACCCCTGCCCGCCGCGATGCAGCGCTTCCTGGCGCGTGGCAAGGACGTGGGTGTGCAGGTCTACGTGGGCTCGCCCAGCGAACTTGAACAGCGCGTGCTCGACGGGCGCTTGCATCTGGCGATTGGCCATTTTCCGTTCCAGGTGCCCGGCCTGACAGCCGAGCCGCTCTACGACGAACAGCACGGGCTTTTCTGCGCGGCCGACCATGCGGTGCTGAATGCGATCCAAGGCCTCTCGGTGCGTGGCGTGACCGAGCACCTACGCGCTCAGCGGGTGGCGGCGCGGGGCTACATGCGACGCCGCGACCTGGATCTGCTCAAGGTCGAGGCGGCCGCATTCAACGTGGACAACGTGGAGGCGCAGGCCATCCTGATCCTGTCGGCCGGCTGTATCGGCTTTCTGCCCGTCCACTATGCGAACCACTGGGTTGAGCGGGGCGCGCTGGTGCAGCTGCTGCCCGCTCGGATGGAGCTGGTGTCGAAGTTCACCGCAATCCGGCGCCGCCTCGCGCCGCCGCCGCTGGTGCGCAGTTTTCTGGCCGATCTGGGTGTGCAACGGTACTAGCGGTGTGCTCTAGCGCCAGTCAGGTCGTCTGACGGGTGCCGCGGCAGTGCGGTGTGTTGCTACCCATATTTTTTTGTGAGGACACTATCCTTCACGAACCAGAGCTTGGCTTCAAGGTGACTCCTCTGAACGCGTTCGCTTGTCCGAGATCGCGTCGTAACGACACGTAGGGCGGCTGTTTCACGCAGTGCCAACGCTTTGCAGCGTTGGCAGACGGCCTGAATTTCCGCTTGCTGGCGCTTTCCGAGCGCACGCCCGACGGAGGCGACTGGCTCCAAGCGCTGGGAAGCAGGACGAGAACAAAGAATATTGGCGAGCACCTGGCAGTGGGCAATATGTCTGGGGCAAAGGCCTTTTCCAGTACAAAGCGAAGCGCTGCTAAAACCTCACACTCGAAGCCATCGCCCATGAAATGGCCAGCCCAAAGCGTGAGTGGTCTGCGAAGCAGAAGTGGAGAGAAATCTTCGGTACTGGTTTTCCGAGCTAGCACCGTTAAGGCCCTTGATTTAGAGGATCTGGATGTCCGCTTCCGCTACAAAGACCGGCTGTTCTTCGCGGCATTTTTGAACGGCTGCTCTCGCTGCAAAGTAGACATCGAGATTGCTGCAATGGACGGTGGCGATGAGCCGCAGGCAGTGCGTTCGACTGACCATTGGCATGCCATCGCGAGTGGTCTTGTCTGTGCGTCTAGTGCTTTGACAGGCGGTCCGTGGGGTGTCTCTCAGTCAGCGGATTTTTTCTTTGCCGAGATAGCCTTGCCTTCTGCTGTTCGGCGGTCCGCATCAGTTTGCTTCACGGATACCCCGAGGTAACTCTCAAGGGCAAAGCGAACCACGTCAGACCGCGTAGGAATCGCTTTCAGCGTCGAGGCAAGCTCGATGCGCTTCTTGTCGATGAGCTCTTCCAACTCATCGCTCACCCGTATGTTTAGTTGATTTCGGCTCATGTGCTTCTCGGCTGATTCGGCATTTTAAGGGGTCAACAACCTTTATTGCTAGACCAGTTGACAACGTGCTTATGCGACATACAATAAATACGTCTAGCAATAAAGCTGGGTGACAAAGGAGAAAACATGGAAGCTGAACTACTAACCACAGAGGAACTTTCTGCCCGGATCAAGTACGACGTGCGGACCATTCGCGAGCGATTAAAGGACAGCGTCCTACTTGAGGGGATTCATTACTTTCGTCCCTTTGGCGGACGAAAGATCCTCTACCGTTGGGAGGCCATTCAACAAGACATGATGCGGGTCTCAGTAGCGAGACCTACCGGGATGAGCGCCATCCCGATGGCCAATGGAGGGGTACTTCATGGGTAGTATCCGCAATTCAGACACCATGGGCACTCTGTTCATGGACTTCAGATTTCAGGGCAAGCGGTGCCGGGAGTACACGGCACTGACCGACATCCCAATAAATCGCAAGAAACTGGAAAAAGTCCTCGCCAAGATCGAGTCCGAGATCAATGCGGGTACCTTCGTGTACGCCAACTACTTTCCCAACAGCAAAGCGCTCAAGCGCTTTGCGCGGGCAAACCTTGAGAAGGCGGGGGTGGCTGCGGTGACAGAGGCGATTGCAGAGTCGGCGGAAAAGCCGACCGTAGAGCCGATGGCGAACGGTCCC
>RRZU010689894.1_pt1 | contig 18332 bp, 16 predicted proteins | sample 2165561 | NCBI WGS metagenome assembly RRZU01 (sample SAMN10456909, study PRJNA506462) | wastewater metagenome | isolation source: wastewater sludge | place: USA: Moscow, Idaho | reverse complement strand
CTGCTATCCGGTCGGACGGAGTGCTCCTGCCCGCAGAGAGCCCCGGAATTGCGGAGGGCCGTTATCGACGGAAATAAGCGGAGCCGCCCGGCTGGGGCGGCTCCGCTCGTGCGGACGGAGGCGGGAGGTTACTCCTCGTCGGTGTCGGTGTAGGCCTTCAGCAGCTTGTCCTGCACGTCGGCCGGAACCTGCTCGTAGGAGGAGAATTTCATCGAGTAGGTCGCCGACCCCGACGTGAGCGACGAAAGGGTCGTCGAATAACGGTACAGCTCGGCCAGCGGAACCGTGGCGTTCAGGCGGTCGAAGCCTTTGTCGGACTCCATGCCGGCGATCATCGCGCGGCGGTTCTGGAGGTCGCTCATCACGGCGCCCATGTAGTCGCTCGGCACGAGGACCTCGACGTTGTAGATCGGCTCCATGATCTTGGGTCCCGCGTTGCGGAATGCCTCCTTGAAGGCGTTGCGCGCCGCCAGCTTGAACGAGATTTCGTTCGAATCCACCGGGTGCATCTTGCCGTCGTAGATCACTACGCGGATGTCGCGGGCGTAGGAACCCGTCAGCGGGCCTTCGTCCATCTTCTCCATGATGCCCTTGAGGATGGCGGGCATGAAGCGCGCGTCGATGGCGCCGCCCACGATCGCCGAGTAGAACTGCAGCTTGCCGCCCCACGGCAGGTCGTATTCCTCCTTGGTCTTGGGGTTGACGACCATGTCGCCCTTGCCGGGAACCTTGTAGTTCTTGGGTTCGGGCATGCCTTCGTAGTAAGGCTCGATGATCATGTGCACCTCGCCGAACTGGCCTGCGCCGCCCGACTGCTTCTTGTGGCGGTAGTCGGCCTGCGCCACCTTGGTGATGGTCTCGCGGTAGGGAATCTTCGGCGCGATATAGTCGTACTGGAGGCGGTTCTCCTTTTCGATGCGCGTGCGGAGGATATTGAGATGATGCTCGCCCTGACCCTGTATGATGGTTTGTTTCAGCTCCTTGGAGTATTCGACCAGAATCGTCGGGTCCTCGAATTTGGCGTCGTTGAGCACCTTGCCCAGCTTCTCCTCGTCGCCCTGCTCCTTGGCCTTGACGGCGGCGCGGTAGCGCGGTTCGGGGAACACGATCGGTTCGACGGTCACCGGCGCCGACGGCGCCGCGAGCGTGTCGTTGGTGCGCGTGCCCTTGAGTTTGACGGTGCAGCCGATGTCGCCCGCCATGAGTTCGGTGACTTTGATGCGGTTCTTGCCCGCTACGGCGAAGAGCTGCGACACCTTCTCCTTGTTGCCCGTGCGGGTGTTCACCAGCTCGGTGCCCTCGGCGATACGGCCGCGGATCACGCGGAAATAGGTGATTTCGCCGATATGCTGTTCGACCTGACTCTTGAATACGAAAGCCACGGCGGGCGCCGTCTCGTCGGCTGCGATCTCTTCGCCGTCGGTCGAGAGGAAGTTCGGGGCCTTCAGCGGGCCGGGAGCGACGTTGATGATGAACTCCATCAGACGCTTGGTGCCGATGTCGCGCTTGCCGCTGGTGCAGAAGATCGGCATCACCTCGCGTTTCGAGAGGCCGATTTTCAGACCCGCGCGGATGTCGTCCTGCGTGAGCGTGCCCTTGTCGAAGTACAGCTCCATGAGGGCTTCGTCGTGTTCGGCGGCCATCTCGACCAGCTCCTTGTTCAGCTCCTGAGCCTTGTCCAGCTCTTCGGCGGGAATGTCCAGCTCCTCGCGGTGGCCGTCGTTGTCCTTGAAACGGTACATCTTCATCAGCAGCACGTCGATGAAGGCGTTGAATTCGGGACCCTGATTGACCGGGTACTGCACGATGACGGGCTTCACGCGCGACGAGGCGCGGATCGACTCGACGGCGGCCTCGAAATTGGCCTTGTCGGCGTCGAGCTGGTTCACCACGCCGATCACGGGTTTCTGCAGCAGGCGGGCGTAGCGGGCCTGAATTTCGCTGCCGACCTCCCAGCCGTTCTGGGCGTTGAACAGGAATACGCCCACGTCGCCCACCTTGAACGCCGAGAAGAGACTTCCGCAGAAGTCGTCCGAGCCGGGGCAGTCGATGATGTTCAACTTGCGGTCCATGAATTCGGTGAAGAGGATGGTCGAATAGATCGAGCGTTTGTATTCGTGCTCGATATCCGTGTTGTCCGAGAGCGTGTTGTTCGTCTCGATACTACCCCTGCGGTCGATGACCTTACCCTCGAAGGCCATCGCTTCGGCAAGGGTAGTTTTCCCCGTGCCGGGCGCGCCGATGAGTACGATGTTCTTGATCTCTTTAGCTGAATAATTTTTCATATTCCCGTGTGGTTTTAAGGTTTTCGGGTGGTTCGGGGCGTCGCCGGAGGTGTTCCCGCGGGGCGTATTCCCGGTTGCGGAAGCCGCCCTTTCCGGGATTTTCCGGTTAGCCGACTATAAATATACAAAAAAAACGGGATAACCAAACCGGGGTATGAAAAAATCGCCCTCAGGAGGCGATTTTTCGGTCTAAAAAAGGAATGTCGAGCCACGTGAGCTTTTTCCACAGCCACTCGACGGGGCCGTGCGAATGGCGGCGCAGCCATATCCGGCAGAAGGCGTACTGTACGAGGATGATGCCCACGCCCGCGAGCGTGCCGCAGATCACGGCCACGTGGCGGTAAAGCCCCATGCCCCAGTTGTAGAAGAGCGCCGTTCCGAGCAGCGATTGCAGCAGGTAGTTGGTCAGGCTCATGCGGCCGAAGAAGGTCATGCCGTGCAGCGCCCGCCGGAATCCCGGCAGTCCGTACCACAGCAGGACCACCGCCGCGACGATGGCCGTCGCCGTCATCAGGTTGCGCATCGCCTCGAACGGCACGAGCCATGTGCCGAGAATACCGGCAGCCAGCAGCCCGCCCCAGATGCGCCGGTTGCGGCCTTCGTCGTAGAAGAGCCGGTAACGGCCCGCCAGCATGCCCAGCACGAACATCAGCAGCGTCTGCGTGGCACGGCCGTGTTCCAATCCCCATGCGAACGAGCTGATCGGCCCGTAGACGAGGCTCGCGCGGGCGCTCTGGGCGAAGGTTCCCGTGGCGAGGGTCGGATAGAGGGTCTCCATGCCTTCGATGCCGCGCAGCGAGAGCGTATGGCCGCTGAAGTGCTGGTAGAGTTCGAGCGGCTGGATGAAGAGCAGCGCCGCTATGACCCACACCCAGCGGTTCGGGAGTTTGCCGATGGGGATCATCAGCAGTCCGAAAACGGCGTAATAGGTCAGCACGTCGCCGTTGTAGATCGCGGCGTTGATCAGTCCGATGCCGAACAGCAGTATCATGCGCCATGCGAACCGCAGCGAGAAGTCGTTGCCCCGCTGGGCCTGATTGTCGCTCTGGATGAAGAAACTCAGTCCGAACAGCAGTGCGAAGACGGCGTACATCTTGCCCGAAAGCAGGAATCCCAGCGCGCCGGCCACGGTTTGTTCCCAACCTCCGAATCCGGCGCGGATGTAATCCAGCCCGCTCCAATAGAGGTTGAAGTGCTCGCGGGCGTGGAACAGGATAATTCCCGCCACGGCGATGCCGCGCAGGGCGTCCGCCACTTCGATGCGGGTGTTGGGCAGGTTGGTCGTGCGGTACATTTTCGTCGGTCAGGAGTTAAAAGCGCAGGCAATCCCCGTCAGCGCTTCGACGGCCCGGCGGCCCTCGTCGCCCAGCGAGAGCGAATAGTCGTTGACGAAAAGTGCGATGTGCGCGTCGATCACGGCGTCGTCGAGTTCCTGCGCGTGTTCCTTGATATATGCGCGCGACGCTTCGGGGTGCGCGAAGGCGTATTCGATGCTTTGGCGGATGAGGGTCTCGACCTGCCGCCGCACCGCTTCGGGCAGGCTCCGTTTGGCCGCGATGCCGCCCAGCGGCAGGGGCAGCGCGGTGGTCCGCTCCCATAGCTGTCCGAGGTCGGCGACCAGCTCCAACTGCCGCTGCCGGTAGACGAAACGCCCCTCGTGGATCAGCACTCCGGCGTCGAAGTCGCCCCGCTCCACGGCGGCGGCGATCTGCGAGAAGAGCAGGGGCGTGCGCTCCGTAATCCGGGGAAAAAGGCGCATCATCAGTGCGTTGGCCGTGGTGTGGACTCCCGGTACGGCCACGCGGCGGATCGGCGACCGGTCCCCCGCACGGCGCACCAGCAGCGGTCCGTTGCCGCGTCCGAGCGCCGCGCCGCTGTCCAGCAGCGCGTAACGGTCCGCAACGGCGGGCAGCACGGCGCAGCTTATCTTGCTCACGTCGGCATCTCCGGCCTGCACCCCGCAGTTGAGCGCCTCGATGTCGCGGTATTCGACGTCGAAATGCAATCCGCCCGTGTCGATGCGTCCGTTCAGGAGCGCGTCGAACATGAAGGTGTCGTTCGGGCAGGGCGATATGCGCAGGCGGAGCGTCACCGTTTCTGCGCTTCGGTGATGTTGCGCGCGTTCTCCTGATCGCGGTTGCGGTTGCGCCTGCCGCCGTAGCGGCCCAGCAGCCAGCCCGCTGCGAAGGTCAGCGCGAGGACGATGATGTCGATAAATACGTTGGCCAGCCAGCGCTGGATGGCAGGGGCGAACTGCCAGATCAGAATGAAGACGACCAGTATCAGGATCAGTCCCGCCCAAAGTGTCCATTTTTTATTCATCGTTTCCGAATATTTGGGTTAATGTTGCGGTAAGGTTTTCGACGGCCAGCCCTCCGGCCCATCGGTCGAAGGGTTCGCCGACATAATTCGACACGGCGCGAATCTGGCAGCAGGCGACACCCAGCGCTTCGCACACGGCGAAAAAGGGCGCGCCCTCCATGTTCTCGATCTCAGGCAGCGCGCTTTGCCCGTCCGTGCCGTCGATTCCGGGCAGCGAGCCTTGTCCGGCCGTGCCGTTCGTGTCGCCGATCGCGGACTGCATGTCCGAGGGCTGTTCCGGGCTGTCCGCCCTCTCTCCGGCAGGTTGCAGCGTCTGTCCGGCCGGGGCCGAAACTGCGTCGCCGGACTTCGTTTCCGGCTCCGGAATCCCATACCCTGTTTCCCGGAACTCCTGTTCCTGTTCCTGTTCCTGTTCCTGCTTCCGCCCCGTCTCCCGCAGGCCGTCTCCCGAACGGTTTACCGTAACGCCCGCCGCGAGGGGCAGTCCCAGATCGGGTCCCGAAGTTTCGTATTCGCGGGCGTAACGTGCCGGAATCCCGGCGATCCGCTCGGAGACCACTTCGACCACCTCGCCGCGCTGCAGGCTCCGGTCGTACGCCCCCGCGATGCCTGCGAGCACGACCAGCTGGGGCTTGCGGGCTTTCACGGCCCGGATCGTCGCGGCCGCGATCTCCGCCGCGCCGACTCCGGCCACGAAGACCGGATCGCGGGGCTGGGTGAGGATGAACGCCTTGGCCTCCTCGATGGTGGGGAAAATGAAAATCCGCTTCACGTTACCGGCCCACTGCGGCTTCGAGTTCCTCGACCGTGATCGGAATTTTCCTGTCACCCAGCATGCGGCTGCCCTCTTCGGTGACCAGAATGTCGTCCTCGATGCGGATGCCGCCGAAGTCGCGGTACGCCTCCAGCGCGTCGTAATCGACGATGCCCTTGTAGAGACCCTCGGCGCGGCACTTGTCGATCAGCGCCGGGATGAAGTAGAGTCCCGGTTCGTCGGTCATCACCGTTCCCGGTTCGATGCGCCACGCCGCGCGGTAGATGCAGGTTCCCGACTTGGCGGCGCGGTCGGCGATCGTCGAGAAGTCGAAACTCCGCTCGCCCATCGCCTCGCAGTCGTGTACGTCCATGCCCAGCCCGTGTCCCAGTCCGTGGGGCATGAGCATCGTCATGGCACCCGAAGCCACGGCGTCGGCGGCCGTGCCCTTGAGCAGTCCCAGCGCCACCAGCCCTTCGGCCAGCGTCATGTAGGCGGCGTTGTGTATCTCGGTGTACATCATATGCGGCTTGACGATGCGTGCCACATGGTCGTGCGCCGCCAGTACGACGTTGTAAATTTCCTTCTGCTTCTGCGTGAACCGGCCGCTGACGGGGTAGGTGCGCGTGTGGTCCGAGCAGTAGCCGTCCACGGTCTCGCAGCCTGCGTCGCACAACAGCAGCCGCCCCTGCTCCAATACGCCGTCGGCGTTGAGGTTGTGGAGCGTCTCGCCGTGCTGCGAGACGATCGAGGGGAATGACAGGCCCGAACCGCTGGATTTGGCGATGCCCTCGATGGCGCCCGCCATCTCGCGCTCGATCACACCGGGGTGGCACATATGCATCGCCAGCGTGTGCATATGGTAGCCTATCAGGAACGCGCGTTCCATCGCCTCGACCTCCTCGGCGCTCTTCTTCTCGCGCATTTCGGCCACGGCGAACATCAGTTCGACCGACTTGTAGTCGTGCAGCAGTTCGGGCTTGATGCCGAGCAGCGCCGACAGCTGGAGCTTCGTCTCGCCGCGGTAGGGCGGCAGGTAGTGGATCTTGCGGCCCAGCGAAACGGCTTTGCGGAGCCGCTTTTCAAGTTCGGCCATGGGGAACGTCGCCGTGACGCCGACTTCGGCGCCCAGTTCGCGCAGCGTGGGCTGCGGACCGGTCCAGATGATGTCCTCGACCGTGAAATCGTCGCCGTACAGCGCCTCTTCGCCCGTGTCGGCGTCGATCAGGCCCGCCAGCGACGGGGTGTTCAGCCCGAAGTAGTAGCGGAACGACGAATCCTGCCGGAAATAGTAGGCGTTGTTCGGATAGTTGTTGGGCGAAAGGGAGTTGCCCGGCAGCAGGATGATCCCTGAGCCGATCTTCGTACGCAGCATGTTGCGGCGCGCAGCGTAGGTCTTAGCTGAAAACATAGTATGGCGTTTTAATTTGCATTCCGTTTGCGGCGCCTGCGGCCCGTCGGCGCAGGGCTTGTGCGGCGGCACATTCTCCACCTCTTACAAAAATAGTAAAAATATGACAAGCCCGCGCCCTGCGGCGGCTATTTTTTGCGGAAAGGCTTCTGCGGAGGGTGCGGACGGGGGTAAATGTCCGGCGGGGCGGGCCTGCGGTCAGAATTCGACGCTTGCGCCCGCATCGTTGACCGTGACGGCGACCTCGCGGCCCATGTAGAGGGCGACGTTGGGGTCTTCGTGGCCTGCGGGGATGCCGAAGACGACCGGAATCCCCAGCGGACGGACATAGGCTGCGATGATGTCGCAGGGGTCCCAGACGCCGAAGTGCTTCTGTCCCAGCATGTCCGTAAAATGCCCCACGAGAACGGCCTTGCATTTGGCCAGTATTCCGCTCCGCTCCAGCTGCTGCATCATGCGGTCGAGCCGGTACATCTGTTCGCCGATCTCTTCGATGAACAGCACCGTCGGGGTGTCGAAGTCGGGCTGTTCGGGCGTGCCGATCGCCGAGCAGAGCAGCGAGAGGTTGCCGCCCGCGAGCCGTCCGCGGGCCGTGCCGGAGACGTTGAGCGGGTGTGCGGCGGCGTCGATGCGCGTCCAGCGGCCGAAAAGCGCGCTGCGCAACGATTCGTCCGAGACGATCGCTTCGGGTTTTTCATCGGCGCCGAAGCGGAACTTGCCCGGCATCGTGGCGTGAAGGCTTTCGACGCCCAACCGCCCCAGCGCCATGTGGAGCATGGTGACGTCGCTGAAGCCGACGATCCATTTGGGCTGTTCGCGCAGCGGCGTGAGGTCGAGCAGCGGGAGCAGGCGCACCGATCCGTAGCCGCCCTGATAGCTGACGACGGCTTTCACGCCGGGATCGTCGATCATGGCCTGCAGGTCTGCGGCGCGCCGGGCGTCGGTCCCGGCGAAGTAGGGCTGTTCGCGGTCGGCGTAGTGCGCTCCGAATTTCACTTTCAGCCCCCACTCTTCGAAGCGTTCCCGGACTTTGGCCGTGTCGGCCTTCTCCTTGAGTTTGCGCGCCGGGGTGACGATGCCTATGGTGTCACCCGGCCGCAGGTAGGGCGGGCGGACGAAAGGCGCGTCGGATTTCTGGGCGGAGAGCGCGTCGGATTGCCGGAGGGAAAGGGTGTCGGGCTGTAGAAGGGTGTCCGTATCGGAGTGGCGGGCGGCGAGGTTTGCAGAGCAGAGCAGGAGGGCGGCGAGCAGGAACGGATATTTCATGTCGGATCTGTATTCGGGGTGTAGAGGGATGTTTGTTTCGGTTCTTCGGGGTTTCGGTCGGAGATGCTTCCGGTTATTTTCTGCGCCGGGTTAGTCCTTCGGGCAGCGGCAGCCGGATGCGGGTGATGCTGACGACGGCGCCCGTCAGGGCGAAGCCTCCCGCGAGCAGGAGCGCCGTATGGGTACTGTTTTCGGGGACGATGTGGAACAGGAGGGCCATCAGCGCGGCGCCCGTGATCTGGCCCACCAGACGCGCCGTGGCGAGCATGCCGCTGGCGCTTCCGCTGCGCTGGGGCGGGGCCGAGGCGATCAGTATGCTGTTGTTGGGCGACTGGAACAGTCCGAATCCCGCGCCGCAGAGCACCAGCCGCCATGCGATGTCGAAAGGCGCCGGATCATCGGGCAGGAAGGCCAGCAGGAACAGTCCCGCGGCCATGGCCGTAAGTCCCATGCCGCCCAGAAATCCGGCGTGGACACGTTCGACGAGGAGGCCGGCGATCGGGGCCACGACCATGATCACGGCGGGCCATGCGGTCATCAGCAGTCCCGTGGCTACTTCGTCGTAGCCGAATTCGTGCTGCAGGTAGAAGGGCAGGGCCACCATGGCGAGCATCTGCCCCAGAAACGAGCAGATCGACGTTAAGACCGAGACCGAAAAGATCGGGATGCGCAGCAGGTCGAACGGCAGCAGCGGATAGGGTTCGCGCAGCTGGCTGCGGATGAAGAAGAAGCCGACGACGAGCAGTGCGGCGATGCCGGCCGAGAGGATGCGCGGATCGAGACCGTGCGAGAATCCCTCGACCGAAGCCATCAGCAGCCCGAACGTGAGTGCGTTCATCACGGCGTCGCGCCAGTCGAAGCGGTGGGTGCCGACCCGCACGGGGTTGTCGGGCAGGAAGCGGCGGCTCAGCGACAGGGCGACAAGCCCGACGGGAATGTTCACGGCGAAGAGCCACGGCCAGTGGGCGATCGAAAGGATGCCTGCGGCGATGGTCGGGCCTGCGACCGACGACACGGCGACGACCGTGGCGTTGAGACCCAGCCCGCGGCCCAGCTGCGCCTTGGGGTAGATGATGCGGATGAGCGTGGTGTTGACCGACGTGACGGCCGCGGCGCCGAAGCCCTGCATGACGCGCGCCAGCACCAGCGTGGCGAGCGACGAGGAGAGTGCGCAGCCCACCGAAGCCACCGTGAAGAGCATCAGCCCGCCGATGTAGACCTTGCGGTAGCCGACCAGCTCGCCCAGCGCCGAGAACGACAGCAGCGAGACCATGATGGCCAGCTGGTAGGCGTTGACGATCCAGATCGAGTCGGCGGACGAAATCCCCAGCTCCTGCCCGATGGTCGGCAGGGCGACGTTGGCGATGGCGCTGTCAAGCACCGACAGTCCGACGCCGAACGCCACGGCCAGAATGGCCCACAAGCGGCGGGGCATCGGCAATCCGTCCGCAGGCGGCGCTATGTAGGGAATGGTGCTCACGGAGTGCAAAGGTAATACATGCCGTCCGCAAATCAAAACGGGTGCCGGGCTCGCATGAAAACGGAGGCCCGGAAATTTCCGGGCCTCCCTTCTCACAACTATGAATTTGAACTTTTTACTTTAAAAAACGGTATGGTAGTATGCTTGTGGCTGGTTGTGATTCCGGTTTATCTGCGGTCGCTCTCCGGCACGATCCCGCCCTGCGGCTCGACGCCCTTGAGGTATTTGGCGAGGAACTTCTCCATCGCGCGGTAGAAGTCGAAACGGTTCTCCTCGTTGTGGAAGCCGTGGCCTTCGTTGTCCTTGACCATGTAGTCCACATGCACGCCGCGGCTGCGCAGCGCTTCGACCATCTGGTTGCTCTCGTTGATGTTCACGCGGGGATCGTTGGCGCCCTGCACCACCAGCAGCGGGGCCTTGATGCGCTCGGCGTTGAGGGCCGGGGAGTTCTCGCGCAGCATCTCGGCGTCCTTTTCGGGGTTGCCGACCATCTCGTACATCATGTCGAGCATCGGTTTCCAGTAGGGCGGAATGGTTTCGAGGAACGAGAAGAGGTTCGACACACCTACGTAGTCGATGGCGCAGGCGTAGAGGTCGGGATCCTTCACGATGCCCTGCAGCGTGGCGTAGCCGCCGTAACTGCCGCCGTAGATGGCGATCTTCGCGGGATCGGCGATGCCTTTGCCGATCAGCCAGTTCACGCCGTCCGTGATGTCGTCCTGCATGGTCTGGCCCCACTTGCCGTAGGCGATTTCGGTGAACTTGCGTCCGAAGCCCGTCGAACCGCGGAAGTTCATCTGCAGCACGGCGTAGCCGCGGTTGGCGAGGAACTGCGCTTCGGGGTTGAAGCCCCAGTAGTCGCGGGCCCAAGGTCCGCCGTGGGGATTCACGACCACGGGCAGGTTCTTGGCGTTGTGCACGGTCTTGCCCACGGGCAGCGTCAGGTAGCCCTCGATCTCCAGACCGTCGCGCGAAGTGTAGTTGATAGGGATCATCTCGGCCATCTGCTCCTCTTCGATCCACGGCGCGAGGTCTGCCAGCTTGGTCATCGTGTCGGCCTCGACGTCGTAGAGGTAATAGGTGCCCATCGTGCGGTCGCCGCCTGCATAGACGATGTATTTGTCCTCGGCCTTGTTCGAGCCGGCGATGCCGATGGCATAGCCGCGCAGGTGCTTCTCCATGCGGCCGAACATCTCGCCCGTCGCCTTGTCGAAGAAGTGGCGCGCGGTGCCTTTGTGGCCGGTGTAGGAGACGCCGAGCAGTTTCTTCTGCGCGTCGCTGTACCAGATGTTGTCCAAGTCGTATTTGTCGTTTACGTAGAGCTGTTCGATCTCCTCGCACGTCGCGGGGTCCATCAGCACGAGGGCGACCTTGTCGCGTCCGAGGTTGGTGACGGCGTAGACCTGCTTGTTGTCGGGGGTGAAGGCGGCGAACGAGACGCTCTCCTTGAAGTTGGTCGTCAGCACGGGGCGGAAAGGCTCGGCTTCGGTTTCGCGGTAGCGGATCTGCGAATTGACGCCGTCCACGATGGCGTAAGCCACGCGCAGGCGGCCGTTGTGGTCGGTCTGCCAGCCCTGAATGTCGCCGGGATTCTCGCACAGCATCGTCATCTCGCCCGTGTTGAGGTTCAGCCGGTAGGGGTCGAAGATCATCGGATTGCGCTGGTTGGTGCCGATGATTATCAGCGAGTCGATCTCTTCCAGCGGGTCAATGATCTGCGTGCGGACGCCCGGAATGGCGGTGTAGGCCTTCGGGTCGCTGCCGTCGATGTTCACGCCGTAAAGCTGGTAGTTCTCGTCGCCGCCCGTGTCCTTCAGGTAGAGGATGCGGTTGTCGCCGGCCCAGAAGTATCCGGCCAGATCGCGCTCGGTCTCCGAGGTGATGCGCACCGCCTGCTTGCCGTCCACGGGCTGTACGAAGATGTTGCGGCGGCTTTCGTAAGGCGCCATGTAGGAGAAATAGCGGCCGTCGGGCGATATCTGGTAACCGGTCTTCTCCGAATTGCGGAAGAAGGTTTCCATCGGCAGCTCAGGGGCCGTCTTGGGTGCGCAGGAGGCGAGAACGGCCGCCGCTGCGGCGAACAGAAGGAGTTTTTTCATGGGATTATTCGTTTGTGTTTTCGTTTTGCTTTTCGGAGCGCAGGGCGTCGCGCCAGATGGCGCAGACCGAGAGGATCAGCAGTATCAGCAGCGGCGTGTCGGACAGGTGCGAAACTTCGGGGAACAGAAGCCGGGCGGCTACCGAGAGCGCGAAGGCGGCCACGACGATGAATACGGCCAGCATGCGGATGATTTTTTCGATCTCCATAGGATGTCTTTTTTAATTGCGACACTGCAAACTTACAAAAGAAATTTTGAAAAACAAATAAAATTTATTGTTTTTCGATAAAAATTTTATGATAAGCGGGTCTGAGTGCTTTCGCTGGCTGAAAATCGTAACGAAAAAAACGCCCGAAGGCGTTTCCTTGATATATATGTCGTCCGGCATACGTGCTGTCCGGCCGGCGCGGGCTATTGCGCATCGACGAATTTGTAGAGCTGGTCGCCGCGGCGTATCGTCCCTTGGGTGCGTACCGCGCACAAGGTTCCCTGAGCGACGGACGGGACGGGCTTTCCGTCGGTGTCGTGCAGCTCGGCGAGCGTCTGTTCGGCGACGCCCGTCGTGGCGCCCATGAAGAATATCTCTTCTCCCACGGCCAGCGGAGCCGCTTCGACCAGCACTTCGGCCACCGATATCCTTTTGTAGAAGTTGGTCACCTTGCCCCCGTAGACCTTGCGCCGCGTGGCTGCCGATCCGTAATGTTCGCTGTGTTCGGCGACGGGTCGTCCTGCGTAGTAGCCTTCCCAGAATCCGCGGTTGAAGACCGTAGCGAGCCGCTCTTTCAGTCCGGCGGCCAGTTCGGGCGTGTATGTCCCGGCTTCGATGGCGCGCAGCGCCTCGTCGTAACACTCCACCACGCGCTTGACATACTCCGCGCCCCGCGCCCGGCCCTCGATCTTCAGCACCCGGACGCCCGCGCCGATGAACTTGTCGAGAAAATCGACCGTGCAGAGGTCCTTGGGCGAGAGTACGTAGCGGCCGTCCACGTCCAGCGCCGCGCCGGTCTCCTTGTCTGTGACGGTGTATTTGCGGCGGCATAGCTGGCGGCATGCGCCGCGGTTGGCCGAGCAGTTGGTCTCGTAGAGCGAAAGATAACATTTGCCCGAAACCGACATGCAGAGCGCGCCGTGGGCGAACATTTCGAGCTGAACCAGTTCGCCGCGCGGGCCCCGGATGTCGTTCTCGGCGATTTCGCGGTGAATCCGCGCCACCTGTTCGAGCGTCAGTTCGCGGGCCAGCACCACCGTGTCGGCCCACTGCGAAAAGAATTTCACGGCTTCGGAGTTCGAGATGTTGCTCTGGGTCGAGATGTGGACCTCGACGCCGATGCGCCGTGCGTAGAGAATCGCCGCGAAGTCGGAGGCGATGACGGCGTCGATGCCCTCGGCCTTGGCGCGGTCGATCACCTCGTGAACGGTCCGCAGCTCGTCTTCATAGACGATGGTATTGACCGTCAGATAGGTCTTCACGCCTGCGGCGCGTGCCGTGGCGACGATCTTCGCCAGATCGTCGAGCGTGAAGTTGGCGGCCGACGCCGAGCGCATGTTGAGTTTGCCGACGCCGAAGTAAACCGAATCGGCTCCGGCCTGAATGGCCGCCGCCAGCGATTCGTACGACCCCACGGGGGCCATGATCTCTATATCGGAACGTCGCATGTCAGTTTTTGCGTCCTATCAGGCTTTCGGCGTATTCGCGGATGCGCTGCGTGCGGGCCTTGTCCGCCGACAGCGTATCGAGGATCGAGAGCGCCCGCTCGAACCGCAACGAAATCTGCTGCTCGGTCAGACGCGGCACGTCGAGCCGGTCGTAAATGGATTTTACCGCGGCGATCTTTTCGGCGTCGGACAGCCGCGCGTCGAGACGGGTCGTGCGCAGCGCTTCGCGCGTCGCTTCGTCGGCGCGGCTCATGGCCGTAATCATCAGGTAGGTCTGCTTGCCTTCGAGGATGTCGCCGCCGATGGCTTTGCCCAGCCGGTCGTCGCCGTAGCTGTCCAGCAGGTCGTCCTGAAGCTGGAAAGCCAGCCCCAGCTCGATGGCGAAACGGCGCAGTTTGCGGCAGTCCTCCTCCGAGGCGCCGCCCAGCATGGCGCCGATGGTGACCGAGCCGGCCAGCAGCACCGAGGTCTTGAGTTCGATCATGTGCATGTATTCCACGACCGAGACCTTTCGTTTGCTCTCGAAGTCCATGTCGTACTGCTGTCCTTCGCAGACTTCGAGCGCCATGGTGTTGAACGTGCCCAGTATCCGGGGCAGCAGCTCCGCGGGCACTTCGCTCAGCAGGCGGTAGGCGCAGATCATCATGGCGTCGCCCGAAAGGATCGCCACGCTCGGCCCCCACTTGGCATAGACCGAAGGTTTGCCGCGGCGCACGGCGGCGTTGTCCATGATGTCGTCGTGCAGCAGCGTGAAGTTGTGGAACACCTCGACGGCGGCCGCAGCCGGCAGGGCGGCCTGAAACCGGTCGGTGAAAATGCCGTGTGCGAGCATCAGCAGCATCGGGCGCAGGCGTTTGCCGCCGCCCGCCAGCGAATAGCCGATCGGTGCGTAGAGACGTTCGGGTTCGGCCGGGAACTCGGTCTGGGCCAGATAATTTTCGATTGCCAAGAGCAGTTGCTCGTTCGTTTGCATCATTGTAGTACTACATTTTGGAGCGGAATCTGTCCCAAAAGTAGGAAAAAAGTTTGGAGTAGCCGAATTTTGGATTAACTTTGACCTGATAATTGCTAACTTTTTTAAACCGGACATATTATGAAAAAACTCGCGATCGGCGTGGATATCGGCGGCATCAACACCGCCTTCGGCCTTGTCGATGAGAACGGCGACCTCTATGCCGAATCGGTCATTTCGACCAAGAAATATCCTCATGTAGACGATTATCCGGCTTACGTCGAAGATTTGTGTCAGGCGATGCACGCGCTGGCCGACAGTCTTTCGTTCGAATACGAGCTGACGGGCATCGGCATCGGCGCCCCCAACGCCAATTTCCACAAGGGTACGGTCGAGAATCCCGCCAACCTCTGGAAATTCCGCGAGGGCGACCCCAATCCCGACGAGAGCCGCCGTCTCTTTCCGCTGGCCGACGATATCGGCAGATGTTTCGGCGGCGTGAAGGTGCTGGTGACCAACGACGCCAATGCCGCGACGATCGGCGAGATGATTTACGGCAACGCCAAAGGTATGCGCGACTTCGTGATGATTACGCTCGGCACGGGACTCGGTTCGGGCTTCGTCTCCAACGGCGAGATGATCTACGGACACGACGGTTTTGCCGGCGAGTTCGGTCATATCATCGTCGAGCGCAACGGCCGCGAGTGCGGCTGCGGGCGCAGGGGCTGTCTGGAGACCTATGTTTCGGCGACGGGCATCAAGCGCACGGCTTTCGAGCTGATGGCGACGATGACGGCGCCCAGCAAACTGCGCGACATTGCCTTCGCGGACTTCGATGCGTCGATGATTTCGGCTGCGGCGGAGCAGGGCGACCCGGTGGCGCTGGAGGCTTTCCGCTATACGGGCGAGCTGCTGGGCCGCGCATTGGCCGACGTGGTGACGGTCACCTCTCCCGAAGCGATTTTCCTCTTCGGAGGTCTGTCGAAGGCGGGCAAGCTGATCTTCGAACCCACACAGTGGTACATGGAAGAGAACATGCTCTTCGTATTCAAGAACAAGGTGAAACTGCTTCCGAGCGGTATTCAGGGCAAGAACGCCGCTATTCTCGGCGCTTCGGCCCTGATCTGGCAGCAGGAGAACAAATAAGCCGTATTCGCCGGGCCGGTCTGTTTCGCTCCGATTCGGGCCGCCGGTTTACGGGGTATGAGGGAGAAGTCCGCGGACTTCTCCCTCTTATTTATTTCGTTTCGGCGCTGTCTTCCGCTGTCCTCCGCCTCTGTTGCGTTCCTGCCCGTTTCGTTGGGCGTGCTCTTTCCTTTCCGGCAGGCCGTGCGTGCTGCCGAAAACAGAATTCCCGGTCTTCGCTACGAAGACCGGGAATTCATATGTTCGTGCGGGTTGCAGCCGGGGGCCGGCGGATTGCCGGACCCCGGTGCCGCGGTTAGCGCATGGCGATTTGCGAGGTGCCGATCAGGCGGCCTTCGCAGAAGAGCTGCACGGTGTAGGTGCCTGCGGCGAATCCGGTGCTGTTGTAGAAGATGCCCACGTCGAGGTCCTGATTTTGGTAGTCCACTTCGCGCATGGCCGAATAGCTCAGGCGTTCGCCCTCGAAGTCGAAGGTCGGCATGGCTTCGGTGGTCAGCACGTAGCCGTCGGGCGAGGTGATGCGCACGTAGATCGTCTTTTCGCCCGGCGTCGCCAGTTCGTTGGCCGTCAGCACGAAGTCCACGCGCAGGCGGGCGGCGTTCTTGACGCGCGATACCGGTTTGCTGTTGGCGTTGAGCGCCGCCAGCGTGATGTCGCGGGCGCGGATCACGGCGCCGACACGGACCTTGTTGTCCAGTTCGGCGGCCTTCTCCTCGGCCATTTCGGCGCGCAGTTTGGCCGACGAGATCTCCTTGCGGTAGCCGACGTTTTCGCTGATGAGTCTCTTGTTGAGCGTATTCAGCGAGTCGATCTGACGGATGTAGCCCTTCATGATCGTACGCAGCGTACCTACCTCTTTCTCGTACTGCTTGATTTTGGCGAGGTTCCACGAACGCTCCTTCTTGAGGCGCGTCATCAGCGAGTCGGCGCGGTCGCGTTCGATGGTCAGCCCCGCCGAGATGCTGTCGTTGGTGACCTGCAGGTTGTCGAAGTCGGTCATCAGCCGTCCCAGATCGTTCTGGATCGAGTCGCGGTCGCTCTGCAGCAGCCGGTTGTCGATCATCTGCTGGCGGTGGATGCTGAAATAGAGCGCCGAAAGGGCCACCAGAATCACCGACAGGATGATGATGACGATGCGGTAGCCGCGGATGGATTTGCCCGCGTCGGGCTGGGGAGTCATGTAGTCGTCGTCCTCGAATTCCGAGGGGTCGTATCCTTGCTTATTTTCTTCCATAAAAGCTGGTTTTTCGGAAATAGGATTAATTTGATGTTGCCGGGGTAACTTTCGTTTCTGCAAAGATATAAAATTTTTATTTTATCAGGCTCGTCATCGGGTATTTAAGCCCTTTGTAGCCCGAAATATAGGCGTTGATGCTGCCCACGCGCACGGGCGATTCGATGTAAAGCGGGATTTTGTTCTCGTCGTCCGAGATCCAGAGCGTGAAGACCGTGCCGTCGGTAAACGAGAATCCTTCGGTGGTGCCCAGCTGGCATTCGAACTTCAGGGTCTTGAATTTGCCCATGTTGCGGATTTTCTTTGTCTCGCGGTTGATGAAGCGGTAGCTCAGGTGCCGGATCGTGTCCTGAAGCACCATCTGGAGCGTCGCCGGCTCGCCGGGCTTGAAGCTGTCGGCGTCGGATCCGCGCATGGTGAAGAAGAGCGCGATGGCGTCCATGCTTTCGGGCGTCAGCGGCATGGTTTTCTCCTGATAGGGTTTCTGGCGGCGGCGCCAGCGGGTGAAGACCTGATTGTTCTCCCAGTCGTAGTTGTAGTAGCTCTGGAACGTATAGTCGCCTTCGTGCAGGTCGCTTTCGAAACGTACGGGGCGCTTCGTCTCCGGGTCGATCCATACCGTGTAGATGTCTTCGAGGTTGAAGAACCAGCGGTAGGTGGGCAGCGTGCGGCCGATGCCCTCGACCTTGTAGTATTTGCGGCCGGCGATTTCGCTGTCGCTGGTCTTGACCTCTACGGCGCCGACCTCGGTGTTGGGGAACATCTTGGCCTTGTAGCTCACGCGGTAGAAGAGCTGCTCGCCCGGATGGTAGAGCTGGGCCGGGAGGGGCAGGACGGCCGAAAGGAATAGTATCGTGATAAGCAATCGTTTCATGGACAGGGTTTTTTAGGATAAACGTTCGGTGGTTTTGAAATATTACGAAATCATGGAAAAATCAATCTCTTCTTGTCCCGAATACTTCCGCCTCAGCTCCTGCAGTCCGCGGTGTTCCGGGAGCGAGAGATCGCGGTCGGCGGTCAGGATGGCCGCCGCCGCTTCGCGCGAGACGGTGAGTATCTGCACGTCGAGCGTGGGATTGGCGATTTTCAGATCAAATGCCATGCCGCTCTGGAGCGTGCCGTTGATGTCTCCGGCGCCCCGCAGCTTGAGGTCGAGTTCCGCCAGTCGGAAGCCGTCGTTGGTCTCGCACATGGCCTGCAGGCGCGCCCGTGACTCCTTCGAGAGCTTTTCGCCCGACATGAGGATGCAGTAGGACTGTTCGCCGCCGCGGCCCACGCGCCCGCGCAGCTGGTGCAGCTGGGAGAGGCCAAAGCGCTCGGCATGCTCGATCACCATCACGCTGGCGTTGGGCACGTCCACGCCCACTTCGATGACGGTGGTGCTGACCAGCACGCCGATGCGGCCGGCGTCGAAATCGGCCATCACGGCTTTCTTTTCGGCCGGCGGCAGACGCGCGTGCAGCAGGCCGATGGTGGCCTCGGGCAAGGCCGCGCAGAACTCTTCATGCGTCTGGCTGGCGTGGCGCAAGTCCAGCGCCTCGCTTTCCTCGATCAGCGGGCACACCCAGTAGGCCTGCCGGCCCTCGGCGATCTGCGCGCGCAGGCGCTCGATGAGCTCGTCGCGCCGGTGCTCGGCCAGCAGCTTGGTGACGATGGGCGTGCGCCCGGGCGGCAGCTCGTCGAGCGTGGAGACGTCCAGGTCGGCGTAGTAGCTCATGGCCAGGGTG
>RRZU011082929.1_pt1 | contig 18333 bp, 8 predicted proteins | sample 2165561 | NCBI WGS metagenome assembly RRZU01 (sample SAMN10456909, study PRJNA506462) | wastewater metagenome | isolation source: wastewater sludge | place: USA: Moscow, Idaho | reverse complement strand
TTCACTCGTCGCCATGGCAAATCTATCCGTGATCATGAGTCGGAGAAATTCGACATCTTGACGCTTGAGCAAGCTCGAGCAGCGTATGACCGCATCTGTCAGCACTCAGACTCACGGGGGCGCTTCTTGGCGTTCATGGCGCTTCTCTATAGCCAAACCATCATTGCGAGCATTTCGCTTCGACGATCCGACCTCGTTCGCAATTCCGAATCGGGATGCTGGATCGTCAAACGAGGCGAGGACGATGGGTTCGAACTGGAACCCGAAGTGTCCGCTGTCCTGGATGAATGCCTGAGCCTGGCTGATAAGCACTCGCGTTATCTTGGGCAGCATGAGGATCAGTACGTTTTTCCTGGCCGTAGCAAGCATTACATTTCCCGAACGGTGGCGTCCCAAATTATCCGCGAAGCGGCAGGGCATAAAGGTGAAGTGTTGCGTCGGACGGGTGTGGTCAACATGTTCCGTAGCGGCCAGAAAACCATGGGTACCATCGTACTGCGCGACCAACTCAAGGTCAGTATTCCGGTCATTCAGCGAGCCATCAAGCTTGCTGGGCACAGTGTGAACGCCGAGATGGATCGAGGTGCGGCAGAAGAATATCGCCGAGCCTTCCTGGAACAAGATGACGGATGATCGCCCCTGGTGGGTCTATGTTCTGATGTGCTTCAACGGGCGAATCTATATCGGGATGGCGCTCGATGTCGAGGACCGTTTCAAGCGGCACGTTGCAGGACGTGGAGCGTTGTTCACCCGAATAAATCGCCCCTACTGCATCATGGCCGCCAGGGAATTTTCATCGCGCCTCAATGCGTCAAGAGAGGAACGGGCGCTAAAACGTGCTGGGCAATCCTGGGTCCGCCAATGGTGCCGCTCCAACAAATATCATGGTTTGAGCGCTATGGAGCCCTCCTAGCTGCCAAGGTACATGGCTGCAACGATCATGCAGGAATAGCTAACCCCCGCCATACTTCCCCGAGTCTGCTGACCAAATTCGAGACCGACGATTGACCATATATCCGTCCCAACGCCTCCATTGAGTGAAGCATCGCGGACGCCCCGGCGGACAGTGTGTCGGCTAGGTCGCCAGAGCTTGGCCGAAAGGTCAGGTGCTCAACATTATTGTCGGCATCAGACTTTATATGCCGGTTAAGCGCGTCAATTGACACGTGGGCCGCGTCACCAGAGATGCCACGATACACTGTGTTATAAAGCGCCGCCATTCCAGCCTTCTTTGCGGCCGCATCCCAGTTGATACCCTTGGGGCGATTTGGATGATATTGCGCAGTGATGGCGTTCGCCACCTCACGAAGCTTTTCTAGCTGTTCAGCAGGTAACTCGCTCTTGCAGTCCGGATCATTAAAGAATACGTTGGCGATGGTCAAACGGTGTTTGTCATAGTCCGCGATCAATTCGTCGAGGAAGGTCTCGCTGAGTGCCACGTTGCCGAGTGCGATAGCCGCCTCAGCGCAGTTTCGCACCAACGTACGAGCCTCCGCACCCATTCCACGCTCTGACAGCAACACCGATCCCTGAAACGCCTGGAGTGCTCGACCGAAGAGCAGTGCAGCAACAAACTCCCTGTTGCTTCCGGAAGAAGGTTGGGCGGCAAATAGGAGCTTCATTCCCTCCTGATTTAGCTGATCTGCCAATTGAAACCAATCCACGTGCTCCGACCGCGCTTTTGCAATCCAAGCAGTGATGTCCGCTGAGAGAAACCCTTCGTTTTCAAAACTCATTTTGCCGCCTACAACAAGACCCGTTCGACCATCTCCCGCAAAAAGCGGCGCCGCTCTTTTAGTATTTCGCAAACCTCATACTGTTCGGCAATGGTGACGCTGCCTACGTTGTCATCGAAGGTCATTGCCGCGTACATGGCCCAGTCCGGGATGGCGCAGATGCGCTCGACCATTTCCCCGCAATACATGGCCGACACCAGTTTCTGAAAGGCATGGAATCGTGGGAATTTGGGGCTGTTCAACAATGCCAGCGCTTCCAGTCGACGATCCGTGCAACTGAGCAGCGAAGCACCCTGATCCATGGCGAATATCGCACCAAAACTTTCTTCGTTCAATGCCGCCTTCAGATTGCCTGGGCGGTCGTCATTGCCGATCCAGAGATCGAAGACCGCGATCTGTGCCGTTTCCAGCGGGTAACGGTCGCAGACCTTCCGCAATGCGCTGACATGGCCAGATTCAACGTGCATCCCCGGCACGATATCCCCATCGCCGTCATCATCGAACGATGCGTCATGATCCGTGAAGTCGTAGCAATCGAGCCCGGATTCCGCCGCCTTGAGCGATGCAAAGCGAAGGGATTCGGGCGCTCGCCGAGATTGAACAACGACTCCCACCGCTACAGGCAGACCGAGAAACTGCGCCAAGCGGTTTGCCGCCAGTTCGGAATAGATCTGTGCCGGCCGTAGTTCGCTGTCCTGCTTGATGATCGCCGCAACATACCCATCTCTGGCGCCCGTGGTACTGCGGTCATTCGGGGTTGATCTGGCGCCCAGTTCGTAACTCAGAATCGGCATACAGATTACGCGCCCTCAACAGCCCACAGATCGGCGTACAACTCTGCCTGCTCGATGACCTTTTCCACAGCCTCCGGCTGCTTGTCCGGTGGATACTTGTACTTCGTCAGGAGTACCTTCACCAGCAGGCGCATACGGGCGCGCGCCGTATCGCGCTTCTGCCAGTCGATGGTGGCCGATTTTCGGAGCTTGTCGGTCAGTTCATGAGCCAATGCCTTCAAAACGGGATCGCCCATCTCGCGGACGGCGCTTTCGTTCTCACGTAGCGCTTCGTAAAACGCGAATTCATCGTCCGACATATCCTCTGGCGGCTTGTCGGCAGCAATCTCGTGGGCCAGCTTGATCAGTTCCTCGATTACCTGTGCCGAGGTCAGGCCGCGACTGGTGTACTTATTGATCGCGTCCGTCAGCTTCTTGCTGAACTTCTGTGCCTGGGTCGTGTTGCGGCGGCCCCGTGACTGGATTTCGTCGTTGATTAAGCGCTGTAACAGTTCGGCGGCGAGGTTCTTCTGCGGAATTTCGCCTAGCTTCTTCAGGAAGGTTTCATCAAGCACACTGATGTCGGGCTTGTCGACGCCCAGGGTCTTGTAGAGATCCGTAACACCATTGACCAGCACACCCTTGGCGACGATCTGCCGCATGGCGGCTTCCTTCTCGACCTTGCTCTTGCCGGCGCCCACACTCGTGAACTTCACTAGGCCGGCTTTCACCGCTTGATAGAAGGCAATTTCGTTGCGCAGCGCCAGCGCTTCGGGATGCGTTCCCGCCAGGGCCTGCGCCTTGGACAACTTGGTGACCTGGTCCAGAAATCGCTTCACACCGGGTGGTTTAGCATCCGGGTCGGATTCCCCGCCTTTCACGTTCAGCTTGACCAGATGGTTCATCGCCAGAGGTAAGGCTGCCAACGCTTTTTTCGCATCCTCCGCAATGCCTTCAAGGGGCACACCATGCAGCATGTTGCGGACTATGCCGATGGTTTCCTTGAGAATGGCCAGCGCTTCTTCGATGAACTCCACCGGTTCGCCGCGCTGGTCGCCGCCACGGGCGCGGGTATATTGGGCAATCGCCGCCTTCAGCTCCTCTCCGATTCCGATGTAATCGACCACCAAGCCGCCAGGCTTGTCCTTCCATACGCGGTTAACTCGGGCTACGGCTTGCATCAGACCCTGGCCGCGCATTGGCTTGTCCACGTACAAAGTATGCAGGCATGGCGCGTCAAACCCGGTCAGCCACATGTCGCGCACGATCACCAGCCGGAGCGGATCGTCCGGGTCTTTGATGCGCTTCTCCAGTAGTTTCTTTTCCTGTGCCGTTGTCGCGTGAGCACGCAATGCCGGCGGGTCGGAGGCCGGGCTGGTCATCACCACCTTGATCACTCCCTGATCGATTTCCTTGGCATGCCACTCTGGGCGGCGCTTGATGATTTCGTCGTAAAGGGCCACCGCAGCCTTGCGGCTAATCGCAACGATCATTCCCTTGCCATCCAGGGCTTCCAGGCGCTCATCCCAATGCGTAACCAGATCATCGGCCAGCTTTTCCAGGCGGCCATCGGCCATTGCGATGGATTCCAATCGCGCAAGCGTGGAGATGGTCTTGTTGCTTTGCTCCTCGGGGTCGTCCTCCAGCAGGGTATCTAACTCTTCATCGAGCGAATCCAGTTCAGCCTTGTTGACCGACAGGTCGATGATGCGCTGTTCGTAGTGAATGGGAACGGTGGTGCCATCCTTCTGCGAGGCCAGCACGTCGTAAATGTCCACGTAGGTACCGAATACTGCTTCGGTATCGCGGTCGTTTTCGGAAATCGGCGTGCCGGTCAGGCCGAGGTACAACGCATTGGGGAGCGCATCGTGCATGTACTTGGCGAGGCCATAGCGATACTTCTCTCCCTTCTTGTCGAGGTCGCTCTTGAACCCGTACTGTGTGCGATGGGCTTCATCGCAGATGACGATGATGTTGGAGCGCGGATTGATTTCCTCGACGGTGTCGTGTCCCTTTTCCGGGGCAAATTTCTGGATGGTGGTGAAGAAGATGCCGCCGGCCACCTGCTCGGACAATAGCTTCTTCAGGTCTGCCCGATCTGTGGCCTGTACAGGCTTGGAGCGCAGAGGAATCCGGCAGGCGGCGAATGTCTCATAAAGCTGCCCGTCCAGGTCCTTGCGGTCCGTCACCACCACCACGGTTGGATTCTCCAGGTCCGGGTGCTCACGCAGCATGCCAACATAGAACACAGCCAGCAGGCTCTTGCCAGAACCCTGGGTGAACCACATCACACCACCCTTGCCATCGCGGCGATGCTGGATCGAGTCCAGCGCACGATCTACTCCCTTGAGGACGCCGTGATACTGGTGATACCCGGCGATGACCTTGAACGTGCCGGCACCAGAGGTTTGGTAGGCCACGAAGTGGCGCAGGTACTTCAGGAAGGTCTGCCGCTCGAACAGCCCCTTCACCAGCACCTCCAACTCCAGATGCTGTTCAGGCGAAGCGATCCCCGCTGCGACACGCCAAGGCATGAATCGCTCCTGGTCGGCGGAAATGGAGCCTACCCGTGCCACCGTGCCGTCAGAGATGATGCACACGGCGTTTGGCTCAAAGAGCTGGGGAATCTCGTTCTTGTAGTTCTGAATCTGGTTGAAGGCGGCGAATACGTCCGCCTTCTCGTCAGCCGGATTCTTTAGTTCGATTACGGCCAATGGCAGGCCATTGACGAACGCAACCATGTCGGGACGTACCGTCTTGCTGCCCTTCACGGTGAACTGATTCACAATCAGCCAGTCATTGCGTGTGATGTCGGTCCAGTCGAACACCACAACTGCTACTTGGCGGCGGTGGCCGTCCTGTTCGATGTCCACCGGAATGCCATCGCGCAGCCAGACGTAGAGGTCGCGGTTGGCCTCGACGAGGGACTGGCCGGCAAACTGGCGAACGCGCTTTTCAGCGTCGTCGATAGCGGTGGACGGAAGGTCGGGGTTCAGACTCTCCAGCGCAGCCCGAAAACGTGGCGCCAGCACCACCTCGGTGTAATGTGCCCGCTCCGGCGCGAAACCGCCGGGGGAAATGATTTCACCGTGGGAATACTCCCAGCCCAGTTCGCGGAACCAGTCTATGCAGGCTTGTTCGAGATCGTTTTCTGTCATGGCAGTCAGGCAAATGGTCAGTAGTGTTCGCTATTTGGGTCTTCGTCGCCATAGTCCGGCCAGACGGAACCAAAGTCGATACTGCGGCGGGCCGGAACCAACTCCGCACCTGCGATTTCGGGTTCGTCACCGTCTGGCTCAAGGAAAGTTATCAGAACATCGACATTAAGGGTGTCCTTGGCGCTGACTTCGGCGCCACCAACGCAGACCATATCCTTATCGATTCCGTCCTTGACGGAGAACGTGAAATTGCAGGACGCCTCAATCTCAATAGAAATGGTGGCACGTGCGACCAGCGCACCATCGCAATAATCGACGGCCTGTAACCCTGCGCTCCCGTTGTTTGAGAGAAACGAAACACCGATGACTTCTACATCCTGCATTTCAGGGTCGTAGTAAAAAGCGGCATCTGCTTCTGGAATCCAGTCAATAGACCAAATATCTTCAGCAACGGCTGATTCGATCGTATTCAAGAGATTTGGGTATTTCCCGAGTGCGATCTGCTGGTCTATAGCAGCACACATTTGGGCTCGGTGAGCATCACGCTCCTGAATTAGCGTCAAAGCGCTACCGAGATCATCAACGGCAAAAAGACACGGACTCTGCTCGCAATATCGCGCACAGCCCTTATCCGTGGTCACGAACAGAACAGACGTGTTTTCCTTCTTCGCCCAAGACTCTAGGGACAGCAGGGTTATGGCGTCGGGAAACTCGGCCTTTTTGTCGCCAGATGCTTCGAATGGTGGCAGCGTCTCAAAATGGCACTTGAGCAAATCGGAAACGTCGAGCGCGTTTTTGGCTTCGACGATGTTTGCTCCGCATCGGGTAATGAAGTCTTTTACTCGCTTCTTGGCGAGTTCTTTGGGGTCCAACCCTTGTAATAGATCGTTTGAGACAGCAGTCTGTTTTGCGGTATCGACGCTCCAGAATTTCGCAATTCCGCGCAACCCTGTGAGGAATTTTGTCTTTTCTTCTTCAGAATGAGCCGCGATGTGCCTCATGACCTCCCTGAGCGTAACTTCCGAGAAAATCAGGCGAAAGGCATTACCCTTGAACTGTTCCAGTCGCCGCAAGTTGCCTTGATCAAGCCTATACCCAGCTCGCGAGAAAATGCATGTGTCGACAGAAATTGCACTAATCGTGCCGTCAAGCAGCTTTGATTTGATCTGCTGACGTTGATCAGGCAAGTCTGCAACTTGCTCGGTCATGGCAGGGCTTTCACGATGGGGCGCAGCACTGTATCCATCTTGACCAGCCGCTGCGTCAGCCAATCGATGTATTCTGGCCAGCGATGTTCGTCCTCGATCGAGGCATCGGGATACCAGGAAGCGATCCGCACCGCCTTGGCATCAGGGAGCTCCTGCCAGTCGAGCTCGAAGCCCAGCTTGGCCTCAATGTCCTGTTTCTGAGCGAATAGGTTTGCGTAGTGTTGCTTGGATTCCGGGCTGGTTATCCACAACTCGATGCCAAATCGTTCATCCCGAGTGTTGGCAATCGGGTTAAGGCCAAAACCTGCGCGGCCAATGGAATTGTTCAGCCAATGCTGCGCTCGGGGTTTCTGAGGGCGAATCTGGGGTGCTTTTGCCGCCAGGTGCTCGACTAGCGCCATCCAGAATTTCTGCTGCAACTGCTTGGTCGGCGTCGTCGCTACTGCCGCACGAGCCTGTTCCCGGCCAGTCTTCGCCCACTCGTTCGGCTTGACCACCACCTCGAACTTGGGCGCCAATGGGGAGTCGCCAATCTTCCACAACTCGACTTCGACAGCAAAGAAGTTGAGATCGTCGGTCGTGTTGTCGTTCAGAAATTGCAGCGCAGCGGCATGCTCGGGTCGGAACGACTCCGCGACCCAGATCACCTTCTTGGCGCCAACGCCGGCTGCGTAGGCAATGATCTGGCCAAGATGGGTATGGTTGGTCTTGTCGAGTTGGTTTTCGATGATGACCTGCTCGTCGCCATCAGTGCAGAGGATGTCGAGCTTGAAGTCACCGACCCAATGCTCAGTGGCGACCAGCACCAGTTCGCTGATGCCCAACGCATCCGCCAGGGCGTTCAGGTTATCGGTTTCGGCCAACCAAGGGGTGAAGTCGCTGGCTTCGTGCTTCCAGGCTTCGCGCAGTGGCACGCGTTCCAGCTTGCTGAGGGGCTTCTTGGCGGTCATGCGATGGCCTCTTCTATAACGGATTCGGCGTCCTCAACACGGAGCTTGCCGGAAATAAGACGCGGGAGGAGAAGGTCACGGAGTTTGGTGAGTGCGTTATTTTCTGATACGCACTGCATCATCGTCTCGATCATTGGTTCCACGATTTTGCCAAACGCTGAGGAAAGCGGCTTGGGGGGAACAACACAATCGTAGCCTGCCAACGTTTCCCAATTCGTGCGTGGCATCCGAGTACCGCCACTAGCATCCGAGACGAACTGAATTACGTCATCCTGGAAAAGCGTGAAGTACATGAACTCTCGGTACGCCTTGTCGGCACACCGAATTACCAGAACGTCTGTCGAACAAATACCGTCCATCGGAGCTATCGCTACTTTGTGAAAATACGGACGGAGTTTTCCGAACAGGAGATCGCCTTTGGAGAATCGACTCTTGTTGCTGGTTGCATCGTCTCCGCTTCCCCCATTCCAAAGCGTCAGGCAGTGGCGATCGAAATGCTCAAGCCCCACATAGAAGTCCTCCGCCGAGAATTGACTCGGCGTGCAGCCAATACGCACGTTCGTGCTGAAGTCAGAGATTATTCCAACCTTCCAACCCTCCGGCACATCCCCAGACTTGCTCTCCTCGAACCGATTCGGGAACAATGCCGAGATGTCGTCGGCAAGACCGATTGGCTTTTCACCGGCAGCCTTGGCGTGTACCGGGTCGAAATCGACGAACCAGGACTTGAACAGCCGTCGGGCAATGGCTTCCAGGTTGGCAGCGAGTGCACGATTGTTGTCGATGCAGTCGTCGAGCGAGCGCAACATTTTGCCAATTACAACGCGATCCTCCGGCTCCACAAAAGGGAACTCAAAATCGGCTATCGAATGATGAGAAACACGTTGCCTTCCGGATGTGCCTTCCATCCGCGAAATTGCATACTGCCTAAATTCAGGTAGGCGTGAGGCATAGTAGACAAAGTCGGCCTCAATTTGCCGTTTCGCAGCGATGACAATGAACTCCGTAGAGCCGGCCGCGACTTCATCTTTCTGCAAGCAGTTTACGAATGCGGATTTCCCATTTTCGAGACATGGTGTTATCCGCGCCAGCAGAGAATCACCATTCTTAAACCGCGCTCCTGATGAGTAGGGGCGCTTTTCGATTGACGATAATTCAATCGACCTGTGACTGGTTGGAAGTGCGGCCATATCAATTAATTTGGCAATTGCACCCTTTTTCAACGGACGCAGTGGATTGAGGTCCGCGAACTCGGCTAACCGCATCGAGTATTGCTTCTCAGACGTCATACCCAACCCTCTCTAGCTGAGTCCGTACATCTTCTTCGAGTTCGCGCCCACGGCCAAATAGGGCCGATAGCTCTAAAGTGAGCCTCGCCATTTGTTCCTCGAACGCCTCATCGTCATCCTCAACATCGGTTGCACCGATATAGCGGCCCGGAGTAAGCGCAAAGCCATGCTGCTCAATATCAGCTAGGGTTGCGGACTTGCAGAAACCCGCCACATCCTCGTAGCCACCATCTCCCCACTGAGTGCCACGCCAGTTGTGATAGGTCTGTGCGATTTGACGGATCTCTGCTTCAGAGAATTCTTTTTGCTTTCGGGAGCCGTGAATCAGCGTAGCGTGCTTGCGAGCATCGATAAACAAAACCTGCTTGCGTCGGTCGCTCTTTCCGTTCTTTCCGGCCCCTTTGTTGTGAGAGAGGAACCACAGGCAGGCTGGAATTGGTGTGTTAGCGAAAAGTTGCGCCGGCAATGCCACCATGCACTCGACCACATCGGCCTTGACCATGGCGGTGCGAATATCGCCTTCGCCGCCGGTATTCGAGGTCATAGAACCATTCGCCAATACAACGCCAGCACGGCCGTCGGACGACAGACGGGAAAGCATGTGTTGAAGCCACGCAAAGTTGGCGTTGCCATCGGGAGGAACACCGTATTTCCAACGAGGGTCTTTTGGGAGCTTGTCTGCGCCCCAGTTCTTTGTATTGAACTGAGGATTGGCAAGTATGTAGTCAGCCCGCAAGTCAGGGTGCTGGTCGTTGTGGAACGTGTCGCCGTGCGCCTTACCCATGTCGTAGTCGATGCCACGAATGGCCAGGTTCATGCACGCCAGCTTGCGCGTGGTAGCGGACAACTCTTGCCCGTAGATGGCGGCCTGCCCCTTCTTGCCGCCATGGGCCTCGATGAATCGCTCTGAATACACGAACATGCCACCGGAGCCACATGCAGGGTCATAAATGCGACCGGCAAACGGGGCAAGGATTTCAACCAGCACGCTGACCACCGAGCGCGGCGTATAGAACTGGCCAGCGCGCTGCCCCTCTGCCAAGGCGAAATTGCCTAGGAAGTACTCGTAGACCTCACCAAATACGTCTCGCGCACTATCTCGCGCGGGATCGAATTTCATCTTGGCAACGATGCCCATCAGGTCACCAAGCACGCCATCCTCCAGCGGCAGACGAGCAAAGTCGCGGTAAAGCACGCCGCGCAGCTTCTCGTTTTCGCGCTCGATGGCAGCCATGCCGTCGTCCAACAGCTTGCCTAGCTTGGGATCGGCGGCCTGTTTGAGCAGTTCGGAAAAGCGGGCTTCCTCAGGAATCCAGAACACGTTGTCCTGCTTGTAGGCGTCACGATCTTCGGAGAGGGTGGCGAAGGCATCCTCGCGCATGTTTTCCGGCATGAAGAGGTCTGACTTCGGATCGGCGAGCCGCGCCCGGATCACCTCGCGCTGGGCATCGAAGATGTCGCTGACGTATTTCAAGAACACCAAACCGAGCACGGGGAACTTGTACTCGGCGGCGGACATGGCGCCACGCAGCTTGTTGGCGGAATCCCACATCAGTTTTTTGAAGTCGGTTTCGGTCATTCGACGTTTTCTCCCTGAGGCGCGGCGGGGTTCTGCGGATAGCCTTCCCGCTCCAGCGCTAGATTCAATGTGACCCGAGAAACGTCAAAATGCTTGGCGACCTCGGTCTTGGTCATGAGTGGATCAAGCAGCATGGCGGCGGCCTTGCGCACGTCCGCCTTGCTTAACTTGGCCTTCCGACCGCCTTTGCGGCCTCGCGCACGAGCCGCTGCCAGGCCGGCGACGGTGCGCTCACGGATGAGGTTGCGCTCGAATTCGGCCAACGCCGCGAATACATGGAAAATGAGCTTGCCACCGGCGTTGGTGGTATCAATGCTTTCGGTCAGCGATTGGAAGCCAACCCCCCGATCCTCCAGGGCATTGACGATTTCCACTAGGTCCTTGAGCGAGCGCCCGAGCCGATCCAGTCGCCAGACAATCAGCGCGTCGCCTTTACGCAGCACCTTGAGGCAGGTTTCGAGTTCGGGACGATCCCGATCCTTGCCAGACAATTTCTCTTGAAATACCTGCTCACAGCCGGCCACAGCCAAAGCATCAAGCTGAAGCTCAGGTCGTTGGTCCTGGGTAGAAACACGGGCGTAGCCGACGCGCATCAAACGCTCCTAATCTGTACATTGATAACTGTACCAGATTACTTTACATAATTGATGCCGTTTGTGTCGTTTTCAGAAGTTGACTGCACAGAATGTCAAAAGGCAATTGCACTTAAACCACGAAAGCGGTCCATGCTGGCCTGCAAATCGGATGCTTGCGACGGGCAGCTGGGTGCCCAATCCGGCCGGTCGCCCCTCTGAGCAATCAAAGACAGGTAACGGAGGACAGCAGCCGTTCCCGCATGATTCTCTCCGAGAAGTTCTCGGCCAGTGCGGTCAGTGGGGGGTGCGGCACCAACGGCGGCAATACGCAGGTCAGCGATCCTAGAACCCGAGTTTAAAACATCGGGTGGGCCATGTTTCAGTGCAAATTCCGAGTCAATTTTAAGTACAAATCAACACATCGAACGTTTGCTTAGACTAGCCGTACATAGTTCAATTCGATCTGTGCGCTGGTATTTGCTTTTCATGGGTGATCGTACTAAAAGTTTTTGGCGCCCACGCATTAGCGGTAAAACCTTTGGTGCATCTAACCTCGCGATCAGATATTCCTATTCACGGACACATGTACGATCGGGGTAGTTTCGCCTTCGAAACCCAAAATCAAAGAATACATTTTTTTACTTCAACTATCGATTATCGACCTCATAATCTAGTTTGGCTGGTGTATGTTGTCTGATTTTTTTGGTAAGCTGATCCCATAAATGATGCTGTTTCCGGTAGATTCTAAAATGATTAAGCTCCCAGTCTTGCGCCCTCGTAACCGGGCCCTTGCCCTTGAGTCGCGAATCCTCTTCGACGGTGCTGCTGCCGTCGTTGCCGCCGACCAACTGGCGCCGGCACCGGAACACCACGACACCACCCCAGCAGAAGCCAAGTCGCCTGTACCCGACATCGCATCGGCGGCCGTTGCCACGCCGTCAGAAGCTAACGACACGAGTGCGCCTCATACGCTGGTGGTGATCGACAAAGCCGTGGCCAACTGGCAACAGCTCGCAGCGGCTAGCCCCCCCGGCAGCGAGCTCCTGCTGCTCGACACCAACCGCGATGGCACACAACAGATAGCCGAATACCTTGAAGGCCGTGGCACTTACGACTCGGTTCATGTCATTTCGCACGGCAGCGCCGGTCAAATCATCCTTGGCAACGAAACACTCAACGTTAGCAACCTCAGCGAAAACGCCGCTCAGTTGCAGGCTCTTGCTACACACCTGACCCGTGATGCCGACATCCTGATCTACGGCTGCGATGTCGCCGCCGACCCCAATGGCAGCAACCTGCTCACTCAATTAGCCACCTTGACCGGTGCCGACCTGGCTGGCTCAATCGACGCAACCGGCAGCGCCAGCAAAGGCGGCAACTGGGTGCTTGAGCAACAGAACGGCTTGATTGAATCAAAAACCATCAGCGTCGCCGCTTACGATGGATTGATGGCCGCGCCAGTCAACACGGTTCCGAGTGCTCGCACCGTAGCCGAAGACAACACCATTACATTCTCGAGTGCAGCAGGCACCACAGTCAGCATTGCAGATAGCGACGGCACAGTTCAAAGCGTTACGCTTAGCGTCACCAACGGCACCCTCTCCCTGGCAGGCACTTCAGGTTTGACAGTTTTAGGCAATGACTCGGCCAGCATTTCAATTACCGCTGGCAGCATTGCCAACATCAACGCAGCGTTGAATGGACTGATCTACCGTCCCACCAAAAACTATGCGGGTGGCGACACCCTGACGATCGCAACCAACGACGGATCAACGACAGATACAGACACCGTCGGGATCACCGTCACGCCCAACGCCACAGCACCTGTATTGACGCTTCCGGCCACCAGCCAGACAGTCAGCGAAGACACGCCTACCTTTCTGAACTTTGCAGGCGCCAACGCGATTGTTCTGACCGACGCTGACGCCAACGACATTCAAACACTAACCCTGGCTGTGGCGCACGGCACACTCAACGTTACCGTCGCGGGCGGTGCCAGCATTACCAGTGGCAACGGCACCAATAGCGTTTTTCTGAGTGGTACGGCGACGCAGCTGTCGGCGACATTGGCTAGTGCAAACGGGCTCGGCTACACACCAACACCGAACTACTCTTCAACCACTTCCGCACCTGAAGCGCTATCTTTCACACTGTCTGATGGTGTTGCCGGGCATGACAAGTCAGGTACGGTGGCGATCAACGTCACACCAACCAACGACATTCCCGCCATCGCAGGTGGCACACCGCTTACGATCAACGAAGGTGGCACTGCCAATTTCGCAGCAGCCGTCAGTACCGGTAGCGGCTTTACCCAATCACAACTCGGTTTGACCGATGTCGACAGTGCCGCAGTTCAAACTATCGTCAAAATATCCGGGCTGCCTAGCCAGGGCATACTCAAATTCAACGGCAATCCGGTCGCCGTTGGCTCGACTTTTTCCGTCGCCGACATCGCCAATCTGAGCTACACCCAGAACGGCACACAAGTTACCGCCCCGACCACTGATACCTTCAAGCTCACCTTTGATGACGGCGCGGGCGGTCTGGTTGCTGACCAGACGGTCACCGTCAATCTAGTGCCAGTCAATCAACCACCCACTGTCAGCGGATCGATCACTGTGATAGAGGGTGAAACCGGTGTTCGCCTTGATAACAATGGCCTATTGCCTGCCGTTCTCGGCGGTGGCGGACGTGGCGCTATATCTGTCGGCGACCCTGAAGGCGCGATAATCAGCTCCTATAACATCACCAGCCTGCCGAGTAATGGCAAACTGTTTTTTGACGGCACTGAGATTACTGCCGCCAGCGTGGGCACGCCCTTTGTGGTTAGCGATATTACCAAGCTCATCTACAGCCATGATGGAAGCAACACAACGGCTGACAGTTTTAATATCAGCGTCACAGACAACGGCGGAGGCACAGGCGTACCGATCACCACCTCGGGCACTGTCAGCCTGAGTATTTACCCGAATGACGATGACCCGGTTCTTGCGACCAATGTGACGCAAACACTCAGCATTGCGTCCTCATCATTGACTATTACATCCTCCATGCTGAGGGTGACTGACACAGACTCCCCGGATTCAAGACTCACTTACACGCTGACCAGCGTTCCAAACTTGGCTGACGGCTACTTCAAGTTAAACGGGTTGACCCTCACAGCAGGAACCTCCTTCACACAAGCCGATATTGATGCGGGCAGGCTGATCTATGTAAACCTGTCGCCCACACCTCGCACCGACAGCATCAGCTTCACCGTCATGGACGGTGGGCAGCGGATTCTTCCTGACGTGCGAGATGGCGGCATTTACGCCAATAACAGCCAAGGCAGTCCACTGACGGTCAACACTTTCAGCATTCAGGTTCCCGGCACAGTGGTTGATCCCAATCCTGCACCGGGATTCGCACCATCCAATACGGCGCCATCCACCGGCGGCACCAATTTAGTCAGCCCGCTTGAAGGTGAAACGGTCACACTAACTACCGGCATGCTCGGCGCAACCGATGCCGACAACTTGCCAGCCGAGCTCGTCTATCGTCTACACACACTACCAACCAGCGGTTCGGTCACGCTGAATGGTGTCGCTCTACTGGTCAATCAAACCTTTACCCAACTTGATGTTAATAACGGCAATGTCAGATTCGCCCACGCTGGTGGTGAAGATTTCAACGATAACTTTACGTATTCTGTTTCAGACGGCAAGACCATTTCCAGCGTCGAAACCTTCAACATCACCACCACGCCGCAAAATGACACCCCGACGGGGACGACTGCAGGTCAGTTTGTGGTGGAAGGCGGCAGCTTTAATGTCACCACCACGCACATCACGTTGGCAGATGCCGACAACTCGGTGTCTGATAATGAAACTGGCTTTGGGGTCAATAACGCGCTCAGTTTCCTGATCACCGGCACGGTAACCAACGGCACGCTGAAGCTGAACGGTGTCGACGTGATTGCCGGCACAACCATTGTCACCTCCGTCCAACTGGCAGCCGGCAATCTGGTTTATGAGCACAATGGCGGCGAGAACTTTACTGATTCATTCAAGCTCGTCCCTGTTGACGACAAGGGAATCACTGCCGGAACAGCGACCAACAAAATCAGTACCGGCACAGAAGTTACCGTACCGATCACGATTTATCCGCTCAACGACGCCCCTTCTTTCCACTCTAAACTGGAGTTAACCGGGGTGCGAGCGATTCAGGAAGGCTCGACGGCAATCATAGGTGGAGCAAGTTATGCGGCTATTATTAACGGCATTGCCGGCTCTGGCGTTCCTACACCTGTTGCAGGCGCCCACCTTGTCTTTGGCGACAACGACAATTCGTCGATTCAACGCCAATATCGGGTAACTGCCGCACCTGCGGATGGTCAGTTATTGCTTAGCGGCGCATCACTCGGCGTAGGTTCGGCGTTCACGCAGGACGACCTCGATAGCGGCAGAATTTCCTACAAGCACAGTGGTACAGAAACTTCGACCGACAGTTTCAGCTATGTGGTCAGCGATGGTGACTACGGGGTCAATGACAGCACGATCTTCGCTCAAGGGGTATCGCCAGTAGCTTCTGTCTTCCAGATAGAAATTACCCCGCGCAACGATGCGCCGACACTAAACACCGCCACCACCAGCCTGGATGCCTTTGCCTCGGGTGCTGGCACGACGGCCATTCCCGGCATAACACTCGCTGATCCAGATTTGGCCAACGGCGTAACAGCCGGCGAAACTGATTTCGTTCGGATTGAAGTACAGGTGCTGGACAATGCCAATGCGGCTGTTTCGGCTGCCCAACTCAATTTTGGCGCCAGTGACCCCAGCGGTGGAAATGCATTTATTTCGGGGAAAAACAGCAATTCTCTAGTTATTCAAGGCACCAAAGCTCAGATTGATGCCATCCTCGCGTCGCTGACCATTGCCTTCAGCGCCGATGCTGACGCTAGCGATTACAAAATTCGCATTACGGCGGATGACCGTCTTTACGACAGCAGCGGCGTCTTGACCACTGGCGCCAACGGTGGCCCTGGCGCATTGAATGCAGATGGCACCACGATGGATGCGACCAATAATCGCGTCACCAAAGACATCGTCTTGCGGGCATCCAATTCGAACGATGTTCCAAGCTTCAGCAATGCCAACAGCTTTACCGTCAATGAAGACGCAACTGTTGTACTCAGCGGTTATGTTTTATCAGACGCTGACAGCTTTGGTGAAGACGTCACGGTGCTCGTCGAGCTATATACCGATGCCGGGCTGACAACTAAAGCCAGTAACACAACACAAGCCCGTCTCCAGACTGGCACCACAACCGGGCTGACCACCGCCAGCGGTAATAACACCAATACGATCACACTGACCGGATCAATCAGTGAAGTCACAGCTGCGCTTAATTCGCTAAAGGTGCAAGGGCAAAACGATTTCAATAATGGCCCCTTGTTCGTCAAAGCCACCGTTACAGATTTCAACCATGCCGGTGGTAGCAACACAACCAGCATCAGCAACACAGTGACTCTGGTGCCGGTAAACGATGTACCAACGCTGACCGTTCCAGCCAATACCGCTCTTGCCACAGGCACATCAGTCTCGATCAGCGGCTTTGCAGTGGGTGACACCAAGGATATTAGCCAGGGTGCAGCCGATCTTATCGAGGTAACGATTAAGGCTGAAGTAAAAGGCAGCAGCACCTTGTACGGCTCGCTCGGTTTTACGCAAAGCGGTACAGCAATAATTACCAGCAACAACTCCAGCACGGTAACCATCAAAGGCAGCACCGCCGACGTTCAAAACACGCTCAACAGCCTGATCTATACGCCAACCAACCCGAACGAAGACAAGGCTATTACCGTAACGACCACGGTGGATGATCGTGATGCAGGCGTGGGCAACGGCAAGGAAACTACGGGCGTTGATGGAAACAATACTGTCAGCAATACCTTTGACATCAGCATTTCAAGCAACAACGACGCCCCCATATTGACTGTGCCGGCGACGCTTACGGTGAACGAAGACAGCATCGATGCCGCCGTAACCGGCATTTCACTGGCAGACAGTGACGATTTTGGCGCCGTTGAAAGAGTGACACTGGACCTTGGCGCTTCTGCCAAAGGCACGATCACGATGACAACGCTGACCGGGCTTACCTTTACCACCGGTGATGGCACCAGCGACACCATGATGGTTTTCACTGGCACCAAGGCCGCCATCAACACGGCACTGGCAACACTCAAGTTTACGCCGACAACCAATCTCAACACGGTTGGTGGCGCCAATGTGCAAAATCTGACGGTAACGGTGGATGACCTTGGCAATACCGGCACAGGGGGTCCTCTGACGGATACGGAAATCCTCGCCATTACCCTTGCACCAGTCAATGATGCACCAACTCGCAGCGCAGCCAGCGTCACGCTAGCCACCGAAACAGAAGACAGCGCGCCGACAGGTGTTACGGTCGACGGCCTTTTTGGCCCGGTTTTTTCAGATGCAACAGATACCCAGACCGGCGGCTCAAGCGCCAACGTGCTGGCCGGCGTCGCTATTGTTGGCAACGCAGCCACGGCAGCGCAAGGCAAATGGCAGTATTCAACAAACAGCGGTACCAGTTGGAACGATCTGCCCGCAGCACCTTCGCCGACCGCGCCATTCCTGCTGGGCAGCAGCGATCTGGTCCGCTTTTCCCCAGCGGCCAACTGGAACGGAACCCCTGGCCAGCTTTCTGTTCGACTGATTGATAACTCGTCTGGAGCAGTCACCACGGGCGCAGGTTCTGACATTTCAGGTGTAGCGACAGGCGGCACAACGGCCTACGCCAATCTGGCCAACGAAGTGACGCTGGGCACAACGATTTCCGCCGTCAATGATGCGCCGGTCGCATCCGGCACCGCTACGTTAAACGCAATCAATGAAGACACCACCAATCCCTCAGGTGCGCTGGTTTCTGCTTTGATTACCGGCAGTCAATACTCGGACACAACGGACACCGTCACCGGCGGTTCAACAGCAACGGCCTTGGGCGGTATCGCGATTACGGCCAATACTGCCAACGCAACTACCGAGGGTAACTGGCAATATT
>RRZU012869579.1_pt1 | contig 18342 bp, 12 predicted proteins | sample 2165561 | NCBI WGS metagenome assembly RRZU01 (sample SAMN10456909, study PRJNA506462) | wastewater metagenome | isolation source: wastewater sludge | place: USA: Moscow, Idaho | reverse complement strand
GTCGGCAAGACGCTGTGGTTCAAGGCGAGCGACGGGATGGTCACCATTTACGATGCGTTTCGCCCGGTGGCGGCCCACGGTCGAGCTAGCCGTCCCGGGGAACGACGCACCGTGCGCGATCACCTGCCGCCCGATGCCCGGGCCTTCTTCGCTCATGACCGCGCGTGGTGCCTGTCCCGAGCGGGCGCGATCGGCCCCAGTTGTGCTGAGTTGATCGAGCGTCTTCTTTCGGATCGCATCGTCGAACGCTTGCGGGCGGCCCAGAATGTGCTGCGGCTCTCAAAGTCCTATCCCGCCGCTCGCCTGGAAGCGGCCTGTGTCCGGGCGCTGGCCCACGATTCACCTTTCTATCGGACGGTGAAGACGATCCTCGCGGGCGGCCACGATCTCGCTGGCGTGCCAGCCGTCACGGCAGCGAGCCAGCCCCATTCCGGTCGTTTCGCGCGCGACGCTGCCAGCCTCTTCGCGGCACCTGCCTCCGTGCAATAAGTGCCGCTTTGTTCTCCATGGCCGAATCCGGCGATCCGCCAGCTTCGGCCATGGGGAAGCGTACCCCCCGATTCCAGGCATCAAGGTTGCGCTGCGCCGGGCGTGGCCCGACCTTGACCCCCGGCATCGGGATTTCTGATCGCGGTCACACGACCGCTTTACCTTCAAGGAGTTGTTGATGAATCCCGTTCCCGAACTTGCCCCCAACCTCAAGCAGTTGCGCCTCTCCGGTATCCTCGATTCGCTGGAAGCAAGGAACCGCCAGGCGATCGAGGGCAAACTCGCCTATACCGAGTTTCTGTCGCTGTTGATCCAGGATGAGGTCGCTCGCCGTGACCAGAAGAAGTTCGATTTGCGGCTGCGCCGCGCGGCCTTCCGCGCCGGCAAGTCGCTGGAAGGCGTCGATTTCTCGCGCTTGCCCGACCGCATCCGGGCCTGGGTGCATGACCTCGCCCCCGGCCGCTATCTCGCCGAGCCGGCGCCGGCCCTGATCGTCGGCCCCGGCGGTACCGGCAAGAGCCATCTCGCTCAGGCCCTCGGGCATTGCGCCGTGCGCCAGGGCGTCGATGTGCTCTTCACGACCCAGGCCCAGCTTTGTACGAGCCTCACCGCCGCCCGCGCCGTCGGGACGGCCGAACGCAAGATCGCGACGCTCGCCCGCGTGCCGCTTCTGATCGTCGACGACTTCGGCCTGAAACCGATGCGTCCACCCGCCGACGAGGATTTCCACGATCTCATCGCCGAACGCTACGAGCAGGCCGCGACGATCGTGACCAGTAACCTCGATTTCTCCGAGTGGGATCAGGCGTTTCCGGCCAACCGACTGCTCGCCGCCGCGACCCTCGATCGGCTGCGCCATAACGCCTATTGCCTCACCCTCGACGGCGCGTCCTATCGGTCGCCGAAAATGGCGCCTACTCCCCCGAAATCCCGCCTCCCAAAACAGGTAAAATCCGCCGAAATCTAAGCCCCGAAAAAGCCCGTTTCTACCTCTTCAAACTGGCTCCATTACGCCGATCATCCGTGGCTCCATTACGGCGGTCAATGACAGACAATGACTGCGGCGAATCGCTAGAGATACTCTTTGGCTGCCAAAGCAATATCATCAATAGTCTTGTGAGCATTACCTTCATCAGCGATGGCGTAGGCTACTAGAATCAACGTGGCAGGGTGAATGCTCATGACATCTGCAATTTCCTCAATCTTCTGCAGCGTTGGACTTTTCAAACCGCGCTCAAGTGAACTGAGATAAGTCCGGCTAGACACGACGCCAAAGTCCTCTTGAGTAAGCTTTCGGGCTTTTCGGATCTTACGTAGTGCTACGGCGAGAGCTTGACGATTGTTCATTGGTTGCTCGATCAGTAAGCAGCAATGAACCCATTTCGCGCACTATAGGGCTACAATCTATAGTGTTCATATTGCTTGGACTGCCCATGTTCCAGACAGCAAATTGCTCTCGTCATCCCATCTATTCAGCCTTTGCTGGCGATGGTCATCATGTCTGGAGTCAAGTCGATCTCGTCCTCAGTCGTCCCTGGTTTTTTGTTAGCTTTCTCCAGCAGACCGGAGAGGAAGAGATTTCCGAAAATGTCTTTTTAAGCCTTCTCGAACAACTGGTCGAGCTTTCAAGACTCCAATCTCCATTGCTCACCGTAAATGAGGTCCTGCTGGTCAGCCCGGGATGGCTGAACGAAACTGGCGGCTGGCAGATGGAACGTTTGCAATCGGTCTGGAGGTGTTCTGATATTTCAGGAGCAGTGTTGTACAGGCTTGAGGATGGACGAGAATACGTCGAGTCACCTTACGCGGACATCGACCATGACCAGTGGACATGTGTCGTAACGTTTGCCTAAGGTTCCACCTAATCTCCTTTCGGATTAACCATGAGCCAAAATTAGCGAGACGAACATGTGTGAAATCCAGCGCTGGATGTAGCCTTCTTCGTCGATGCCATGAAAGAGCTAAGACCTCCTCCTCTCATTTAGGAGCGTGCGGGTCCGCATCAAGCCTGGTCGGATCATCAGATTCCGGCCGCTGCGCTTGTTCGGGCGTGGCATCTCGACCGAGTTACCAGAAATGCAAAATGGATGAGTGTTCAAGTTGGTCGAGATTCCGCATTAGTTTTTGAGGGGATTGCACCACCCAGCGGGACTCTATCCTTAGCTCATCTATGCATTCGCTAAGCTCGTGGAAATAGTGGCTTCCAGGGGCGCTCTCCGACAGAACCGCTACTCCAAAAGATAGGGAGTGTATTGTTCGGAGCTGCGTTATGGAAAATCACCAATGCGCCCATATCGCCATGCCCCAACGGAGCACTAGGACTCAGTTCTCTGCCAATCTGTTGGAGAACTTCCGTCGCAAAACTGCGTTCGCCAACTGTTTCAAAAATCTGGGCGTGATCGTCACACGCACGAAGTTCATCGCCCAGAATATTCGCCGCAGACACATCCACCCCAGGAAATGCATCCCGTATGGCCTGTATAGCTTCCGGGAAAGCATACATGACAAACAGAGCGATTCGACCTTCATCGATGAAGCGTTGCCATCTCTCTGGAGAGACCTTATCTTTGAATTTCCGAAGCCCCTTGGCAAGCGTGTTGCCCGTCCCTGCAAAATCATCAACAATGACTACCAGTGGGTCAAACGCCGCATGACTTCCCATCCATCCATCGAGTTCGATGGCCATTGAACATTTTCCAGGCCTGAGCATCTTCTGGATTTCGCGCGCTGTTGTAGCCCCACTCTTGTGTTCTGAATCAACATAACCAACCGCCAGATCGTCGCGTCGGCCTTTGACAATTTGCCAAACTCCTTTTCCGAGGCTTTGCCGTTTCCCCTGGATCATTTCCTCGATCTTTGAGAGGCCACGCGCCTTCATACCCTCATTAATAAAACCTCGTTCTGCGACCCTCTGCAGAAGAGCAAAGGCAATTTCGATACGTCCATCATCGTCAAACTGGCGTAGCCACGATCTGATTTCTGCTACATCCTTCTGACGTCCGCAGAAAATCAAGCGCTGAGCTACGACAAGCATGTCATCTTCCGAAATCGGGAAAACTCCTACATCAACTGGTTCAACAGCCAGAGTTGGGCCAGGTACATTTTTTGTAGCACGACGTAGGCTTTCTAGATATTCAATCCATATCGGCAACAATTTCGAGCCAGCATTCTCTCCAAGCCACTCTCGGAAAACCTGGAGGGCGATTACAAACCCTGTACCATCCCGGCGCTGAAGCAACACATTTCGCTGTAACAACCGAGCGCATGCTCGACGCAAATCCGTACCATTCGCGCGATCTTCTGGCCCCAACTGGAGCGATTCTTGTGCCTCCAGTAACTCGTCCACACCCTCATACCGGCCGCCCAATGCGCCGATACAGCTCAAGGCGATGCAATTCTCAGCGCTCTGCTTACGCTTTTCTTGCGGATCGAGAACAGGGTTATCTTCCCAAAAGTGCGAGAAATTGGTTGGCCCCAAAGTCCTCAGCAACTGTTGTCGAACAGCGAATGTATCGTTTTCGTCGACAAAAGTCCGATGCTCCTGCAGACAACGTTCAAAAACTTGATAGCAGAAATTATGGATATAGAATGGATTCCCCGCCGTGTAATCCGTAATAAATTCCACGGCATCCTGATCAAACTCAATGAATCCAGATACCGGTTCGACAATTAGAGTCCGACAATCCGTGCGACTGTCGATTCTGTCCAATCTCACATTGATCCATTTATTCAAGTCCGACTGGTGACGTCCATAAATTGCGTCCATACGTTCGCTTCCAACGAAGAAGAACGTAAGCCCAACTTCGGAAACAGAACGCAGTGCTTTCACGAACTGCTTGCCTCGCTCGCCTGTATAAAAGGCAGGATCGAGGTCGTCAAACTCATCAATGATTACAATGAATTTCCTACCAGGAAGTCTTCCCGTCAGTTGTTCAGCAAATGGAATTAGGCGTCCAAGCCCAGCGCCGAACTCCACTTCTTCTGGCACCACCAAATCAGCCCCGGATTTTGCCGTTAAGCGCTGCGCAATCAAGTGCGCCAATTGTCCCTCATGTAGAGATGACAGTTCCCCCATGCGGAGCAGAATGCAGGTTGTATCTGGACGTCCTGATAATTGAAGCGCCAGAACTTGTAGCAGCGACGTCTTCCCAATGCGCTTCTGCCCCCAGACAAACGTCGAAGTGCCTGCCATTGCGGCCAATTGAAGTTTGGCCTGCGTGTTCGTGCGCCCATAGAGCCTTTCAGGCCGTTTTACTGGATTCAAAGAATACGGTGGGTCGGCCAAAAGTTTGTCCCAATCGGGTTCAGAAACCTGCTGGCTTACTTTCAGTCTGTCTTCAAATGTAGGTTGTTTTCCAATACCCGTCAGGCAAGTCCACTCGATAGAGAAGTCGAGGATATCCTGCGCTGAGTTGAGCATCATTCGAAGACGAATTAGTTGTTCTCCCTCGGGGGGAATGTCAAATGGCCCTGAAGGTTCAACAAGAACCAAAGTCAAATTCGATGATTCTTCGGTTCTGCGAAGCGATACATCTCGCGCATGCCCTTTTCCCGAATTCAGTAGCGTAAATGATAGAAAAATGTCCTTTCCGACCGCTCTCAAATCTGCCTTGGTGCTTTGGTTGCGTAACGACAGTATCGGCGCCAGCGCTACCTCTCCCCTTGAGGTAGCATCCTCAACCACCGTAGTCAAATGATCCAAAACTGGCTGAACGAGTGCCAACCAGATACTGCTGCGCAACCTTGGATCGAGTTTCCCGGGCCGATGTGAACTGATGTTCTCTAGGTACTCAGGGGCGCGACGGATCACCTCGGCGTCCTCGTTGCGCTCATAGGCCTCACAAAGCTTGCGGAACGCTGGACCAACCAGAATTTCCAAGTCGCCTAAGAATTGTCGCTCGGCAGGAATCAACAACGGCTTAAGACGATGGACCAGTTTCAGTAACTCGATTGACGCGATCTTGGCAGTCGCGGGCGTTGTCCGCAAAAATCTAGTTACCGAAGCGCTTCCCTCTTCCAGAAAACCTTCAAGCATCACTGCTGCGCCTTTGCACAACTCCGTTGGGGAACGCTTGTCAATTTCGTAGACTGATGCAATCTCGTTTCTTAAGCGATAGGCAAGATCCCTGATGGAGTCGATCGAGAACAGTTTCTCGGGATCCGTTCGGCGCAATACATTGACTAATACCGTTGCCAGGTTTGCACCTGAAAACGAGTCCAAACGGCAGAGCAACTCGCTCAACGCTTCCGAATCTGAAGCGACGCCACGAAGACTTGCCCAAGAAACAACGATCTGGGCTAACAGAGACTCGAACTCGGACTCTTCCGCTTCCCCGAGACGAAGCAACAGTAGTTCCCCGACAGAAAAGCTATCTCCTCGATCTCTAGCGGCCTCGACCTGATCGACCAAATCGTCACGTTCGGGTTCGGGATCTTGATGATTGGTTTCCGCCTCGGAAGCAGTTACCACCCCGGATTTCAAGCGAGAGAAGAAGTCGTGTAAGCGTTGCCTTACCCGAATCGCCAGTTCTCTGTTCCACGGATGTTGCAATGAACGCGGCAGATAATTGGTTGGTAATGCCTGCTCTTGCCATCGTTGCACGTTAGCCAGGTCCGCACCAACAAGTTCCGAACGATGATCATTGAGAAACGTAAGGCGCCATTCGCTTAACTCAATAGGGGTAAGCGTTGGCATTCTTGGAAGTTGCTCCCCTGATCTTGCCGGCCTAGAACTTCCCGATTTTTCATCCCAAACGTATATCTGGCCACTTGCAAAATCCATGACAGAAAGCCAAAGATCATTGCGTATCCTGCCTCCTTCTTGGGGAAAAGTGGCTGCATGTGTTTTGCTAGTCTGTTCTATTTGACGGCGTTGGGAGGAAGAGGGATTGATGTCTTGAGGCTTGCGCACAATTAACTCAACATCTCCGTGTGGTGGAACATCGTTGAACGTAACGTCGGGCGCAAGCATCTTCACGAATGACTTCATGTCTTTTGCGTCAAAGTCATTTGGATCAAATCGACGGTCAGTGATTTGGAGTAATCGATTCTTGAGCACCCCCAAAGTCATCGTGGTGGCATTTAGTCCTCGTTTGTGCCTTGCCTGCAAAAAGGCAACTCTCACAAGTTCTAATGCGCGATCTCTATTCTTCATTCTTCGTTACGCTCATTCGATTCGTTTTTTTTGTCGCTAGGCTCCTCCTACATAATCGCAGAGAAGGCAGCCCCCTCAATATTATCCGATGCTAATGGGTTAGCATTACCGGGAAGTTGCCACTGCTGTTGGCCCCAACCATTGGTGCTGTGGTGGTTGATACGTCGACGCTCGCCGACACTTTTCCGACGACGGGAATCTCGACGAATTCACTATGCACTGAGCGCCTGCCGCGATTTATGACATCATCTGAGTGTCACGCTAACCCATTTGTCAGAATCTTGGAAGTTGGGAAGTGGCCCTGAGTAGCGCCACCGCCGAAGGCTATACGGGTACAAAACCTGAAGGTGAAGCATAAAGGAACTGCTCGTTTGACCATACAGTTGAAACCTCACCATTAGGGACCGACCGATTTATTCCCGTAAGTGGCGGCTTGAGCGCGCGATGCCATGCGAGAATTTGATTGATGAGGACACGACGGACAAACCCGATGCAGAAGAGCTTTTCTGACCTGAAGTACGCAGTTGCAGAATCTCATCCATTCTGACCACGCAATAGCATCGGACCTGACCGGGTATTCTCGTCGCATGTGATCAGCGATATTCGCAACTTGACTAGCACTAAGTCATGATGGAGGATTCGGCAGCACCCGGCCAGGCGCGGACTGCCACCCTCTCCATGGACCAGCCATTCAGATGACCGCTTCCGACCGATATGCGTTGCTGGCGAAACTGCATGACTTCGGGAGTGCGTCAATCTCGGCAGAGGAACCAATGGGAAAAGCAAAATCCATCAGTCTCCCAAATGGGCGCATCTGGCCTAGAAAGGGAGACGCTGTAGACCACTTCAAGGCAATGCTTGCCAGATACCGAGATGGTTCGCGGGTCTCCGACTCGACGGACCATAGTGACTTGGCGTCCCTGCTGGAGGTCTATGATTCAGTCCTCGACGCGGGAGAGCCGACCAAGGCCGGAGTAGGTGTGTCGCACTTCGAGCGGCGCAAGGACCGAGACCATCCTGGAAACACTTCCTGTTTCTTCGTTGTCCGCACCGACGGAACCAGCATCGACTTCAGCACTCGGCGGGCGCTTGATGCTGCCACCAGCGAGAAGGTATCCTGACAGCCCCGCGCGATCACGCTGGCCGACCAGTTCCGCTTAGGAAGCCAATGGTCGTATAACCTTACCTTCCCATTGGATCAGTTGGAACTCTAGTCCAGTGGTCGCCTCCTTGAACACCGACTCGTTCTCATCGAACGATGCTGCGACAATGGCTTGAAGACCGCGCTGCGCAATCAGCAACTGAAGCAGCGCACGCTGACTGGCAGACCGCATCGAGTGCTGGCCAGGCTCATCCATAAGCAGAAGCCCAGGGTGTTGCCCTTCGAACCCGCTGGTCGCAGACGTCTGGTACAGCGCCAGCAGGTAGCTCCAAATGAGGCGGACGAAATCACTGGCGCTTGAGTCGGCGGTCAGGCTGGTCTGCGCCTTCGATCGAAGAATCTCACGCAACTCCAACTCCGAGAGGATGGGTGTGAGCGTTTCCAGACTGATGCGGATGTCGGCAATCTCCGCGCTCTCGTATCCGAAGGAACTGGCGTTGCCTCTAAAGTTTTTTTCGAAGAGCGAAATTCTCGACACGTCGGCATCGCTGTAGTTTTCTTTGGGGAGCGCTCGTCTGTCAGCCTGGTTCACTGCCAGGCGGTCAGCAATCTCTCCAAAGGAGACCATCAACGCTACAGCCTGCGCATTGAAGGCCTGAAGGTTCGATAACTCAAGCTCGATCTGAATCTGCCGGCGGACGACGGCCCGAGACTCTGCCGCGCCCGTATTGAGGTCTCCACGCAGCGAGTTGCGGTAGTCGTGAGTCGCGGCTAAGCGGGTGGATACGTCGGCAACGGAAGTTTCGGACTGACGGATCTCCTCGAGAGCCCCGTTGATCTGGTTTTGCAGCATTCTTCGCTGGCTGTCCAGATAGTTGATGTTGGTGTTCAGGTCCATCTGCGGCCCCGTCACGATGCCGAGCAGCAGCGTGTCGTCAACTGTCTGATGACAGGTTGGACAATGGTCCGTCGAGATTTCGACCTCCATTTGAGCACCAAGATTTCGCAGCTTCAGAGCTGTCTTGTTCCGCTCGAGGTCTTCATTGGCTTCGGCCAGAAGAAGGCGTAGTTCGTCCAGTGCAGCTCTCTGCAGCGACAGATTCGTGGTGGCCCGCTCATGCAGCACGTTGAGACGCTGGAGTTCTGCAGAGGCAACCTCAAGTTCCTGCAGCGCCTCGGCGCCAGAAGCCTTTCCGTATGTCTCAGCCTTCGCACTCAGAGCGTTGTGTTCAGCGCGAAGGATGCCGACTTGGTCCAACAGGGAGGTCTTGGTATTGCCATCAGACTTCACCAGCAGGACGGTTGCGGGGTCGAACGCCGAGACCGGCTTGGCGGACAGGCCTTCAATGACGATACCGTTCGCGGTTGCAGCCTGCTGCAGGGTGTCATAGGCCTTGCGCCAGTCCGAGTCAATCACCACAGAGGCGGCATCGAGTTCGGCGCGCTTGGCCTGCCGCTCGAACACTCCCAGACCCAGCAGGAACTCGGTAACCCTAAGGCGCGCGTCACGAATGCCGAAAAAGGGGATGTTGGCAATATAGTCGGTCCACCCGCGCTTTTGCTCCACGGCGAGAGCGGCGAAGATCGTCTGCAGATACAGTTTGGCCGTTCCGCCGTTCGTCGCCGTGACTTGAGGCAGGTGGTAGCCCATGAAGCCTTCAAGGAACTGGAAGTACCCTTCTTCCTTCTGGGCGCTGCCGGGGTCAAAGAGATAGGTCGGCCGCGGAGTGCCGAGTTCGGTGCTCTCAGTGAGATGGGGGCCCTCAAAAACTTCCACCAGCTTGGACTGACGCACTGAATCGCGGATTGCCCGACGCAGCGTGATGCTGCGCCCCGAGGAGTTTTCGAGCTCAACAAGGACCTCCGAACTCTCCACCGCGATACGGCTGTCGCCTTGCACGAAATAATTCTTAACGGCGTAGGGCAAGACCTTCTCGCCCTTGCCGCCGATGAGTTCTTCCATGCCCAAGCCGTAGATAAGGGTATTGTAGAACGTGCTCTTGCCGCTCGAGTTGCTGCCCCGGATGACGGTCAAACCGCGGCTGAATTCGAACTTGAATCCAAATTCTCCTTGGCCTGTGGAGACTCTTAATTTTACGGCCCTGATTTTCATGCCGACTCCCATCCCTTCGCAACATTTTCGACCATACCTTCGGTAATGTCCTTACCGATCTGCGATAGAAGCTTTCGCTCAGGTGCGAAGGCATCGGCATCCTTGAGGACCTCGGTGATGAAGGCTCGGCCTTTTTCGGTCAATTGGTACCCGGTTGATGTTGGTTCAATCACGTTCTCAGCCACGGCGAACCGAATGGCGATAGCGAGAGCCGGATCGAAGCCCCATGCTGTCATATGCAGCACCTCGGCCTTCGCGGCGTCAACTAGCTTCTGAATCCGGTCGGTACTCTTCAGCGCCCAATTGAACAGGTGCAGGCGCGGCAGAGTAGACTTCCCGCCGCGAGATGACATTTGCAGAACCAGCAGCAACTGTGTGATCTTATAGAGTGGTCGGTGCTCGACCAACACTGGTGATGGGCGCCGGACAAAGCGTAGGCGTCGAGGCTCGATTGCGACGACTTCAGTCATAGTCGACCTCGCACACTGCGATCCATCGTGCGACGATCAATCGCGCGATTTGTGCCGCACCAGTCTCGTCAATGGCGGGTGCGAGGTCCTTGACGATGCGCTCCGTAAGGCCGACCCGAATCTTTTCGGTCAGTTCCTGGGGCGTTCCCACCCAGGTGTCGCACGTCTCCCCTATATCAGCTTCGTAGCCGTTGATGAGCCGCGCCAGCCTCGAATGAACGGTCGGCGCTGTGTCGTTGATCCGTTTGAGGTGGGGGCCGTGGTCGAGAAACTCTCGCAAGGTCTTCGTATAAAGGCGAGCGACCCGACCTTCCAGTTTGTCCGCCGGGGCCTTCGCAAGTCGCGTCCGTGTCTTGCGCATGACGTTCTTCTCGTAGGTCTCGGAGCTGTCGTTCAGGTCGGGCAAAGCTGCAGGTAAACCGCCGAAATCGAGCGCTTGGCCTACGGCAAGCTTCATTTCATGAATTTCAGTCGCGTAATGGTCGGCATCATGCACAAGTACTTGGAAATTGGGTGCCAAGATCGGAAGGTTCCACCCGCGGACCTCAGCCTCCTTCGCTTGGGCGTGCTTGATAAGATCGTTGTGGGCGATGGTCGGTGTAACCAAGTGCCAGCGCTGCAGCTTGGTCGTGCCCAAGATCTTTGCCAGCTCAGTCTCATTGGTCTGAAGCTTTTTCAGGTCTGTCGTGATTTTGTCTCGCTGCTTCTCGTAAAGCTCCTTCGGCGGGTAGACCTTGTCGGGGCAGTAGCACTGAAATCCACAACCGGTGGTCTTGGTGAAGCCTTCGAGGCCGTAGTCGCCGGGAGTGGCCGGAATGTGGGTATAGCCGACATCTGTGAACTTGCGCTTGAAGACCAACTGGCACAGCCGTTCCCAGCTATTTCCATCGAATGGGCCGTAGTCTGTCTGAAACACGATAGCGTTGCCGCAAGCGCCTAACCGCGATCCCGTGCGAGGATGCGGGCGACCACGGCATTCAAGAAAAGCATTGGGGGCGTGGTTTGGCGACCGCCCTCGGAAGTGATCAGCACTATGCGCAAGCGGTCCTCCCAGATCGCTACCGTTGCGGAAGCTGCGCAAGAGTACCGCACGGCATGTAGTTTGGACCCATTGTTCAATACGTATAGCTATTTGTAAAGCATGCCAGTCCTACTTCAGCCACTCTTGAGACGAGCTTTGAGGGACAGCAAAGACCGAAGACTCACCCACGCCACATCTTGGACGACCACTGTGCTCGGCTTCCTGCCGCTGACAGCTCACCTGGCCGAGAATCCGGATTGTGTCGTAAGCCCGCGTTTGCCGGACGAGGAATCAGTCGTTTAATAGCAAAAGTCACAGAGCGGCATGTATTTGCAAGCTCAACGAACGGGTCTCGCTCACCTTGTATTGACCCACCGTCGGTAGCGGTCGGATCGACGCCGGGCATGTGGATGGGGGCGGCTCCGTACGATGCTCCCATTTTCATTTGCCCCTTGATTTTCAGCTTTAGTGGTAGAAAATTCAAAATTAAATGACCAATGGCGGGAAGAATTCAGAGCTAGGTGACAACGCGGTTCAAAACTGGTTGATTAGCTCTTCACTAACTAGATGATTCTGCCGGGTCACCAGTTCACTACTTAGTGAGAACCGACAGACAAGTAGTACGTTTGCTAACATCCGGAATGGTTAATCCAGCGAAGAAAATCCTCCTCCCGCACGTGGTCTTGACGGAACTGTCCAGCGAGGGCGACACCGACGCCTTGTCGGTAATCATCCCCGCATCGTCGGATCGGCCCGAAGAAACCTATTTTGTGCGTCCATTGATTGTCGGGGCCGAGCGTTTGCGCCGCGACGGCAAACCCCGGTGGGTGAAGCATCAGTTCAATCTGTTCCCGCTCGCGCTGGATGGTAACGGCGTTCCCTGGCCAGAAGTCACGGTGTATCTGCTTTCCCGCCTCGAAAGCGTCACTGCGCCCGTCATGACCACCTACGCCAGCATCGCCGAAGACTTGGCCACGTATCGCCGGTTTCTGGATGACACGGGTCTCGACTGGACCCACTTCCCCCTGCAGAAGCTCTCTAGACCGACCTATCGGTTCAACGGTCATTTGAAGTGCGCAGTCGGAGCAGGCGAGATCGCCGCCGCCACTGCAAAGCGCCGAATGGGCTCGGTCATCGGCTTCTATCGTTGGCTGATGCAGGAAGGTACGCTGACGCCTGCCAATGCTCCATGGAAAGAGTCTGACCGGTATATCGACATCCTGGATCACAAAGGTTTCCACAACTCGAAGAAAGTAGTCACAACTGACCTATCCATACACGTCCCTAAACAGGATGATCCTTACGCGGGAACCATCGACGATGGAGGGAAGCTTCGCCCGCTGTTGCCGGATGAACAAGAGTGGTTGGTCGAAGCGTTGCTAGCACTGGGCAATACCGAGATGACATTGATTCATCTACTCGCGATGCTCACTGGTGCACGCATCCAGACCGTATTGACGTTCCGAGTACGGCATGCATTGTTGGAGATCGACGCGGATCAGCGCGGCGAAATTCGATTCCCGGTCGGGCCAGGCACAGGCATCGATACGAAGAACAATAAGCGGCTAACACTGCATATTCCCGATTGGTTCTATCGCATGCTGAAGACCTATGCGCTCAGCGAACGCGCGCGCCGCCGTCGAGTGGCTGCAGGTGGTGACAACGAGGACCAGTATCTGTTCCTCAGCGTGCGCGGAGCACCGCTTTACCGAAGTAAGGCGGATGCACTGGCGTTCAGTGCCGACAACGCCTTGCGCCACGAAAAGACCGGGCAAGGCGTTCGCCAGTTCATTGTCGAGCGAGTGATCCCCTCGATTCGCCAGTCGCACGGTGCCAAGAACTTTCGTTACCAATTCCATGATCTGCGGGCCACCGCCGGTATGAACTGGACCGATCACCAGTTGAAATTGGTCGATCAAGGCAAAATCACGCTTCATCAGGCGAGGGAGTTCGTCCGTGTGAGGATGGGGCATCAGTCGTCGGCGACGACGGACCGTTACTTGCAATACCGTGGACATCTCGCCCAACTGCGCGCCACCATCGAGACGCACGAATCGCACTTGAGAAAGCTGGCTGCGCGCGCCATGGAAGGGCTGGCCTGATGGGCGCGGCGCTTCAACGATTCGGCTCAGGGCGCCCATCAGACCCCGGGTTTGAACAACTCGACGTGCGAGAAATTGAAGTGCTACGGCTTCCTGTCGATCCAGCAATTGAACTGCTTCATCCAGAGCGCCTGATCATGGAGTATGGCGATGGGATTGCCGTCGATATCGGGGCCTTCGCCTTCCTCCGGAGGTCGAAGCCGGCTCCGGCTAACGGGCGAGCAGGGCGCCACCGCGCGGAACGGCTTGTCGTTGGCAGCACCGTCAGCCAGCCTCGTCGGCAGTGGGTTCGCGCAATTGTACGACTGGCTTCTTCGCGCATGACGGACAGTGCAAAGCGGCCCTTGACGGTTGCGGCGGAAATCAAGGCGCTTCTGATGTTCCTAGATTGGGCAGATGAGAACGGACATTGTTCCGCCCTGGATTCCCGCGATGCTGCCAAAAAGGCCATCGGCGGTTATGTTCATTGGCTGCGCGAGCAAGTGAGTCTCGGCATATTGGCGCTCAATACTGCGGCAATCAAGCAGATTCTCGTGCTGGCCGCTATCGGCGATTTGTTGGAGGTCGAAGATCTTGACCATGGGCTGCCGCTGCTGCGGATAGACAAGTCGAGCGCACAGGCAACGGAACCGCCTAGCGACGATGCGCAAAGTCGCGTGCTGGCGCTCTGCGAAGCACTCTTCAATGGCCTTGCGACGCTTGTTCTGGAATGCCGGCCGTATCCCTATTGGCTTCCGATGCCGAAGTTCTTGGGCGCCGACGGTGACGGCCTCTGGGCCTTTCCGTCCAACAAGTGGTGCATGCCGCCCCATGAGCTTCGTGTGCGCGCCTCTCTTGGCAGGCCGTTCTGGGTGTTCGACTATGCCAACGGCCGTCTTGCCGATCCGCTCACGATCGCGCCATATTACACGGTCGACCCGCGCAAGAACACGCCCCTCCAAGTCGCACAGAAGGCTGTCGATCAGGCGCGCGTCTCAATGGAAAGCGCGAATGCCGATTCTCGCCACCACAGGCGTTTGGGCGCGGCGCTCATCGCACACAACGCTTTTCTTGTGCTATTCCTGGCTAACACCGCGATGAACTGGTCGTCTGTCCGCGAATTGCTCTGGACGGGAGAGTTCGACGTCGGAGCCGAGCGCCAAGGGTTCAGAACGGTGAAGTACCGTGCGCAGCGACGTACCGTCGCTTTTGAAATCCAGGCCGTATTTCTGCCGTCATTTCGCCGGTTTCTGCAGGTGAGAGCCTATCTTCTCGGCGAACGTGTATCGGATCGTCTTTTCGTCGCGAGTGATTTCGTAGGCAGGCGGATCGAGCCGCTAAAGACAAAGTCACTGACGAATATCGTCGAGTCATTGCAGCGCATAGACCCCACGCTTCCGTCCATCATGTCCAAGGCGTGGCGGGCTGGAAAAAGCGATTGGCTGCTGCGAACGACCGACGTAGCCACCGCGGCCCAGGTGCTGCAAAACACCGAGTTCACCGTTCTTCAGTCGTATGCGGCCGGATCGTCGACGACCCACCACGATGAAATGGGTATGTTCTTCGAGCGGTTGAGCGGTGTTGTGTTAGATCGCGAGGTGGTGATGCCAAGTGCCGTCGAGCGCGCAGTTGGCATGTGCACCGCGTTCGGTCATCCGGAAGCCATTGGGAGCCCACCTGTCCCAGTCGATTGCCGAGGCGCAGAGGGCTGCCTGTTCTGCGAGCATTTTAAGGTCCACGCGGATGAGCGCGACACCCGCAAGCTGATCAGCTGCCGGTACTGCATTCAGCAGACCGCCCCCCTTGCGGGAAGCCAAGAGCGGTTTCTCGCGCTTTTTGGCCCGATCTTCGACCGGATCGGAGCGATCTTGAGCGAGGTCGGCAAGCGTGCACCGGGGATCGTGGAGCAGCTAGAGCGGGAGGTCGTCGAGGACGGAAACTTGGACCCGTATTGGGCCGGGAAGCTTGAGATGCTGCTCAATCTGGAGTTGGTCGCATGAGAACGCAGATTGCTATTCCAGTTAATGGTGCCATTTCCGGATCGATCCTGCCGCCAGATACACCGGTAAGTCAGGATGCGCATGGCAAGGTGATCTCCAGGTTTGGGGACTTCCAGTGGGATTGGACGCCCTACACCAAGAAATCATCCAGCGTCCTGAATTTTCTGTTTTGGGATTCGGGAGACCTGTCCCCCAAGCGGTTGGCTCTCCTCGAGGAGATGCATTGGCTGCTCTATCTTGTGGCGAAGAAGCGGCCCGGTGCGCCCCTGGCCTATCAAACGCTGCTCCACTATCTGAAAACACTACGCCATGTGGCGCGGCATGCCGAGTCGCATCGGTTGGCCATTCGCGCCATTCTGTCGTCGCCGGAAGCGCTGATCGCCGTCGTGCGCAGTACGGGCGATCAGCATGCGCGCCAACTCTCCAGCCTAGTCAAAATGCTTTCACATCTGGGGCCTGATGTCGTGGGCTACGCGGTCGCTGGGCGCAGTACGCTCCGCGATCTTCGCATCATTGCTGCCAGGCATGTGTCGGGACTCAAGCAGTTCCCGCCGATTCCTACGCGCATCTATTCCATAGTCCTTTCCGCGCTGGTCGATGAGGTTGCTTCGTTCGAGGCTGTGTTCGACCGGTATGCTGCGTTGGTCCGAGAATGCACGAGCAATCCCTTGGTCGGCCGTGGACTGTCCAGACAATGGGCCGTCGCGCAGGATTGTGGCGTGGTACGGGATGGAAATCAGCAAACGTTTCCCCAAATACTCGATAAGCACGGCCTGACTGAGTACTTCTCGGCCAAGGGCTTTGTCCTTGATACTGGCGGACTCTCGCAGGGGATTTATCGCGCCCAGACCGCGGCCCGGCTTTCCATCCAAGCTTTCACCGGCATGCGCAGCGAGGAAGTCTCGTCGCTGCCATACGATTGCCTTCGCGAGGAATCATCAAACGGTCGGACGCACTTCATCATTTCTGGAACGACCACAAAACTCAACAACGGCAAACCGAAAGCGGCGCAATGGGTGACAAGCAGAGAAGGAGCGCGCGCTGTTCGCCTCGCGCAGCGTCTTGCAGACCTGATTGCCGGCGTCTGGGAGGCTTACCACGATAAAAAGCGGAATGATGTCCATCCTCCACTCTTCGTGTCGAATGTCTACCTTGGCCTGAGAGGGCAACCGATGCGCCGCAAGGGCTCGCTCCATGCCGCCAAATTTGATCTCGGGAACTGCGAGGCCCTGCGCCAGCGCCTGGCACCCACCATCAAGGAGGAGGACCTTCATGAGTTGGAGCAGATCGACCCACATCGAGCTTGGCGCAGTGAAGCTGATTTCCAGATTGGGAAGCCTTGGAGGCTCACAAGTCACCAAATGCGTCGGTCGCTCGCGCTTTACGCGCAGCGCTCCGGCTTGGTGTCCCTGCCATCGTTGCGTCGACAGCTTCAGCACCTTACCGAGGAGATGTCCCGATATTACGCACGTGGCTCGGCCTTTGCGCGTAACTTTGTCGGCGACGACAAGAAACACTTCGGGTACGAATGGCAGGAACTGCAGCCGATATCGGCGGCTTACAGCTACATCATCAACGTGCTGCTGTCTGATGACGTTCTGTTCGGTGGGCATGCAAACTGGGTGGACCACCGGATGCGCGGCGCCGATGGCGCGGTCGTGGTCAATCGGGAAATTACGATGCGCAGCTTCAAGCGAGGTGAATTGGCCTATCGCGAGACAGCGCTTGGCGGTTGTACCAACACGGACGCCTGCGACCAGATCGCCATCAAGTGGCTCGACGTTGATTGCGTTTCCGGCTGTCGCAACCTTGTGGGGCGGCTTTCGAAGCTTGATCGTGTGATCGCGGCACAGGGCAAGCTGGTCAGTGCACTTGATATCTCTAGTGTCGAGTTTCGTATCGAGAAGGCGGATCTGGACACACTTACCGCAGCGCGTATCCGCGTATGTAACCATGGAGAAGCGGCAACATGACTCAGCCCGTCCAACCCTTGGCCGAGTACTTTGCCGCCCTCGAGCGACTCAAGGCGGGGAAGCCGCGCATCGTCCCGAAGGGTTCGCGTATCACCAATGACGCTATCTCGCTGGAGGCTGGGCGCGGCAAGGGCAGTATCAAGAAGTCCCGCGGTGTTTTTGCGGACCTGATTGCCGAAATCGACAGGGCTGCCGCGGAACAGGCCAAACCCGAGAACGACCAGCGCAACCGGCTTGCCAAGGCGCGCGCTGAGGCGGACGACTATCGGCGACAGTTGGAGGCAGCGCTCGGCCGCGAGTTGTCCCTCGTCAAGGAGCTTTATGAGACCCGTAAACGCCTGGCGGCACTGACCGGGGACAAGGTGCTGCCGCTGCACGGAAGGGCGAACCTCAAGAAGGAGCCCGTGAATGGCTAATCGAGACCTCGCTGAAAAGCTGGTCGCAATGCTACCCGCCGGATTGACTGGCCTGTTCAACCCATGGCGTGATCACTACCTGGATGACACGGCGCTCAACACGCCAGACGCCAAGCTCGAACGGATAGCATGCAGTCTAGGGTGGCGCCGCCGACTTTGCCCTAGCCATGCAGGAGCTTGTATGTTGATCCGAAATGGACTAACTACTGTCCGTAGAGTCCATCGCCGTACTTTATGGATGGACAGGTGTCCCAACCGGGTAGCCTTGATTTATCGGGAAAAACGACTGTCCATTGCTGTGCCACTTGGCAGTGCCGGTTGCATCAGCTGGGCGCGCGCCGGTGGTGGCCTGGTTCAGACATATCACTTCATCGCCGATGAATCGGTCGCGCGCGGCGAACTGGTCGAAGTGCTGCAACTCTACGGCGCAGGCTCGCCCCAGTTCGCGATCCTCGATCCGCAAAACCGCCACCTGTCGGCCCGCGTGCGGGCCTTCGTCGATTATCTGCGCGCAGTGAGCGGG
>RRZU012743509.1_pt1 | contig 18342 bp, 21 predicted proteins | sample 2165561 | NCBI WGS metagenome assembly RRZU01 (sample SAMN10456909, study PRJNA506462) | wastewater metagenome | isolation source: wastewater sludge | place: USA: Moscow, Idaho | reverse complement strand
TGATCATCCGTCTATTGTGCCTTAAGGCAGGGAGGGGTGGGGCGTTTGCGCCTGTGCGGCAAGGCCGGAGGGCGGCAAATCTTGCCGTCGGCGCGTGCTTGGGTGTGCGCTTCCCGTGCGACGGGCTGGCCATCGGGCCTCTTGGTCGGGGAGAGGTCCTGAGAACAGACGGCTGGCATGCTAATTGCAATGGAGTGGCATCCGCTTCCAAGTCACAGGAGTGACCGTGCTCAGCAAATTCGACGATGCCATCGCTTTTCAGGCCAAAGCCCTGGGCTTGCGAGCCTACCGGCAACAAGTGCTGGCCGAGAACATTGCCAATGCCGACACGCCGAATTACAAAGCGCGCGACTTCGAGTTCAAGACTGCGCTCGACGCGGCCATGGCCGGACGGAGTGCAGGCGGGCTGACGCTGGCGAAGACGGCGTCCGGGCACTTCTCGGGCAGTGGCGGGACGGCGCTAGCCGAACTCAAATACCGCCAACCGGTGCAGAGCAGCGCCGACGGCAACACCGTTGAAATGGACCTCGAGCGAGCCCAGTTCGCTGAGAACGCGGTGCGCTACGAGGCTGGCCTCACCTTCATCAGCGGTCGGATCAAGACCTTGCTGACCGCCATCCAGGGGCAATCCGCATGAGCATGTTCAATGTTTATCACGTCGCCGGCAGCGCCTTGAGCGCGCAGTCCTTACGCCTGAACGCCGTCGCCAGCAACCTTGCCAACGCCGAGAGCATTGCCGGCCCGGACGGCAAGCCTTACCGCGCCAAGCAGGTGGTTTTCGAAGCGGCGCCCCTGGCTGGAACCGCAGCGCAAGGCGTGCGCGTCAAGCAGGTGGTCGAGGATTCGAGCCCGGGGCGCCTGCTCTACGATCCGCGCAATCCTGCCGCCAATGAACAGGGCTACGTGACCATGCCCAACGTGAGTCCGGTGGACGAAATGGTCAACATGATCTCGGCGTCGCGCTCCTACCAGACCAACGTCGAAGTGATGAACACCGCCAAGCAGCTCCTGCTACGGACGCTGACGCTTGGCCAGTAAAGTTACGAGGAGATAACGATGGCCACGAATGTGCAATCGACCGGGGCGACCGATCCCCTGTACAAATACGGTTCGACCAGCCGTAATACCGGCAGCAACGAGGTCAACACCGCCGAGGATGCGCAGAACCGCTTCCTGAAGCTTCTGGTGACGCAGTTGAAGAATCAGGACCCGCTTAATCCGCTCGACAACGCGCAGATGACCAGCCAGTTGGCGCAGATGAGCACGGTCTCGGGAATCGAGAAGCTCAACTCGACGCTGAGCGGACTGGTCGACAGCCTGGGTAATTCGCAGACCATGCAGGCCTCGGCGATGATCGGCAAAAAAGTCCTGGTGCCCGGCAACAAGATGCTGCTGGCCGGCGGTATGGCGATCGGCGGGATCAGTCTCGCTTCCCCGGCCGACGAGGTGACGGTGAGCGTGCTCGACGTCAATGGCAAGGTCGTACAGAGCCAGAAGCTCGGTCCGCAGGCGGCCGGGGTGCTCGATTTCGGCTGGGACGGCAAGACCGAAAGCGGGGCCACTGCACCCGATGGCAACTACACCTTCAAGGTCGACGCGGTGCGTAACGGCGCCGGGGTGAAGGTCGAGGCGCTCAACATTGGCACGGTTTCTGCTGTGGTGCGTACGAGCAGCGGTTTCCAGCTTGACCTTGGACCGCTCGGCAGTGTGGATTTCTCGAAAGTGCAGGAAATTCTTTAACGATCCCACGGGATCAGGAGACAGATCATGGCATTCCAGCAAGGCTTGAGCGGACTCAACTCGGCATCGAAGGCACTCGACGTGGTGAGCAATAACGTCGCCAACAGCAGCACGGTCGGCTTCAAATCGGCCAACGCCCACTTCGCCGACGTCTACGCCGCCTCGCTGAGCGGCGGCGGCGCCTCCCAGGTCGGGATCGGCGTGTCGATCGGCGGCATCCAGCAGCAATTCACGCAAGGCAACATCACCTCGACGAGCAATCCGCTCGACATCGCGATCAACGGTGGCGGCTTCTTCAAGATGAACCGCGACAACATCGTTACCTACACGCGCAACGGCCAGTTCCACACCGACAAGAGCGGCTACATCGTGAACGATCAAGGTTTCCAGCTGATGGGCTATTCGGCGACGCCGACGGGGACCATCGTTGCCTCGACGCCGGTGCCGATCCACATCGATAAGTCCAACCTCGCGCCGCAGCCTACCGGCGCGGCGCTTGGCGGTAACGCCACGGCGGTGCTCAACCTTGATTCGCGCGCCACGCCGCCGACGATCACGCCCTTCAATTTCCAAAATCCGCTGAGCTACAACTACTCGACGGCGATGACCGTCTACGACACTCTGGGCAACGACCACGCGATGACGCTCTACTTCGTCAAGACCGCGACGGTGTCGCCCGCGACCTGGAACGTCCATGCGACGCTCGACGGCGCCAATCCAGTGGCGATGGCTAACTTGACGTTCAACAGCAACGGTCAGCTGACATCACCCGTGCCGACGACGCTGCCGACGACCTGGGCGCTGACCAACGGCGCAACAACCCCGATGGGCAGCGGTCTGCCCAACTGGATGATTGATTTCACCGGAACGACCAGCTACGGCGGGGTGAGCACGGTGAATTCGACGACCCAGGGCGGCTACGCGCAGGGCGCCTTGTCGGGGATCAGCGTTTCGGCGGACGGGATCATCAAGGGCAACTACAGTAACGGCCAGACCAAGAGCCTTGGGCAGGTCACACTCACCGACTTCCCCAACCCGAACGGGTTGGTCAGCATGGGCAATAACCAGTGGCAGGGCACCTCGGCGTCGGGCGATGGGCTTGATGGCGCGCCGGGCGCGGGGTCGCGCGGGATGTTGCAGGCCACCGCGATCGAGGAGTCGAACGTCGACCTGACTGCCGAGCTGGTCAACATGATCACCCTGCAGCGCAACTACCAGTCGAACGCGCAGTCGATCAAGACACAGGACCAGATCCTGCAGACGCTGGTCAACCTGCGTTAAAGCGTAGGCAATCAGGAAACAGGCGGGGGTAGCGAAAAAAATGGATCGTCTGATCTACACGGCGATGACGGGGGCCAAGCAGACCTTCATCCAGCAAGCCGGCGTGGCGCACAACCTAGCCAACGCAGCGACCACCGGCTATCGGGCGATGGAGCACAAGTTCCGTGCCGTCCCGGTGCAGGGCGAAGGGGCGCCGACGCGCTCCTTCGTCGCCGACGCCTCGGTCGCCGACGTGTTCGACCAAGGGCCGTTGCAGTCGACCGGGCGCCCGCTTGACGTGGCGGTGCTTGGTGCTGGCTGGATTGCCGTCGAGACGCCCGATGGCGGCGAGGCCTACACCCGTGCGGGCAACTTGCAGGTCAACGCCAACGGTCAGTTGCAAACGGCGGCCGGGCGCAACGTGCTCGGCGACGGCGGGCCGATCGCCATTCCGCCCGACAACACCATCAGTATTGCGCCCGACGGCACGGTGTCGGCGGTGCCGCGTTACGGCACGCCGAACAACGTGAATGTGGTCGGCCGGATCAAGCTCGTCAATCCGGCGGAGAACGAGCTGGTCCGCGGCGACGACGGCCTGTTTCGGACCCGCAACCGCGAGCCGGCACCGCTTGATGAGAACGTGAAACTGGCCTCAGAAGCGCTCGAAGGCAGCAACGTAAATCCGGTCGACGCGATGGTCAACATGATCAGTCTGGCGCGCCAGTTCGAGATGCAGATCAAGATGCTGCAGATGGCCGACGCCAACGCTGGGCGGGCGACGCAATTGCTTTCGATGAGCCGATAACGATCAACGATAGGATTTCAATAAAATGATCCGTTCCCTTTGGGTGGCCCGTACCGGGCTCGATGCGCAGCAGACGAGCCTCGACGTGATTTCGAACAATCTGGCCAACGTCAGCACCAACGGCTTCAAGCGTGCGCGCCCGGTGTTCGAAGACCTGCTCTACCAGACCCTGCGCCAGCCCGGCGCCCAGTCCTCGCAGCAGACGCAGATTCCGAGCGGCTTGCAGCTCGGCAGTGGGGTGCGGCCGGTGGCGGTGGTGCGTATCCACACTCAGGGGAGCCTGCAGCAGACCGGCAACGACCTCGACATCGGTGTCGACGGCGCCGGTTTCTTCCAAGTGCTGCTGCCCGACGGAACGACGGCTTACACCCGCGACGGATCCTTCCAGAAGGACAATCAGGGCCAGCTCGTGACTTCGAGCGGTTACCCGGTTCAGCCGAGCGTGACGATCCCTTCCAACGCCCTGACGGTGACCATCTCCAAGGACGGCGTGGTCAGTGTGACGCAGCCGGGAACGAGCGCGACGACGCAGGTCGGTACCCTGCAGCTGGCGACTTTCGTTAACGTCGGCGGCCTGCAGGCGATCGGCGAAAATCTCTTCCTCGAGACCGCCTCGAGCGGCGCGCCGACACCCAACACGCCCGGGAGTAACGGTGCCGGGGTACTCAACCAGCGCTACGTCGAAACCTCGAATGTTAATGTGGCCGAGGAGTTGGTCAGCATGATCCAGACGCAGCGTGCCTACGAGCTCAATTCCAAGGTGGTGTCGACGTCCGATCAAATGTTGGCACGCCTGACGCAACTGTAAGGAGTCGCTCATGAGAATGACGCTGCTGGTTTCGGCGACGGTGTTGGCCCTGGCCGGGTGCAACACGGTGCCGCCGACCAATGTGCATCAGCCGATGACTGCCCGGCCGGCGCCCCGTGTCGACAACCAGGCGACGACCGGAAGCATCTATCAACCTGGCGTTTCGCGCACCCTGTTCGAAGACCGGCGTGCGCGCTATATCGGCGACACGCTGACCATCAACATCACCGAGACCAACTCGGCGTCGACCAAGTCGAACACCAAGATCAATCGCTCGAGCAGCATCAGTGCCTCGGCCGGCCCGATCACCGGGCTGCCCGGCAAATCCTTCCAGGGCATGGAACTGGCCGGGAGCAGCGGCAACAACCTCGACGGCAAGGGCGAAGCGGCGGCCAACAACGTCTTCAGCGGCACGATCACGGTGACCGTGATCGAAGTGCTCGGCAACGGCAATCTGCTCGTTTCCGGCGAAAAACAGGTGGCGATCGGCCACGGCACCGAGTACATCCGGGTTTCGGGTATCGTCAATCCGTACTTCATCAACGCGGCCAACTCGATCAGCTCCTCGCAGTTGGCCGATGCCCGCATCGAATACAAGGAAAGCGGCGCGATCGGCGAGGCGCAGGCCATGGCCTGGCTGGCCCGCTTCTTCCTCAACGTGCTGCCGTTCTAAGGTTCAGGGAGAGTCCGCATGCATTCGATCCTCGGCAAAATCCTGCGCCACTCGGCCATTCGCGTGGCAATTTTTGCCTGTGCCGCCTTGCCGCTTGCGAGCGCTCCGGCGTGGGCCGACCGGATCAAAGACCTGGCCAGTGTCCAGGGCGTGCGTACCAACCAGTTGGTCGGCTACGGCCTGGTCGTCGGTCTCGACGGTACCGGCGACCAGACGACGCAGACGCCGTTCACTACGCAAAGCATCATCAACATGCTGGCCCAGCTCGGCACCACGTTGCCGACGACGCAGTCGTTGCAGCTCAAGAACGTCGCCGCGGTGATGGTGACCGCCAACCTGCCGCCTTTCGCGCGCATCGGGCAGCAGATCGACGTCACCGTCTCCTCGATGGGTAACGCCAAGAGCCTGCGCGGCGGTACGCTGATCATGACGCCGCTCAAAGGCGCCGACGGGCAGATTTACGCCCAGGCACAGGGCAACCTGCTGATCGGCGGCATCGGCGCCTCGGTCGGCAACAACAAGGCGGTCATCAATCACCTGCTTGCCGGGCGCATCGCTGCCGGCGCGACGGTCGAGCGCGAGGTGCCGACCAGTCTCGGGCAGGGGCCCTTCGTGCATTACGAATTGGGCAATACCGATTTCGGGACGGCGCAGCGCGTTGTCGAGGTGATCAACCGGGAAATGGGCGGCGGCGTCGCGCAGGCGGTTGACGGGCGGCTGATCCGGGTCTTCGCGCCCGAGGAAGCCAACGCCCGGGTCGCCTTCCTGGGGCGGGTCGAGAACCTCGAAGTGCGGCCGATGGCCGGCATAGCGAAGGTGATCGTCAATCCGCGCACGGGCTCAGTGGTGATGAACCAGAAAGTGACGATCGACGCCTGTGCAGTGGCGCACGGCGCGTTGTCGGTGGTGGTGACCAGCGACCAGCAAGTCAGCCAGCCGAACGCGCTCTCGGGCGGACAGACGGTGACCACGGCGCAGACCGACATCGCCATTAACCAGTCGGGCGGGGCGCTGATGCAGCTCAAGGCGGGCGCCAATCTGGCCGACGTGGTCAAGGCGATCAATGCCTTGGGCGCCAATCCGCAGGATCTGTTGTCCATCCTGCAGGCGATGAAAGCCGCCGGCGCCCTGCGTGCCGATCTGGAGATCATCTAGTAGGCTCGATTATTGCTTGATGTCGGGCCATGAAAGCCGACGACATCAAGCCGCGCTTCGTTCTGGACGGTCAGGCCGCAGGTGAACTCAAGTACCGACTCAAGCAGGACCCGCAGGCGGGCCTGAAGGAGGCGGCGCGTCAGTTCGAAGGCATGCTGCTGAACATGGTGCTCAAGAGCATGCGCGACGCAACGCCGCAGGACGGCCTGTTGAACAGCGACCAGACGCGCTTCTTTAGCTCGCTGCACGATCAGCAGTTGGCGCAGAACCTGGCAGGACGTCTGGGTTTTGCCAAGCTGATCGAACAGCAGCTCGGTGGAAAATCAGGGACGGTGGGGGCGGCGAGCGGGGTCGAATCCGTGGTCGCCTCTTCGCTCGAACGCCAGTTGCACGCTGCGCAGATGCAAGCCTTGAGCGGCGGCGCCGGGCGCTGGCGCAGCAGCGCGGCGACGCCTGCCGCAGTGGGTGAAACTCAGGCCACGGGGGGGGCGGTGCCCGCCGGCGCCAGCGAATTCGTCAATCGCGTCTGGCCGCATGCCGTCGATGCGGCACGCTCGCTGGGCGTGCCGCCGCATTTTCTGGTCGCGCACGCGGCGCTGGAAACGGGCTGGGGCAAGAGCGAGATTCGCGTCGGGAATGGTACGCCGAGCCACAACCTGTTCGGGATCAAGGCTGGAAAAGGTTGGGGCGGTGCGGCGGTGGAGGCGCAGACGACCGAGTATGTGAACGGCGAGGCGCAGTCGGTGCGCGAGCGTTTTCGGGTCTATGGCTCCTACGGCGACGCCTTCCGCGATTACGCCGGCCTGCTGCGCGGCAACCCGCGCTATGCCGGGGTGCTCGGGCAGCAGGATGGCACGCAGTTTGCACGTTCCCTGCAACAGGGCGGTTATGCCACCGATCCGCAGTACGCCGACAAGCTCGGCAGGATCATCAACGGTATGACCTTGCGCCAGGCGCTGGCCGAGTAGGGCGGCAGGGGGCGGACTCAATTTTTCGGCTGATCCGCCGTTAAGGGTCAAGTAGAGGAGAAAAGCATGTCTTCGATTTTCGGTATCGGCGTCGGCGCACTGCAAAACGCTCAGTTCGGCCTGATGACGACCGGTCACAACATCAGCAACGTGAACACCGACGGTTACAACCGTCAGCGGGTGATCATGGCCTCGAACATCGCGGTGCTGACCGGTTCCGGTTACGTCGGCCAGGGCGCGCACGTGGCGACGATCGAGCGCATGTACAGCAATTTCCTTGGTGCGCAGGTCAATCAGGCGCAGACGACGGCCAGCAGCCTTGAGGCGTATTCGGCCCAGTTGGCCCAGATCAACAACATGCTCGCCGACCCCAATTCCGGACTGTCGCCGGCCTTGAGCGATTTCTTCAAAGGGGTGCAACAGGTCGCGGCCGACCCGAGTTCGCTTGCTGCCCGTCAGTCGATGCTTTCGGCGGCGCAGGCCATGGTCGCTCGCTACCAGGGGATCGAGGACCGCCTCTCCGAGCTGTATTCTGGCGTCAATGGGCAAATTCAGGGTTACGTCGGCTCGATCAACTCGTATGCCGAGCAGATCGCCCACCTCAACGAACAGATCATCAATGCTCAGGCGGCGACGAGTCAGCCGCCGAACGACCTCTACGATCAGCGCGACCAACTGGTCGCCGACCTGAACAAGCTGATCGGCGTCAACACGACGATGAATACCGACGGTTCGTACAACGTCTATATCGGCAATGGCCAGCAACTGGTGACCCGGACGCAGGTATCGCAGTTGGTGGCTGTGGCCTCGTCCTCGGATCCTTCGCGTCTGACCGTCGGCCTGCGCAACGCCACGGGCAGCCAGGAAATGCCCGAATCGCTGCTTTCGGGCGGCAGCATCAGCGGTCTGCTGGCTTTCCGCAGCCAGTTCCTGGACCGTGCGGCCAACGAGATGGGGCGTGTCGCGGCCTCGATGGCGCTGACCTTCAACGCCCAGCACGCGCTGGGGCAGGACCTGAACGGCAATATTGCCGGCGATCCGACTTTCGCCGGCAATTTCTTCACCATTTCCGGGCCCAAGGTTCTCGCCAACGCGCTCAACCCGGCCAGTGCGGCGAACGTGACCGCCAGCTTCATTTCGCCGCCGCCGAACAACGGCAACTTCTACACCGACCTGACCAACAGCGACTACCAGCTGGCTTACGACGGTACCAACTACACGCTGACCCGTTTGAGCGACCAGGTGTCGTGGTCGGCAGCCAGCGTCGGCGCCTTGAACGCGGCGGTAAACGCCAGCAGCGAGGGTTCGCAGGGATTCACCGTGGCCGTCAGCGGGACGCCGGCGGCCGGATCGAGCTACCTTATCCAGCCGACTCGCGAGCTGGCGCGGAACATCGCCATCAACCCGGTGATCGCTGCCGATCTGCGCCAGATTGCTGCCGCCGCGCCGATCCGCGCCGAGGCGGGAACGGCAAACACCGGTAACGCCATCATTTCCTCCGGTGCGGTGTCGACCGGCTATGCCGCTCCGGCGGCGGGCTCGCCGATCAGTCTGAGCTACAGCGGCGGCAACCTTACGGGTTTTCCGAGCGGGCCGGTGAGCGTGACCAGCAACGGTACGACCACCAACTACACCTATCCAGTGCCGGACGCCGCGATCCCCTACACCAACGGCGCGACGATCACCTTTTCGGGAATCAGCGTGCAGATCAGCGGCACGCCGAAGAACGGCGACACGTTCAGCATTGCACGCAACAGCAACGGCGTGTCCGACAACCGCAATGCCCTGCTGCTCGGCAAGCTGCAAACGCAGAACACGATGGCCGGCGGCAAAGCAACCTATCAGGGCAGCTATTCACAGCTCGTCAGCGACGCCGGCAACAAGGGGCGCGAAGTCCAGGTGACGCTTGATGCGCAGAAAGCGCTGCTCAAGCAGGCTCAGACCGCGAACGATTCGCTCTCCGGGGTCAATCTCGACGAGGAGGCGGCAAACCTGCTGCGATATCAACAGGCCTACCAGGCCGCGGCGAAGATGATCGACATCGGCTCCAAGCTCCTCGATACCATTCTCGCCATCCGTTAAGCCGAAACAAGGACGTCACCATGCGAGTCAGTACCAGCCAAATCTTCGACGCCGGCACGCGTAACCTGATCGACGGGCAAAGCGCCTTGTACAAGACGCAGAACCAGCTGTCGACTGGGCGCCGGGTGCTGACGCCGGACGACGATCCGGTGGCCGCGGCGCAGGTCTTGCTGACCTCGCAAGCGCGCGACGTGAATGCGATGTACGCCGACAACCAGAAAAACGCCTCGAGCCAGTTGGCACTGGCCGAGGATCGGCTCAAATCGGTGGTCGATTCGATTCAGTTCATCCAGGAAGAAGTTGTGGCCGGCGGCAATGCCTCGTATTCGGATGCTCAGCGGATGTACATCGCCAAGTCGCTCCAGGGGCAGTTCGACCTGCTCTTCGGGGTGGCGAACAGTCTCGATGCAAGCGGCCACTATCTTTTCTCGGGCTATCAGGGCGAGACGCAGCCGTTCCAGCAGCAGAACGTGGCTGGAACGATCAATGTCAATTATGTCGGCGACGACGGCCAGCGCCTGTTGCAGGTGAGTGGCTCGCGGCAGATCGCGGTCAATGATTCGGGGCGTGACATCTTCCTGCGCAACAGTGCCGGCAATGGCAGCTTCGTGACCGGTGCGGCGGCTGCCAACACGGGCACCGGAATCGTCGATCCGGGCTCGGTGGTGACGCCTCAGAACTGGACGGGACACAACTACACCCTGACCTTCACCTCGGCGACGACCTTCGACGTGACCGACACGACGACCTCGACGACGGTGGCAACCGGCGTGAGCTACACCAGCAACACCGCGATCACCAGCGTTCCCGGGGTGGCGTTCACCATTCAGGGGGCGCCTGCGGCGGGCGACACTTTCAGCGTCCAGCCGAGCAGCGAGCGCAGCCTCTTCAATACCCTGCAGGACCTGATTACGGCCTTCAGCACTCCGATCCAGGGCAATGCGGTGGCCGGCGCGGCAGTGCGCAACACGATCAACGCCAACATGGCCAACCTCGACCAGGCCCTGACCAACGTCTCACGCGTGCAGGCCTCGATCGGCTCGCGCATGGCTGAAATGCAGTCGCTCTCCGGGGTCGCGGCGGATCAGGAAGTGCAATACGCCAAGCAGATTTCCGGGCTTCAGGACATCGACTACGCCGAAGCGATTTCACGCTTCATGACCCAGCAGATGCAACTGCAGGCAGCACAGCAGTCGTTTTCCAAGGTCAGCGGCATGTCCCTGTTCAACTACCTTTGATCATGCGCAGCCGTCTGCTTTCGCTCTTGCCGCTGCTGACCGTTGTCGCAGCCTGCGGGACGACGACGGCGATCAACGACGCCGTCGGCAAGGTGCAGGCGGAACCGCCGGTCGAGGTCGGCAGCGTCGCCGTCGGCGTCGATACGGCGGTGGTGGCCGGGGCTTTGGCGCTTTCGCCGCCGGTGTCGCTCTTCGGGCATGCGCCGTTGACGGCGCCGCAAGCGGCGCTGTTCTATGTGATCTACGATCCGCTGGCGCCCAATTGGCGCATCGAGGAGCGCCGCTTGGACGCGACGACCTTCCAGCTGGCTTTGCGGGCCAAGAATTTCCGCACCGGCGGCGACGGCGAAGCGATTCAGGTCTTGAAGCGCCGGGCCTTGAAGCTGCAGCGCGAACAGGGCTACGCAGCTTATCGCATCCTTGAGTACAGCGAGGGCATTGAGTCGGCGACGCCGTTTTCCTACCGGGTTTCGGCGGGAACGATCGAACTCGTCCAGGCGGACCCCAGCGGGCGCAAGTAGCGGCGCCGCCGTTCGGCCTCAGCGCAGGACGAAAATTCCGAGCATCGACTGCAGGCTGTACTCGTAGAGCTGCAAAAGCGGCGTGGCGAGCAGCGAGAGGCCGAAGAGCAGGCCGGAAAACCCGAGCAGGATGGTGACCGGAAAGCCGATGGCAATCAGGTTGAGCTGCGGAGCGACGCGCCCGAGCACGCCGAGCGCGACGTTGGTGATGAGCAGCGCGACGACGATGGGCAGGGCCAGCAGCAAGCCGGAAGAAAAGACGATTCCCCCCGCGCGCGCGACGTTAAGCCAGGTGCTCGGGGCGACCGGCCAATGCCCGACCGGAAGGAGAGCGAAGCTTTTCATTAACGTGGCGATGAGCATCAGGTGCCCGTTGCTGACCAGGAAGACGAGCAGCGCGAGGATGCCGAGAAATTCGGAAACGACCGGCGTCTGCGAAGTATTCTGGGGATCGTAGGCGGTGGCGAAACCGAGGCCCATCTGCGTGCTGATCGTCGTTCCCATGAAATCCACGGCGCTCGAGGCCAGGCGCATTACCGTTCCCATGGCATAACCGATCAGCATTTGCTGGGCCAGGACGAGCAGACCCAGGCCGGACGCCGGGTCGATCGCGGGCGCCTTGGGCAGGGCCGGCGCGAGGGCGAGGGCGACGGCCAGTCCGACGGCCAGCCGAATTCGCCGCGGCAGGGCGGCGTTGCTGAACGGCGGCGCGCTGGCGAGCAGGGCGAGGATGCGCGCCAGCGGATAGAGGTAGGCCGCTAGCAGTGCGTTGAACTCGGCCGAAGTGAAGCTGATCATCGCCCGCGCCGTTCAGCCGATGAGCTGCGGGATGCTTTCGAACAGGCGGCGGATGTAGTCGACCAGCAGTTGCAGCATCCAGGGGCCGGCGAGGAGCAGGATGAGGAAGGCGGCGACCAGCTTCGGGATGAAGGAGAGCGTGGCCTCGTTGATCTGCGTCGCGGCCTGGAAAATGCTCACGATCAGCCCGATCACCAGCGTCGACAAGAGCAAAGGTCCGGAGAGCATCAGGGTGACCTCGATGGCCTGACGGCCGATGTTCATGACGATTTCCGGGGTCATGTGGCGAAGCTCATCACCAGGGAGCCCATCATCAGGTGCCAGCCGTCCACGAGGACGAAGAGCATCAGCTTGAAGGGCAGGGAGACCATGATCGGCGACATCATCATCATGCCCATCGACATCAGCACGCTGGCGACGACCATGTCGATGATCAGGAAGGGGATGAAAATGATGAAACCGATCTGGAACGCGGTTTTCAGCTCGCTGGTCACGAAGGCCGGGATCAGCACGCGCATCGGTACGTCTTTCGCCGATTCAAGCTTGGGGGCGTTGGCCAGGCGTGCGAACAGACCCAGGTCGGACTCCCGCGTCTGCTTGAGCATGAAGGCGCGCAAGGGCTCTGCGCCGCGGTCGACGGCCTGTTGGAAGGTGATGCGGTTTTCCGAGAGCGGCCGGTAAGCGTCGTCATAAACCTTTTCGAATACCGGCGACATGACGAAGAAGGTCAGGAACAGCGACATCCCGACGATCACCTGATTGGGAGGCGAAGTCTGAGTGCCGAGCGCGTGACGCAGCAGGGAGAGGACGATGACGATGCGGGTGAAGCTGGTCATCATCAACATCGCGGCCGGGATGAAGGTCAGCGCGGTGAGGGTGAGCAGGGTCTGGATCGACAGCGTGTAGGTCTGGCTGCCGCCCGGGCCCGGAGTGCTGGTCAGCGCCGGCAGCGCGCTCTGTGCGTAGGCCGCGAGCGGCAGAAGCAGCAGGGCCAGCGTGGCGAGGCGAAGGTGTTTAGTGTTCATTCTTGCGTTCGGCGAATTGCTTGAGCCATTGGCCAAAGGCGCCGTCGCCGGCGGCGGGGAGAGGGAGCTCACCCTTGGGCAGGGTATGCAGGGTCTTGATCTGTCCCGGGACGATGCCGACGACGAGCCAGGTGTCCTCGACTTCAAGCACGACGATGCGTTCGCGCGGGCTGATCATCAGGCCGCCGACGACGCGCAGAGGGCCGCCGTGGCCGAAGCTCCTTCCGCCGTTGAGGCGGCGCAGAAGCCAGGCACCGAGGAACAAAAGGGCGATGACGAGCAGCAGGCTCAGCAGCATCTGGCCGATGGCGCCACTTGAAACGCCGGGCGATTCACTGCTGCCTTGGGCGATGGCGGCGAATGGCCACGCCAAGAGCGAGGCAACAAGCGCGTGGCGCCGTATGCGGGGGGAATCGAAGCGCGGCGGAGTCATGGTGGCCGCTATCTTAAACCAAAACCCCGGCCAAAACCCGGGCAGGGGCTGTGCTTCCCTTTTCGGGCGGTCTGGCGCGAGCCGGGCTGCAGTTCAGCGGCCGAGTTTTCGCATGCGCTCGGAGGGGGTGATGATGTCGGTCAGGCGAATGCCGAACTTGTCGTTGACCACCACGACTTCGCCTTGCGCGATCAGCGTACCGTTGACGAATACACCCATCGGTTCGCCGGCCATGGCGTCGAGCTCGACGACCGAGCCGTGCGCGAGCTGCAGCAGGTTTTTGATCGTGATCTTGGTGCGCCCGAGCTCGACGGCGATCTGAACCGGGATGTCGAGGATCATGTCCAGTTCGTTCATCATCGACGCCTTGCCGCCCGCATCGCCGAAAGATGGGAAGATCTGGGCCGGCTGGGCCGAGGCGTTGGGTGCTTGTTCGGCCATTGCGGCATCGGCTTGAGCCTGTTCGGCCATTGCGGCGGCCCAATCGTCTTCCGCTGAGGTGGCGTTGTTCTGGTTGTCGTCAGCCATGTTTTTCTCCGGCAGCGAAATCGGGCTGCTCCGAGGTGATGAAACGTTCGATCTTGATCGCGAACTGCCCGCCTTGCTGGCCGTAACGGCACTCCATCAGCGGCACTTCGTCGATCATGGCGGTGATGACTTCTGGAATCTGCAGGGGAATGATGTCACCGACCCGCATTTTCTGGATGTCGCCCAGCGTGACGGTGGTGGTCGCCAGTTGGGCTTTGATCTCGACTTCGGCATCCTTGAGCTGCTTGCGCAGCATTACGATCCAGCGCTGGTCGGTCGACAGCTGGTCGCTTTGCATCGAGCTGTAGAGCAGGTCGCGGATGGGTTCGAGCATCGAGTAGGGGAAGCAGATGTGCATGTCCGCGGCCGTGCCGCCAAACTCGAGCGAGAAACTCGTCGATACGACGATCTCGGAGGGGGTTGCGATGTTCGCGAACTGCGAGTTCATCTCCGAGCGGATGTACTCGAAGTGAATGTCGTAAACCGGCTTCCACGAACGCGAGTATTCGGTGAACACGACGTTCAGCATGCCCTGGATAATGCGTTGTTCGGTGGCCGTGAAATCGCGCCCTTCGACCCGGGTGTGGAAGCGGCCGTCGCCGCCGAACATGTTGTCGACCACCAGGAAAACCAGGTTGGGGTCGAAGACGAACAGCGAGGTGCCGCGCAGCGGCTTAGCCATGACCAGGTTGAGGTTGGTCGGGACGACCAGGTTGCGGATGAACTCGCTGTATTTTTGGACGCGGATCGGCCCGACCGAAATCTCGGCCGTGCGGTGCATGTAGTTGAACAGACCGATGCGCAGGTAGCGGGCGAAGCGTTCGTTGATCAGCTCGAGCGTCGGCATGCGGCCGCGCACGATGCGCTCTTGCGTGCCGATGTTGTAGGCGCGAATCCCTCCCGAACTCGAGTCCTCGCCCTCGGGTTCGTCCGATTCCCCGGTGACACCCTTGAGTAGGGCGTCGACCTCGTCCTGGGAAAGGAAGTCGGAACTCATCGTCGTTCTACTGGATGATGAAGGAAGTAAACAGGATGTCCTTGACCGGGCCTTCGCCGGGTTTCGCCGACGGTTCGAGGATCTTGTTGATCAGGTTGCGGATGTCGGCGGCAAGGCCTTCCTTGCCTTCGCGCGTCAGCAACTCGGATGCTTTCTTGCCCGAAAGCAGGAGCATTACGTTGTTGCGAATCTTGGGCGTGTACATCTTGATCCGGTCGCCGACATGCACGTCGGCGACTTCGACCGAAAGGATCAGTTGCAGGTACTGTCCGGCGCTGTCGGGCGACTCGGGGGCGAGATTGACGGTGAAAGTGTCGAGAGCGACGTAGACCGGTGCTGTTTCCTTAGCGTCCTTCTTTTTCGTGTCCTTGGCTTTCTGGGTCGCGACTTCGCCATCCTCGTGTTCTTCGTCGGCGTTCTTCTTCATCAGCAGGAAGGCGCCAGCGCCGCCAGCGATGAGCAGCACCACGAGCACAGCGGCGATGATGATCAGCAGTTTTTTGCTCTTTTTGGGCGGAGCGGCTTCGCCACCCTCGGCCGCTTTGGCATCCTTGGCCATTGACAACCCTCTCTATGACAGTCTGTTCTGGTGTTTCCGTGCAAAGACTCAGGCAAAAATGTCGACCAGGCTGCTGCCGCGGACGCTGAGCGTGCTCCGGGGCGCGACGGTCGATGCCGCGTCGGCGCCTAGTATAGCCGGCTCGCCCCGCCATTGCCCGTCGCCACGTGCTTGTCCTTCACCGTTCGCCCCCGAATTCGCCTGACGGAACGATTCGGCGCTGACGTTGGCCTGACCGAGTTCGATGCCCGCACCGGCCAGCATCTCGCGCAGTTTGGGCAGAGCGCTTTCGATGCTCTGTCGCACATCCGCATTGGCCGAGACGAAGCTTGCCGTCGCGCTTCCCTTATCAATATTCAATGAGATTTCTATCGGCCCCATTTGCGGCGGGTTGAGGGTTAGTTCAGCCGATTGTTTGCCATTGCCCGCCAGCCAGACGATTTTTTGGCCGAAGTCCTGGTTCCAGTTGGCATCGCGGACCGGGGTCTGCACCGCGAGTGTGGCTTCGTGGCGAAGGGGGGACGTCTGTGCCGTGGTCTGGGCGTGCAGCGGCAGGGCGGGGGTGTTGGCCGAGGTTTCTGAGGCAGCCTGGAGCTGCGGCAGGCGATCACTGGCGTGGGCCAGGGTTTCGGCAAATTTTGCCGGTGACTTATCGTTGCCTGCAGCGGCAAGCGGGATGGCTTCGCCTTCAGTCTTACTGGCGGCAGCATCGGTTTCCAGGGGAGGCTGGCCCGCATCGTGTGTTGTCGTAGCGGGCGTCGAGAGTCCCTGGGCGAGGCCCGGCAAAGCGTCGCCTGATGCCGGTGCCGGCGCAGAGGGCGGCGTGATGCGCGTTTCGACCGGAGGGATGAGGGCGAGCGCCGCCATGAGCTGGGCTGCGCTGGCTTCGGCGGAGTCGCTTGCGCTGAGCGTGACACCGTCGCTTCCCGGTGGCGCCTGATCCGCGGTCGATTCGTTTCCCGTGCCGGCCACCAAGGCTTGTGGCGTCGTGCCCGCGGCCAATTGGCCGAGCAGGAGGCTGGCGAAATCGCCGCCCGCAGCGCTTGCGCCGTCGCCGCCAGGATCGGCGTTCGTTCCGGCGGTTTGGGGCGCGGGTTTTGCGGCGGGCGTGAGCAGGGTGATGGCCATGGCGGTGTACGAAAAAACGGTCCGGGCTCTTCTGAGCAAGCTCTGTGCCAGTTCCTGCGCGACCGCTGTCGCGCGGGTCCGATTCAGCTGTCCTCGCGGCGGCGTCGGGCGGCGATCTCGTCTTGCTGTTTCTGCTCGCTTTTTTGCTCGCGCTGCGCCTCACTGCGGGCGTGGCGTTCGGCCAGGGTGTCGAAGGCCCGCAGCTTCTTGCGCTGTTCCTGCCAGTTCCGCTGGCCGAGCGCGGTGTGGCGCTCGTGCTGAGCCACGGCTTGCGCCTGCAGTTCGATGGCTTCGTCGAGACGGTTAAGGAATTCCTGGAAATTATGCCACTCGCGCTGGCCGATGCCGTTCTGGGCCGCACTACGGAAGCGATGGGCGTAGTCGTCGCGGTAGTTGCGCAGCAGGTCGAGCTTGGTCTTCGCGTCGCGCTCGCTGGCGATCAAACGGGCCAATTGGAGGGTCGCCTCGTCGCTGCGCACTTGCATCAGTTCGAGGACGGTTTGCAGGGAAAACGGCTTGGTCATGGCGCGAAAAGCGGCCGGCAAGGCCCGGAACGACGTCCTTCAGTCTAGCGTGAGCCGGCGAAAAGGGTGTACAGGTTTTCCAGGCTGCTGCCGTAGTCGGCGCGGATGCCCAGCGACTGCTGCAGGAAGCGTTCGAACGCCGGGTAAAGCCGGATCGCTTCGTCGAGCGCTGGGTCGGAACCGCTGGCGTAGGCGCCGACGTTGATCAGGTCACGCGAGCGTTGGTAACGCGAGTAGAGCTGCTTGAAGCGGCGGATCTGCTCGAAATGGTCGGGGGTGATGAGGTTTACCATGGCGCGCGAGATCGACTGCTCGATGTCGATCGCCGGGTAGTGGCCGGCGTCGGCGAGTGCCCGCGTGAGCACGATGTGGCCGTCGAGAATGGCGCGTGCCGCGTCGGCGATCGGGTCCTGCTGGTCGTCCCCTTCCGCGAGCACGGTGTAGAACGCGGTGATCGAGCCGCCGCCCTCGGGACCGTTGCCGGCGCGTTCGACCAACTGCGGCAGGCGGGCGAAGACCGACGGCGGATAACCACGGGTGACCGGCGGTTCGCCGATGGCCAGGGCGATTTCGCGCTGCGCCATGGCGTAGCGGGTGAGCGAGTCCATGATCAGCAGGACGTGCCGTCCCTGGTCGCGGAAATGCTCGGCGATCGCCGTGGCGTAGGCGGCGCCCTGCAGCCGCATCAAAGGGCTGACGTCGGCCGGTGCGGCGACGACGACGGCGCGCTTGAGTCCTTCCTCGCCGAGGATCTGTTCGATGAACTCCTTGACCTCACGTCCGCGTTCGCCGATCAGCCCGACGACGATGATTTCGGCCGAGGTGTAGCGGGCCATCATCCCTAGCAAAACGCTCTTGCCAACGCCCGAGCCGGCGAAGAGGCCCATGCGCTGACCGCGGCCGACGGTGAGCAAGGCGTTGATGGCGCGCACGCCGACGTCGAGCGAGTGATCGATCGGTGCGCGCGCCATTGGATTGAAGGGGCGGCCCTGCAAGGGGCGCAAACTTTCCGCCTGCAAGGGGCCGTGCCGGTCGAGCGGCCGACCGGCGCCGTCGACGACGCGTCCGAGCAGGGAAGGGCCGACGGGGAGCAGCTTGGC
>RRZU010045362.1_pt1 | contig 18349 bp, 13 predicted proteins | sample 2165561 | NCBI WGS metagenome assembly RRZU01 (sample SAMN10456909, study PRJNA506462) | wastewater metagenome | isolation source: wastewater sludge | place: USA: Moscow, Idaho | reverse complement strand
TTCCAGTTGCTGGATGAGCGCATCCAGCGCTGGATATGGAGTGAGGGATGGACTGCCCTGCGCGATGCCCAGGAGAAAGCCATCCCAGCTCTCATCGACGCCGATCGCGACGTCATCGTGGCGGCCGCTACCGCTGCAGGGAAGACCGAGGCTGCGTTCTTCCCCATCCTGACACATATGCTCCGGCAAGAGCCCGAAATCGGTTCGGTACTCTACATTGGGCCGCTCAAGGCGCTCATTAACGATCAATGGAGCCGTCTATCCGAGCTGTGTGAGTCGTTGGATATACCTGTGGTGGCATGGCATGGTGACATCGCCGCCAGCAAGAAACATCGGTTTGTCAAAGACTCTCGAGGCGTTCTCCTCATCACCCCCGAGTCGCTCGAGGCTTTGTTCGTGCGGCGTGGCACCGCCATGCCGGGGCTGATGTCCCGACTGCGCTACGTCGTCATCGACGAGTTGCACGCCTTTATTGGATCCGAGCGCGGCAAGCAGCTTCAATCGCTCCTTCATCGCCTCGAGCGAGCTGTCGGTCGGCGGCTTCCGCTGGTTGGTTTGTCCGCGACCTTGGGCGACATGGGGTTGGCGGCAAGCTTCCTTCGTCCAGATGGGGCAAAGGAGGTTGCGTTGATTGTGGCAAACAGCGGTGGCCAAGAGCTCAAGGTGCTCATCAAGGGATACGTGGAGAAACCTCCAAGGATTGATGTCGAGCCCGAGCTTGCAGACCCGGCGATGGAGGACCTCGTGCAAGGCAGCACATTGGAGGTCGCTCAACATCTGTACGCAGCGTTGCGCGGCTTCAACAACTTGGTCTTCCCGAATAGCCGCAGGCAGGTTGAAATTTATGCTGACCTACTGCGTCGGACCTGTGAGCGGAACAGTGTACCCAACGAATTTTGGGCCCATCACGGTAGTCTTTCAAAAGAATTCCGGGAGGAAGCCGAGCGCGCCTTGAAGGACGGAACACGCCCCGCCACGGCCATTTGTACGACAACGCTCGAACTAGGAATTGACATTGGCTCGGTCAAGAGCGTTTGCCAGATTGGACCTCCACCGTCCGTCGCGAGTCTTCGCCAGAGGCTCGGCCGGTCTGGCCGCCGCAAAGGCGAACCGGCAATACTGCGCGGCTACTGCATTGAACCTGAATTGGGGCCGAAATCAGGGCTCTCTGACTGCCTGCGCGAAAGCCTCGTGCAGTCGATTGCGATGGTAAGGCTCCTCGTCAAAGGATGGTTCGAGCCACCGCGGGTCGGAGGATTGCATGGTTCAACGCTCGTCCAGCAAGTCCTGTCCATGATTGCCGAACGGGGTGGAGCTACCGCGGCAGAGTTGTGGGGGGCCTTGGTGAAAGGCGGTCCGTTTGCAACCATCACCCGTGACGATTTTGTGCTCCTGCTTCGTCACTTAGGTGAAAAACAGCTACTCACCCAAGACAGTTCCGGACTGCTTTTGCACGGTGAACTGGGTGAGAAATTTGTGAACCACTACGAGTTCTATGCTGCGTTCGCCTCGGATGAGGAGTTCCGCATAGTGTGTGAGGGGCGGGCGCTGGGCTCGCTGCCCGTTTCACACCCCTTGGTGCCGAGCCAACGCATCATCTTCGGCGGGCGGCGTTGGCTTGTGATTGATGTGGACTCGGAAAAGAAGGTCATCGCCGTCGCGCCAGATAAAGGTGGAGCACCACCGACTTTTGACGGTGGCTCAGGCATGGTTCATGACCTCGTGCGACAGGAAATGCGCCAGGTACTGCGTGAAGCGGACCCGGTGTCATTCGTAGATGCTGGTGCAGCAGCGCTTCTCGCGGAGGCCCGGGATTTTTATCAGAGTTCAGGACTCGATACCAACATGCTCTTCGAGAAAGGTAACGATGCAGTACTCGTAACGTGGCGAGGTGACTGGGTGAATGATGGCCTGGCAATGCTTCTGACCTATGTAGGCCTATGCGCCACCAACGAGGGGGTTGCGTTGTCTGTGCCGGGCGCTACCGCGGGCAGGCTCAAAAACGCCTTGGCTGACATCGCACAGTTACCGGAACTTGATCCTGTCTCGGTTCTCACACCAGCCAAGAATCTCACACGAGAAAAGTGGGATTGGGCCTTACCCGAGTCGTTGCTTCGAAAATCCTTCGCTTCACTTCACTTGGACCTACCAAGGGCACAGTCGTTTGTGAGGGAGTGGATGGCGGGGCACAGCGCCACCATCTCTTCCTCGTCGCTCCCGACGACCGAGAGACGAACGTTCGGCATCAGGCACTGAGTGCCTTAGTTCTCGAAAGTTCGCGAACTCAACCCCGTTACGTTCCCTATGGCGAGCTATGCCAGCATCGGGAAGCCGTCACTCGGTTCGGCGCTGGCATCAAGCCTGCGGCGGCGATCGCCCGGATGTGCTGAGGAGGTGCGACACACGGTTCAGCGGCCCTTTCGGGCCGTCAAATCCAGCGCTTCATCTGTATTCACTGAAAAAGGCGGCGTCAGCCGACACCGCCTTTGAACTCATTTCTTACTCTTGGTTTGTGACAGTGCACTGCCTGCTGCCGTTTTCGACTGAGCACTGGTTCGACCGTCGCTCAAGACCTTCGATGCAGCAGAAGCCGCTGGCGCCGATGTTTGCTTCTTGGGGGCATTGGTTTGGGACAAAGCACTTCCCGCCGCCGTCTTGGAGTTTGCTCCTGTCGAGTTGCTTTGAAGGGTCTTGGATGCGGCCGATGCTGCCTTACTGCCCGTCGTCTTCGTGTTTGCCATTACGAATTCTCCTCATCGTCGAAAGGGAAGTAGCTTCACACGCAAAATTTGTGTACTAAGCTTGCTACCCGCTATGCGTGAACTGCGGAACGTGACAACAGCAGGAAGCCGGCTATCGTTCGCAGTTCATCTTGAACCTCAGTACCTTTTTACTTCAATAAGATAGCTTGTGGTTCGCAAGACAAGTTGAATTTTTTGTGTTGGGGCGCGGTGTCTCGGGTTGTTTCCTTCACGCGTCTGCTGGCGCTGGCGCGTGCCTGCTAGCTGACGCCGAAAAAATGTGTCGACTTGATTTGGACGCGTGTTACGGACGACTCTAAGCGAGCGGCATCTTTTGACTGCAAGACTTATTGCCAAGCCGAAGGCGCGGCGGTGTCCGGAACTATCCCGCAGTGCGAGTCCCATCCTTGGCAGGAGCCACCTTTTTGGCGGAGGTCTTCAAACTTGGTAGTCGTTCAAAAAGTCGTTCGGCATAAACACATCCTACCCGCCAAACAGCAGAGGGGTTGAAGTAGAGCAGCCAGGATGCGAGAAGTGCGGCGGAAATTAATATCGTTACGCCGGCGGCGAGTCCAGGGTCAGCCATCTTGGTGACGTCGACGTAGGGTTCGGTCGGACGCAACACGCCTGCGATGAGGAGCCCGTAGGTTAGTCCGAGAAGGCAGGAGACAATACCGACTGGTTTCATGGCAGTCATATTCCGATGAAAGCCGTAAGCGATGTTCTCCTTCAGCAACAGCTTTGTGTCTCCGCGCGTCAGCTCGCGCAATCGTCTCGCGGCGGCCATGTAAGCCTGGTCGGCGACAGCAGGGGCGGCGACCTCCTCGGCTGCGCTGGGGATGGGAATTCCGAGCTTGGTGCGAATTGCCTCGTGGTAGCGCTCTTTGGTATATCGGTCAAAGACGTCGTTCCGGTGGCGAAGGAGGATGGTCGTAGGTAGGCCTCCCCAGCGCCTCACGAGTGCTTCTTCAAGACTCTTTCCCCGACCCCGAGCAATGTTGGCCAGTGCGAAGACAGCGCCGCAGCCACCGAGAACGGCCAGGACGCCCGTGAGGACGGCGTTCTTCGAACCATAGACCGCTACAAGCGGGACAAGCAGCGGCAGTGCTAGCAGTAGCCCCGGGGTAACCCGGGCCTTGCGTTCATACGGGTCCTTCAGTTGTTCAATCAGCTTCATCATTGGCGCCGGCTCCGGTTCTGGATGGCGTCCAGGTAAGGCTGAACGTCCGTCCGGTTCTTGAGGTAGATGTGGGTCGCAACTGGCCCTTCATTCACAGCCAGCCCCAGGTGTTTCAACGTGTAGAACAGGAACGCCTGCCGGCAGGGCAGTGCAACCTCGCCATCTTCCATGCCGTAGTCATACTCTATGGCTGCGCGTTTCTCGTCAGGCAGGTCAGGGTGCGGAATGAGAATCAGTGGTACCAGCGTGTTCCACTCCGCGTCGTCCTCAATGGAGGTGGTTGCAGCCCCCTCGTCGCGAACGTTGCTGATGCGGGTCAACACGAAATCGCCGAACTCGTTCTTCCGATGGCAGTACGCGCGTACATGCCAGCGGAAGCCGTCATGCCCCAAGGCAACGGGCGACAAGACGCGCTTCATGTCCGCCGACGACATGGACTGGTATCGGACCAGAATTGCCCGCCTAGCTTTGATGGCACGGACTACCGAAACCACCGTTTCGTCGTCGATTGCCCGACTGGGAGCGGGGGCCAAATCAACTTCGATGCCCGCGCCAATGGATGAACCGCCGGGCTCCAACAATCCCGTCTTGGTGGCAAGGAGTTCGGCCAAATACCGGCCGGCCGAGCTCTGGACGAAGACCGGGCGGAAGCTGTCTTTCGAGTGATAGCTCTTCGAACTGGGGTCGTACGCCAGGTTGTTCGGGGCCTTCTCCAGGTACTTGGCGATGTCGAGCGACGCCTGGGGCACGGAAACGCCGAAGTGCTCGATGAGGTCCTTGCGGTTCAGGCGTCCCTCCCAGCGAAGCCGGAAATCGATGAACTGCAGGCGTCGCTCCTGGCCCCACGAGGTCTTTGGTTTGTCTGGTTTTATGGACATGATTTGAAGATATGTGACTAATAACTAGACGGGCGTAAAATTTATTCGTATAGTTAGTATATCGTTTTGTTCGGAGAACCAACAGTGCCCACCACCATCACCTTCTTCCCTGTGGATAACGGGGACATGACCCTTGTGAAGTTCGGGGATGTGTCCGGAACCACGTTGCTCATCGACGTGAACATCCGTCAGGACGCAGATGACCCTGAGAGCAATGAGTGTCGAGATGTCGCGAAGGACTTGCGCGAGCGCCTGAAAAGGGACGAGAACGGGCGTCCGTACGTTGATGCCTTCCTGTTGAGCCACCCCGACCAAGACCATTGCCGGGGGCTCAGCCGGCATTTTTACCTTGGTGCGTTGACGGACTACCCGGACGACGACCAGGCCTACACCGACAAGAAAATCGTTATCCGTGAGTTGTGGTCATCGCCCATCGTTTTTCGGCGCGCCTCCAAGAACCACACCCTGTGTGATGACGCGAAGGCGTTCAATACGGAAGCTCGTCGTCGAGTGGACGTTAACCGGCAGAATAGTTTCGTCGTGGCTGATGGCGACCGCATTAAAGTGCTGGGCGAGGACATCGCGGGCAAGACCGACGACTTGGGGCCCATTTGTCACAAAGTGAACACGGTCTTCAACACCATTCGTGGCAGCGCTTCGGTCTATTTCTCGGCTCGCCTGCTCGGGCCTTTCGACCCGCAGGACGATGAAGACCAGGAGGAGTTGCTCGCGAAAAACCAGTCGAGCGTCATCATCAACTTCACATTTGCTGCAAGTGCAAGCGACCCGGATGGGGTGAAGTTCCTGACTGGAGGCGACGCCGAAGTCTATATCTGGCATGAGCAGTGGGCGCGCCACAAGCATGAGCCGCATGTTTTCGAGTACGACCTGCTACAGGCCCCGCACCACTGCTCCTGGCACACCCTCTCCGAAGACAGCTGGTCGGACAAGCGTCGGCAGGCAAAGGTGGATGCTGATGCACGCAAGGCCTTATCGCAGGCAAGGCGTGGTGCGGTAATCGTTACGAGTTCCAAGCCGATTTTAGACGACGACAAGGACCCTCCATGTATTCGTGCGAAGGAGGAGTACCAGGACATTCTCAGACCGGTTCAGGGTACGTTCTACTGCACCGCAGAGTATCCGAAGAAATCGGTGGTGGAGCCTCTCGAGTTTACCGTCGGTCATTGGGGGCTGACGCCGCCCGCAAAAAAGGACGGGGGCGCGAAGGCGGCCGGCATTATCGGTGCAGCTAGCTCACCGATGCCGCACGGGTGACGGTCATGCAGCTGATGCGCGATGCGGTGGCGGTATTGCAGCGGCACCTAGCCGTGAAGACGGTGGGGCATCCGGTACCTGTTGATGGTGGTGTCGAGGTGTTGGTCACTATCTCAGTGTCGCTGCCTAGCCGATTTGAAGCGGATGGTGTCTCCCCGAATGGAATCCGTGCAGACGAGCCAGCTTGGTTCGTGTTCCCTCCCACTTGGCCAATGCGAGCGCCGAGGCTGTGGCTCCGTGAGGACTTCCCGCTGGAACTTCCGCACATCAATCCGCATCAGGCGGGCCACCGAGTTAGTCCATGCCTCTTCGAAGGCTCGCTTGATGAGGTGCTCCATCGATTTGGGCTGGAACGCATCATCGACCAGCTGAGCGACTGGTTGACCAAGGCGGCGTCGGGGGAACTCATTGACCTCAGCCAGGGTTGGGAGCCGACCCGTCGAGATTTTTCTGCGTCGACGGTCGTATTCAGCGCAGAAACCGCTATCGTCAAGGCGCCAGAGAACGGCGCTATCCTAGCCGTTCAGGGGCGATACTTCGCTCACGGCGAAGCCCTGCATGCTGTTGCGTCGGAGAGTTTGGAAGGGAGGCAACCAGCCTTTAGCAGAGAGGTTTGCCAGTTGCGAGACTTCGAGTTCGAGGCGGGCGATTTGCCCTTCTTCTTTGCGCGGTGTGTCGACGAATCGGGGACCCCGCGGGTGGTGTCGGACTACGCTCCGGAAGCCGTTGGCGACTTGGAGTCCCTATTGGGTAAGGCGACCTCCTTGGGTGCCAGAGCGGACCTTGCGGAGTCGCTCAGGCGGTACGCCCAAGAGATGCTCCTCCCAGGTGTGTGGACGCGAGACGTCTTCGCTGTGGTTGTCCTTCTCGTTCATCGCCCGGCGCGGCTCGTAGGGTCTCCAGACAGAAGCGTTGAGATGCTTCCATATGTCGTCAGGTTCGAGGCAAACCCACGTGACGCCTTCGCTCCCATCGGCGAAGCCCATCCCGCATTTCATTCGCATCGCGTGTCGCCGGCATTGCTCGCCTTGGCGTCAGGACTGCCCATCCCGTCCAAACGGCCGAAGCTCGCGATGCTTGGCTGTGGCAGTTTGGGTTCCAAGGTGGCTCTGCATTTGGGGCGCGCAGGCATGGGTGACATGGTGTTCGTGGATAACGAAGTTGTCTCTCCGCACAACGCTGCGCGCCATGCGCTCATTCCTCCACGCCACATGGCCCTCAATCCCAACAAGGTCGCCATGATGGAGGATGCGTTTCAGCAGCTTGGCCACGATGACTGCGTATCGCACCCGATTGACGCCGCGGATGTGCTTCTGGACGAAGGGATGGCTGATGAGGTCTTGGGGCTGGGTGAGACCATCATCGTTGACACGACGGCATCTCTACGCGTTTCGGCCGCTGCCGCGGCGTCCTTGCCACTGTCAAAGGTGTCGGCACGGCGGTTGATGCAAGCTGGGATGTATGCCCAGGGGAAGGTGGCCTATCTGTTCGCTGAGGGGGCTGCCAGGTCGGTTACGGCCGATGACCTCCGGGCTTGCCTGTTTGAGCGTTGCCGGCATGAGCCTACCCTACGTAAACAGCTCGGTGCTGATGGCTCAGATGCGACGCGGATTTTCGTCGGGGACAACTGCCGGTCGCTGACTATGCCGATGGCCGACAGCAAGGTGTCTCGGGCGGCCGCGCTGGTCAGCGGGCAGCTGGAACGCTGGCTCACTGGTGAACTCCCTGTGCTCGGGCAGTTATGTATTGGTGTTGAGGACGCCTCTGGTATCGGGATGAGTTGGGTGCGGGAGGAGCTACAACCTTCTGTGGTTCTGCCGTCGCGTGAAAAGGATGGGTGGAGCGTCCGCGTCTTGGCCTCGGTGGCGGATACCATCGACGCTGAGGCCCGTCGTTGGGAAGCCTCAGAGACCGGTGGGGCGCTCATTGGCTACTTTTCTCGGAGCACTCGGATCGTCATCGTGGCAGGGTTGATTGAAGCGCCACCGGACAGCAAACGCGCTCCATCAACCTTCATCCTGGGTACGGAAGGACTGGTTCCGGCGCTTAAAGCGGCGAACAGCGAGTCACTTGGCCATCTGCACTTCATCGGTACTTGGCATAGCCATCCCATGGGTGGAAACCATTCGAGACTTGACCGAAATACGCTGCACCGAATTGCCCAGGATGCGCAGGGATTTCCCGCGATTTCTCTAGTTTGGACGCCACAAGGGTTTGTGGTATCGGTGGAGCAGCTCTAGCGTAACTACTCGCATAGCGATAGGACGGACGCATCCGCGCTATACAATGCTCGTGGTAATTTTTGGTTGGTACTCATCCAATGTTCTTCGATGCTGAACGACACAGCTTCTTCCGGCCGCTCAACGGCAAGCGGCGTGAACTCGTGGCTGCGTGTCTTCGGTCGCTCTACGAGCGACTGCATGGTCCCGGAGCCGACTACTCCCGGAACCTGAACAGAGACAACCTCCGTGACGTGCTCATGCCGGCTATTCAGGAGCACGCCACCGAAGTGCTTGGGGAGGATACGGCAGACGATGACCTCGCGACCATCGATAGCGACGACGTCCAGCAAATAGCCAGTGCGCTGATTCGCAGCCTCCTCAAAGATGGCTGGCTGGAGTCCTTCGGCGACCGAGTTGGCTTGGTAACTGCATACCGTTTCACACGGGCTGGTAAGCTGTTTGCAGAGGCACTATGGTCGCTGAGCCGGCTTCGAACCCGCAGCCGTCAGCGCAATGTGCGTGGCTGCCGCAATGCCCTCGAAGCCGCGCTGAAGAATGTCGATGCCTATGACTTGGTCGACGCCTACGATTACGCGGAGAAAGTCATCAGTGACCTCTCGGAGGGTGTCGACTACTTTCAGGAACTCGTCCGTAGGCTGATGTCTGAGGCCTCCCGCACCCCGTGGGACGAGTTTATCGAGTTCCTCGACCGCTTCGAGAAGGACTTCAAGAAGCAGATGACGGCGGACAACGTGGAGCGGCACCGCCAAGCCATCCGGGAGGCCGTCAACAAGCTTCGCAGCATCGAGCAGGAGAGATTCGATGCCCTAGAGCAGCAACTACGGGAAATTGCTTCGTGGGCGAACCCTGATGGCCGAGCTGAAAGTGCGTTCGATTGGATGCTCGACTGCTTAGAAGAAATGGTCGAGGCAGCCTGCACGACCAAACACCCTGAGCTGCTCAAGGCCATGAACATCTATGTGCGACGCGCCACGAGCATCGTCCAGCAAGCCATGCTTCTCCATGGGGGGCAGTCTCGGCACAACTACAGCAAAGCCATTGCCTTGGTCGCGGACCAAGTAGGTGAGGCCCAGACGGCTCTGCTGGAAAGGTTGGGTGAAGCCATTGCATCAGCAGAAGTTCGTGTCCTGGACCCAGCGTCCTTTAAGCTCCGGTCGGCATCTCAACGACGAAAGGCGCTCGCTGTGACTGTTCAGCCCCGTATTTCTCGAGAGTCACGCTTGGCTGCGGCGATGCATCGTGCAGAAGCAGGGGCGTTCGCGTTATCAAACGATGATGTTATGGAAGGTATCCGAAGGGAGCTTCGACTCCGAAGTAGGGCAGTCCGGCTGTCCAACTTGCCCATCGAAACAGCCACCGACGTGCTCCATGCGATGCAGGCGGTTGAAGCTATACGAAGCTCATGTTCGGAAGACATCAAGGCGACTAAGTTGCCATCCCGCCTCCAAAACGCCTTCTACACCGCAAACGACTACCTGATTGAGTTCGACAATGAGCCTGACAACCGCCGCCCTTGAGCAACTTAACTTGACTGGTCTAAAGCTCGAACGATTCCAGGAGGTCGTAACGCGGCTGTTCGCTCACGGCATCGTTGTCCGTGACGAGGGGGGCGTCGAGGCCCTCTACTATGACGACGCGCGTCGGATGGAGGCGTTGCTCGGTGAGTACTTCAGCCTGGCCGGGTTCTTCCTGTACCACGACACCAAGGCGGAGTTCTTCCGGCTCTATGCTCCGGGGGCTCAAGCACCGGGTATCACGCCGGAAGGGGTGGAACCGGTTCCTTCCTTACGCGCCAAGCTGTCCCCCGACTTTGTCGCAGCGGCACTTGCACTGCGGTTCCTGTACCAGAAAGGACTCATGGATGGGGGGATGCATCTCACAGATGAAGGCGAGGTTCTCATCCGGTTTGAGGAGCTTGCTGCAACGTTGCAAGCCCAACTCAAGCGCCCATTGCCTGAGTTGGCGGGGGATAAGGACCGGCTCCTGCGCGAATTGCGTCGCCATCGGTTGATACGGATGAGTCCCACGTTCTCGATGTTGGATGAGGACGCCCTCATTGCCATCCGTCAGACCATTCTTGGAATCATCAGCGAAGATGCGCTCGCGGCGGCCCTCGAAGGAGGCGCAGGTGAGCCCGTCACCGCACCTGACGAGGAAGCCGCTCAATGAAGCTTGAATCCCTCATTCTCGTGAACTGGGGCTCTTTGCGGCCGGGTGAATACCCGATGGGCAACATGACCTTGCTGACGGGGCCGACGGGTTCCGGCAAGTCCACGATGCTTGATGCCCTACAGACCGGCATGACGGCGGTGTACCAGCACATCTTCAGCTACAACCCGGGGCAGGATGAAACCAACCAGAACGCGCGTAATGGGAAGACAAAGCGCACCCTCTGGTCGTACATCGTGGGTGCAGAGGACAACCTCTTTGCCCGGCCGGATGGCGCGCATGGCTACGTGGGCTTGGTATTCCGGCCAAGCGAGGGCGAAGGTGGCAAGAGTTTCACCGCCTTGGTTGGGGCTGCAGCTAGGGTGGATGGGTCTGGCGACCGGCGGCAAGCGGTTCAGGAGCGCCTTGCTTTGCTCATCATCGACGACGCCGAGCTCAAGTTCGAGGACCTGGTTGCCCTCGATGTGGAAGGCAACATGAGTGTCGTAGAAGTCGAGCGGGTTGAATCGCAGCTCAAATCCAGCTACCCGCACGTGCTCAACCTTCGGGACAACAAGCGCGAGTATCTCTGCCAGTTGTACGGTCGGTTCCGTGGGCAGAAGTTGATTTCCTTCCAAGAAGCAGAGGCAGCAGCCAAGGCCTGGACTCAGGCTATCGCACACAAGCCTATTGGCAGCGTGGACGAGCTAGTGAAGACACAGATTCTCGAGCACGACCCGCAGCAGCATGCGCAACGTATCGGGCAAATCAGCGACTTGATGCGACAAGTGCACAACCTGCGCGAAGAGGGGGAGAGACTAAAGGAAAGCGTTGCGCGCCTCGAAGAGCTGGGAGGGGTCACCAGCAAGGCAGGGGAGTTGTATGAAAAGGCGCTCGTGTATCAAGCGCTCCTCGCTCATCGCTCCCTGCGCGATGACGAGAAGGCTGCTGAAAAGGCGCGGCTTCTTATCGACGAGTTCAGTGGGGCCCGTTCTAAGCAACAAGAGCTTATCGCGCAATTGAAGGGCGACAAAGCGAGCCATCAGAGTCAGCTGATTGCCATCTCGGCCCAGTTGTCGGGTATTCCTGCAGCGAACCAGAAAGAGCAACTTGACAAGCGCGGGAAGGGCGCACGAGAGGCTCTGACTGAAGCAGCTCGCGACCTTCGTGCAGCTGTAACGCAAGTTCAGGGACTGCTTGCCCAAAGTCGGCAGTTGTTGGGGCTTCCTGTGCCGCACGAATTTCGTGAGGTTCGAAAAGCCATCGAAGGAGTGGGGCGTGAGCTTGCGGCGCTCGACGTTTTGACGACGGACATCTGGCATGAGGCTCTGGGGTCACTGCAGTCCTCCTCAGAGGTCGGTGAACTGCGTTCGGTAGCCTGGGTGTTCGAAGAACTCCAGCCCTTGGCTGAACGGTTGGAGCCACTTTACGAGCGCCTAGTTGGTCCCACGGACAGCTTCGTGTCAGCCGCCAACACTCAACTTGGGGCGCTCGCGACCCTGCGAGAGAAGGCCGAGGCAGACGAGAAGGAGGCCTTCGACCGAAAGCGCAACCTTGCTGAAGGTGGCGCAGATTATCCTCGGGACGTAAAAGTTGGCTTGGACGCGTTTCGTCGGGATCTCCCGCATGTCCCTGTTCAGGTCATGTGCGACCTGATTGAACCGGTCGACGACAGCTGGATGTCTGCCATTGAGGGGTATCTCGCTGGAGCGCGATTCAACTTTGTCGTTGCCGAGGAACATGAAGAAGAAGCGACCACCTTCGTCCGTGACCGGCACCTCAAGTCTCGAGTCGTTCAAGGGGCGCTTTGCCGGCGATTGGTGCGACCGGAACTGGTGCCCGAGGACTCAATCATCCACGAGTTGAAAACCGAGCATCCCATCGTTTTGGCCTACTTGCAGGAACAGTATGGCCAAGTCATCAAGGTGGATAGATTCGAGACCCTTCGCAAGACTTCGCGCGGGTTGATGAAGGATGGGCGTGCCACTGCAGGTCGGACTTACTTCAACGCGCTGTCCGACAAACTGGTCTTCGGCAAGGCGCAGCAGGCCAAGGCTCGCGTGGCTGCAGACGAGGCCCACAAGCAAGCGGAGCTCGAGCTGACTCGTTTGGACAACGAAAAGAAGTCTCTAACAGCCCTGCTGATGCTTGGGCGGCAGAGCAAACGTCCTAACTTTGAGGGAGTCGTCGTTGCCGCGGAGGCGATTCGTGAGCTTGAACGTGTCAGCGATGAGTTGAGCCAACTTGATTTGCGCGAGGTGGCAGAGCTGGCAGCGAAGAAGGCAACCCTGGAGATACTGTCGGAAGGCTGCGATGACAAGATTACGACGGCTAACCAAGCCATCGGAAAGCTGAACTCCGACATTGCAGCGCAAAGTCAGTTAGTCGCTCAGAAGGAGGCGGCGTTGCCTGCGCGCCGTCAGAAGGTTGCTGAGGAACTGCAGCGCTTGAAGCTTCTTGCCGCGGTGAATGGTGCGTTGTCCTACTCTGCCCTGGAGGAGCAAGTCGCCCAGTTGCTGGAGAAGGATGGTGGTCCTCAGAACCTTGTGGACGCAGTGCAAGTTCAGATAGGACGCGCCAAGGACCTAACGAGCGACGTGCGGGATTTGGTTGGGGAATACAACCAACACGCCAGGCAGGACGAAAGGCTCGACTTTTCATACGGCACGCATCGGGACGGCGATTTCGCGCCAGTGTACGGCCTGCTGGTGCAGCTTCGTGCCCGTGTTCGTAAGCAACTCGAAGCTCAGCGTGAAATTGGTTTGCTCAAGAACCTGGATAAGCTGCGACAGGCAGAGGGGTCCTTCCAGGACGTATTTACGAAGCAGTTCTGCTACGAGGTTCGGAATGCCGTCGATACCGGTGTTCGAACCTTGAAGGCGTTAAACAACGAGTTGGATAAACTGAAGTTCGGTACTGACCGATTTCGTATCGACTGGTCACACTGGGTACCGGAGTTCGAGGAGTTCTACCGGTTCTTCTGCGCTGCGTACGACTTGGCAGAAACGCAGGAGTCCGGGGGACTGTTTGATGAGGTGCTCAGTCCTGAGAACCGCGCTGTGCGCGACCGCCTCCTGAAGCTTCTGCTGTCGGATGACCAGGAGCGGGCGCAGAAGGAGCTTCAGCGAATCGCTGATTACCGCAACTACCGCCGTTACGAGATTTGGAAGGAATCCGACTCAGGGTCCAGAGTAGCCTTGTCCGAGTGGGGGACCGGCTCAGGTGGGCAACTGGAAACGCCGGCCTACATCATCCGTGCGGCAGTCGTCACAAACCGTCTGAAGCACTTCGATAAGGGCTCAAACCTGCGGTTGCTGGTGAATGACGAGTCCTTCGCAAAGATGGATGAGCGCCGCGCTCACGACGTGATGAAGTTCATCAGGGACAGTCTAGGTATGCAGCTGATATGTGCGATGCCGACCAAGCACGCTGGTGCATTGAAATCGGAGTTCACGAAGGAGTGGTGCTTCACCCGCACCTCAGCTGAAGGAAACGGTGAGGTGGACTTTGTCTCAGAAGCCGATGAACGCGAGCTCAATCCAGACAAGCTTCGCGAGCTTTGGGAGGCTCGTCGTAGGGACGTCCGCCAGCAGGCGCAGTTGCTTTTCGAGGCTACTGAGTCTTAGGTGAGCGCATGAGCGAACCGCTGTGGCTAAAGGACTCTGGTGTTTTACAGCTCCTGAACACCCTTGTCGACAAACTTGATGGTGCTGAAGCGCAGGGTAAGCCGTTGGCTCGGGCCGTCAAGCTGGACGACAAATCGTTTCCTGCGCTATTTAAGGCATCCCTAGAAGAGGAGCGGGAGCGGCAGTGGTCCTACGTTGAGCAGATGGTTGCCTGGGGATGGTTCGAGCTGAAAACAGACCGGCAGCGGCCAGGGCAGGTGGCGTATGAGTGCAAGCCGCGTTTGGTTATTCGGGATGAGGCGAGCCTCCGTGCGGTGACGGGCCGCCCAGTCAGAATTCGCTCCGGCGGCGAGCTTTGGCGAGAAGCAGTCTTCAGGCTGCCAGGACTTGAGGAGTCGGTGAAGGAGACCGTCTCTAGAATGAAGCTCGAGGTGCCAGGGCGCACGGCGGACGACGTTGCTCAGCAGCTGGCCCTATTGCCGACTCTGGTGGAGGAGCCGCTTCTCCTTCGGGAGGTGTCCGCCCGTCTGTTCTGGGGCCTTTCGAAGGTGTTGGATGGGCGACAGGCTCTGGTAGCAGCGCTGCTCGGGCTCGAGGAGTGCCCCTTCCCTGAGATGCCAGTCCAGCTGCAGGTGTTTCTGCCCCCGAGCGGATTCACGGGTGTCCTCTTCATCGAGAACCTCGCCACCTTCGAGCAGGCCACGCGGGACGGCACCGGCCGTTATGTGGGCCTCACGTTGATTTACGCGGCCGGCTTCAAAGGCAGTGCACGAAGGTTGCGTTCGGCGACCGGCGCGTCGGTGTATTTCGCTGCCCATGGCTCGGTCGAGGAAAAGCAAACCAGCCGGTTTCTTGCGTGGCTCAGGGCTGGGGCAAGACTACCCTGCTGGTTTTGGGGAGACCTCGACCATGCGGGAATGCGTATCCTGGCTGCGCTTCGAGGGGTCTTTGATGACGCCTCCGCGTGGGAGCCCGGTTATAGCCCAATGTTGGCCCGCCTTAAGGCCGGGCAGGGCCACTCCGCCGAGTCAGGTGCCAAGAAAGGGCAACAACCGATTGACCTGACAGGGTGTGCTTACGCGGATAAGCAGCTCATTCCCGAGCTGACGACGACCGGCCGCTTTGTGGACCAGGAAGTAGCGTGAAAGGTAACTCACGGGGCCATTGAGAATGGAGTCTTGCGAGGTGGGCATGATTGACCTCGACCGCTTCGAGTTCGAGATTGAATGTCCGAACTGCCGTTTTTCTACCAAGATTCGCTACCGTGATGTTTGCTTACGGGATGTCCTCATTTGTCGGGTGTGCAAGGCAAACATCCAGTTGGACGACCACATGAACGTAAGCGTCCGGCCACCCCATTTCCCCCTGGCAGCCCAAATAGCGTATTCGTGTCCACGCCGAACAGCGTGGTCACCTATCCACTTCAATTTCTTTTGAATTCAGCCCGCGTGTACGCTTGCCCAGCGGTGGGGCAGTAATTCCGAGATTCGACTGGCCTTGTGTGTGGGCTGCCGAGTGAGCACATCACGTAGGTACGCGTAGGGGTCGAGCCCGCTCAGCTTGGCGCTTTGGATCAGGCTCATCACGGCGGCTGCGCGCTGGCCGCCCAGCTGTGTTCCGGCAAACAGCCAGTTCTTGCGGTTATGCTGAACTCGACATAAGAGAAAAAACTGGCTGTTTGCCGGCTCGCTGCGCGCCGGCAAGCGGGCCGCGGCGATCATGAGCCTGATCCAGTCAGCCCGCCTCAATGGCCATGAGCCCTTCGCGTATTTGAAGGATGTCCTCATCCGCCTGCCGACGCAGCCGCAGAGTCGCATCGGGGAGTTGCTGCCGCATCACTGGAAGCGGGCTGAAGTAGCGGTGACGCAGATCGATCATCGCGTCCAGCCGGGCGCGGAAAAAATCCGGGGTCGTCATCGCAAACCTGTGCTTCAGATCTTCCAGAAAGTGAATGTGATTGCACTGGAAACAGGAGGGTTCGGCAAGGCTTCAGGGGCTGTCAGCCCGTGCCGGAAAAAGGGATCCGCTGATTGTTCAGGGCCGACTAAGGAGCCCTAAAATAGTGACTGCCCTAAGAACTAATGGCATGTGAATTTAATTCACTTCAGCTCGAACGTCATGAACCAGGATCCGAATCGTTTAAAATTAGCCTGAGTTTCGTCTGCAGGGCGAATTTGGGCAATCCGTTTTGAGTCCTTTCGGTAGATACCCCATTTTGTATCGCAGGCCTTGCATGTCGCTAAAAACTCCCCATCTCGTGGGACAAAGTGGGCAGGGCTGCTGCAGTGGCGACAGGATGAGAGTGCTTTCAGCCGGCAAACAGCGAGCTTGATATTTAATCTGGTTTCATCATTCAGAGTGGTATGTGCAAGCCAGGAGAGCAGAGACTGCTCCTGATCATGCCGAAGGGGACTGAGTACCTTCCAGCCCTTCTCCATCACTACACCAATGTTCTCTTTGTCGAGCCACGACAACACTTCGGTGGGAAGAGGACCTGTCTGCTTTCCGTATGTTGAGAAAACCGGATGCCAGAGAAAACGCTCCACCACCAGTCTGAGTTTTTCTTCACCGTAGAAATCGAATGGGTTGATCACGAGCTGTGAGGCATCCTGAGTCAAGCCATCCTCATCTTTGAGCTCTTCTGTATCCAGCAGGCAGGAAACTACCAGCCGGCCGCTGCCATCAATGGCTAGTCGGTTGTCGCGACACGAAGTCGTTAAGGTCGGAATAAGGACTAGTTTTCGATCTGCAAGCTGCAGCTGGATCGTGTCTTCATGAGACGAAATCTCCCCTGTTTGGCCTGCAAATTCGAGCGTTCCCCTGCCTGTATCGAAGTGGACTAGGGGCATGTCCAAGATCACCCGGTCGAGCATCATGCGGAGGTACACTGAGAAGTCGTCAAGGGACCTTCTGTTCGCCGCGTGGATCTCTTGAGGGCTTTGCTCAATGTCGGCAGTGCGGGTCTGGTGGAGATGCCAGAGCGTCCTCAGATGTCGGTAGTGCTGATCATGGACAAGGATGTTCGTGTGTCGCAGCTGAGCTGGGACTTGGGCAGAGCGTGGCACCTTTTTGTACAAGTCACTCTGCCGGAGGAGGCCGATTTTTCGCTTTGCCTGGCCAAGGACTTTGATCGCATGGGCCGACGTCTCAAGGGCTTTCTCTGTGGAGTAGTCCTTCATTGCGTCGCCCCAGAGTGAGCATAGGCGCCTTCGAAGCGGGTGGTAAATATCCTCGGCGCCGGCCAGTTTTAGTGCCTCCTGATATTTTCTGTGCATCTGCTCGGTTTCTGCGAGTCTGGAGCGGACGTACGAATCCATATGATCAAGCAGCCGGGCGAACACGCGGTTCTCATAGATCGCCCAATCGTCATCGCTCAAGAGTGCAAGCAGCTTACTGGGAAGTACTCCTGAGATGGTGCGTCGGTGCCAATCTTCGGAGTGTGCAGCCAGACGACTCACTGCACCCGGAGCCATGCGCTGAACACGGGATATCTCCATGAGTTCTGTTTCGTACTTCATGGCAAACCGAGGGCGCAGGGTGATTTCGTCGAGATGACCTTTCTCGATCACCTGCATCAAGGTCTTGTCGAGGTCGTTCAACTCTGCCAGATCGGCCATAGAGGCAGGGATCAAGGGTGAAATTGTTGTGGCGGGCTGTGATTTGGCCAGCCTCGCGAGAAACCCGATTGACCGCGAGATCAGTGGTCGAATGGAATCCTTCTCTGTCGGTGGGGTGACGTGGGTGAAACTGCATGTCTCGTTGCCGAGCGCACATCGCTCCCTGCCATCCGAAAACAGGATCTCTCCGTCCTCCAGGCGGATGTCACCGTTTAGTAAGGTCCCCTTGACCAATCGATAGCGCGCGGGTTCAACCACAGGAGGTAGCGTTGTCGTTACGCCAGTGAAACGGTCGATTACTTTCACGTGCCGCGCTCCAGGCGTTGGATATCGCGCCTGATCGCCGCCAGACAGCGATCAGGAGACGCTTTCTCCTCAATCGAGCGAAACACCGACAGTAGTGCTTTCTCGACATCGTCGAGATCATTCCGGCTGATGTCGTAGCGTCCTATGACCTTACCGTTGCGGAAGAGGCGGGTGGAGAGGAGGTCATCCAGGCCCTGGGCGAAAGTCCCTCCCGCACTTCTCACCACCGGGAGAAACCTTCCTGCCTGACGTTCAAAGCGATTACCCCAGCCAATGCCGAATTTTTTCTCGAGCAGGGTGGATAGCTCACTCTTGCTCACGAAACCGAGATGCTC
>RRZU011559681.1_pt1 | contig 18351 bp, 17 predicted proteins | sample 2165561 | NCBI WGS metagenome assembly RRZU01 (sample SAMN10456909, study PRJNA506462) | wastewater metagenome | isolation source: wastewater sludge | place: USA: Moscow, Idaho | reverse complement strand
GCGAGCACGGCAGCGCCTTTGCCGATGTGCTCAAGCAGGCGCAGGAGCTGGGCTATGCCGAAGCAGACCCCACTTTCGATATCGAAGGCCACGATGCCGCCCATAAGCTGAGCATTATGTCGGCACTGGCGTTTGGCACGCCGCTCAATTTCCATCACTGCTACCTGGAAGGCATCAGCCGTTTGGAAAGCCAAGATATCCGCTACGCCGAAGAGCTGGGCTACCGCATCAAATTATTGGGCATCACCCGCAAAACCGCCGCCGGCATCGAATTGCGCGTACACCCCACGCTGATTCCCGAAGTGCGCCTGCTGGCCAATGTCAACGGCGTGATGAACGCGGTGCAGGTACAGGCCGATATGGTGGGCGAAACCCTGTATTACGGCCCCGGCGCCGGGGCCGCACCCACCGCCAGCGCGGTGGTGGCCGACATCATCGACTCCGGCCGCCTGATGGGCGCAGGTGCGGGCAACCGCGTGCCCTATCTGGCATTCCAGCCCACGCAGGTGCAGGATTTGCCGGTATTGCCGATGAGCGAAATCACCAGCAGCTACTATTTGCGCGTTTCCGCCCAAGATGAGCCGGGCGTATTGGGCGAAGTGGCCAATATTCTGGCGGCCCGCGGCGTGTCGATTGAGGCCTTAATCCAAAAAGGCGTGGTGTGCCACGAAACCGCTGAAATTGTGATTCTCACCCACAGCACCCAAGAAAAACACATCACCGCCGCCATTGCCGAAATCGAAGCATTGCCGCGCACGTTTGCCCCGGTAACCATGATTCGCATGGAGAGCCTGCATGGCTGAAGCCGCCACACCCAAGCCGCGCAATAAAATCCGCACCATCCGCATTTGGCTGTGGGTAATCAGCCTGTTGTTTGCCGGTACGTTTTTTCTGTCGCAATGCGCCATGTCCAAGCCGCAAGCCAAAGGCAAAATTATTGCCTCGTGCGTTAAAAACGGCCCGTTTGCGCCTACTTGGGAACAAGAGTTGGCGCAATACGGCTTGGCCGGGCAATCCGACAAAGTGATTGAACCTTATTGCGTGTGCATGTGGGACGAGCCGCTGGAAGCGATGAGCGCCAAAGAAATCAAGGCTTTTTCCCAAATGACGCCGGATGAACAATTACAAAAACTGGGCGGTGAAGCCAGCATGGTTGCGCGCCACCAGCAATGTTTACGCCAACAAAAAAGCGGTGTTTAAAACATGTTTAAACATCAGCCCACCCCCAACCTGCCGCTTGTTGCGGCAGGTTTTTTTATGCTTGGCAGCGCCGGAAACTGCCGCAGTGCAGCATCGGTGCCCCCTTGCCATTTTGCAAACGGCATGGGATAGTTCAGGCAGCCTTGGATTGTCACAGCCCGCAACCAAGCCATACCAATCATAAAAAATAAGATAACAAGGCGGAACTGAATTTACTTGGTGCTTTAGCACCCTAGTAAATCGTTCTCTTTGAGCTGAGCCGCAGACAGTACACCTAGTACGGCAAGGCGAGCCAACGCAGTTAGGTTATTTTTTAGGATTGGTATCAATAAAATAACGGCTGGCAGTCTAAATATCTTAAGCACTCAAAGGAAAACACACATGCAAGCACGCCCGTTAATCGGCATTCCCTGCGATGTCAAACCGGTTGGCAAATGGGATTTTCACGCTGTTGGCGACAAATACATCCAGGCAGTACAACACACCGCCGGCGATGTGGTATTGCTGCCGGCTCTGGGCGACCAACAAAAGCTGGCGCGGCTGCTGCCGCAGCTGGACGGCCTGTTTCTCACCGGCTCGCATTCCAATGTGGAGCCGCGCCATTACGGCGAAGGTGCCGCCCGCGAAGGCACTTTGCACGACCCCTTGCGCGACAACACCACCCTGCCTTTAATCCGCACCGTGCTTGATTTAGGTATGCCGCTGTTCGGCGTATGCCGTGGTTTTCAGGAAATCAACGTGGCCTTGGGCGGTACCTTGCACCAGCACATCCAGGAATTGCCCGGCAAAATGGATCACCGCGAGCCCGAAGGCGATATCCCCACCCAATATGGCGATGCCCACGACATCACCCTGCTTTCAGGCAGCCTGTTACAACAATGGCTGGGCACCAACCACACCCGCGTCAACTCCTTGCACCAACAAGGCATTAAAGAATTGGCACCGGGGCTTACCGCCGAAGCCGTGGCAGACGACGGCATTATCGAAGCCTTCCGCATCGATGCTGCCAAAACCTTCGGCTACGCAGTGCAATGGCACCCCGAATGGCAATACGACCAAAAACCGGCTTCCGTGGCGCTATTCCGTGCCTTTGCCGCCGCCTGTGCCGCCTACCGCCTGCAAAAAACACAGTCCTAAATTTATACTCACAACCAATAGGTGCCCTATGTACGACAGTATTTTCGATTGGCTCAAAGAGCAACGCATCACCGAAGTAGAATGTATCCTGCCCGACATCACCGGCGTGGCGCGCGGCAAAATCATCCCCAAAGACAAATTCATGTCCGAGCCGGAAATGAGGCTGCCTGAAGCGGTGCTGATCCAAACCGTTACCGGCGACTTCCCCAGCGACGATATGCTCGATCTTACCGACCCCGATATGGAGCTGCGCCCCGACGCCGCCACCATCCGCCATGTGCCGTGGGCGCAAGACCCCACCGCCAGCATTATCTACGATTGCTTTACCCCCGACGGCCTGCCGGTGGAAACCGCCCCGCGCAACGTGCTCAAACGCGTGCTCAAACACTATGAAAACATGGGCTTGGAGCCTTTGGTTGCGCCGGAAATGGAGTTTTATCTGATTTCGCCCAACCCCGATCCGGACGTACCGCTCACTCCGCCCATCGGCCGCACCGGCCGCAGCGAATTTGGCCGCCGCTCTTATGCCATCGATGCCGTAAACGAATTCGACCCCTTATTTGAAGAAATCTACGACTACTGCCACGCACAAAATCTGGAAGTAGACACCCTGATTCACGAGCTGGGTGCCGCGCAAATGGAAATCAACTTTCTGCACGGCAATGCGCTGGACTTGGCCGACCAAGTATTTTTATTCAAACGCACCGTGCGCGAAGCCGCGTTTCACCACAAAATGTACGCCACCTTTATGGCCAAGCCCATGGAAGGTGAGCCGGGCAGCGCCATGCACATCCATCAAAGCCTCACCGACATGGCCAGCGGCAACAACGCCTTCAGCAATGAAGACGGCTCGCCCTCGGAGCTGTTTTTCTACTTTATCGGCGGCCTGCAAAAATACCTGCCCATGACCATGCCGTTTTTTGCGCCCTATGTAAACTCCTTCCGCCGCCTTACCCGCTACACCGCCGCCCCCACCAATGTGGAATGGGGCTACGACAACCGCACCGTAGGCTTGCGCGTACCGCGCTCCTCGCCCAAAGGCCGCCGGGTAGAAAACCGCCTGGCCGGAGTGGATGTAAACCCCTATTTGGCCACCGCCTGCTCGCTGGCCTGCGGCTACTTGGGTATTAAAGAAAAGCTGCAACCCAGCGCGCCCTTGTCCAGTAACGCCTACGAGCTGCCCTATCAGTTCCCCACCACCGTAGAAGAATCCATCGAACGCCTGCGCGCCTGCGAGCCGATTCAGGAAATCATGGGCAAGCGCTTTGTGGATATGTACATCGGCGTGAAAGAAAAAGAAGTGGCCGAATATTTCCGCGTTATCAGCCCATGGGAGCGTAAATACTTGCTGCTGCATGTGTAGGGGGCAGGCTACAGGAATCAGGGGGCAGGCTACAGGAATCAGGCGGCAGGCATCAGCAAGGCTGCCTGAAGCCCATCAACCGCATCCGATTTGAGAAAAATCATGGGATTTTTAAACAAATTATTTGGCAAAACTGCTCAAGACGCACCGGAGCACAGCAATACACCGGTGGCAGATTTACTCACCGCTTATGCCGGTATGGCTCTAGACAAGCAAAGCTGCCTGATGGATGTGCTTGATGCTGGCGGCAGCTGGAATGTTGATTTGAATATGGGTGAGCTGTATTTTGATGGTGAAACGGGCATCGCCATCCAAGCCATCGGCAGTTTTTCTTATGAAAGCGAAAGCTGGCTGTGGGCATGGGCCAACGAAGCATCCGCTTTGCCAGAAAAAGTATTAGGCGATGCACAACGGCTGCGTGAATACGGCGAACAACACGGCATTGCCTGGCTTCTCGAAGCCAGCTTTGCCGCCACAACACAGCAATTGCATGAAATCGCCGCGGCTGCTGTAGGTATATGCGCTGCAGATGCTTATTACTTGGGCGACTACGGCCAAGGTATCTTGCTGATGACCTTGCGCGACCTGCGCCTGCATCATGCACACACAAGCAGCCCCCACAGCCGCACCCTCACCATTATTCCGCAAATGGTGTCGCTGTTTACCCTGCCCAACCATTTGGCCGCCGTAACGCATTATCTATCCGCCAAAGGCTATCGTATTAACACAGAAGGCAATACACTCACGGCAGAACGCACCGATGGCTGCCTGAATGCTTATTTTGATGAACAGAGCCGTTTAAGCAATGTAAAAAGCACCCTCCAACCACAAAACAGCAACGCAAGCTGACCACATCCCACGGAGACCGGATGAAAAGCCCGCAACAACGCAAAGCCGAATCCATCGCCCGCTTGCAAGCCGCTGCCGTTCCTTATATCGACTGGCTGCCGCCAATCGAAGATACCGCCGCCGTGCGGGTGCGCAGTGCCGAAGCCATCGCCCGCCGTGCCATTGGCTGCCTGATTGCCATTCAGGCAGCCTGTGACCGCAATACGGGCGAATACAGCCCTGAAACTGCGCAGTGGTGTATGGACTTGCTCAAGCAATACGATATCAGCGAACTCACGCCCAATGAAGTGCAGATACTCAACCACCAAGGCACCGAGCAAGATGTGGTTAATATGGTGTGGAAATACGAAGCCTACTGGACTTTGCTGTGGGCTTTGGGCATCGTGGACACACTGGACTTCCCCGACCACGCCATTGATTGCCAATTCGCCATCAACGCCGTATCGCAGCACACCGATTTTGCCGCATTTATGCAAACTGTGCGCTTGCGCGACATCGACACCATTTTGGACGAAGCCGACCTGATTTACCGCTACCATTGGGCTTGCGTCGACGCCCGTTTAAAGCAGCAGCCCATGCCCGCCAATCTGAACAGCAGCGTGGTGATGGAGCGCCATGCCGGGCTTAACTGGCTGATTGATGCCGATGGCAGCGATGATTGGGATAATCCCGATGTCAGCACCTGATTCAACTTTAATACCAATTCTATAAGATAAGATAACAAGGCGGCGAGCTGAAGACAGTACAAATAGTACGGCAAGGCGAGCCAACGCAGTTAGGTTATTTTATAGAATTGGTATAACTTAATGGCTGCCTATTTTTCAGGCAGCCCCAACAACAGTAACTGCTAAGGAGCAAAACATGAGCAAAAAAGACTACAGTAAAAAAGACGCCAAACACCACTTACACCCGTTTTCCGACAATGCCGCCTTGGCGCGTGATGGTGTGCGCGTGATGGTGAAAGGCAAAGGCATTTATGTGTATGACGACGAAGGCAATGAAATCATCGACGGCATGGCCGGTTTGTGGTGTGTAAACATCGGCTATGGGCGCAAAGAGCTGGCGCGGGTGGCCAAAAAACAAATGGACGAGCTGCCGTTTTACAACACCTTCTTCAAAACCACCCATCCGGCGGTGGTGGAATTGTCGGCCAAGCTCTCCGAAGTGGCACCGGTCAATTTCAACCATGTGTTTTATACCGGCTCCGGCTCCGAATCGGTGGACACCATGATGCGCATGGTGCGCCATTACTGGGCCAGCATGGGCAAACCGGCCAAAAAAATTATTATCGGCCGCTGGAACGGCTATCATGGCTCCACCATCGGCGGTGCGAGCTTAGGCGGCATGAAAGGCATGCACGCCCAAGGCGATTTGCCGATTGCCAATGTGGTGCACATTGAGCAGCCGTGGTATTACGGCTTGGCCAAAGACGGCGAAAGCGCCGACGACTTCGGCATCCGCGCCGCCAACTGGCTGGAAGAAAAAATCAACGAAATCGGTGCCGACAAAATCGCCGCCTTTGTGGGCGAGCCGATTCAGGGTGCCGGCGGCGTGATTATTCCGCCCAAAACCTACTGGCCGCGTATCGAAGCAATCTGCCGCAAGCACGACATCCTGCTGGTGGCCGACGAAGTCATTTGCGGCTTTGGCCGCACCGGTCATTGGTTTGGCCATCAGGCCATGGGTTTCAAGCCCGATCTGATTACCACCGCCAAAGGCCTGTCTTCCGGCTATCTGCCCATTGGCGCCGTATTGGTGAGCGATAAAGTTACCGAAGGCCTGCTCGCCGGTGGCGAATTCAATCACGGCTTCACCTATGCCGGCCACCCCGTGGCAGCCGCAGTGGCACAAAAGAATCTGGAGATTCTGCAAGACGAAGGCATTGTTGATCGCGTACACGACAAAATCGGCCCCTATATGCAAAAACGCTGGCAGGAAACTTTCAGTAAATTTAAATATGTGGACGATGTGCGCTGCGAAGGCCTGATTTGCGGCTTCACCTTAGTAAAAGACAAAGCCACGCGTGAGCTTTTCCCCGACTTCGGCACCACCGGCCTGATGTGCCGCGATATTTTCTTCAAACACAACCTTATCATGCGCGCCTGCGGCGACCATATGGTGGCCGCCCCGCCTTTAGTGATCACCAAAAAGGAAATCGACACCTTGCTGGCAATTGCGGCTCAGTGCATGCGTGAATTTGAAGAAAAAATGGACAAACAGCTGGCCAAAGAAAAGGCTGCCGAATAAACCCTTTAGCCTAAACCAAAGGCTGCCTGAAACGGTTTCAGGCAGCCTTTTTTATATTAATACCAAGATTTATCCAGCCATAAAAAAACGCACCGTATCAAAACGGTGCGCCGTGTTTTTATGGCCGACTTTTAAATCGCATGTTCACATCCGGCCACCATGGTTTTCAACACCTCTGGCTGCAAAATCTGAATGTGCTTATGCTCCACTTTCACCCAGCCTTCCTGCTGAAAACGCGACAAGGTGCGGCTCACCGTTTCCAACTTCAGCCCCAGATAGCTGCCGATTTCCTCGCGCGACATGCGCAAAATAAAATCGTTGGCCGCAAAGCCGCGATCACTCAAGCGCTGCGACAAATTCAGCAAAAATGCCGCCAAACGCTCTTCGGCGCGCATATTGCCCAGCAGCAACATCACGCCCTGATCACGCACAATTTCCCGGCTCATTAATTTATAAAAATGGGTTTGCAGCGAAGGCAGCTTGCTGCCCGCTTCTTCCAGATTGGCAAACGGCAGCTCGCACACTTCACTGTCTTCCAGCGCCACCGCATCGCAGCTGTGTATCTGGCCGCAAATGCCGTCCATACCGATTAACTCGCCCGACATCAAAAAGCCGGTTACCTGGTCGCGCCCATCTTGGCTGGCCACCGTGGTTTTGAAAAAACCGGTGCGCACGGCAAACAGCGACGCAAACGGCTCACCCGAGCGAAACAAATATTCGCCTTTTTTCAGGCGGCGGCTTTGCTTCATCACCGCGTCCAAATCCGCCATTTCTGCGCCGTTCAAGCCCACCGGCATGCACAATGCATGCAAAGAGCAGTTTGAACATACTTTTTGCGTCATTTCGCCTTGTTTATATAGAGTTATCATGTGCGTGCCTGTTGTTATTGGTGCCGTTACTGCGACCTGTGCCGGTTTTTAACTTGATACACATCAACGCAATCTTGTATTGATGCCGTCATACTGGCCACCATCAAACGCAAACCAGCGCTTGTTCGTCCTCGTCACGGCGGCATTATTCTGCCGAGATAACGGATTTGCGCCCATCCCGCAAACCCGCGATACAGTGTATCATATTTGCCCTGTACACGCCCAACCCGTGGCATCCGCCCCAACTTACACTTCAACTTCCATTTATAAAACAATGACCACACCGCACACCCCCACCGCCGTACCCATCCACATCGATTTTGACCGCAAGCTTATTGCCAGCCTGCCCGCCGCAGGCCCACGCTACACTTCTTACCCCACTGCCGACCGCTTTCATCAAGGCTTCGGCGCCGGCCAATACCAAGCCGCATTGCAGCAACACAATGGCCAAGAAGCCATGTCGCTGTATGTGCATATCCCGTTTTGCAACACCATTTGCTATTACTGCGGCTGCAATAAAATCATCACCAAAGACAAAAGCCGTGCCGATGAATATCTGGATTATCTGGACAAAGAATTGGCCTTGCAAGCGCAAAACTGGCAAGGCAAGCCTTTGCTGGCACAGCTGCACTTTGGCGGCGGCACACCCACTTTTTTAAGCGATGAGCAACTGGCGCGCGTGTTCGACAGCATCCGCCGCCACTTCACCCTGATGCCCGAGGGCGAATACTCGATTGAAATCGACCCGCGCAAAGTGAGCCGCGACAGCGTATTTTTACTGGGCAAGCTCGGCTTTAACCGCATGAGCGTGGGCATTCAGGATTTCGACCCGCGTGTACAAGCCGCGGTGAACCGCATTCAAAGCGAAGCCGAAACCCGCAATGTGATTGAAGCGGCACGCGCCGCCGGGTTTAAATCGGTGAGTGTAGACCTGATTTACGGCCTGCCGCACCAAGACACCGACACCATGCAGGCCACGCTGGATAAGGTGTTAGCCTTATCGCCCGACCGGATGGCGGTGTACCACTACGCCCATTTACCGCATATTTTCAAACCGCAGCGGCGCATCGACACCGATGCCGTGCCCAGCAGCAACACCAAGCTCGATATCTTGCAAAACACCGTGCGCACTTTAATCGAGCGCGGCTATGTGTTTATCGGCATGGATCACTTTGCCAAACCCGACGACGAGCTGGCCATCGCCCTGCAAGCCGGCCGCTTGCAACGCAATTTCCAAGGCTATTCCACCCATGCCGATTGCGATTTGGTGGCCATCGGCGTTTCCAGCATCGGCAAAATCGGCACCACCTACAGCCAAAATGAAAAAGACATCGAGGCCTATTACGCCGCCCTAAACGAAAACCGCCTGCCCATTTTGCGCGGCTACCAGCTCAACGATGACGACATCCTGCGCCGCGACATCATCCAAGACTTAATGTGCCGCTTTGCCCTTGATTTTGCCGACTACCAAACACGCTGCGGCGAAAAAAGCTTTGCCCACTACTTTGCCGCCGAACTGGCCGATTTACAGATATTGGCACAGCAAAACCTGCTGCAATTAAGCGCCGACGGCATCCGCGTGAGCGCCAAAGGCCGCCTGCTGATCCGCAATATCGCCATGGTATTCGACTACCATTTACGCCACCGCGACACCGCCGCCAAGTATTCGCAAACGGTTTAAGCGCCACAAATTAAAGGCTGCCTGAAAATCTTTGTTTCAGGCAGCCTTTTCTCAATTCAATTTACAACCTGAAGTTACGCACTTATTGACAAATGCTGCCTGAAACCATCGAATGCGTCATTGCCGAACTTGATTCGGCAATCCACGGTGAAAATAAGCCGATACAGCAACAATACAGAAACCGTATCCATATCATTGATTTTAAAACAGATGATATATTCTGCAATTTTCTGGCAATGGATTGCCGAATCAAGTTCGGCAATGACGGTTTTACGTTTCAGGTAGCCTTGATACACAACTGCGTATCTTCAGTTAAACCTTATCCCGCCAAGGTTTCTTTAATCACCATTTTCACCGCAGTGGGATTATTCGGCAACACCGTTACCCGCTGCGGCAAGCTTTCCAAATCGGCCAGTGCCGCCGGGCGCGGAATGGGGATGTCTTTGCCCACGGCTTCGGCAATGGTGTCGGCAAATTTGGCCGCCAATGCGGTTTCCAAACACACGATTTTTTCACCGGCTTGGCGCAATTGGCGTGCCACTTTAATGCCGTCGGCGGTGTGCGGGTCTATCAGCTCGCCGTCTTCGGCATATACCGCGGCAATGGTGTGCAAACGGTCGGCATGCAGGCTTTTGGCGGCGGCAAAGCCGTATTGTTCGCGGATTTTGTCTAATTGCAGTTGCAAATCAAAGCCTTTGCCTGCACCCACTTCAGCCCATAAGGCGCGGATTTGGGTGCCGTCTCTGTCCATCAAGTCGAACACAAAACGCTCGAAATTGGAGGCTTTGGAAATGTCCATCGACGGGCTGGAGGTCACCCAGGTTTGTGCCGCGCCGCGCGGCTTGTAGCGGCCGGTTTTAAAAAACTCTTCCAGCACATCGTTTTCATTGGTGGCCACCAGCAAGCGGTGGATGGGCAAGCCCATTTGGCGGGCGATATGGCCGGCACACACATTGCCGAAATTGCCGCTGGGCACGCAAAAGCTCACTTTTTCTTCATTACTGCCGGTGGCGGCAAAATAGCCTTTAAAGTAATACACCACCTGCGCCACAATGCGCCCCCAGTTAATCGAGTTTACGGTGCTTAAGTAATATTCTTCTTTAAAGCGCTCGTCGTTTTGCAGCGCTTTGACAATATCTTGGCAGTCGTCAAACATGCCGTTGATGGCGATGTTGTGGATATTGGCATCGGTGAGGCTGTACATTTGCGCGCGCTGAAAGGCGCTCATTTTGCCTTCGGGCGACAGCATAAACACCTGAATGCCCGCCTTGCCGCGCAAAGCATATTCGGCGGCCGAGCCGGTGTCGCCGCTGGTGGCGCCGATGATGTTGAGCGTTTTGCCTTCGCGCGCCAACACATATTCAAACAAATTGCCCAGCAATTGCATGGCCATGTCTTTAAACGCCAGCGTGGGGCCGTTGGACAAGCCTTGAATCAAAATGCCGTCATGCAGGCGGCGCACCGGAGTGATGTCTGCGCTGCCAAACACTTCGGCGGTATAGGTTTGATTCACAATTTTGCGCAAATCGGCAGCCGCAATATCGGTGGCAAACAGGCTGATAATCTGAAACGCCAGCTCGGCATAAGGCAAATCGCGCCAAGCTTCCAAAGTGGCGGCGCTGATGTGTGGATAGCTTTCAGGCAGCATCAGGCCGCCATCGGGCGCCAAACCCATTAATAAAGCTTGGCTAAAGGTTTGCGGCGCAGTTTCGCCACGGGTGCTGATGTATTTCATAACGCTCCCAAACAGCCCCACCGGCGGCAGGGCTGGTGATTATTATTTCATTAAACGGTTGACGCAGGCAGTCACGGTTTTGGCGGTCACATTGGCCACCACTTGCGTGCGTTGGTTGGGATCCAGCATGGCGGCCATGTCGTTTACATTTAGGTGTTGCGGCGCTTCTTCACTGGCGCAGCCGCAAATTTTGTCTTCCCATTCGCGCTGTTTTTGTGCTGTCATCGCCAGCGCCACTACCCGCCATTCGTTGCGGTTGTTCAATTCGGTACGGCATTGGTTGTCCACCATGGTTTTCACCAAGCCGCTGCCCATATTCATGCCTTGATTGGCATCAAAACCGCCATTGGCCGCACAGCCGCCCAAAGCCAATATTGCCGCCGTGGCGGCCACAAAAACCGTTTTCATATCCATACGCTCCCAAAATAAAGCACCGGCTTGGTGCCAGAACCAGCGCCGATTATAGCGCAAATCAGGGTACTGCCAATGCCGCCATGGCGTATTTGCCCATCCTTTTCAGGCAGCCTATTGTGCAGCCTATTGTAGGGTGCGCATGGCGCGCCCTATTGTGTTTATCTCATTATCCAAGGCTGCCTGAAATACACATATTGCTTTCAGGTAGCCTGGGATGGATTGATTTTCTTCACGCCGCTTTTCAGGCAGCTTGAGATGGATTGATTTTCTTCACGCCGCTTTTCAGGCAGCTTGAGATGGATGGATTTTCTTCAAGCTGCCTTTCAGGCAGCTTGAAAGGCAGCAGTGATACAATACGCTTTTGCCTTATTCTGACATACCGCACATCATGAATCTGCATTTCTCTGCCCATTTGCACGCCATCGCCAAACACACCAAGGCACATCATGACTGACTTGTTTACCCAAGCGCCGGTGGCGCCGCTGGCCGAAGCCTTGCGCCCGCAAAGTCTGGACGATGTTATCGGCCAATCCCATCTTTTGGGTGCGGGCAAGCCCTTGCAGCTGGCATTTCAATCCGGCAAACCGCATTCGATGATTTTCTGGGGGCCGCCCGGTGTGGGCAAAACCACCCTTGCCCGCCTTACCGCCACGGCATTTAACTGTGCCTTTATCGCCCTTTCCGCCGTGTTCTCCGGTGTTAAAGACATCCGTGCGGCGATGGCGCAGGCCGAGCAAAATCTGGCGCAAGGGAAAAGTACCATCTTGTTTGTAGACGAAATCCACCGCTTCAATAAATCCCAGCAAGACGCACTGCTGCCTTATGCCGAAAGCGGCTTGGTGACCTTTATCGGCGCCACCACCGAAAACCCCTCGTTTGAAGTCAATTCGGCACTGCTGTCGCGCGCACAAGTGTATGTGCTGCAATCGCTGAGCGAAGCAGAATTGCAGCAGCTATTCCAGCGAGCGCACAGCCAAGCCTTGAGCGGATTGACGTTTGACGAGCGCGCCGTGGATACCTTAATCGGCTATGCCGACGGCGATGCCCGCCGGCTGCTTAATCTCTTAGAGCAATGCCAAACCGCCGCCGCGGCCAGCGGCGTGCAACATATCGATGCCGCCTTTATCGACAATGCGCTCACCCTCAACAGCCGCCGCTTCGACAAAGGCGGCGACAATTTTTACGACCAAATTTCCGCCCTGCACAAATCGGTGCGCGGCTCCCACCCCGACGCCGCCCTGTATTGGCTTACCCGTATGCTCGATGGCGGCGCCGACCCACGCTATCTGTCGCGCCGCATCATCCGCATGGCGTGGGAAGACATCGGCTTGGCCGACCCGCGCGCCATGCAGATTGCCAACGATGCCGCCCTCACCTACGAGCGCTTGGGCAGCCCCGAAGGCGAGCTGGCGCTGGCGCAAGCGGTGATTTATCTGGCCGTGGCCGCCAAAAGCAATGCCGGTTATATGGCCTACAAGCAAGCGCGCGCCTTTATCCAACAAGACCACAGCCGTGAAGTGCCGGTACATCTGCGCAATGCCCCCACCAAGCTGATGAAAGAATTGGGCTACGGGCATGAATACCGCTATGCCCACGACGAACCCCACGCCTACGCCGCCGGTGAAACCTATCTGCCCGACGACATGCCCGAGCCCGGCTGGTATCGGCCGGTGCCTAGGGGCTTGGAAATCAAGATTGGTGAAAAATTGGCGCAATTGCAGCAGTGGGATGAAGCGGCAGATAAAACACATGATAATTAAAGTTATGCCAAATCTAAAAATAGGCCAACTGCATTCAGGCAGCCTTTATTGACCTGGCTGAATCCATTTATTTTACAAAATAGCGATAACACCATGAGCCCATTTCCCAAAGACATTTATACCGAACCGCAACCCAGCGTAGACACTTTGGCCAATTTAGGCCCCCTGGCCGCCATGGCCGGTATTTGGCGCGGCCAAATCGGGGTGGATGTGAACCCCAAGGCCGACGGACCGGAAACACGGGCGTTTATCGAGCACATCGAATTGCAACCGATTGATGCGCAAACCAACGGCCCGCAATTGTTTTACGGCCTGCGCTACCACACCCATATCGTCAAACCCGATGATGTGGAAACCTTTCACGATCAAGTGGGCTACTGGCTGTGGGAGCCGGCTACCGGCAATATTATCCAAACGCTCACCATCCCGCGCGGCCAAGCGGCGCTGGCGATGGGGAAAACCACAGCCGATGCCAAAACCTTCCACCTCCAAGCCGTGCGCGGCGCCACCAGCAACGGCATTGTTTCCAATCCGTTTTTGGAATATGCTTTTAAAACTGAGCGTTATGATATTACCGTTACCCTGAACGACAACGGCACTTGGTCTTACCAACAAGAAACGGTGTTGATTATTCCCGGCCAAAGTGAGCCGTTTTTGCACACCGACCACAACACCTACACCAAAATCGGCGCCGCCACGCCCAACCCCACGGCGCTGGCCGCTGCGCAAGCGCAGCCTTCGGCTTCTTGAGGTATTTGTTTTCAGGCAGCCTTATGCCAGATTCTGATAGCGAACAGATTGTTTTTATAGTGGATTAAATTTGAATCAAGACAAGGCGGGACTGATTTACTTGGTGCTTCAGCACCTTAGTAAATCGTTCTCTTTGAGCTGAGCCGCAGACAGTATAAATATACGGCAAGGCGAGGCAACACAGTATTGGTTCAAATTTAATTCACTATATTTGAAAGGTTTTGCATGACACATCAATCCGATAACACCAAGGCCGAAAAACTGGGTGTTTTTCCTTTTGTGGTGGCCGGCATGTCGTTTATTCCCTTGCTGGGCGTGGTGTTCGGCCTAATCGCCTTGGTTTGGGGCTTGGTGAGCACCAAGCGCGGCGGCAAGCTGCTGGCCGCCATCGGTGCCGCCGGTATTGCGTTTACGGTGCTGCTTTACAGCGCCTTGTTTTATTTTGGCTTTGCGCAGCGCGGCGGTGTTTATGATGATTTGCGCGGCCAAATGGCGCAAAATAATTTGGATGCGCTGGTGAGCACCATCGAATCTTACCAAGCACAGCACGGGCAATATCCGGCATCGCTGGCGGCACTGCAGGACACCCTGCCCCAAGAGCGCGCGATTATCTTGTTTGATCCGCTCACCAGCGCCATTAGCGGCCAGCCCGAATATTTTTTCTATCAACGCGTTGGTGAAGGGCAATACCATTTGCGCAGCCTTGGCGCCGATGGCAAACCCTTTACCGACGACGATATTCTGCCGCCCATATCGGCGCAAAACGGCGGCAATAGCGGCTTATTGCGGGAAGCGCCCGTACCGTAAGCGGACAATGTGGTTTAAATATGATTAAGGCTGCCTGAAATCCGTTTCAGGCAGCCTTTTTATCCCTTTTCCTTATGCCTTTTCCCGCACTAACCCACGCGGTAGAACGCCAAGCTGCCGCGCAGATTGGGCAGTTTATTGATGCGGCGGCTGCCGCTCATCACCGCGCGCTCCAGCACGGTGAGCCGGTTTTGGGCGCACAATTGCTCAAAGTCTTGCAGGGTGCACCAGTGGATATTGGGGGTGTTATACCACTGATACGGCATGCGCTCGGATACGGGCATATGGCCTAACAGGCCGATTTGCAGGCGGTTTTTCCAGTAGCCGAAATTGGGGAACGACACAATCGCTTCTTTGGCCACGCGCATCATATCTTGCAAAATGGTTTCGGTGTTTTGCATGGCTTGGATGGTTTGGCCCAACACAATCACATCAAAGCTGGCGTCTTCAAAATGCTGCAAGCCTTGCTCCAAATCGGCCTGAATCACATTTACGCCGCGCTGCATCGCCGCCAGCACGCTGTCGGTGTCGATTTCCACGCCGTAGCCGTGGCAGTGTTTGTGCGCCACCAAGGCCGCCAGCAGTTCGCCGTCGGCGCAGCCCAAATCGAGCACACGGCTGCCTGAAGGGATCCAGTCGTAAATCAATTGCAAATCGTCGCGAATGCGGATGGCCGGTTTCATGCGCCGAACTCCCGGGCGATGTTGTTAAAGTAAATCCGCACCGCCTGCATATAGGCGGTGTCGTCCATCAAAAAGGCATCGTGGCCGTGGCTGGATTGCAAGGCCACATATTGCACCGGCTTTTTGGCCGCCACCAGCGCTTCCACCAATTCTTGCGAGCGCTCGGGCGCAAAGCGCCAGTCGCTGTTGAAGCTGGCCACAAAAAAGCGCGCTTGGGTGCCGGCCACGGCAGCTTTAAGGTTGTGGCCAAAGGCTTTGGCGGGGTCGAAATAATCCAGTGCTTTGGTCATCAATAAATAGGTGTTGGCATCAAAGGCAGCGGCAAATTTGTCGCCCTGATAGCGCAAATACGATTCCACTTCAAAATCCACGTCGTAATCAAAGCGGTAATTGCCACTGCGCAGCTGACGGCCAAATTTTTTGCCCAAGCCTTCTTCGGCCAAATAGGTGATGTGGCCCATCATGCGCGCAATGCGCAAGCCGCGGCGCGGCACGGTGCCGTGTTCGGCATAATGGCCGCCGTGAACGTCGGGGTCGGTAAGGATGGCTTGGCGCGCCACATCATTAAAGGCGATGTTTTGGGTAGACAATTTGGGCGCTGAAGCAATCACCAGCTCATGGCGTATGCGCTCGGGGTAATCAATCTCCCATTGCAATGCCTGCATACCGCCCAAGCTGCCGCCCATCACCGCCGCCCATTGGGCAATGCCCAGCCGGTCGGCCAGCATGGCTTGGCTGTTCACCCAATCGGCCACGGTAACCAAGGGGAAATCGGCACCATAAGCCTTGCCGGTAAACGGGTTGCCGCTTAAGGGGCCGCTGCTGCCGTGGCTGCCGCCCAAGTTGTTTACACCCACCACAAAAAAGCGCTCGGTGTCTAAAGGTTTGCCCGGGCCCACCATATTGTCCCACCAGCCGGGGTGTTTATCGTTGGGCGAATGAAAGCCCGCCACATGATGATGGCCGGAGAGCGCGTGGCACACCAGCACGGCGTTGCTTTTATCGGCATTGAGCGTGCCGTAGGTTTCCACCATCAGCGTAAAATGCGGCAAGATACTGCCGTTTTGCAGGCGCAAGGGGGTATCGAAGGCAAAAGATTGCGGCACCACAATGCCAACACTGTCTGAACGGTTCATGGGGATGGGCAAAAACACGGAAAGCGTTCATTATAACGGCTTTGCCGCCCTTCGTGCGCACCCGGAATCAAGCAAATTTTATGGCTTATCTTATCCGTTGTTTACTGGCGCTGGCTTTATTGGCGCTGTTGTGGCGCTGGTGGCGGCGCCATGCCCGCGAAAGCCATGGCTGGGTCAAGCGCATTGCCTTGGCACTGCTGGCGGTTTCCGTGGCCGCGCTGCTGTGGCGGGTTTGGCCAAGCTAACGGCCACACAGCCATAGCAAAAACCGCCTCGCGCCACTACAATCAGCCCCACTTCCGTTTGTTTTGTTAACTGAAGTTGCACACCCGTATCCAGTGGCATTGTTTTCAGGCAGCCTTACTTAATCGTATGTCGCACCTGCGCCAAGCATTTCAGGTAGCTTTGAAACAGTGAACGCGTCACTTCCATTGTTAATTCACCCTATACACAAGGCCAACACCCATGAGCACCTTTACCCAAACCATTCTTTATACCGACGAACACGGCTATGCCCGTTTTCGCGAGCAGGAAATCGCGCTGAACGAAGGCACCCCCACCAGCCAATTATCGCCGTGGATTCAGGCCGAAGGCCTGCAACTGCGCCAAAGCCCGCCGGGCTTTAGCAGTGCTTTTCACTGCACCGGCACCCCGCAATGGCTGTTTGTGCTGCAAGGCATTATGGAGATTGGCCTGCAAGACGGCAGCAGCCGCCAATTCAAAGCCGGGCAGCATTTTTATTCTGCCGACACGCTGCCTGAAGGCGCAACATTCGATCCGCAAAAACACGGCCATTGCAGCCGCCAAGTGGGCAACGAGCCACTGATTACTGCTTTTGTGTGCGCGCAGGCGCAGCCCTAAGCCAACACCAAGGCTGCCTGAAACCGCATTACAGTGAAACCAAACCGGCAGGCGCAGGTCAGTTGCATTACGCAATTTCTCTTTTCCACAACCATCAGCTACAGAAGCAAAGGAGAATGAAATGAAAAATACAGCGCGTATGGCTGCGCTAACGGCATCGATTTTGCTTTGCGGGCTGTCCATCCCGCTTTTTGCCCAAGCACCGCCCAGCGGCCCGTGCCCGCCGGGCGCGGTGCCGATTCCCGGGCAAGGCCGCTGCGGCTCGCCCGCAGAAGCCTCCGCCAATCGCGGCGTCGGCTCATCCCGTCCGGTCTCTGCCGAGGTTTGGGAAAACCGCTTCGGTGCAGTGGCGCGGGGTTATGGTGAAGGCTTTAGCGGCGCGGTTGAAGGTGCCAAAAGTGAACGTGAAGCACGCAAAATTGCGCTTTCTCGCTGCACTGAAACGAAATGTAAAATAGTTTCTCTAGTAAGGAATGGCTGCCAAGCAGTGGCGTCCAGTGATGATGGTAGTGGTTATGGTCGCGCCGAAAATAAGCAAGACGCTATTAATATGGCATTGCAAAATTGTTTGAAGCGGGGCGGTCAATGTGATATTGGTTACAGCGACTGTAGCCTCCCCGTCCGAGTAAAATAAATCGAATCAACAGATTGGCGGCTTTATTGATAACGGAAGAGTCACATCTGCTTATCAAGGCTGCCTGAAACCGCATTGCGGTGAAACCCAACCGGCAGGCACAGGTCAGTTGCAGCAAGCAATTTTTCTTTTCCACAACCATCAGTTACAGAAGCAAAGGAGAATGAAATGAAAAATACAGCGCGTATGGCTGCGCTAACGGCATCGATTTTGCTTTGCGGGCTG
>RRZU011385973.1_pt1 | contig 18351 bp, 10 predicted proteins | sample 2165561 | NCBI WGS metagenome assembly RRZU01 (sample SAMN10456909, study PRJNA506462) | wastewater metagenome | isolation source: wastewater sludge | place: USA: Moscow, Idaho | reverse complement strand
CGCAATCAAAAGCGGCTTGGCGAATGAGGTGGTTGGATGCGAACCAGCCCAGTTCGCTGGCTTGTGCCTTGCTGTGGCGGTGGCTGATGAGCAAAGAAAAGCGTGATTGGCCGCTGAATACTTGCGCGTCTTTAAGGGGGGCTAATGCTTGCGGGTGGGCGGCTGCAATGCGCTGCCACAAGCCGAGCTGACGCATGGTTTGCACCGATTGCAGTGAGAGGGCGATTTCGCGCCCGTCAAATGCGGGTTGCTCCAGGGTAGAGAGCTCAGCTTGCTCGACTATGGCAATTTGCAGGCCATGCCCAGAAAGTGCTTGCGCCATGCACAAACCAGCGGGACCAGCTCCAACGATGATGATGTCGAAATTCATTTTGTGCAGTTTAGCAAAGCAGGGGTTGTTGCTGCGCGTAAAGTGTTTGGATTCGTAGGGGTTTGCCGTGCCTGTTAAGGTATGGGCATGTATTGCAAGGAGTGGTTGCGGCAGGGTGGTGTTTAGGCGGCGCATTGCTGCGTTTTACCGCTGTAATGCGTTGATGATTTATGTGTTTGGGTGGGATATGGGTTGCGTTTGGAGTTTATATGCCGCTTGATTTTGATGAAAAACACACGGTTGTTGCTACTTCAGGGTGTTGGTGCAAACGGGCGAGGTAAATAGAGATATGTTTTTGCTACACTGCGCCGCATGAATTTCGACATCATCATCGTTGGAGCTGGTCCCGCTGGTTTGTGCATGGCACAGGCCTTGTCGGGGCATGGCTTGAAGATTGCGCTGCTAGAGCAGGGTTCGCTGCAGGCAATTTTGCATCCAGCGTTTGATGGGCGCGAGATTGGCTTATCGCAACGCTCGGTGCAGATGCTGCTACGGCTAGGCGTGTGGGGGCTGATTGACCCCAAGTCGCGTGCTTTTCTTCGCGATGCAAGGGTGATTAAAGGGCCTGCAACCTTTGCCATGTTTAAAGAGCATCAAGACGGGCATACGGCCGAGCTGGGCTGGTATGTGTCTAGCCATCTGTTGCGCCAGGCTATTGCCAAAGCAATGGGGCGAAGTATTGCTGCCAATGGTGATATAGCGCTTTTAACCAGCAGAAAAATCAAGAGTATTCGCAATAGCGGGCAGCATATTTCTTTAGGCGTGGAAAATGGCATGCTTGACAAGCCCGTGCTTGAGCAGCTTCAAACACGTTTGTTGATTGCTGCCGATGGTCGCTTCTCCAGCATACGCACAGCTATGGGCATAACTGCCGATGTGTATGATTTTCATCAAACCATGCTGGTTTGCGAGATGACGCATGCCAAGCCGCTTCACAATGTGGCATTGCAGTGGTTTAAGCGCCAGCAACAGTTGCTGCTGCTGCCTATGAACAATGCACCTGGCAGCGGCTTGCCTCGCTCATCAGTGGCTTTGACGCTGCCTGCCAAAAATGCTGCAACTTTGCTGCAACTGCCCAAAGATGACTTCAGCAAAGAAGTGAGCGCACGGTTTGAGTCGCTTGTGGGGGCGATGCAGTTGGCTAGTACGCGCCATGCGTATCCGCTCATTGGTGTGTATCCCGCACAGTTGGTGGCAGAGCGTTTTGCTTGTATTGGCGATGCGGCAGTGGGTATGCACCCCATTACTGCCTACGGCTTTAACTTTGGTTTGATGAGCATTGAGACGCTGAGTTCTGCCATTTTGGAAGCGCAGAAGAACGGGCAAAATATTGCCTCACCTGCGTTGCTGGGGCGTTACCAAAGTCAGCATCAAACCTCTACCAAACTGCTGTACCAAAGCTCTTTGGCAATGGCCAAGTTTTTTTAAGATTGTGCGCTGCTGGCGTTTTTTTATGTTGCGCTGATAGCGGTTACCGATGCTGTTCATTTCCGCGGTGTAGCAAAGTGTTAATACGCTGGGTGTTAAAGGCTGGGTTGCTTTGTGGTCATTGCCAGCGCCAGATTCATGCACATGACGATGGCGTGCTCGCGCTCGCCTGTGGGGGTGGGGTAGTAGTTTTTGCGTATGGCTATGGTTTGAAAGCCAAAGCGGCTGTAGATGTTGCAGGTGCGTGTGTTGCTTTGGCGCACTTCTAGCCACAGGTGCTGTGCCTGGTGCTGGCGGGCGTGGTTGCACAGATGCTGCAAGAGCAGGCGGGCGCAGCCTTTGTGCTGGTGCTGCGGGTGTACGGCTAAATTGAGCAGGTGCACTTCTTCTATGCCTAGCAGGGCTACAAAGTAGCCGCATAGGTTTTTGGGGGCATGGGGCTGGGTTTGCTGCCAGAGTAGTTGCACTTCGTATTGCCCGCTGTTGTTGCCTTGCTGCTGGATGATTGCCGAGAAGCTGTTGCGCGACCAGGGTAAGGGGTAGGCGGCTTGTTCAAGCTGCATGATGGCTTCAAGATGCTCGGCACTGGCGCGGCTGAAGGTAAAGCGGTGTTCTGATTGGGGTGGTGGCGTGTGTGCGCTCATGGCAAAAGCTCAGGCTGATGGCGTGGTGCTCGTTGCGGCTTGTGCGTGCTGGGTGGCTTGTTGCAGGGCGGCGCGTTCGGCGGTGGTTTGCGCTACTTTGTCGCGCACATAGCGGGGCAGAGCCAGTGCGGGGTCGCAGGCGGCATTTTGCGCGAGCAGGGCGGGTGCGAGTTGTAGCATGGCTTGCGCGGTGGGCATGGCGGGCTGCACGCATAGGGGCAGGCGGGCGCTGTAGGCGGCTTGCACGTTGCCTGCGCAGGTGGCGGTGGGGGTGATGCCTGGTAGTTGCAGCAGTTGTTCGGGTTTAATCAGGCAGGCTGGGCTTGCGCAGTGCCATTGGGTGCGGGTGGCTGTGCCGCTGCCTGTGGTGTGCCATTGCCAGTGTTCGGCGTAGATTTCGTCCATGCGGGCATCAAGTAGCGCCCAGATGCTGCCGCTGGTTTGCGGGGGGGCGTGGCGGCTGTGCCAGTCTTGGGCTGTGGCTAGTAGGGTGTTGATGGGGAGTACGGGCAGGTTTGCGCCTAGGGCTAGCCCTTGTGCTACAGAGCAGGCTGTGCGCAGGCCAGTAAATGAGCCTGGCCCGTTGCCAAAGACGATGGCTCCGAGTTGTGTGAGTGCCATGTTTGCTTGCGCAAGCAGGTGTTGTATGGCGGGTATGAGTGTGGCAGATGATTGTGCCGCGCCTGCGCCTGTGTGCTGCCAGAGCTGCGTGGGGGTGGCGGTGTTAGCCTGCCACAGGCCAAGGGCGAGAGAGAGTTGCTCGGTGCTGGTATCAAGCGCGAGCAGGCGCAAGGGGTGCTGCTGGGTGGGGGCGTGTGTTGTGTTGGGCATAGGGGGGAAGGCTGTTGTTGTGCGTTGTATTGGGCTGGGTAGCTGCTACTGGCTGGAGCAAGGGGTGGGCTTAAATCACAGATGGTAGTGTTTTTGGGGGCTTTAGCTTGATTGGTGTTGGTTTTTCTATGTTTTAGCTGTCTTTTGCGGCAAAATTTCCGCATGCGTTCCTATTTTCTTCTTCTTTTGGCGCGGCTGGCTGCTTGTGTTCGTTGCAAGGCGCTGCTTTTTTCTCCTTTTCTGCTGACTTTGGCGGCTTGTCAGCCTGCGGATAAGGCGGCAACCGCTTCAGCGGCGGCTGTGCCTGCCAGTGCTGCCAGTGCGGCGGCGCAGGCAGCTAGTGCGGCTGCTTCGCAGCCTGTGGTTTTTGATGATGCACCTACGCCAGAGCTGGCCGAGTTGGCTGCTGCTACGGGTATTCCAGATAGTGTGACGGCAGCTTTGGCGCGTTCGCGTATACCCGCCTCGCAAATCAGCTTGCTGGTAGTGCCTGCTGATGGTGGTGCGCCACTGGTTAATTTGCATAGCCAGCGCCCGATGAACCCTGCCTCGGTGATGAAGCTGGTAACCACCGCGGCGGCGCTGGATGTGTTGGGCGCTGCTTACACGTGGCGCACGCCCGTGTGGGCGGATGGTGCAGTGCGCGATGGGGTGCTGCATGGCAATTTGTATATTCAGGGGCGGGGCGACCCCAAGCTGGTAGTTGAGCGCTTGTGGCTGCTGCTGCAACAGGTGCGCCAAGCGGGCATTGACTCGATAGAAGGCGACTTGGTGCTCGATAACAGCGCGTTTGAGTTGCCGCCCCATGATGCTGCCCGTTTTGATGGTGCGCCGCTGCGGGCGTATAACGCCGCGCCTGATGCGCTGCTGGTCAATTTCAAAACCTTGCAGCTTACCTTTGCGCCAGATGCGGCTGCCCGTGTGGCGCGTGTAAGCATCACGCCGCCGCTGGTGGGCGTGCAGGTAGCGCAGACGCTGCCTTTGGCCGATGGCGCATGTGGCGCTTGGCAAGGGCAGGTGGGAGCCAAGCTGGGCGATAGCCGTGCTATTGGTTTTAGTGGCAGCTACCCAGCGGCGTGCGGTGTGCAGCGCTGGTCTATGGCGTATGCCGCGCCCGATGAGTTTGCCGCGCGCGCTATTGCAGGCATGTGGCTGGCGCAAGGCGGCAGTATTGGCGGGCAGGTGCGCTTTGAGGCAGTGCCGCCCAGCGTGCGCAGCCAACCTGCGCTGACTGAAGTGGCTTCGCCCGCTTTGGCCGAGGTGATTCGCGACATCAACAAATACAGCAACAACGTGATGACGCAGCAAGTTTTCTTAACCATGGGGCTGCATACCAGCGGGCGCGGCAGTATGGATAGCGCCACTGCCGCCGTGCAGCAATGGTGGCGCAGCCGCCTGGGAGATACGCCAGCGCCCGATGTAGATAACGGCTCGGGGCTTTCGCGCACGGGGCGCATCAGCGCATCATCTTTGGGGGCTATGCTGCAGGCGGTGTGGAAGTCGCCCACCATGCCCGAGTTTATTTCTTCGCTGCCCATAGCGGGCATAGATGGCACTTTGCGCCGCAGCCGCGTGCGCGTGCCTGGCAGCTCGCACTTGAAGACAGGCACTTTGAATGATGCTTCTGCGCTGGCAGGCTATGTGCTAGGCAACAATGGGCGCTACTACGTGATGGTGGCTATGGCCAACAGCCCCAATGCGGGAGCGGCGCGTCCTGCGTTTGAGGCGCTGGTGGATTGGATTATGCATTTGCCTGCACAAGATGATACGGGCGCAAGCCTTGTCAGCCCAAGTTACGAGGCAGCGCCAGTGGGCCATGCCGATGGGCAGTGACTGGGCAAGCGGCACAGACAGGCAAACGGACAAACGCCACAAAAAGCAGGCGTTTGGCTCGGGCAAGGCTGCTTTTTCGGAGGAAAAAGACCAAATGACTTGCTATGGCTTGCAAAGCGATAAAACCGAGCTTTTTTGCAGCGAATACAAATAAGGCAAATCTTGCAACTCTCGCAACTCTTGTAAATAAGGCGCGGGTGCGTTGCTGGCGGGGTGTTTTAAAGCAGGCTGGGTGCTAGACTGGCAGCCGTTGTTTCTTTCATTCAAGCCAAACGCCATGCAGACCTTTTTATCTATGCCGCTGCTTTCGCTCAAGCCTTTTGTGGCGCTGCTGGCGGTGGTTAATCCGTTAGCGTGCTTGCCGTTTTTTATCCACTACACCCACGGTTTTGATACCGCGCAGCGTAAAAAGACCATTGGCGTTACCAGTCTAACGGTGCTCGTAGTGCTGGCTTGTTGCGCCTTGCTGGGCTTGCGCATTTTGCAGTTTTTTGGCATTTCGTTGGCAAGTTTTCAAGTCGGCGGCGGCTTGCTGCTCATGATAAGTGCGCTCAATATGCTCAACGCCCAGCCTGCCGAGGCCAAAACCAATGTGGCCGAAGCCAGCTATGCGGCAAGCCAGTCCAGCGTTGCCGTGGTGCCGCTGGCCATACCCTTGCTCACGGGGCCGGCCAGCATGTCTACCATGGTGATTTTTGCCGAGCGCACGCAAAATATGCTACAGATGGTGCAGTTGCTTTGCTACGCGGCGGTGGTGGCTGCGGCAGTGTATGTCAGCTTTAACATGGCACCGCGCATTGCGCGGGTGATGGGGCGCACGGGTATTAACGTGATGACGAGGCTGATGGGGCTGATTTTGGCCGCCATGAGTGTGGAAGTGGTTAGCGAAGGGCTGAAAAAGATTTTCCCACTGCTCGCTGGCAGCTAAACCCCAACAAAAGCCGCATTGCTTGCGGCTTTTTGGCAAACGATTTTTAACCCGCGCAGGCTATAGCTATTGCGTGCGTAGGCGTTTGCGTTAATCGGCTTTTTTCTTGAGTATTTGCAAAGCGGCAAACGGATGCGGCTGGCTGCTGCTCTCTTCGGTAAAGTCGCTGCTTTGGGCGTGCATGGTGGGGGCTTGCGGGCAGGTGTCGTGCTTGGGCGATATGGGCAAATCCATCAGCAGCTCGTCTTCGATAAGCGAGAGCAGGTCAAACTGCTTGCTGTAAACCAGCACATCTTCTTCTATTTCTTCATCAAGCTGCAAGGCGGTGGCCTCGTCGCGCACAAAGCGGAATGAACGCTCTATGTGCATGGGCTGCACAATGGCTTGCAAGCAGCGCTGGCACTGCATAGGCAAGGTGGTGCTGATGTGCAGGTCGAGCCAGATTTGCGGGCTGCTGCCAGTTTCTGCAACGGTTCTGCCCTGGGCTTGCCATTGCACGCTGGTGCTGGCCGCATCGCTGGCGCATTCTTCGCGCAGGCGGGGGAAGTCTTGCAGAGGCTGCGTGCCTTGCAGCGTAGCGCCTTGTTCGGCAAAGGCAGTGATGTGCAGCAAGCGGGCGTTAAAGCCGTTGTGTGGGGTTGTTGGGGTGTTGGTTGTCATGGCGCCTTAGTTTATGCTGATTTTGTGCCAGTTGCTGCCACACAATCATTTGCAAATGCATTTACAGCAGCATTTACAGCGGCATTTGCCAATTCATTAGCCCCGTAAACTTTGGCGTTTTTAAGGCTATGGTACAAATTACTTTTTTATAAACTCAAGCAAATGGCAGCCATATGACGACAACTCCGTCTCAACTTGTTTCAATTGATATAGGCATAGAAGGCATGCGTTGCGCCTCGTGCGTGGCGCGGCTGGAGCAGGCTTTGGCCAAAGTGCCTGGCGTGGCTGAGGTGGCTGTCAACCTGGCAACTGAATCGGTGCGTATCCAGTGGGAGCAGCAAGCAGCAGCCAATGCGCCCACTTCAGCCACTTCACCCGTTGAGCTGGCAGATAACGCCAAGCAGCCGATGCCAGTTGCGCCGCCAGAGATTTTGCGCGCCATCCGCACCATTGGCTACACGCCCAAGCCCATGCGCGATACGGTTGCTCCCGAGCAGGCGCAATACGTGTTTGGCATACGCAAAGACTTTTTGCCTGTGCTGCTGGGGCTGGTGCTAAGTGCGCCGCTGGTGCTGCCCATGCTGCTTATGCCCTGGCTGGGCGCAGAGCAAGCGCATGCACTTATGCCCGTTTGGATACAGGCAGTGCTGGGTACGTTGGTGCAATTTACACTGGGGCTGCGGTTTTATCAGGGGGCTTGGCATGCCATCAAGCAGCGCAATGGCAATATGGAATTGCTGGTGGCGCTGGGCACTAGCGCCGCATGGGGTATGTCGATGTGGCTATGGCTACGCACTGGCATGGCTGCGCCCGATATGGGGCACGATGCGGGGCATGGAGCAGGTGCGCCTGCGGTGTATTTTGAAAGCGCCGCCGTGGTGATTACGCTGGTGCAATTGGGCAAGTGGCTGGAGCTACGCGCACGGCGGCAAACCGTATCGGCCATAGCTGCTTTACAAGCCTTGCGCCCAGAGGTAGCGCACTGGCTGGCTGCGGACGGACAAGAGCGCGATGTGCCCGTAGCCGAGCTGCTGGTGGGCGACGTGGTCGTCATCAAACCAGGCGAGCGCGTGCCTGCTGATGGCGTAGTTACGCTAGGCCATAGCCAGATTGATGCCAGTTTGCTTACAGGCGAGCCGCTGCCCGTAGATGTGACGGTGGGCGACAAGCTCACAGGCGGCAGCTTGAACGGCAACGGCGTGCTACACATGCAGGTAAGTGCCACGGCCAGCGCAGGCGTGCTGGCGCAAATCATCCGCTTGGTGCAAGACGCGCAAGCCGCCAAGCCGCCCATACAGCAACTGGTAGACAAAGTAGCCGCAGTGTTTGTGCCTGCTGTGCTGGTGATTGCGGCGGCTACGCTGGGCGGCTGGTTGCTGGTTGGCCTTGCTCCTGAGCAAGCAGTGCTGCGCGCCGTAGCCGTGCTGGTGATTGCCTGCCCCTGTGCGCTGGGGCTGGCAACGCCTGTAGCGATTATGGTAGGTACAGGGGCGGCTGCGCGGCACGGCATTTTGATTAAAAACAGCACGGCACTAGAGCTGGCGCAGCGCATAGAAACAGTAGCCTTTGATAAAACAGGCACACTCACCCAAGGGCGGCCTGCACTGGCAGCACTGTGGCAAAGCGATGCACAAGCACAAGCCAAGGCAGACGGCACAACAGCCCTGCCAGACGCTTTGCCGTTGGCCGCTGCACTGCAACAGGGTAGCGAGCACCCGCTGGCACACGCCGTATTGCAAGCACAAGCAGCAGCGACAACCAGCAACCCCACCTTGGCAATGGCCACGCAAGTGCAAGCCGTGCCAGGCTGTGGCATTGTGGGCAGCATCAACGGGCAAGGCTACGCCATGGGCAGCATGCGCTGGGCGCAGGCTTTGCAGGCCGAAATACCCGCAGATGCGCAAGCATTTTTGCAGCAATGGAGCCAGCAGGGGGCAACCTTATCGGTGCTAATGGCAGTAGCAGGCGATTTGCCGCAAGCGCAAGGCGGCGCGGAGTTGGCGGCAACGCAGATTCAGGCGCAAACGCAAACGCACGCGCGTATCGTGGCTGCCTTTGCCTTTACCGACACCATCAAACCCGAATCGGCAGCAGCCGTAGCCCAATTGCACGCGCTGGGCTTGCAAACCGTGCTGATTAGCGGCGATAACCGAGCTGCCGCCGAGGCACTGGCGCGGCAACTGGGCATGCACCCAGAGCGTGGCGAAGTGCTGGCTGAAGTATTGCCCCAAGGCAAGGCACAAGCCATAGCCCAACTGCAAGGCGCAAAACAAGGCGCGGAGCATGGCAATGCGCGAGTTGTGTGCACGGTGGGCGACGGCATCAACGACGCACCCGCACTGGCCGGTGCCGACGTGGGCATGGCTATGGCCAACCCGCAAGGCGGCACCGATGTGGCACTGCACGCCGCAGACATTACCCTGATGCGCGGCGATGTGCGCCTCGTAGCCGCCAGCATTGATATTTCGCGGCGCACGGTGCAGAAAATACGCCAAAACCTGTTTTGGGCGTTTGCCTACAACGTGGTGGGCATACCGCTGGCGGCAATGGGTATGCTTAGCCCCGTGGTAGCGGGTGCGGCGATGGCGCTGAGCTCCGTTACCATTGTGAGCAACGCCTTGCTGCTGCGCCGCTGGCGGCCGCAATTTGGTAAATGATTGGCAAAGGGTTGTTCTTCAGTAGCAGCGTTGAGAAAAAACGCTGCAAACCAAATCCATAAAGCCTTGAAATAAAAACAGGATGCTTTGGCAAAAAGCATCCTGTTTTTTTATGCCTGCCCTCTGGCTGCGCGCTAAAAGGCAAGTCTGGAAAGGCAAGTCTGGAAGGGTTGCTTTTCAAACCAGCCTTGAGCCATGAAAAGCAGCTTTTTAAAAGCAGCTTTTCAAAGGTTTTCAAAGCCATTCAAAGCCATTCAAAGCCATTCAAAGCCGTTGATATCCAGAGATGGCGTTTGCCTCTTGCTTTTTTCCTCTTGCCTCAAGCAGCTCGTGCCTAGTTGCTGCGAAAGATATCAGCCTCAGCCGACGGCACGACGCTGCCGCCTGCTTCGCTTGGGCTTTCGCCTTGCTCTGCCTCGGCGTCTTCGCCGCCCGAGCTGCTGCCGTAGGTGCTCACGCCAATGCGGTTAATGCCGCGCCCGCCAGCGTACTCCTCATACGCCCAATCGCCGCCAGAGCGCGTAACGCCTGGTGGCGGCTCGGTAATGGGGGTAACGGGCACGCCTTGCAGGGCGGTTTGCATGTAGCGAATCCAGATGGGCAGGCTCAAGCCGCCACCCGTTTCACCTGAGCCCAGATTGCGCGGGTTGTCGTGCCCAAACCAGACTACGGCAACCAGCGAAGGCTGAAAGCCTGCAAACCACGCATCTTTTGAATCGTTGGTGGTGCCCGTTTTGCCGTACAAGTCTGAGCGCGCCAGCGTAGCGGCTGCACGCGCGGCAGTGCCTCGGATGGTAACGTCGTTGAGCATGCTGTTCATGATGAAAGCGTTACGCGCAGGAATGGCGCGCATGCTTTCATTGAGCTGTGGCGGCTCTACTTGCGAGATGATTTTGCCGCGCTGGTCTGTAATGTGGGTAATGATGTAAGGGTTGACGTGGTAGCCGCCATTGGCAAAAGTGGCAAAGCCTGTTGCCATCTCCAAAGGCGAGGCCGTGCCTGAGCCTAGTGCCAGAGTTAAGTAAGGCGGGGTGCGATCAGCGGGAAAGCCAAAGCGGGCAACCCAATCTTGTGCTTTTTGCGTGCTGACGGTTTGCAAAATGCGCACTGAAGGCAGGTTTTTTGAGCGGGTTAAAGCCTGCCGCATGCTGATTGCCGGGCCGTTGCTGCCATCGTAGTTTTTGGGCGACCAGGGTTGCCCGCCTGTCTCGCTGGCACTGATAGTGAGCGGGTCGTCGCTAATTATGGCGCTGGGCATTACGCCTTCTTCAAGGGCTGCCGAATAGATAAAGGGCTTGAAGCTCGAACCTGGTTGGCGGTAGGCCTGTGTTGCGCGGTTAAAGTGGTTTTTGCCAAAGTCAAAGCCGCCAATCAGCGATTTGATAGCGCCCGTAAGCGGGTCTAGAGCAACGAGCGCGCTTTCGACCTCGGGCAGTTGGCGTATTTCCCAGCCGTTGTGCTCGGTGTGGACTATGCGCACCACTGCGCCACGGCGAATTTGCTGTGCTGCGGGCGCACGGCTCGATAGCGCCCATGAAGCAAAGCGCAGGCCGCTGCCGCTGATGGTGATGGGGTTTTTATCGCTGCGGCGCACCACGACTTTGCCTGGCTGCGCTTCAAGCACCACTGCAGCGAGCATATCGCCTGCATCAACAGTGTTACTCAATGCTTCGGCAATGGCCTCATCAAGCAAATCGGGCTCATTGGGGAGCGCAGCGTAATACTCGGGGCCGCGGTAGGAGCGTTTGGCATCGTAGCTAAGTATGCCTTGGCGCACGGCAGCGTAAGCGGCATTTTGCTCTTTGGTTGTGATGCTGGTGTAAACGTTTAAACCAAGGGTGTAGCTGTCGTTGCCGTATTGTTTGAAAATCATATCGCGCACCATCTCGCCAACGTGTTTGGCGTGTACCACTTGGTCTACCTCCATGCGCTTGATAACGAGCGGTGTGGCTTTGGCTGTGGTGGCTTGGTCTGGCGTGATAAAGCTGTTTTCGACCATGCGGTCAAGAATGTAGACTTGGCGGATGCGGGCGCGTTCGGGATTGACGATGGGGTTGTATAGCGAAGGTGCTTTGGGCAGGCCTGCCAGCATGGCGGCTTCGGCCAGATTGATGTCTTTGATGGGTTTGCCGAAATAGGCCTCAGAGGCAGCAGCAAAGCCGTAGGCGCGGTTGCCTAGAAAAATCTGGTTGAGGTAAATCTCCAAAATCTGGTCTTTGCTAAGTGCGTGCTCCATCTTGAATGCCAGCAAGATTTCATAGAGTTTGCGCGTGAGGGTTTTTTCTGAAGACAGGTAGACGTTGCGCGCGACTTGCATGGTGATGGTAGATGCGCCTTGGCTTTTGGCGCGGCTGAAGTTGGCTATGGCCGCGCGCAGCACGCCTGTGTAATCTACGCCGTGGTGCTCGTAAAAGCGTGCGTCTTCTACGGCGAGAATCGCGTCTTTCATGATTTTTGGCGTTTCACTAAAGGGCAGGTAAATGCGGCGCTCTTCGCCAAACTCGGAAATGAGGTTGCCTTCAGATGTAAATACGCGCAAGGGCAGCTTGGGGCGGTAGTCTTGCAAGCTAGAGATATCAGGCAGGCGTGTGTAGGCTATGGCCAGACCAATGCCTACAAGCAAAACGCTGGCAGCGCCCAGAGCCAGGCAGGTGGCTAGTAAACCCATAAAGAAGCGCGATAGCGCACTGCGTTGGCGCGGGGGCGTTTTTTTGGGCTGGTTTGGCTCGGGTGCGGAGTCTTGCATATTGGGCTGGGGTGAGGATGGGTTGGTAGTGTTGGTCATTACATCCCTTTTGCGGTGGTGCTGGTTTGTGTTTTTGGTTAGCGGTTAAATTTGCGCCTACGCATTGTGCATCAGCTAGCGCGGGTCAGTGTGCATTTAAATGTGCATTTGCTGCTGCGGCAGTGCGGGTAGCGGTTTGTTTTGCGGTGTGCATTGGCATGTGTATGGCGCGTGCAAGATGCGTGCAAGGTGTGGCTTGGGCTAGCTTGTAATGGGTGTGAGTTTGGCCAGCGATAAAGCCAGCCACTTTACACCGTGCCTGCCAAATTGCACTTGCGCTTTGGCATCGTTGCCCTGGCCTTCCAGGCGCAGTATTTGCCCTTCGCCAAATTTGTTGTGAAAGACGCGCATGCCTTTGCGCAGGGTGGCATTATCGGTGGTTGCGCTGGCGCTGCTGCCGGTACTGCTGGTGCTACTTGCTTGGCTGCTTTGGCCTACGGCTTGGCGCACGTCGCTGTTCCAGCTCTCGCTGCCGCCCCATTGTCCGCTGCTCCATGCGGGCATGGCATCGGCAAAGCCGCTGCGGCGCGGGGTTATCCACTTCAGGCATTCTTCGGGTAGCTCTTCAAGAAAGCGGCTGCGGATGTGTAGCCGTGTTTGGCCGTGCAGCAGGCGGGTTTGGGCGTGGCTGATGTATAGGCGCTGCCGAGCGCGGGTGATGGCTACGTACATAAGGCGGCGCTCTTCTTCGAGGCCGTCGTAGTCGTTCATGGCGTTTTCGTGGGGGAATAGCCCTTCTTCCAGACCTGTGATGAAAACTGCATTGAATTCAAGCCCTTTGGCTGCGTGTACGGTCATGAGTTGCACGGCATCTTGCCCAGCTTGCGCTTGGTTGTCGCCTGCTTCCAAGGCGGCGTGGGTGAGGAAGGCGGCCAGTGGCGAGAGGGTTTCGCCATCGGGCAAAACTTCTTGCAAAATGCTTTGTGCAGCGTCTTGCTCGGTAGATGTGGCGGCAGGGCTGGTGCTGCCTTGGGCGGCTGGTGCGGCGTTGGGTGCTGTGGCATCGGTGGGGCGGGTGTCGATTTGCGCCATGGCTGCGGTGTCGCGCCCAAAGCCTTCCAGATTGACGAAACTTTCTGCTGCGTTTACCAGCTCTTGCAGGTTTTCTACGCGGTCGGTGCCATCGCGCTCGTTGCGGTAGTGCTCCAGCAGGCCGCTGGCGTCAAGCACAAGCTCGACGATTTCTTTCAAGCTGCGGGTGTGCGATTGTTCGCGCATGACATCGAGTTTTGCCACAAACGATGCCAGGTTAGCGCCTGCTTTGCCGCTTACTTGCAGCACGGCATCGTGTAAGGCGCTGTTGCTGGCGCGGGCTGCGTCTTGCAGTTGCTCGATGCTGCGTGCGCCAATGCCGCGCGGCGGGAAATTGACTACGCGCAAAAAGCTGGTGTCGTCACGCGGGTTATCAAGCAAGCGCAGGTAGGCCAAGGCGTGTTTGACTTCTGCGCGCTCGAAAAAGCGCAGGCCGCCGTATACGCGGTAGGGTATGGCGGCGTTAAAGAGCTTGCTTTCAATCACGCGGCTTTGTGCGTTGCTGCGGTAGAGGATGGCGATTTCTTTGCGTTCGGCTCCATCGTTGATGAGTTGCTTGATTTCTTCTGCCAGCCATTGCGCTTCAGCCATGTCGCTGGGTAGCTCTACTATGCGCACGGGCTCGCCCGCGCCTTGGGTGGTGTGCAGGTTTTTGCCCAGGCGGCGCGTGTTGTGGCCGATTAAGGCGTTGGCGCTGTCAAGGATGTTGCTGAAACTGCGGTAGTTTTGCTCGAGTTTGATTTGGTGCTTTACGCCCAGCTCATGCACGAAGTCGTTCATGTTGCCTACACGCGCGCCGCGAAAGGCGTAGATGCTTTGGTCGTCGTCGCCCACGGCAAAGATGGCGTTGGGGGCAATGCCCGCGTTTTGGTCGGCGCTGCTGGCATTGGCGGCAAAGAGTTTGAGCCAGAGGTATTGCAGGCGGTTGGTGTCTTGAAATTCATCAACCAGTATGTGCCTGAAGCGGCGCTGGTAGTGTTGGCGCACGAGTGGGTGGTCGCGCAAGATTTCGTAGCTGCGTAGCATCAGTTCGCCAAAATCAACTACGCCTTCGCGCTGGCATTGTTCTTCGTAGAGGGCGTAGATTTCGGCTTTTTTGCGGCTTTCGGCATCGCGCACGGGCACGTCGGCAGGGCGCATGGCTTCTTCTTTGCAGCCGCCGATAAACCACTGCATTTGCTTGGGCGGAAATTGCTCGTCATCTATGCCGTGCTGCTTGTATAGGCGCTTGATGCTGGAGAGCTGGTCTTGCATGTCCAGAATCTGAAACGTTTGTGGCAGGTTGGCCACCTTGTAGTGTGCGCGTAAAAAGCGGTTGCACAAGCCATGAAACGTGCCTATCCACATGCCGCGCACGTTGATGGGCAGCATGGTTGAGAGGCGCGTGAGCATTTCTTTGGCTGCCTTGTTGGTAAAGGTAACGGCCAAGATGCCTGCAGCAGTGGCGCGTTGCTCGGCTAGCAGCCAGGCAATGCGGGTGGTAAGCACGCGGGTTTTGCCTGAACCTGCGCCAGCCAGTATCAGGGCGTGCTCATCGGGCAGGGTAACGGCGCGTAGCTGCTCGGGGTTGAGGCCGTGCAGCAGGGGGTGGTTGAGGTGGGCGGGCATGGGTGCAGTAGGTAGGTGTGTGGCGCTGGGCATGGCGCTATTGTAGAAAGGTGGGCGTGGCTTGGTTGCTGGCAGGGCTATGGTGCTGGTGCATGGCAGGTGTTAATTGCGCTGCGCCCAGCGGCTTGCAGCAAGCATGGCAGCGAGTTTTTTGCCTGTGGGCAGGGGCTCGTGGTGGATGTGGGCGGCAAGCAGCTCGCCACTGAGCATGGCCAAAGCCAGCCCGCGCGCGCCCATGCCGCAGCACAGGTGCAGCCCGTGGGGGGGGGCAGAACCTGTTTCAGCTTGCTTTGTGGCTGCATGGTGATTGCTGCTGACGCTGCCCACGGCAGGCATGCGGTCGGGCAGGGTTACGCGGATGCCTGCCCAGATGTGGATGTGCTCGCTGCTGCCTGCAGTGCTGGCGCTGGCAAAGGCGGGTTGCAGCGCCTGTGCAGTGGCTGGGTGCAGGGTTTGCAGTTTGTCAAGGATGGCGGGCAGGTCGCTGTAGCGGGCGCGGGCATCGGTATCGCCACGGCTGAAGGTTGAGCCAGCAATCCAGATGCTGCCGTTGCGGGCGTCTTGGCTGTGCGGGATGTGCGCTGCCATGCTGCCTTTGCCGTTGATGGGGATGCTGGGGAGCTGGTCTGCGGGGTTGGGCGTGGTGTTTGTAGTGGTGCTGCCGTGCCAGCCCCATGCGATTTGGCCACGCAGGGGGTCGAGTGCAATGCCAAAAGGCGGCGTGGCTGCGTCGGGTGCGGCGGTGGTGGGCTTGCCTTGCTGCAAGCTGCTGGCGGCTGATTGCAGCAGAGCGTGGCTGCCGTAGCCTGCTGCTATGACAAGCAGCGGGGCTTGTGCCAGTGTGTTGCCAGCAGCATCGCACACCTGCCAGTTGGACGATAGATTGGCATTGCTTGCAGGGGCGTGTATGGCTGCAACGTGCTGTGCGCCAGCAAAGTGGATGCGTGGGTGGCGTAGCAGGGCGTGTATGAGCGCAGGCGGCTTGAGCCAAGCTGCGCGTGGGTGCAGCAGTGCTACGGCGTGCGCAGGCAGTTGGGCAGCTTGGCACTGGGCGGGGGTGGCTAAAGCAGACCAATCCGCGGCAGCGGCGTAGGGGTGGGGGCTTGGTGCGCTGGCGGGGGTGTTGGCGCTGCTGCTGTTGGTGTTTGCGCCAGAGGTTGTGCTGCTTTGCGGCCAGTGGCGGGGTAGCTTGGATTGGCCTTGCACGCAGTGCTCAAGCACGCCGCTGGCTGCCCAGTCTTGCCCCGCTTGCAGCAAACTGGCGGCGCGTTGCAGTGTGCAGCGGATGCCGCTGCGGCTGAGTTGCGAGATGCGGGTGTCGTCAGCCGAGGTGTGCGGCGCAACCAGCCCTACAGATAAGGCTGAAGCGCCCGCCGCAGGCTGTGCGCCCGCTTCAAGTACGGTAACTTGCCAGCCGCGCCGTGCCAGACTGTAAGCGGCAGCCGCGCCAGCCAAGCCAGAGCCTATGACGATGGCGTGCTGTGCCGTGGCGCTTGCTTGGGTGCATGTTGGGACAGGTGTAGGTGCTGGCACTGGTTCTGCTTCAGGTGTGGGCTCTTGGGGCGTAGCCTGCCAGTGCGGGGCGTAGCGGGCGCTTAAGTAGTGTGTGGCTGCGCTGGCATGGCATAGCAGGTAGGGGTTGGCTGCACAAGCTGTATTAACTGGGGCGGTAGTGCTTGGATTGCAGCTTGGCGCGGCGAAGTTGGGTGCGGTGTGGTTTTCTGCAGTGCAAAGCGGCGTGTGATTGGCTGGCGTGAAGCTCCAGCCAGTTTGGTGCAGGTATTTTGTAAATAGCTCTGGCGTGCAGGCAAGCGCGGCGTGGGGCGCTACGTTGCTTGCGCTTGGGTTAGGGTGGCTGTTTGTTGGGGCTTTGTCTGGCGCTTGCGTGCAGGCTTGGGGCAGCAGGCAGTGCAGCTCTGTGCCTTGCTGGCACAGGGGGCGCAAGGCGTTAGCCAGATTGTGCAAGGGGTGGTTGCCGCTGCTGTTTGCGCTTGGGTTGGCTTCAGGTGCGGCTATGGCATTAAAGCAAGCAGGGTGCAGGTGGATTTGCCCAAAGCGCCCGCTGGCATCGCGCAATATGGGCAGCACATCGCCTATGGCTAAAGTCAAAATCAGTTGCTCATCGGCCAATGCCAAACGGTGCCAGCCAGGTAGTAGCCCCCACCATTGCGCCTGCAAGCTGTTGTGCGCTTGTTGCTGCCAGTGGGTTATGCCGCTATCGCCCTGAGCAGCGGCATTGTTGGCAAAGGCGGCAAGTTGCGCGGCAACGTCAGCCCATACTGGGGCTTGCTGGCATTGCCAGACGTAATGCAGCACAGCGCCATCGCGCAAAGCGCCACTGCGCTGCCATTGCCGCCATTGCCAGAAAAAACCGCGTAAATCAGGGGCTGCCAAAGACAGGATATGCATAGGATTGGTGTAGGTATCAGAGTAATGGGGTAAAGGCGCTGGTGTGCTTTGCTGTACTTTGGTGCGCACAGGCTCGCTGGCGTGCGCAGACAAGCAAACCTGCGCCATCAAGCAAAACCCAGTTAAGTTAGTCCAAAGCAAGCGGGGTATCTTCGCACAGACGCGAAAAGCTGCGCCTAGCGCACAGGCGGGCAGCATAGCCAAGCGTAGCAAATGCTATGCCGCCTGGCTTGGCACAAGGCGATGCGGGCAGCGCCGCACTGCACAAAGCGCCTGCACTGGCAAACAGGCTTACACCGCAGCCAGAGCTTGCTCCAAATCGGCAATCAGGTCATCAGCGTGCTCTATGCCGATAGACAGGCGGATGGTGTCCTCCGTTACGCCTGCCTTGCGTAGCTCTTGCGCCGACAACTGGCGGTGCGTGGTACTGGCAGGGTGGCAGGCGAGCGATTTGTTGTCGCCAATATTGACCAAGCGGGTAAAGAGCTGCAGAGCATCTTGCAAGCGCCCGCCAGCGGCGCGACCGTCGCCATCGGCGCTTTTTACGCCAAAGGTAAACACGCCCGAGGCGCGCCCGCCCATGTATTGCTGCACCAGATGGTGGTCGGGGTGGTCGGCCAAGCCAGAGTAATTCACCCAGCCGACTTTGCTGTGGCCTTTGAGGAATTGCGCCACTTTGACGCTGTTTTCGCAGATGCGGTCCATGCGCAGCGGCAGCGTTTCAAGCCCTTGCAAAATCATAAAGGCGTTAAACGGGCTAATCGCCGCACCCATATTGCGCAAAGGCACGGTGCGGGCGCGACCTATGTAGGCAGCATTGCCAAAGGCTTCGGTGTAAACCACGCCGTGGTAGCTGACTTCGGGCGTGCTCAGGCGCTTGAAACGTTCAGCGTGCTGCGCCCAAGGGAATTTGCCGCTATCGACAATCATGCCGCCAATGCTGGTGCCGTGGCCAGCAATGTATTTGGTTAGGGCATGCACCACAATGTCTGCGCCGTGCTCAAACGGGCGGCACAGGTAGGGGCTGGGCACGGTGTTATCCACAATCAGCGGCAAGCCGTGGCGGTGGGCAATGTCGGCGAGCTTTTTGAAGTCGGTAACGTTGCCCAGCGGGTTGCCAATGGACTCGCAAAAAATGGCCTTGGTGCGCGCGTCGATATGCTGCT
>RRZU010798471.1_pt1 | contig 18353 bp, 15 predicted proteins | sample 2165561 | NCBI WGS metagenome assembly RRZU01 (sample SAMN10456909, study PRJNA506462) | wastewater metagenome | isolation source: wastewater sludge | place: USA: Moscow, Idaho | reverse complement strand
CCGTTTGTACATTTGTAGGTAGCCCTCGGAGGTACGCCTCAAAGATCGCTTGCTCGTCAGGGTGGGCTCCGCGGATGATTCGTTGCATAAGCATTCCGTCAAGTAGGCCGACGGCGTCGCGCGCGTTCGTTTCGGGATCGCTGACGTTGAGCCTCCGAAAGAGTTCAGCTGCCATCTGAGTGAACGTCTCGCGAATAGCCGGCCGAGCGGCTAGCGCCTCACTGAGAATTGGATCGTTGCGGCATTCCATGTGAAGAAGCAATCGGGCGCGGTGGTCGTTCTCTCGATGCATGAGGGTGTCGAGGGCCGAGACCATCAGCTGTGCAACAACCTCCGGGGTTGGTGCTTCGGGCAATTCGTGGGCGGTGGCATCGTTGCCGGCACTGCCAGCTAGACGTTGCACGATGAGGTTGACGAGGTCGCGCTTAGTCCGCGCGTAATACGAGGTCGACCCTGCAGGAAGGCCGAGCTCCTCGTCAATCGCGCGGTGTGTGAGCGCGCGGATTCCGCGGGTGGCGAGGAGGGTGATGCCTGCGTCGGCGATCTGTTCGCGGCGGTCGGTCACACTGTGCTCCTTTAGTTGGGGATACTCGTTTAGTCATGCTTTCTCGGAATTTATTATTCCTCTACAACTATAGAGTATGATCGACATGGCTCTACAAAAATAGAGGATGGAACAATTGTGATTCTGTGGTTTGAGAACATTAGTGCGTCAGATACCGGCGCTGTGGGAGGCAAAGCTGCCAACCTAGGGGAGTGCGCGCGAGCTGGACTTCCCGTACCTCGTGGCTTTGTGGTGAGCACCGAGGCCTACCGTCAGGCGACAAGTTCCGTTGCGGCTGACACCGCTCGTTTGGCTGCCCGCGGAGAAACCAATGCGGCCCGCTCCCTCATTCTTGGCGCGGAATTACCCGCGTCCGTCAGCGACGAGATCACCACCGCGTACCGGCAGCTCGGAGAACCGCCGGTGGCCGTGCGATCGTCGGCCACCGCAGAGGATCTCGCCGACGCCAGCTTCGCCGGTCAGCAAGACACCTACCTCAATATCCGTGGAGTCACCGATCTACTCGACGCCATACACAACTGCTGGGCCTCACTATGGAGCGACCGTGCAGTCGAATACCGCAGACGCCAGGGAGTGCAATCGGATGGGTTGGCGCTCGCCGTCGTCGTCCAAGAAATGGTGGCCCCAGACGTTGCCGGGGTGCTTTTCACTCATCATCCTGTCACCGGCGACCAGGACAAGATGCTGGTCAGCGCCTCGTACGGATTGGGAGAGTCAGTGGTGAGCGCACTCGTCACGCCGGATACATTCGAGATTGCGCGAGCCACCAGGGCCGTGACTCTACGCGAGATTGGAACCAAGGAGACGCGAATTGACGCCGTGTCGAGTGGTGATTCTACGGGAGCCCCGACAGAAATCGACAGCCGTTCGGCTACTGACCGCGGCACAATGTCGGGTAGTCGCATCACTCTCGGAGATACCGTAACCAGCGACGTCCCGCTAGAGGATCGCGAATGCTCTAGCCTCACCGATACCCAGCTGCTCCAACTCCTCGACCTCGGCGAACGGGTGGAGAAGCATTACGGTACCGGCCAGGACATCGAATGGGCATGTGTGGGCCAGAAGCTCTACCTGTTGCAGGCGCGTCCAATCACTACGGAAGCTGCTGATGTTCCCGGTCATGAACCCATGCGCGGCCGATTTGGTACGTTCGTGCGCGGCGATCTTATCGAGCATTTCCCTGCTCCGTTTCCTCTCGATGTCGTCGCTGTGCGGAGCGTCCTCGATGGAGCGTTACGCGCCTTTGGGGTGAGAGGTGTGCGAGCAGCAACGTTGATTCAAGGGGACGACGACGGCGTCATCCGCCTGACGCTTGCGAAGTTTACGCCAGCAGGCTCTTTCGCAAGGAACTTGCCGCGTACCATGCGCAGGGCGTTCCGTCATGATCCCTTGGCGTGGCCGGAGGAAGAACGTGAACTGCGGCGAAGACTCGATGTGATGACGGAAGCTACCGGTGACCTTAGCTCTGCTGAGGATGCCGCGGTATTGCAGCTGCTGCTGGACGTGGTGGAGCAGATCGGGACAATTACTCATGACCGTTTCCTTTACTACCTCACTCCAATGATGACGCGCCGTAATAATGCCATCGCACTTATTACACTGGCGCGTTTGAGTGAGACGGTGACTACCGAGGATCTATACGCGGGAATTCCCTACAAGACGGCGGAGATTACGGCGGCCTTGAGGTCGCTCGTGGATCGGGCACAGAAGATAGGCGTTGTAGATGCCATTATCTCCGCTCCGCAGGGTGGCATCGTTGCCGCTCTGGAGTCTTTGCCCGAAGGGTGCGAGTTCCTGGTAGCCGCGAACAAGTTTCTCACTGATTTTGGCGCGAGGACTGCTCGGCTCTACCTTCCGTTTTCAAACCGGTCGTGGCGCGAAGATCCTGAAACGTTCTATGCGCTTTTGGCCGCGTCGTTACGTGGAGGGAGCCTTGATCGTGAGTCTGGAGATGACCCCGCGAGCCGTGTTGAGCAACGCCTACCCCGGCCCTTGCGGCGGTTCTGGAAAACAAATACCGAACAGATTCGCGCTATGCATCTTGGCCGGGAGGGAACGGTTTACCTTATGGAAGAGTTCCTCTGTGTGGCGCGAGTGGCGAGCGACGAGATTGCACGGCGGTTGGTTGCTCGAGGGCAACTCGCCCTCGAGGACGACCTCAGGTTCCTCTACGTGGAGGAAATTGCCGAGGCGCTCGGCGGGTTGGCTGGCGCGGAAGATTTTGTCGACGTGGATAGGTCGATCAATTCACCAGACACAACTGGCGCGCACGGGACAGTTGATGTGGGGGCGGTGAGTGATCGGGGCAACCGCATCGGCTCCACGCGTGGATGGCTACAACGGAAGGTGGCGCGCCGCCGTCGTTATCGAGCGCTTGCTGAATCGGTGTGGTGGGATCGAGGAGAGTCCGTATCTCCCGACGCCTCCAAACGATCCGAGAAAACCACGTGGGATCTCACATCAGCTGCCACATCCTTCCAGCTCACGGGCCTCTCCGCGAGCGCGGGTGTGGGCCGCGGTCCGGCCCGTATTGTCCGTTCTCCCTCCGACTTCCATCTTCTTTGCCCCGGAGATGTACTCGTCTGCCCGTACACAGATCCCACGTGGACGCCGTTGTTCTCGCTCGCTGCCGCCATCGTTGCCGAAACTGGTGGTCCGCTCTCGCATGCGGCGATTGTTGCGCGCGAGTACGGAATCCCGGCGGTTCTCGGGGTGGACGGCGCAACACATCTGCCGACGGGAGCGGAACTCATCGTCGACGGCGGCAAAGGGACCGTCTCCATGTATGCCCCACGTAATCGCAGCTAGATGTTGTGGTACCACGGTATGACTGGCCGCTGTGACGTGCAGGTTTGAGCCCGGCGCCGTTGTACTACAAGGCGACGCAACACATTCGGAGCTATGGGAGACTGGGACGGTGCAAACGACTTTCCCAGCTAACCGGGCGGAGGCTGCGCGATGCCCAAGCCGATAAACGCCCGCGATCCTCTGTCTATCGATCTGCCAAGCCCTCCCGGCGGATTCCGCAGAGCTCTGCGTGAGCACCCGCGCGCCACCGACTGGGCGATTGTTGCAGTGTTTCTTGTGGTCACCGCCGTGATTATTGTGGCCACGTGTTTTATCCCGATTGATGGATTGTCCAACGACGAGTTCCGCATCCAGTGGGATTTCCCCGACTACCTGCGCTTTCCCCGCGTTCTTTTGATGGTGCTTTTCGTCGCGGTGACGGCGATTGCTTTGAGGATGCGGCGGAGATATCCGCTGGCGTCGTTGTCCGCAGCGCTGGCGGTGTCGGCGGTGGTTCCGGAGGACATGCCGCCGTCGGCAGCGGTGACGTTTGCTGTCGCTATCCTGTTGTACTCGGTACCGGTCTACAGATCAGTGCGGGCAGGATGGGTTGGTTATCTGCTGGCCAACCTTGCGATGGTTCCAGCTTCCGTTGTCAGTATCGAGGTCAACCATGAAACGTTCGATGGTGGCGCTATTGTTGCGATCATTACTCTGGCCTTGATCATGTTGGTCCCTGTCTCGCTGGGAATTAACGCGGGTAACAGGCGCCGTTACACGGACGCCATCATTGACCGGGCACACCAGCTCGCGCGTGAACGTGACCAACTGGCCCGCCTGGCGGTGGCCGAAGAACGCACTCGCATTGCCCGCGAAATGCACGACATCATTGCTCATTCCGTGTCCGTGATGGTGACCCTGTCCGAAGGTGCGGCTCGGGCGGCCGAGATTCAGCCCGCGGCTGCGGCTGACGCAATGCGGCAAAGTGCCGAGACTGGCCGTGCGGCACTAACGGAAATGCGCCGACTTATTGGAGCTTTGCGAGAACCGAACGACGGCGGCGCGATAGCTGGCGGAGCCGGACCTGGGGCCGGAGGATCTGAGACCGGTCGGGTGGGAGCGTCGAGTACCGTCTCTAGCTCCGGCGGGGCCGAGCTGGCCCCCATGCCTGGCCTGGACGATCTTCCCGAGCTTATTAAGGGATTCCGCGCTGCCGGATTGAACATCGACTTCACCCTCAGGGGTGTGGCTCCAGAACGTGGCGCTAGCGGTGGTCAGGGCCGCGACCTGGCAATTTATCGCACGGTCCAGGAAGCGCTCACTAATACGCTTCGGTATGCGGGAGCTGGAAGCTCCGCGCGAGTTGTTATTTCGCAGGGATCTGACGGTACGAAAGTTTCCGTCACCGACGACGGCGGCCTGCCCGGCAACCGTCCGATGACCGGGCTTGGTTCGGGGCAGGGACTCGTCGGGCTTGGAGAGAGGCTGCGAGTGTTTGGTGGTCACCTGGAGTATGGTCAAGTGGATTCCGGTGGATGGTTCGTGACGGCGACGTTGCCGGCGGAAGAAGAACCGAAGGCAGGCGAAACTGAGGAGGAAGTACGTTAAGGTCGTGCGAACGAGTGTTAATAGAAAAACCGTTGTTAACGAGAAACGGTTACTGACGGGAAATAAGAAGAATGTCTGAACAGATTCGCGTGCTGTTGGTAGATGACCAGGACTTGATTCGTACTGGATTCCGGCTTCTCCTCATGGGAGAGCCGGACATTTCCGTGGTGGGGGAGGCCAAGGACGGTCAAGCCGCACTGGATGAGTTGGCCCGACTCGAGGGGGCATGCGATGTTGTGCTTATGGACGTGCGTATGCCCAGGATGAATGGCATCGACGCCACGGCGCAGATCGCGGCGCGTTTTCCCAATGTGCGAGTGCTCGTACTCACCACCTTTGACCTGGACGAATATGCCCAATCTGCCATTACAGCCGGAGCCAGTGGCTTCCTTCTGAAGGATGCTCGACCCACTGAGTTGGTTGACGCGATCCAACGCGTTGCGACGGGCGACGCCGTCATGGCGCCTTCCGTCATGAAGCGCATGCTGGAACAAATGCGAGCGAACGGGCTCATGGGACAGCCGCTGGTGGATCGGACCGATAGGGCTGAGCCATCCGAGCCTTATCCACCCACAGTGGCTGTATCGCCAGAGCATCCGAGGCTCACGCCCTCCGAACTCGATGTGCTCACCGAGCGTGAGCGCGAGGTGTTGGAACTCATCGCCGAGGGTCTCAACAACGCTGAGATTAGTGCGCGGCTATTCCTCTCAGAGTCCACTGTTAAGACACACGTGGGGCGCGTACTGTTCAAGCTGGAACTGCGGGACAGGATTCACGCCGTCATTTTTGCGAAGGAACTCGGACTCTAGTACCCCGGTACCAGGCACCCTTGAGTCCGCGACCTACAGCGGTACCAAAGGACAGCACCGCTGGCCGACGCGCCGCACCACCTCTGACGACCATACTCGAAGTATCAAGAAAACCTCTTCGAGTAAGGATTCATTATGATTAAGGCACGCGGACTCACCAAGCATTACGGCGACAAAGTCGCGCTCGATGGTGTGTCCTTCTCTATCAAGCCCGGTGTAGTGACCGGATTCCTTGGACCAAACGGTGCGGGCAAATCGACGTCGATGCGCCTCATGGTGGGCCTCGATAAGCCCACCTCCGGCACCGTGACGATCGGTGGCAAGAAGCTTGCCGAGCACGCAGCTCCGATGCAGGTGGTTGGAGCATTGCTTGACGCGAAGGGTGTCCACCCCGGACGCACCGCCCGCAGTCACCTGCGCGGACTCGCAGCCACACACGGCATTGGCAACAAGCGAGTCGACGAAGTTTTGGATATGACGGGTCTCGTGGATGTTGCCAACAAGCGCGTGGGCGGCTTCTCTCTCGGAATGGGCCAGCGCCTCGGAATTGCTGTGGCACTCCTCGCTGATCCCCAGGTTCTTATTCTTGACGAGCCGGTCAACGGCCTTGATCCCGACGGCGTCATCTGGGTCCGCAACCTCGTTCGCTCGCAGGCAGCCGAAGGCAAGACAGTTCTCCTTTCCAGCCACCTCATGAGCGAAATGGCTCAAACTGCCGACCACGTTATTGTTCTCGGACGCGGCCGCGTGGTGGCCAACGCCCCGATCGGAGACCTCCTCGCTGGTGGAGCTCCCCGCGTTCGCGTGGCCAGCCCTGACGCCGCCCGCCTCATCCGAGAATTGCGCTCAGGCAGCGTGCTCGGCACTCTCACCGGTGTCAATCCGGACGATGTGACGATCGACATCCAGTCCGACGAATCCTTCGTCATCCGAGGTATCGAGGCTGCCTCGATCGGCTACCTCTGCTCGCGAGACGGCATCATGCTCCACGAGCTCACACCAATCAACGACTCTCTCGAAGAGGCTTACATGGCCCTCACCCGCGACGAAGTTGAGTACCAGACCACCGGACTCGTGGGCGTCTAAGTCCACCTCCGCCATCCGTACAGCCCGGACCACCCGTCCAGCTCTCCGCCACGTCATTTTTCCTCGCCCACGCTCTAGTTCCCAAAGGACCACGATCATGACCACCGTCAACGAAACCCATGCAATGACCGACACTGTGACGCCGCCGTCGAACAGTACCACCACCGATCCGAAAACCCACGTAACAGAACACAAGAACCACCGATTGACGCTTGGTGGCGTCATCCGGTCTGAGTGGATCAAGGCGATGTCGCTACGGTCGATTCGCTGGACGATGGCGATCTCGATCGGGCTTGGTGTGGCCATGTGTGTGGTCATGGGCTTTGCCCTCAACGATTTCTTCAACGATCCGACAAGCCCGATGACGGCAACCGAGTACGTTCTCGCCGTCACGACCTTCCCGGCCACGTTCCTCGCCTTCGTGTTCGGCGTGTTGGGGGCCTTTGTATTCTCTAGCGAGTATGCCTCGGGAATGATTCTTTCCACGCTCACCGCCGCACCCCGTCGCGGTTACGTCGTCGCCGCTAAGGCTCTCGTCCTCACCGCTATCTCGGCTGCCGCCGCCTTCATTGTGGTTGGTGCAGGCATTGCCGTGTCGGTGCTTTATATGCCCGGGGTTGCCGACGTACTTGGCTCCACCCAAGTTCTCACCGGCATGCTAGGAACAGTATTCTTCCTGGTTGCGATTTCACTTTTCGCCTTCGCCGTGGCCGGAATCGTCCGCAGCACCGCCGGTGCAATCACCGTGGTGATCGGCATCTTGCTGCTCGTGCCGATGATCCTCCAGATCATGTCCGGTGTGCTCGACTGGAACTGGCTTGTCACCATTCAGAACTACCTCCCGATGACCCTCGGATCGAACCTCGGAATTGGCGTGACCGACGCGGCGGAACTTAGCCTGCGGGTGCAGATGGAGCAAGCCGATACCGGCTACGCCGAAGTGCTCAGCTACGGTGACTCCGCCTTCAATCTTGCACTGTGGGTTATTGTCCCGATGGCTGTCGCGGTCAGGCTCTTCTTCAGCCGCGACGCGAAGTGACACGAGAAAGAATCCGGATGCAATGGGCTGACCGGGGAGGCTTCACCAGAGAACTGTAGTCTGGTAGCAGAGAAATAACTGAACGATACGGTGGTGACGGCGTCGGTTCGCTTTTCTAGCGACGGCGCCGTCACCACCGTCTGTATAGTCTGCTCGGTAGCTGGGAGTTACTTGCACCGATTGCGGTTGGGGAGCGCCGATCCTCTTGACACTGCCGATCCTTCCGGCATCTCTGTTTGTTGTGCTTCATTCGCGATGTCAGGAAACGGACATTCGAGGACGTAAGCAGTGTTCTCGTTGACTCTCCGAAACGTGAAGAATTGGACATTCGATGAAGGATTCGTCAGTGCTACTCTGACGACGTGAGCACCGTTGTTTTTCTTGCTGGCCTCGGCCAGCCTCTCGACGTGTGGGATCCCATCATTGCGCGGCTGCCGGTCGGCTTGGAGGGGATCGCTCTTCCCATGCCACTTGATGAGGCCTTCTCCATGGAGTCGGGTGCGCAACAACTCCGCCACGATATGGATGCCGCTGGAATTTCGAGGGCTCACATTTGTGGACTGTCGCTTGGCGCTATGGTGGGGTTGAAGTTCGCAGCCGAGTTTCCTGACCGCACCGGCCGGCTCATTCTCTCGGGTGGACAGGTCCATCACAACGCAGCGGTGGTCCGGGTGCAGATCGCTCTCACTCGTCTGGTTCCCGAACGCCTTGCCTTCGGAACGACGACGCGTGCCGAAGCCGTCCGTGGACTTCGTGCCATCTTACACATGGATTTGCGTGAGGATATGCGCCGCGTCCAGGCACAGACTCTGGTGCTGTGTGGCCGCCGCGACCTGGAGAATCTTGGGGCTGCACGTGACATGGCCGCGGGGATTACCGGAGCCGAGTTGGATATTATCCCCGGCGTCGGACACGTCTGGAATAAGACGCATCCAACGCTGTTCGCCGAGAAGGTCGGTGGGTTTCTCACGTCAGGTGACGTGACTCGCGCCGTTGCGGAGCGGCCAGCGCAACGTCACGGATGTGCGAGCTTCAGCGCGGACTCCCAGAGGACGAAGAGTTCGTTCTGATTGGCGGCCATCGCCAGCGCATCTTCAGATGCTGCTTGAACGACGACGACGTACTGCGTTCCTTGTGCATCTTCAACGAGCCAGGAGCCTGCAAGAACGCCGGGTGAGGATCCACCCTTGAAGGCGACGTAGTCCCATGAATCTGCGGGTACACCCGGATTGCGTGCGAGGATCTCGCGAACCACGGGGTCTCCTGTGGCTTGAAGAGCAACGTGGACAGCAGCAATATCGCGCGGGGAAGCAAACCATTCGAGCCCTTCTGTCCACAGTGCATCGTTGCCGATGGTGATGTCCTCTGTGGTGAATGGCCGGCGTGATATCTCATCAAGGAGAGCGCGGCGCTCCTCGGATGTTCCGCTCTTCCATCTCTCTAGGTACTCGGGATTGCCCCACTCAACTTGGAAAAGCTCGCGCGTGGATGGGAAGGGGGACATGGCCTCTGGGTCGTGGTGACCGGATGCGACCACGGCAGCCTCGATAGCTTCCCGACCAAGCCGCTGGATAATCATGTCCGTTGCTGTGTTATCGCTGATCTCAATCATTTTGGTCGCGGCTTCACGGACGGTGACAACAGTGCCTGTTGGCTCGTTCTGGAGCTCGCCGGAGGGAAGGCTTCGTACCTCATCGCTCACCGTCAGCTCGTCCTCCCAGGTCAACTCCCCGTTCTTTATAGCGTCGGAAAGTGCGAGGAGAACGTACAACTTAAAGATGGAGCCGAGGGGAGCGGACTCGCTGCTGCTCATCTCAAGGAGGGGAGCACCGTCGGAGTTAAGGGCGTCAACGGACGAGATGAGAGCATGGATTGTTGCTGGAAACTCGTTAAGACGTTCCTCAACTTCGTCCATCGAAGCAGCTTCCTTTGCGTCCTTCGATGTGGCAGGAGCAAAGAATAGTCCGATGATCTGCTCCTCATCGTTGAGAGTGACCGTCATGTCCAGTGCAGGCGAGAGCTTGCTGCTTAACTCGACAACGGCATGCAGCTCGTCTCCTTGATAATGGGTAACCGTAAACGGATGGGCCGGGCGCAGTTGTTGATTGACAAGTTGGACTAAGTCCTCGGCTGTCACTTCCTTGGTGAAGCTGGAGTGGAGCTTCCCCTCCCAGTCGGCTGCGATTGAGTCCTCGTCAGAGTTGAGGACGTCGACGATCCACTGGGCTGTCGTGCCAACGGGCGTTTGGGGAATCTCGACCGGTGTTGCCGTTGCGGTGGTGGTTGGGCTGCCGGTAGCACTGGGCTTGTTGGAGCCCGACGGGGAGCAGGCTGAAAGCACGAGCGTTGTAGCAAACACGGTAAGCAGGGTCAGAGTTGTTGTCCATCTGCGCTTCCTACGGAATATGAAACGAGGTGCTACGGGATGGTGAGTCTGGCGTGCGTCTGCGTGACGATCGATCGACGGGCGCATGGGTTTCCTCCTACGGTGGCGTCCCTTGACTCTATCGTCTTGCGACCACAGAGGGTCAAGAAAACAGCCCCGACTATGACGACGACGGCGTGGGGAGAGATCACCTCTCTGGCCAGAAAAAGAAACCGGGGCGCCGTCGTCGTGAAAGAAAACGGCGCCCCGAAAGCGCTGGTGAACGGGGGATTAGCTGGCGGCGAGCTGGATCCGTGACGTCTTGGGTGCGACAGCGGTACGTGGAACCGGCTGGCCGGCAACTGCGGGCTTACGAGCCAGCTTTGGTGTGCTAACCACCATTTCCTGGTGAAGGCGCAGGTAGCGGCGCTCCTCAATGTATTCGTGCAGGGTGCGACGGATCTTCATGACAAGCAACGAGTCGTTGGTGAACTGCCAGGTCCAGGTGACGTGGTCAGGCGTCTTTGCCTGGCCAAATGGACCGGCGACGGTGAGGACGTCGTCGTTCGAAAGTGAGAGGGAGAGGATGAGGGGTGTTCCGAGGTGACCAAAGCCGTAATTAAGTTCGATGACCTGGCCCGGTTGGAGTGAGGCGAGTGCGCGGTCGAGGTCGTCGCGGATCCAGTGGTTACCGTGGATGACGGGAACCCAGTATCCCTTACCGATCCAGTCAAAAGCCTGCGCGCGGGTGAGGGGGCTGCAGATCGGACATCGTTCGCTGTGTGCCATAGGTGGCGTCCCTTTCTCGGGGTTAACCCATCGAAACCTTGCAGCATAGGTGTTATGCTGCCCGTTCTTCCCCTGGGGCACCCGGAAGTCGATGGACTCGGGTTGCCGTGTGGTCAGCCAGGTACTGAAGGCCACAACTCCTGAACGTCGAGAAAATCGTAACACCGCTGGGACGGAGGATTGGCGGGATGTAGGGCGTGTAACATTGGCGAGTTTTCGCCGTTTTTGCCGCTGGGTTAATGGGTAATAAAAGGATGTGACGTCAGATAGCGGCAATTTTCGAGGTAAGGCTCCAAGAATTCCCCAATATGCGCGAGGCGTGAAATAACGGATAAAAGAGGGTTCACCACCGGCCATACTGGGAGGGACAAGGGAGGACCGATGAAGCTGAAGGAATTCGTCGAGCGGTTACTCGGGTCCCTGCTGGGTTTGGGGTCGGTGTCGAACCCCGATCACGAGATCGCATGGCGATCTGCGAGGCGGACAGGGATACAAGTAGCCCTCGCATGTGCCGGGCTGGTCTGTGCCGGAGCGGTATTGATATTTGGGTACCTTTGGTGGAAGGCATACCGAACGAGGATGGGGGACTACACCGAGTCCGATCATGTGCTCATCTCTATCGATCCGCTTGATTTAGTGGAGAATGCGCTCATCGTGGGATTCGCGGCGGTAGTTCTTGCGGGGCTGGCTACCGTGGTGATTGCTCGGCGAGCACTAGAGCCGCTCCGAGAATCGCTGGAGAGGCAACGATCTTTTGTTGCGGACGCGAGCCATGAACTGCGCACACCACTTGCTGTTCTCAACGCCAGGGCTCAATACCTCCAGATCTTGACACCTCAGGAGGATGAGCGGCGGGAGGTGGTCGACGAGCTCTTGGGGGACACAAAGATCCTCATCGACATTGTTAACGACTTGCTCAATGCGGCGGCGCGGCCGAGTGAGGAGTTTGTTCCTGTTCAGGTGATGCCGTGTATCGAGGGCGTGCAGGTGGATATGTCGGTGCTCGCGAAGGAACACGGCGTTGAGATCGACCTGGATATTGGCCATGGAGTAGCACCTGATGTCCGAGCAGCGATGCCGGAAACAGCTTTCAGGCGCTGCCTTGTGGCCGTTCTGAACAACGCCATGAACCACACGCCGACGGGTGGACGGATTCGGATCATTGTAAAGAGCGAGAACGCGCGAATCGTTGTGCGTATCAACGACAATGGGTCGGGAATAGTTGGTATCAAACCCGACCGGATTTTCGAGCGATTCGCGCATGGTTCGCAGGAGGTTCTAGATGGCAGCGGTGAAAGTGGCAATGGAGTCGGTGAATCTTCAGACGCGGCGAGTAGTCATGGTATTGGTTTGGCGTTGGTACGCGACATTATGAGCCAGTACGGAGGAAGCGTGAAGCTCATAGAAACAGGTCCCTCGGGAACTACCTTTGAGCTCCGTGTTCCTCTTATGGTTCCGCGTGAGAAGAGGAGGGCGCGCCCATGAATACATCCCACTTGGGTTTCGGGGAGAGCCGGGGGTCGGAGGAGGCCGCATCGGCTCACGACACACTGAAACATCTTCTTCTTGTTGAAGACGATCCGCGACTCGGCCCGATCATGCGACAGGTGTTACAAGCTTCCTGGGATGTGAGGTTGGTGGTGAATGGCCGAGAGGCCTTCGATGCCGCAACACGCACGTATTTTGATGTGATGATTGTCGATCGGAGACTTCCCGACATGGATGGTGCGGAACTTGTGGCGTCACTTCGCCGTCGTTCTATCTCGACTCCGGTCCTCATGCTTACGGCTCTCGGGCAGATTTCGGACAAAGTTAGTGGGCTGGACGCCGGGGCGAACGACTATATGGTCAAGCCGTTCGACTTTGAGGAACTCAATGCGCGGCTGCGCGCACTGACGCGAGATTACTCGGGCCGGGGCCGGGGGATCGCCATCGGAGGATGGACGTTCTTTCCGGCGGACCGAAGTGTTGAATCGCCGTATACGGGGCGCATCCTCCTGACGGAGAAGGAGGCGGAGCTTCTTGAGGTGCTCGCCCGGCATCCCGAAACGGTGTTTAGTAGGCGCCATCTGTTGTCTGCTGTTTTTGATAAGGGCGAGCAAGAAACAACCGTGGATACCTACGTTCATTACATCCGCAAGAAGACTGAGAAGGATCTCGTCGAGACCGTGCGCGGGCGAGGCTATCGGCTCGGAACGCCCGTCTAGGTTCCGGAGAGTCGTCCAAGACGTCGGTGTGCCGATGGTGTGAACGACCAGCTTTCCCGTTCTTCGTTTACACTTCAGATGAGAACAAATATCAATAAATAGTTATATTGCAATTTATTTATATATGTGATGGAATGTGAGTGATGGATATGGAGCCGGGTCTGACACAGGCGGCGCAACTTTTTAAGGTTCTCGGTAGTGAATCGAGACTGTGGTTGCTTCGCCTCATAGGAGAAGAGCCGCGAACGGTAGGGGCACTGACTGAGGTGACGGGAATGTCGCAGCCTTTGGTGTCGCAGCACCTTCGCACTCTGCGCCAGGCGGGCCTTGTGGCTGCCACTCGGCAAGGGAAGGAGATGACGTATGAGATCGCGGATCAACACGTCACCCACGTTGTCGACGACGCACTCACCCATGTCCTTGAACCGGCCGGTGTGGACGATGCGCCGGACAACAACTGATTGGGTGGCAACGCCCCAAGGTAAAAGGAACGATCATGAGCAACACTGACATTCATGCAGAGCACAGCGTAGACGAGCACAAGCATGGCGAAGGCTGTGGTCACGAGGCCGTCCAGCATGGCGACCATGTGGACTACGTGCACGGAACCCACCACCATGCGCTGCATGGCGATCACTATGACGAGCACGAGGCAGTTGCAGAGCATACTGTTGCTGAGCATGCTCACGGCGAGAATTGTGGTCACGAGGCTGTTCAGCATGGTGACCATGTCGATTATGTGCATGATGGACACAAGCACGCCGCCCACGGCGATCACTACGACGAGCACTGAGGAAATTCTTCGAGCTAGCTTCTCGCTGAGTGCTGCCAATCAACTACTCAGCCGTTGGTAACGCTCCAGCTGCCGCAAAGCCATCTCATGTTCGGATGGTCCGGCCGCTGGGGCGTTTTCCTGTGGGTCGGCATTGCGTGCTGGGCGCAGCGCTTCTCTTATCCGTGCCTCTACTGCCGCGCGATCCATGTGTATACCGATGGCGACGAGGCCATCGGGCGTTTCGCGGCCTGAGTCCTTTCTCGAGGTGGGCATACGTTCGACGTGGACGTGGTGCCCCACACTGTTGATGGCGTAGCGTAGGGCGCCTGAGTTTTTGGAGCCTTGCGGCACCTGGACGAATCCCTTGAGTCGATACACTCCCTTCGGTGGGTTCTCCAGGAGATCCACAAGTGCGCTGGCGTCAACGGGACCCGCGGCGTGAACGGTGACGGCATCCGCGTGGATGTGCTCGTTCGGCGTCGAAAGTGAACGCATAAGCGATCCCAGTGGGAGTTGATCGTCCGGATCCTCCATATGCGCCACATCGAAGATAAGTTCCGGATCTATGGCGCCGTGCCTCGCTTCCACCACGTGCGTTGATGGGTTGCGTTGATGAATTCTCGCCCGGATGTGCCGCGCCGTCTGCACGCGTTGCTCTTCGGGTATCAGATCGATCTTGTTGATGACCACCAATGTGCAGGCGGCGAACCGGATCGGTGGTTCGCGCCGCGTGTCCACCGTCGCGAAGTATTCGGCCGCGTCCACAACATCCACCACGCCTGCGAGCCTCGTTCGCCCACTCATCGCCTCGTGTAATATCCGGGCAAGTGAGGCGGGTTCAGCAACTCCGCTGGCCTCGACGATAATGGCGTCCAGCCGTAGTTTGGGCTGGGAAAGAACCCGCAAGGCCTCGTCAAGTCCGTTGGTGTCCGGCATGCAGCACAGGCATCCGCCCGCGATGGATGCGGCTTCATCAACCTGTCCCTCGACCAGTGCGGAATCTACATTGATTGCACCGAAGTCATTAATGACGACGCCGAGCCGAGCCCCCGGCGCTCGGAGGAGATGGTTAAGAAGGGTCGTTTTCCCTGCGCCCAAGTATCCGGTCAGGGCGACAACTGGGATCCTCGCGTTGGTTGCTTTCATTGATTCGACGCCCTCCGCTCGGTCGCGACGCGTTGATTTGCGACGCGTTGACGTATTGCCATCACTGGGCAACTGTAGCGTTTATCGAGTAAGAAGCCAGTAGCTGGAGTTGCCAATCCTGCCAAGTGTGAGCCCGACTGCCGCAGCCTCGGCCCGAACGGTGTCGGGGGCGGGATGTCTATAGACGTACGTGGCGGTGTCCTCAATGAGTATCCGCTCGCCTTCAAGCGTCAGATACGTCATTTCCCAGCGCATTTGTTCGTCGTCGACCGGCCAGCCCTGTGCGATTCCCCGGTAGGAGAGCTCGCCAACCTGGGCAACAGTAAACTCGTACGGTTCAATCCGCTCCGGACGTTCGGGATATTGAAGGTCGACGACGGCGCCTCCGCCCACCGGTAGTCGGTTCGCCAGTTCGGCCAGTAGCGCCGCGCGCTCTCCTGGGTCGAAGTGTCCGAATACTCCGAGGAGTACGGCTCCCGCGACGTGCTGCGGCAGGGTTATCGAGAAGAAGTCTTCTGGACGAACGGTCACGCGCGGGAACCACTCCGGGTGGGCGGCAATCTTGGACAGTAGCAGCGAGCGCATCGAGGCACTTGGTTCGAGGGCTAGCACACGCACCTCGGGCGAGTGCTCCAGGAGGTACGTGGTGTTCGAACCGGAACCCGCACCGATGTCCAGGATCGGGCCCTCTTGGGTATCGATGTGGGGGAGAAGGGCCTCCAGGGCTGCCACTTGCTCGGCGCGCACCGACATCGAAAACAGGTCGTAAGCGGTTGCTGTGACGGCGTAGGGGTCGGCGGGGTGAGCTCGCATCAACATTCCTGGTTTCTCTGAGGGGTCATGACTATGTCCCACCTTATGATATTGATAATAATTATCAAAATATAGGGCAAGGAACGCCTTGGGTGGCGGCGTTGTGGCAGCTCGTGGGATTGTCTTCTCGTCTTGTGGTGATGGGCGGTCCGGGCTTTGGTGTGGATTCGTGGCACCCACGCTTGACGCGTCCTGTGAATTCACGTAGAAATATCTCGGATGGTAAATGATAACCGTTCTCAATAAGGTGGTGGTGACATCACCTTTCCCACTTCTGGGCTAGGGAGGAGCGTGGTTGGCAGATGCGCGCATAGGAGTGCGTGTCTGACTCACCTTTTCGTTTCTTTTGATCTAAGGAGATCAACACATGGCAATGTCCAAGTTTTTCAAGGCCGGTGCTGCGTTTGCGGCAACCGGCGCCTTTGCTCTCGGTGCCGCTGGCGCCGCCAACGCTGCCACACCCATCGTGGTGTCCAGCGGGCACGTCGACGCCGTTGAAGTCGAGTGTGACAACGGCGTCTACGAAATCGCCGCACACATTGGCACTACCCACGTGCCCGCGAGCAACATCGGCAATTATCAGTTCCTCCTCGACGAGAGCAACTCGTCGGGGTACATCACCTGGAGCGCCTCCGGCACCAGCGGCTACTACACGGCTCTGACAGGCAATACCACCACAATGCCGGACATCGGCTTTGCCTACGAGGCCAGCGGCACTGGCTGTGCGGCCCAGATTGGCATCGACATGGTGAAAGCTGGAACCAGCCCGACGGTCAAGTTTGAGGCCACCACCGCATGGGTCGCGGGCTATAAGACCACTGCAACCAACACGGCCAACCGGCTGGCGCTGACCTCCTCGGGTGCGACCGATCACATTCACGGTACCTGGACGTACGGCCCCGTGTCTCACACTGCCAATGACTTCAGCATCGGCTTCAACGTGTACAACACCGCGGCTTCGAGCGGTGGAACCCTACTCGGTTCTATCTCGCCTGTGAAGATCAAGGTTCAGCCGTAACCACCGGTTTCCTGGGGTGAGAACGCTTCGTAGCGTTCTCACCCCAGGATTCTGCGTTCCATAGACAATGCATCCCTGACGATGATGCCGAGAGAAAGCCTCGAATGACTACCCGATTACCAATTAGTAAGGCCTGTGCAGCAGCGTTAGGTATGCTCCTCGTTGGAGGGGTGGCTGTAGGAACTGAACCGGCGTTAGCTGCACCGGGCGATGAGCCCGAGTTCTCAACACCGGTCGATCTTTCTTTCAGTTCCGATGAAGGCTTCTACGCAAACGGACCAGGTACTCCCATGACCGTGCGAGTCGGCTCGGACCGCTACTCCAACGCTGCTGGAGGGTCATGGGTTACTACCAACGAAAGTGCGAATGACCCGGAGTTTTCCTCAGGGAACTACTTCTCCTTGGGCTCTGACGATAGGGATAATTACTTGGACCCCGATACGGGGGAGGCGTCTCTGGTGCTGGGGGTGCGTGAGGTGCAGGGGCCGGGCTCTGTGACGGGGTATCGAGCGAGCCCGGGCGATTCTCGAATCACTGAGCCGCTGGAAGAGGAACCATTCTTGTTCGGCACCGCTTCAGGGGATCCGTTAAGGGCTACCACTTCCGCTCCTTTCGGGGATAAGAACCTTGATGACCTGGTGTTCCGTTTCTCGGCTGAGGGTGCGTACTGCGTGACTTTCGAGGCAGGCTACTTGCCCGTAGGGGCTAGCGAGTACGATCTGCACACGCGCGACGTCGGATTCCTCGTCGGTGACGAAACCCCTCTGGTCAATCCATGCGGCAACGAAGATCCTGATCCTGATCCTGATCCTGATCTTGATCCGGAACCGGGTGAGTCTGTCGCCACGGTCTACCGCAACGGTCACGCCGATGTGGTCTATCCCGAGATCCAGAAGACCGATGCAGGAGACCAGCTGGTACTTCGATCCCATCACTCGGATCTGGGGACTCGGGACTGGAAAGACATCGTTGTTTACGTGCCAGATAGTGATAAGCGCACGCTGCCCCAGGAATACACGAAGAACAACGACTGGTCATTCCTGGGCGAGGCTGGCTCATCGGTATGGACGAGCGGCCAGAATACTGACCAAAAGTCTCCGTGGATCGGCACTGCGACCCAGTCACCGACATTGGATGTGATGCCTTATGGTTCGCAGTTCTCTTTCCGACTCGACGCGGTGATCGGGCAGACCGGCGGGATGGCGCCCGGCGAGGTTGTGCTTTGGCAGAACTCGTTGACGAATGCGTCAAGTGGAGATGGCATTTGGGCGAGCACGCGCACTGGTCTTCCCGCCAGTTGGGGTGATATCCGCGGGTCGCACACTCATCTGAATTGGACGTTCTCT
>RRZU011838235.1_pt1 | contig 18356 bp, 16 predicted proteins | sample 2165561 | NCBI WGS metagenome assembly RRZU01 (sample SAMN10456909, study PRJNA506462) | wastewater metagenome | isolation source: wastewater sludge | place: USA: Moscow, Idaho | reverse complement strand
GTTCCAACTCCTCTGGTCCAAGCTTCGAAACGAGGGGCTCGTTTCGCATCTAGTAGCGGGGGCGGGGTTTGAACCCGCGACCTCACGATTATGAGTCGTGCGCTCTGACCAACTGAGCTACCCCGCCTCATCTCGCCACCATTTTCAGGCAGCGATGGAGCCCCGAAAGGGAATCGAACCCTTGACCTTCTCCTTACCATGGAGACGCTCTGCCGACTGAGCTATCGGGGCAACGCGGATCAGCCTATCAACTCGCTGCCAGCCTTCCAAATCCAGAAGACCACCGGCTTGGTGAAACCAATCACGCCTTACACAAGGCGCGAACGCGATTGCTCGCGTTCGGTGGCGGGTGCAGGATTCGAACCTGCGAAGCTTACAGCGACTGATTTACAGTCAGTTCCCTTTGGCCGCTCGGGAAACCCGCCCTGCTCGTTCCGGGGAGATCCCCGAACCGTGCCAGATGAGATTAGCAGCTTTCACCCGTAGACTGTCAAACTGAACGGGGCGCTTGTGATGTAGGTACCATTTCAATGGTGTTCGCACTGGCCGTCGCGGCGGCATCCCACCTGCATACGGCCCCGTCCCGCCCAGTTTTCCCAAGGTTCCAAGGAGCAACATGGCAGATTCATCCTTCGATGTGGTGTCCGAATACGACCGTCAGGAGGTGGACAACGCCGTCAACCAGACGGCGAAGGAAGTCTCCCAGCGCTACGACTTCAAGGGTGTTGGCGCATCCGTGTCCCTGGCCGGAGAGTCGATCACGATGACGGCCAACTCCGCCGAACGCGTCATGGCAATCCATGACGTGCTGCAGTCCAAACTGTTCCGCCGCGGAGTCTCACTGAAGGTTCTCGACATCGGCGACGGCGAGCCGAAACAGTCCGGCAAGGAATTCCGGCTCGTGGCCGACCTCAAGAAGGGTTTGAGCCAGGAAAACGCCAAGAAGCTCTCCAAGCTCGTTCGTGACGAAGGCCCCAAGGGGGTCAAGGTCCAGATTCAGGGTGAGGAACTCAGGGTCTCCTCCAAGTCGCGCAATGCGCTGCAGGACGTCATCGCTCTGCTCAAGGATGCCGACGTGGACTGCGCGCTGCAGTTCACCAACTACCGCTGAACTCCTGCGGGGATCGCGGATGTACGACGACGGGGCCCGGGCTGCTCATGCGGCCCGGGCCCCGCTCCCGCCGGTCGCGACTTGGAGATTGCGCCGATGGGTTCGGCCGTCACGAGGATGGCGCGGGGATTGACTGGCAAGGCCGAGGACGATCCTGCACCGGAAGTGCGGGCGAGGGGACAACGATGACAGGCGCGATTCCGTGACATCCGCAGCAGGCCACGACCTATTGGCGTGATCTCTTGGCCAATCCTCGCCACGGCAGAGGTTCAGTAGAGCTTGCCCGCGTGCTCCTCGCCGCGCGAAATGGCCGTCATGGTCTCGCGTTCCACGACCTTGATCCGTTCGCGTCCCTGCGCCGCGCCCAATTCCTTCTCGAAGGCTTCAAGGAGGTCCCAGCCGTGCCAAGATGTGTAGCGCACGCCCCGCTTCTCGAGAAGGTGGAGCAGGCCGTCGGCACCCGTCCCCGCTCCTTTCGCTTGGAGCAGGCCCGCCTGGGCGTCCTCCACCACGTTCGAGATGGTCTCCTGGGCATCGGACTTCGTGGAACCGATGAGGCCGATCGGACCTCTCTTGATCCATCCGGTGGCGTACAGGCCGTCCACGACGCGCCCATCGCGCTGGACACGTCCGCCCTCGTTCGGAATGACGTGGCGCTTCGCATCGAAGGGTGCGCCGGGAATCGCGCGGGATGCGTACCCGACTGCGCGGTAGACGGCTTGAACCGGATAGTCGATGAACTCGCCGGTTCCCCTGACACTGCCATCGCCCTGCAGAGCAGTTCGTTCCATGCGCACGCCCTCGACCTTGTCGCTGCCGAGAATCGCCACGGGCTGCTGCAACATGTGGATGTGAATGCGGCGTGAGGCGGTGAGATCCTCGGGTTCCTGGAACACCCAGTTGGTCAGCTGCTCGGTCACCTGCTTCGTCATCTTGGATTCGGCGATGGCCTGCTCGGAGCCGTCGTCGTAATCGAAGTCCTCGGGATAGACGACGACGTCGACATCGGGCACGTGGCCCAGTTCGCGCAGCTCCATCGGAGTGAACTTGACCTGAGCCGGGCCGCGCCGGCCGAACACATGGACGTCGGTCACGGGTGACGTGCGCAGGCCCTCCTCGACGTTCTCCGGAATCTCGGTGGGGTGCAGGTCCTCGGGATGCTTGGCGAGAACACGGGCAACGTCAAGCGCCACGTTCCCCACGCCGAAGACGGCAACCTCCTTGGCCCGGAGCGGCCACGTGCGCGGATAGTCGGGATGGCCGTCGTACCACGAGACGAAGTCCGCCGCGCCGTAGCTTCCGTCCAACTCGATGCCCGGGATGTCCAGCTGCGCATCCGCATCGGCGCCGGTGGCGATGAGCACCGCATCGTAGTACTCGCGCAACTCCGCCAGAGTGATGTCGGTGCCGATGTTCACGTTGCCGTGGAAAGCAATGTCCCCGCGCTTGAGCACGTTGTAGAGGGCGTTGATGATGGCCTTGATTCGCGGGTGATCGGGCGCCACGCCGTATCGCACCAGTCCGTACGGGGCCGGAAGTCGCTCGAAGAGGTCGATCGAGACATCCAGGTTGGACTTGGCGAGGATATCCGAGGCGTAGATTCCTGCCGGGCCCGCGCCAATGACGGCCACATTAAAACGACGTTCAGACACTGCATTCCCTTCGTTGCGCACAACCGCTCATCCTATAGGGCCTTCCCTTCTTCGGCCATGAGTGGAGTCTCCCACAGGACGAGTACCACATCGTGCCCGCCCCAACCGACACCCCGAACACCACCGGCGTCGCGACTCTCCCGAACACAATGGTGGCGCCCACCCCGGGGTGGCCGCCACCATGATCAATCGTTTGACGCTAGTTCACTTCGGCATCAAGCCTGATCACGCCATAGGTCCAGCCGTGGCGGTGGTAGACCGCGCAAGGCTGCTTCGTTTCCTCGTCAATGAAGAGGTAGAAGGGATGGCCCACGAGCTCCATCTCGTAGAGTGCCTGATCCACGGACATCGGGGACGCCTCGTAGAGCTTCTGCCGAACCACCACGGGCGAATCACCCAACTGCGTCTCCACGGCTTCCCCCGGAGCCTTGGGCAGCCTCGGCTCCCGCGGCTCCTTCGGCGCCTGGGCACGGACGTTGACATCCTCCGGTGTCAGTGTGAGAGGGGTCGCGACACGGGCCTTGCTGGGGTGCGCCTTCTTGCGATCGCGTGCTCTGCGCAATCGCTCGATGAGCTTGCCCATTGCCACATCCAGCGCCCCGTACGAATCGGAGGCGGCTGCTTCGGCACGGATAACTGGGCCCTTGTCCCTTATGGTGATTTCGATTCGCTCCGACGTCTCTGCTTGAGCCGGGTTCGGCTCGTGAGTCAGCTCGACATCCACCCGTTGTGCGCGGGGTGCGAACTGCTCGATCTTCTGGAGCTTATCTTCTACGTGGCCGCGGAAGCGGTCGGATACGTCGATGTTCCGACCTTTGACAATGATCTCCACGATGCCCTCCTCAGGCGTAAGTCAACTCGTTCATGCAGTGCTTCTCACGCATGTTTGAGAGGATCACCCCCTTCGGACCAGAGCAGGAGTCATGCCTGCTCTCAGCTTCAGTTGTTTCCCTCATGTTAGACCACTCACAGGGCGGGCGTCGCATTTTGACCTGAACGCGAACGATCATCTTCCGTTCACCTTTCTCCCAGCCTCACGCGTATCGGATTCGCGCGGATCGTGCGCGGCGGCCACGACGAACGCTGCGATGACCTCGACCCCGCGTTCGCCCAGCGCCCGCGCGCTTCCAGCCAGTGTTGCGCCACTCGTGAGGACGTCGTCGACCAGAATCGCACGATCACCGGGCAGGCCAGAGCGCGCCCGTATCCCCCTCCCCTTGGCGCCACGGCCACCGAGATACTGACTCGTGGGCCGCAGCCTCAGGAGGCTCGACAGAGCTGAGCCGGAGGTTGTCAGGACATCGCGGTACACGGCCGCACCCTCCGGCGAGATGCCGGCGGACCCTTGACCCCCGTTGATGCCCGCGCCGATCGCTCGCCCCAGATGCCCCGCCACGAACCGACCATCGTGGCGCCGCCGAAAGCGCGAGGGCGCCGGTACGATACTCACATATTCCTCGCGCACCTCGATGTCTCGTGCTCGCCGCCGAACCGCGCGGACGAGCTCCTCGGTCAGTCCCTGATTCACGGTGTTCTTCCACGAAACGATGACCTTGCGGACGACGTCGTCATAATCCGCGAGTGCGAAGACCGGAAAGGGGCTGACCGCATCGCCCGGCCGAAGAAGTCCGTGGCTTCCGCCACTTTCCGGACGCACCAGGTTCAGATAGGGAGCACGCTCGTCCACTCGCCGCCACGGACCCGAGAACCTCGCGACACACTCCGGGCACAGGTCCTCGTCCCATTCACCGCATCCTGCACACCAGCGTGGAAATGCCAGATCGCCTATCGTTTCCCAGAAGCCGCCGTCGCTCATGCCCCCACTGTGCGCGGCGCCGCGGCGCCGCGCGCGTTTGCTCCACAGTCGCGGGCTGGGGAGAAACGGCATGCGCCACGCCGGCCGGACCCCACGGGGTCCATGCCCCACGCCGCCCGGGCAGAAACGTTGCTACCCGGGATAGGCGATGGCCGTGACCGAGGTGGCGAGGTTGCGCCAGGCGCCCCCGGTGCGCCCGATGGCGCTGCCCGAATCGGTGAGAACAACCACCGATTGCTCGTCGCGGCCGGCAGTCAGGCTCACGGTGTCCGACTGGCCACCGAAGGCACGATCGGTCGGCCCACCCACCCGCACCGAATACACACTCGTGTCGGATCCTGCCGCGGTACGCCCGAGCACCAGCAGCTCGGTGGACCCCACCCAGGACACCTCGGAGACGTCGGCCAGGCGCTGGCCCACGCGAATCGGATCGGTGAGGCCGATGGGGGCGCCGTCCGCATCCCGTGAGATCGCGGAGACGAACACCGAGACCTCGCCGCTCGACTCGGCCACCACGACGATTCGGCTCGCCTCGCGGGAGACCGCGATGTCGCGGACGTTCATGCCCTGGAGCCAGCTGGCCCCCACTTGCAGTGGTTCCTCGGCGTCGTCCATCCGGGCCACGGTGAGGTACCCGGAGTTGGTGCGTTCGCCCGTCCACATCCATTCGCTCGAATCGAAGGACGGGTTGATGAGGTTGGCCCCCGTCAGCAATGTCCTGTGGGAGCCGCTGCCGGAGTCGATGCCCACCAGCTGGGACCCCCCGCGTGCCAACGCGGCGTAGTGGGCCGATGTGTTCTGGTAGCCCACCGCGAGGCCGGACAGCCCCAACTCACCGAGGTCGGATGTGGTGACGATGGGGCTCGCCTGACCATCCTCCACCAAGGCGGGCACCCCGTCCGCGAGGACGGACAGCGGGTAGGACCCGTAAGGATACTCCGCGAGGTCGGGTACCAGATCGGTCTCCAGGGACTGCCCCTGGACCGAGATCTCCACCGATTGGATCGATGTCGAGGTCAGCAAGGTGCGGCGAATCTGGGCCACCATGGTCGAGCGTTGGCGCTGTGGTATCGAGAGGATGTTGGGGGACAGCTCGATCATCGCCACCCCATCCTGAATCTGCACCTGCTTGGTGAGTTTCGCGTTCTCCGGGACCGCCGTGGTGACCCCCTCGGAGAGCCAGGGAGAAGGGCCCGCCAGCAAGGCATTGAGAGCACGGGTTGGAGCGTCCCTGCGCGGGAACCAGTGCAGATCCGCCACCAGCGCGTCGGAGTCCGGCGACAGGAAGTAGACCGGCGACTCCACGTAGAGCTGGTCGAAGAACATGTGCTCGGACAAGAAGATGCCGTCGTCCAAACTGGCGATGCGCCACTGGCCGTCCTGATTCCTGGCCAGAGAGAAGTCCGCCACCGAGACGGCGTCGTTCGGCGATTCCGTGTAGATCCCGGCGGAGTTCAGTGTTCCCAACGAGCCCACACGGGCCCGGACCCCGCCCGTGGCCGTACGGCTCGTCTGAATGTTCTGATTGTTGGGGTAGACCCGCACCTGCGCCGAGGGATCCCAGCTGGCGGAGGCAGAACGCATGAGGTATTGACGCGCCACCGCGAAATCGTCCTCCACACCGGCACGGCAGGCCGCGAGGAACCCGGTGATGATCTGCTCGGGGGTCGCATCCTCCGCAGGAGGGTGGCCCACCAGCCCGATGTTTCCGCCCTGGGTCTGCGACGGGTTGACGGCGTTGACCTCCCCCGAACGCGGCAGGCTGGAACAGGCGGACAGGATGAGGGCGAGAACGGCAAGCAGGACCGCAAGTCGAGTTCTACGCATCGCGGGTCTCCTCCAAGTTCATGGCATCCTCGGCGCAGGACCCCGGTTCGGCCGGCGACGACGACGCGCCGTCCACCGCCGGGAACTGCCCACTTTCGTGCGGCGCAGGAGCCTCCGCCTGGCGCGGCGCGGCGAGCACCGCCTCCACGACAACCTCGGAATCCTCGGGATCCGACGGCGCGCGCTCGCCCCACCCCTCCTCGGTCGCCGCCACCCGCAGGGCGATGGGCGACGTCAGCTTCATGCGCGGCTCGCGCGGCAACGTGAGCAGGAACGTGGTGCCGATTCCGAGGACTCCGGCGCACTGCAGCCTCCCGCCGTGCAGCATGGCGTCCTCGCGGGCAATGGTCAGGCCCAGCCCGGTGCCGCCGGACTTGCGCACGCGGGAGGTGTCCGCGCGCCAGAAGCGATCGAAGACGTGGGTGACCTGCTCCTCGCTCAGGCCGACGCCTGCGTCGGACACCTCCACGGCGACCGCATCCTGAGCACCGACCACGCGGATGAAGACCGGCTTGCTCTCGGCGTGCTCCAAGGCGTTGACCACGAGGTTGCGGATGATCCGCTCGATGCGGCGCGGTTCCACCTTCGCGGCGGTGTCCCCCTCCGCTTCGATGTGCACCGTGACGCCGTTGGACTCGGCCAGCACCTGCTGGGCACCCACCACGGATCTGACGATGTCGAGAAGGTCCGCCTTCTCGGTGGCCAGCACCATCGCGCCGGCATCGAATCGGGAAATCTCCAGGAGATCCGAGAGCATGGTGTCCAGGTTGATGAGCTGGTCGTGCTGCAACTCCGCGCTGCGCAGCAGTGCCGGCGGCAACTCGGAGCGGTTGGCGTCGATCGGCTGGCCGGCCATGCGAATGGGGGTGGCCGGCGAACGCAGTTCGTGCGAGACGGCGGAGACGAACTCCTGCTGCACGTTGGACAGGCGCTCCATGCGGGTGAACTGATCGGAGAGGGACTCCGCCATCTGGTTGAAGGACTCCGCCAGGTGGGCGAGTTCGTCGTCGCCCCTGACGGGCATGCGCGAATCGAACGCTCCGTCCGCGAGCCGCTGGGCGCTGCGCGCCGCCTCCTGGACCGGGCGCAGCACCAAGCCGACCACCAGCCACGTGATGAGCGCCAGCAGCAACACCAGAACCACGGCGCCGGCCGTCAGAATTCCGATGACGAGCCGAACCGTGCTCTCCTGCTGTTCCAAGGAATACACGACGTAGTACTCGAAGGTGCCGGCACCCGGCACGTTGAGCGGGGCACCCACGATGATGCCGGGATTGGTCCCTCCCCCCGAGCGCGGCAGGGCCACGGACTGCCAATGCACTGAATTGGACGTCGGGACGACGTCCCGCATCTGGGGGGAGATCAGGTCGCGGATCTCGATGGAGGACTCGGTGTAGGGGTCAAGAATCGGGAACGCGGAATCATCCGTGCCGGGGGCGCGCAGCATCGCCGCACCCATGACCGAGCGAATCGGATCGTACTGGCTCTCAACGATCGCCATCGCAATCTGCTCGATGTCGCTCACCGTGGGCGAGTTCGAGGCCGAGAACGCTGCCTGCGCGTTCGAGCGTGAGGACTCGTACAGGTCCACCACCGAGGAGACGGACCGATCGAAGAGCTGCGAACGCACCTGGGAGACAATGACCGTGCCCGCGGCAAGCATCGATGCCAGCCCGGCCGCCATGACCAGACTGACAACCCGAACAGTCAGCGAGGAGCGCCACCACGTCCCCAACGACATGAAGCGACTCCGCAGCACTTCTCCGAAGGTGCGGCGTGGATGGTGGCGATAAGGGACAGTTCCTTCGTCGCGGCTCACTTTCGAACTGCCCCTACTCTCCAACTGGTCGTGAATGTCTCACGGCTATTCTTGTACGGCTCCGGCCCGGTAGCCAACGCCGCGGATGGTGAGAACCACCTCGGGGTGATCCGGGTCCTTCTCCACCTTGGAACGCAGTCGCTGGATGTGGACGTTGACCAGGCGGGTGTCCGCGGAACTGTGGCGGTACCCCCACACCTGCTCCAGCAGCTCCTCGCGGGAGAACACCTGCCACGGCTTGCGGGCAAGAACGGCCAGGAGGTCGAACTCGAGCGGAGTGAGTCGAAGATCCTGACCGTCGCGCAGCACCTGGTGACCTTTGAGGTCCACTGTCAGGTCCGCCACCCGAAGCATCTCCGACTCCGGTTCCTGCCGGCGCAGCCGCGCCTTGACGCGGGCCAGCAGAACGGAGTTCTCGAATGGCTTGGTGACGTAATCGTCCGCCCCGGCCTCCAGCCCCGCAATGACGTCCAGAGAATCGGTCCGAGCACTCATCATGATGATGGGAACGTCTGATTCCTCCCGCAGATGTTTGCACACCGTGACACCATCCAGGCCCGGCAGCATGACGTCCAGCAACACCAGATCCGGGCGCTCGGCCCGATAGAGCGCCACCACGTTCGATCCGTTGGCACAGACGGTCACGTCATAGCCTTCGGATTCGAGCAGGATCGCCACCATCTCCGAGATTCCCGGATCATCGTCCACAACAAGGATGCGCGTACTCATGGGATCCATGTTCTCACGTTGACGGACCGAATTGTGCCGCACCCAGCTGCGCGCCCCAGCAGTTCTTGGGGCTACTGGCCCACCTCACGTGACCGCGACGCGAGCAGAATCGGTACTCCACCCTCCACCGGGTAGGAGTAGTTCGGGCCCGACTCGTTGACCGAGACCAGCTCCATCGCGCCGTCCTCGCGCTGGCGCCACTGCAACGGGGCATGGGTGCGCGGGCAGCGCAGGGCCTCGTCGACCCACCGGGGTACGAAATCATTCACTGGATGTCTCCTGAGATTTGGGAACGATGGCGAGCTTTCCGGAATTCTTCGGTGTGGAGGGGGTGCGAAGCCCTCCCTTGGGCCGCACCGGCTCGGGTACGTTGCGGCGTGCCGCCTCACGGATGGCTCTGGCAAGCGCCATGAGATCGGAGTCCGAGGGCGGGGTCGGTTCGAACTCCGTCACGAGACGCACCATCGACCAGCCCCGCGGCACGGTGACCGACTGCGCATGGTGTGCGCACAGGTCCAGCGCCCCCGGTTCGGACGTGGGGGACAACGGACCCAGAACGGCGGTGGCCTCTTCGTACCCGTAGGTCATCGTGGCGAGCGCCGGCTCCTGGCAGTTCTGACGAGAACACTCACGGACATGACTCACAGCGTCCAACGCTACCACTCGGGTGCTGCCGATTTGTTCTGAGCAGGATAATCTTGCCCCATGCCCTCCAACATTCCACCGCTTCGCTCCCACGCCAGACGCCGGGACAGGCATGGGCGCGGCTTGAGGGGGCCGATCATCCCGGGGCACCTTCCCGCGGCACGCACCCGCGCGGACAGGTTCGACGATTACATCGCCTTCGACCTCATGACCTTCCGGCGCTTTCTCGGATCACAGATGAAGCACATCGACTTCGGCGTGCTCGACGTCCCCGAGCAGGACCCCGCACCCTGGGAGGACGGAGTTCCGCTGGCTCGCTTCCTGCCCTTCGAGCGCCCGGCCAAGATCACCGGCCGCATGGTCTTCTACCGGATGCCGATCCTGGCCGCGGCCGCCCGCTCCGACCATCCGCGATTGTTCATCCATTCGGTGGTGACCGAGCAACTCGCATCCGCGCTCGGGAAGGCACCGGAGGACATCGATTACCTCGGGGGCACCGCGCCCTCCTGACTCATCCACCGAGCGGTCGGTTCGCTCCCGCGGGCATTCGGCCAGAGATTCCGGGCTCAGTTCGTCACTGTGATGCGCCGCGTGCTCTCCCCCTTATCGGGACTGAACACGGGCACCCAGTCGATGCCCTGCCCATCGGCCAGCTCGGTGGTGGAGACGACGGCGGCGCCAATCGGCTGCGTGGACTCCACCAGTGCTCCGACGCTGGCGTCCGGCAGCTTCAGACTCGCTGATCCCGCGCCGTTCAGCTCGACCGTCTCGGGCTTCGCCGTGGTTCCGTCGGCCGCGATGGCGGTGATCTGCACGGTGGTGGTGCCATCGCGTTGGCTGGAGACGACCAGGGTTCCGGAGCCTCCCGCGTACATCACGGCACCCGAGGACAACTCCCGTTGGGCAGATGCCCACGCCATGTCGCGGTTTCCTGCGCCGGTCGTCTCGGTGACGAGCAGCGCACCGGCCGCGATCGGTTGGTCCGAGTGGATGCGCAGGGCGTAGTCCCCCGGTGAAACGCCGGCAAGCGAGAGGTCCAGCACGGCTCCGGGGGCGACGGCGACGTCACTGCCTCCGGTCAGCGCATCGATTCCGTCGGGACCGATGAGTTCGACGGAAACCTGGGCCTCCTCGGCTTCGGTGTTGACCAGCCGAACGGACGGTGTTGCGCCGTCGTCGCCAATGGGCACGGCGGGAATCACGAGCTCGTTGCCGGCGTTGGAGCCGGTCATGAAGGAGACGCCCTGTGGCTTGACGCCGTCCAGCTCGTTGACCTGCAAGGTGGCGGCCACCATCCCGGCGTCGGTTGTCACGTGCAGCGCGATGCGCGGATCCGAGGGCACCACGCCGTCCAGATCGACGCGCTCGATGGAGCCCGCGGCCACCACGACCGTTCCGGCGGAGCCCATGGCGAGTGGCCCGGCCGAGCCGAAGGCCTCGATGCGCACCACGACGGAGGTGTGGCCGGGATTGGAAAGAATGAGCTGGTTGGTGGCCCCCACCGCGCTGGCGGAACCCACGAACCACTGATCAACTGCCCCTCCAACGCAGGGATTGCTCGCCACACCGCGGGTATCGCCCGCACTCGCCACGTGCACGCTGACCCCGGCAAGGCTCGTGGCATCCGACTGCGATTCGCCCGAGCGCAGGGTGCCCACGAGGTTGCCCTCACGTTCCAGGAAGCCGAGCTCTCCCACACGGTCCAGCGATTCGGTGCCCTCATCCTCGGACAGTTCCCCCCCGGAACCGGACGTCACGGCCCTGGCCTGCGCGGTGACGAGCTCCTCGACCGCACTGGCGTCAAGGCCCTTCTCGAATGTTCGCTCGAATCCCCCGGTGCACACCACACTCGGAATGGTGGACGAGGCCTCCACGGGAGCAGTCTCAATGATCTGCGTTTCCCGCGGCAGGACCGCCGCCGCGATGCCTGCGGCACCGCTGGCAAGGACGAGCACGCCCATGGTGGCGAGGATTCTGCTGCTCCTCATGCCCACACCTGCTTTCTGCGCCGCGTCGGCAACGCCAGCACGAGGGCCGCCGCCATGGTGAGGAACTGCCCGCCGAGCATCCACGGGATCGAACTGCCATGCCGAATCACGAGCTCTCCCGCTCCGGCCGGAAGCTCCCACGCCTGCGCCCATCCGTGGTCAACGGGTGTCAACTCCTGGCCGTTGAGAGAGGCGTGCCAGCCGTCCGCCGCCCGTTCCGCCAGGACCAGGGTGCGCCCCTCGCCACCGGTGGGCAGCTCAATGCGTGCGCCAATTGTGCCCGAGGGCAGGGTCAGCGTGTCGGGGCCGTCCTCCACGCGCAGGCGGGACGTGGTCGCAGCGTCCACCTCGGACGTACCGGTGCGCACGCGCCAGAAGGCCCCCGTGGCGTTCTCGGTGACGAACTCCAGGCCTCCGAGGCCGTTGAGCTCCGTGATGGCCACCTTGCGGGGCACCGCGTCCGCGCTGTCACCCGCGGGGATGAAGACAATGGAGATCGCGTGCTCGCCGAAAGTTGCGGCGGTGGCCCCCGAGGCGCTCGCTGCATCGGCGACGGCGAGCGCAAGGTCCTGGCGGGCCTCGTCCAGGCCGCTGCCACCGGCCGCGAGGTTCTTCAGGCCGAGGACCATGGACTGCTCGTGCAGCTGCAGCCCGGGCCCGCGCATCACGCTGGCCACTGTCCCGGCCGGTGCCGGCTGGAGCTCCAGTACTCGGGACCGCGCATCGCTGCGTTGCTCCGCCCGCGCCACCGCGGGAATCGGGGTGGTGGGCGCGCCGGCAAGCATTCCCGCCTCGCGCCTGAGGGATTGGGCGGCCCAGATGCCCGCCGGAGCGAGGGCTCCCACCATGAAGGAGAGTGCCAGAAGGGCGGCGCCCGCGTGGCGCCACCCGAACGCATGCCGGCGCAACTGCACCCGCATGCCGTGGCCGGCATTGACGAGGCACAGCCACAACCCCAACGCCGCCAGCGACAGTGCCATGCCGGTCCAGGCCGTCGCCACCTGCTGGCCGGGAACACCGGGCACCGTGGCCACACCGGTCACGGAACAGGCAACGGCCCAGACCATGCCCGCCGCGAAGGCGACCCAGCCTCCGAGGATCCGGGCACTTCTCTGCTTGCGGGCCAGCGCCAGCGCCGCGAGGAGAAGGATGAGGCCCACGCCCACCGCGGGCAGCAACACCTCCGGGCGGTCAAGGTCCGCGAAGGACGCGGTGGTGGTGGGCGAGAGCGTGAGCAAGCTCAACGGCGTGGGCTCCTGCACCAACGGATTGCCCGGGCTGGAGAGGAGGCTCCGCCACCCCTGCGCAGTCCCCGCGGCGCTGGCAAGTGTTGGGGCCAACAGCACCAGTGCCGGGATCGGGGTCCACAACCAGCGCCATGTTCGCCGCCAGAGCGCCGCAATCACGACGGGAACGGCCAGGACCAGCGTGACCGGCGCCGCTGCGCTCATGACGGCCAGGATGAGGGAGGTCGAACCGACCGCTCGCAACGATGGGGTACGCCGGGAATCGAGTGCGCGGGCCACGAGGGCCGGCGCCAGAACATGCCAGACAATCCCGGCCACGTGGCCTGCTTCCACCGCGCCCAGCAGTGGCGGAGCGAAGGCCCAGACAATGGCAGTGGCGCAACGCAGCATGCCTGATTTCGTCAGGCGCCCGGCGGCCCAGTAGGCAACCACCGCCGCGAGCGGGATGGCCACCATGACGAGCGCACTGGCGATTGCGCCGAGGGATCCGCCCACGGGCGCAAGAAGTAGGACGAGAGGGCTGGCCACCAGCCACAAGGCATCGAGTGGTGCCGCCACGCCGTCCCCGGAGGGGAGCCACCCGGAGCCCGCGATGGCGGCGAGCTCACGGAACCCCGCGGCATCGGGAAGCAGGGCGCCGCCGGAGAGCACGCCGCGCCCGATGAGCGGCAGCAGTCCGACGAGGCCCAGGGCAGCCGAAACCAGCAGCGTCACGCCGGCCCAGAGCCTGGTGGAGCGGCGCAGATCCTCGCGTTCGCGCAGCACCAAGGGGTCCGGCATGTCCACCATCGCCTTGGCTTCCTCCTGTGAGCGCCGCAGCTGGCGTTTGGCCCGCCACACGTCCGCTGAGGAATCCTCCAGAGTGCGCAACACCGAACCGGACACGGTGGTGGCGCGGTTCAGGCGCCGGCGCGCTCGAAGGAGGGCGGGGAGCCTCACGATGAACCGGCCGGCTCCCGCGAGCTCCGGAAGGACATGGTGGGCATCCTTCGTGACGAGTCGCCCGAACGCGCGCAATGGCGCCGCGAGAATGTAACTGAGCCACAGCAATGGAGCGAGGAGCAGGGGCGCCGCGAGAACGGAGTTGTAGAGCTGCGCCGCCCTGCGCCGGGAGAAGGTGGCCCTGGTGGGAGCGGACAGCGATGCGCGCGCGTGCGCCACCACCGCGCGCGGCTCCACGAGAACACGCCAGCCCCCTGCCCACAAACGGCGAGAGGTCTCAAGGCCATCGCCGTACGGTCCCAGAGCCGGGTCCAATCCACCGATCGCCTCAAGGGCTTCCCGCCGCACCAGCATGGCGACGCTGCCCACGCCCAGAACGTCCTGACGATCGTCGAGTTGCCCCTGATCAAGTTCGTCGGGTTCGATCTCCGGTACCCTGCGGGCAGAGCGCGTGGCACGAATCCCGACCTCGAGGAGGTCACGATGATTCTCCCCCGCGACCTGCTTGGCTCCCACGGCCCCGATCTTTGCGCTCGAGTTCGCGAGCCGGAGCTGGCGGTCGAGGCACGAGGGCAGGGGCGCACCGTCCGAGTGCAGCAACCAGATCCACGGCTCGGCGCCGTCAAGGACCTCGTTCACCGCCTCGGACAAGGTCGCCGCGCGGGCGACGGTGACGATCTCGGGTTCCTCGCCCGTGGTGAGGTCCCGGAACCTCCGCAACCTCGTGGCCACCGTGGCGCTGTCCTCGCCCACGACCGCAACAGTCAAGCAGGTGGGCCGCAGCTCCTGCGACTGCAGCGCTCGCAGCACCCCGTCCAGGTGCGGGTCGTTCGCCCGGGTGACAAGAATGGCACGTACTGACTCACGCACGAGTGGCATCTGGGAATTCAAGCCCTAGGCACCCAGCCCGCTCAGCCGGCGGCGTTCCCGCGATATGCGCCGGCGGTCGTTGTCCGACATTCCGCCCCAGATCCCGTGGCGAATGTCATGGGAGATCGCGTACTCCAGGCACTCTGCCTGTACCATGCACTGCGCGCACACGCTGGTGGCGGGGGTGGTTGACCCTCCCTTTTCGGGGAAGAAGATGTCCGGATCGGTCTCGGCACACAAGGCAAGGTCCTGCCATGCGAGTTCCTCGCCCGATGCCGTCCCGTATCCCAGATTGAAGACGCCCACCATGAACTCCTGAGCCTCTTCGGCTGTCAGGTCGTGTGGCGTTTGGAGCTGGACGGGAGTCCGCTCGGACGAACTGCGCATCGTTGGTCTCCTCATCACAAGACTGGTCATATCCCCTTAGAATTACACGCGTGTCGTTCCCCGAAGTCAAGGCGATGGCGATAAATTGGATACTTTCATCAGAATTTTCCCAGCCTGGATACCTGCCCGGGTTTCTCCATGTCACACGGTGGCGGGCACCTCCCTCACGCTGTGGTTCGCTGGCGAGGGACTCCACGTGTGTCGCACAATGGAGTTTGGGGCGGCGATCGTGACACCATTGCTACATGACTGATTCCATCAGACTTGCAGACATCGCCGAGCGCGCTGCCCGCTCGGTTTCCGACTACCTCGTATCGGCATTCCGCTCTCCGGGAAACGTCGAGTACAAGGCCGATTTCCACGACGTCGTCACGGTCCATGACAAGGAAGCCCAGCGCCGGATCGCGGAGTCCATCTTCCGGGAAGCCCCCGATTCCCTCATGGTGGGAGAGGAATCCGCCGAGTTGCTCACGGCGGATGGCGTCCCGCGCGAGGCACGCGACGAGGACGTCGTGTGGTACGTCGATCCGATCGACGGCACCTCCAACTTCGCCACGGGCTTCGATCACTGGTGCGTCTCGATCGCCGCCGCACAGTACGGCGAAGTCATCTCCGCCGTCATTTACCAACCCACCACCGGCGTGCTCTACCGCGCCGACGAATCCGGCGCCCACTGCAACGGGAATCCCATGCGGGTCCTCAACGTGCCGGTCGAACGCGGCGTCTTCTCCACCTCGTACCCCTCCTCCCGGCTCGGGGGCCAGTCCGGCGCCCTCGCCTTCCTGCGCCTGGTCGAGGAGGTCCGTTCCGTGCGCCGCCCCGGTTCCACGGCGCTGTCACTGGCCGAAGTAGCCAACGGGCACTTCCTCGCGACCTACAATCGCGGAACTCATCCGTGGGACGTCGCGGCGGGCATCCTTCTGGTTCAGCGGGCCGGAGGCCATTACCTCGGCTTCGACGATCGCGACGATCCCCAGGCCCCGACCGACGGCTCCCGGCTCTACACCCGCGACCTCGCCCTGGCCCGAAACTACGTGGGGGCCGGCACCCTCGAGGCTGCCTCCTTGTGCCTGGAAGTCATGGACCGCCCCGATCTCGCGGGAGCCATCCGTGGCTGACGCGCTCGCGCTGTACCGCGCGCTCGTGGCTCGCGGCACGCAGCCCGCCCTCACCTGGTACGGCGCGCAGGGCCGGATGGAGCTGTCCGGTAAGGTCAGCGCCAATCACCTTGCCAAGATCGCCGGCTACCTCGCGGATGAGCTCTGGCTGGAGCCGGGATCCGAGGTGGAGCTCGATCTTCCGGCCCACTGGAAGCAGGTGTTGTGGGGGCTCGGTGCGATGCTGGCCGGGCTGCATGTGCGCGTGGCCGGTGCCGATTCCATGTCGCCACCGAACGCCCTCATCACCGCGCACCCCGAAGCCCACGATCCGTCGGACGGCGGCACGGACGCCGTCGCCGCGCTCGATCTGGGCCCTCTGGCGCTGCGGTGGACCGGTGCGCCGCTGCCTCCCGGCACCTACGATGCCAGCGCCGAGGTGCTGGGATCTCCCGATCAACTGATGGACACATCCCGCCACACCAGCTCCAACTTCGCAGCATGGCAGGCCCGCGGGAAGCTCACCGAGGAATCCGACCGGCTCCTCCTCGCTCTGGAGGATTCGCCCCATGACGCCGAGGTGGCACTCGCCTGCGCAACCGGGCAGCTGTGCCGGGGTGGCCTCGTCGTCGTCGAAACGGGCCTTGTTCAGGACGTCGCGCGCATCGAAGGCGCCACAATCACAAAATTCAATCTCATTTAGGGGAGACTGTTACCATGCGTGGAATCATCCTTGCCGGCGGATCCGGCACCCGACTCAATCCGATCACTCTGGGAACCTCGAAGCAGCTGGTCCCCGTGTACGACAAACCGATGATCTACTACCCAATGACCACCCTGATGCTGGCGGGCGTGCGTGACATCCTGGTCATCACCACTCCGGAGGATGCCCCCGCATTCCACCGGCTGCTCGGCGACGGCTCGCAGTTCGGGGTCAACATCCAATTCGCGGTGCAGGAGGTGCCGAACGGCCTTGCCCAGGCGTTCGTGATCGGCGCCGATTTCGTGGGCGACGAACCCGCGGGTCTGGTGCTGGGAGACAACATCTTCTACGGCCCCGGCATGGGCACCCGCCTGCGCCGGCACGTGAATCCGCAGGGCGGCGCAGTGTTCGCCTATCACGTCTCGGATCCCACGGCCTACGGCGTTGTGGAGTTCGACGAGAGCTTCACGGCACTGTCCATCGAGGAGAAGCCCGCGAAGCCGAAGTCGAACTCTGCGGTTCCCGGCCTTGCCTTCTATGACAATGAAGTCATCCGAATCGCGAAGGAACCCAAGCCATCCGCCCGCGGGGAGTACGAGATCACCGACGTCAACAAGGTCTACCTGGAGGCCGGCAAGCTCCAGGTCGAGGTCCTCCCCCGCGGCACCGCGTGGCTGGACACCGGCACGTTCGACTCCCTGGCCGATGCCACCAGTTTCGTCCGCACCGTCGAGGCGCGCCAAGGCCTGAAGATCGGCTCCCCCGAGGAAGTCGCCTGGCGCATGGGATTCCTGAACGATGACGAGCTGCGCGTGCGCGCCGAACCGCTCGTCAAGTCCGGGTACGGGCAGTACCTGCTCGGCCTGCTCGCCCAGGACTGAGCGGAACCAATCAGAGCCAATCGCTCGGCCGGAACCACTCACGAGCCCGCCCCGGTGTCACGCGACGCCGGGGCGGGCTTCTCCCTTCCCATTCCCTGTATCAGCCCGCGGAATCGCGCCCGAATTGCACTGTTTGGAGCGCCTTGTTCTTCTTCATGGCGGTGAGGGCGCACCATCTGACTTAATGGTCGGATGGTGCAGTGTGGCCGCCACATACTCGCATTTGCGTGGTGAGCGGCGAGCTCGAGGCTGCCCTGAGCGCCGCAGACAAGCCCGATCCGACCCTCGTGGCCATGTTCCGCCAGCACTCCTGAGTTCCACGGGGCTCACGAAAGGCGAGATGCCGGCGTGCATTGACTACACTGATATCCGGTGCCAGTCATTCACAGCTAAGGAGTAGCAATGGAAATTCGCGAACTGAAGATCGCGGGAACTTGGGAGATCACCCCGAAGCAGTTTCCCGATGATCGTGGCCTGTTCCTGGAGGCTTACAAGTCCACCGAGTTCGAGAAGGTGATCGGGCACCGTCTCGACGTGCGTCAGGCCAACGCCTCGGTTTCCAGGGCAGGTACCGTCCGTGGCATCCATTTTGCCGACGTCCCGCCCTCGCAGGCCAAGTACGTCATGTGCCCGCGCGGCGCC
>RRZU010481997.1_pt1 | contig 18362 bp, 16 predicted proteins | sample 2165561 | NCBI WGS metagenome assembly RRZU01 (sample SAMN10456909, study PRJNA506462) | wastewater metagenome | isolation source: wastewater sludge | place: USA: Moscow, Idaho | reverse complement strand
CCCCCCAAAGCCCTCCCGCTCCTTAGCGGCGAGGGCTTTCGGCTTTCCCGGGTCAGATAGACTGAATCCTTCGCTTGATGCGCTACGACCGTTCAGCGATGACACTGTGCCGGGTGCTCGTTGAAATACTCAGGAATTACCCTGCTGACGGGACGGCAGTGCGCTTCTTTCGAGCCGATCCTCAAGTTCGCCGATACAGGCGGCGAGGCTGTTACCGGACTGCTCGACGGCGATCAGCAGTTCCTTCTCCAACCGATCGAGTCTGGCCAGAACGGCCTGATCGTTTGTCGACGTTCCAGGGCTGCTGTGGCTGCCCAGTTTCTGCAGCTCGACCTCGAGGAAGCTACGCAATTCGGTGAAGCGTGAGGCCTCGGCCTTGTCGGCCAGTTCGCGGTTGACCTGCAGCTCCTGGGCGTGGCGCCGGGAGTCGAAGATCGCCGAGGCTTGCATGTAAACCACGAAGACGAGGAAGAAAGCGGTGAGAAACACCACCATGCCGAGCATGATCGCTCCCAGCGGTGCCTGAACTTCAGCAAGGCCAAGGGAAACCGTCGTCGGGGTGATGAATGCATTCCAGTTGAGCAGAGAAAATGCCCCGATGGCGCCGAGGATGAGCAGCAGAAAAATGGTACGAAGCTTCATGGGGTGATCACTCCTTGATTGACCGCCAGGAAAAAGTCACAGGCTCGGTATGCAGAAATACCGCTAGTATCGCAGGCTTGCCGATCGCTCGCCAGCTTACCGGCAGAACGGGTTTCGTCACGCTTCGGCGCCTCATGGGAGATCGGCAGAGCGCATGCGTGCCAGGATGATTGCGGTTTTTCTTGCCAATCCCGGGGCGTTGCGGTTGCGGTCGTAGTAGCGCGGACTGGGAACCATTCCAGCCAGCCGGGCGGCCTGCTCGGGCGCGAGCTGCGCGGCCGGGACTCCGTAGTAATGACGCGCTGCGGCTTCGGCGCCGAAAACGCCGTTGCCCCACTCGATGACGTTGAGGTAGACCTCAAGGATCCGCTGCTTGCTCCATACGGTCTCCAGCATCAGCGTGATGACCGCCTCTTCAGCCTTGCGCCAGGGCGTCTTGGCGGGTGTCAGAAAGAGATTCTTGGCGAGTTGTTGCGAGATCGTCGAGCCACCAGCGATGACACGCCCCTTTTGCTGATTCTTTTCGAGTGCGTGCTGGATGCCTTCCCAGTCGAAGCCCTCATGGTCGACGAACTTGGCGTCTTCGGCAGCGATGATCGCACGCTTGAGGTTCGTCGAGATGCGCTCGTAGCCGATCCATTGCTTCTGCAGTTGCGCCTGCGGATCCTTGACCCGCAACTCATCGAGGCGAATGTTCATGAAGCGTGTGGTGTCGGGGTTGACCCAGTTCCACCACAGAACCCAGCCAAATAGCCAGAACTGGTAGAGCAGCAGCAGTGCGATGCAGCCGAGAAGCAGCCGCTTCGCCCACAGCACGAACCTCATCGGGTTGCGACGACCTTCGAAGCCACGCTGCGCAGCATGCGCATCACCGGAGCACTCTCTGGGCGCAGCCCTCGCCAGAGCTGGAAAGCTTCCGCCGCCTGTTCGACGAGCATGCCAAGACCATCGGCGACGCGCGCCGCACCCTGACCCCTGGCAAAGGCGAGGAATGGCGTATCGTCCTGGCCATACATCATGTCGTAAGCGAGGCTGCCGGGCGCGAATACGCACGTGGGCAGCGGCGGCAGTTCGCCTGCCAAGCTTGCCGAAGTGGCGTTGATCACCAGGTCGAAGGATTGGCCGGCGAGTTCCGGGTAAGCGCAAGCGCAGAGCACAGTCGTGCCGGCAAAGCGCTGTGCAAGGTCGTGCGCCCTGGCGGCGCTGCGGTTGGCGATCACCAGCGTCGCCGGTGCGGCGTCGAGCAGGGGGGCGACGACGCCACGCGCGGCACCGCCGGCACCGAGGACGAGTAGCCGTTGTCCAGTGATGCGGCAGGCCAGGTTGACGGTGAGATCACGCAGCAGGCCCGCGCCATCGGTGTTGTCACCGAGCATCTCGGGACCATTGAAAAGTAGCGTATTGACGGCGCCGGCGATCCCGGCGCGGGCAGTGAGGCGCGTCGCCAGACGACAGGCTTCTTCCTTGAACGGCACCGTGACGTTGGCGCCACGACCGCCGCTGGCGACAAAATGCTGGACGCTGTCGGCAAAGCCGCTCTTGGGCACGAGAATCGCCTCGTAGCTGAGATCCTGGCGACACTGCGCAGCGAAGGCCGCGTGGATGGCCGGCGATTTGCTGTGACCAACCGGGTTGCCGAACACGCAGTAACGGTCGCTCATCGCTTCGCCCCCTTGGTCTCCAGGCTGTCGCGCTGGGTGAAGTTGAAGGTGCGGGTAAACGTCAGAATGTCGGTATCGTGCCGGATGGCGGGTGGGAATTCGGCGAACGGTGCGGCCATGGCGACGATCCGCCGCGCCGCGTCGTCGAGAATCTGGTGCCCGGACGAACGGTTGATCTCGATTGCGGCGACCGTACCGTCGCTCCTGAGAGTCACCGTCATGACCAAGTTGCCGTACAGTTTGCCCCGCGCTGCTTCCGGGTAATTGAGCGTGCCGACGCGCTCGATCTTGCGCCGCCATTCATCGAGGTATTGTGCATCGCGGTACTCCACTGCGCTCGTGCCGATGAATCTCTTGCGCGGCCGTTTGTTGTAGTCGTCGAGTTCCTTGGCAATCTCGCCCTCGAGACGTGCCATCGCCAAGGCGCTTTGCGCCAGGTCACGGCCGCTGACATTGGGTACCGGTTCGGGCTGCGCTTCCTTCTCCGCTTTCGGAGCAATCGTGGTCGGACTCTCTCTTTGTGCCGCCAGCCGCTGCTGATGCGCTTCGATGGCCTGGATGCGCTTTTGCGCGTGTTCGGGGTCGTCACCTTCCTGATGTCTGAGGGCCGGCGGCAAGGGCGTCCTGGCGCGGCGATTCTGCTCGGTATTGCCGCCATTGTCGAGATTGGCCTGCGCCTGTACCTGCGCGTCGGCAGGCGCGCGGGCTGAACGGCTATTGACCAGGATGATGTCGAGAGCACGGTCCTTGAAGGCTCGCGAGGCATCCGGGAAGCGGAAGTGCAGCGACAGCAGCAGGCCGTGCAGCAGCAGCGATGCCGCGAACGCCAGCCACAGAGTATGCGCTGCAAACCAGCGGACGAACATTTGACGCGATCCGGCGCTCACCTCAATCGACCGCCTCCAGGGTCTCCAGTGCCCCTGCGGTGGCATTCTCGACACTGGTCTCGGCCGTTGCGACAGTTTCGAGATAGCGGCAGCCGAGTGCCAGTGTCAGATAGTCGATCGACTCGATGCGCAAGCGGATGCGCTGGCCAGATTTGAGTTCCGGTGCCGACGGCACCCGCAATACCAGAGGCAGATGGTCGAGCCTGGCGAGATTCTCGCGGCCGATCGTTGCCTCGATACTGTCGATCCCTTGTTGGCGAAGCCAGCGCAGACACCAGTACCGTTCCATGTTGCGCTGGGATTCGGCATAGGCGCTGTAGGTGAGCTCAGAATCGCGCGGTGCCGCGAAGAGCGCGTCCGAACGAGCAGCGAAAGGCGGCGTCTCTTCCCGCAGGCAGGCGATCAACTGCCACTGGTTGATCAGGTCGACATAGCGGCGCAGCGGCGACGAAGACCACGCGTACTGTTTTACCCCGAGGCCTTCGTGCGGCTGCGGCGAGGTGCTCATGCGCACCTTTCCGCCGGTCTGCACGCGATAGATTGCAGGCACGCTCTTTGCTGCCAGCAGCCCGCCCCAGGTGCTGTTGGCGACGATCATCAACTCGGCGACCAGTTTGTCGAGCGGGCTGCCGCGTTTGCGTGCGGAAATTTCGATCCGGCACGCCTCGGCATCGCTGAGATCGCCGTCGATCCGGAAATGGTAGTCGAAGTTGCCCTGCATCGCCGAAGGCTTGCCGCGCCGGCCTTCGCAGGCACTGGCGAGCTGCCAGAGGGTCAGCAGTTCCGCATGGAAAGGGAACTCGGGCAGACCATCGGCAATCGTCTGCTCGTTGAACAGCGGTTCGATGTCGTGGTGGCGGAGGTTGGCGACTACTGGAACGATTTCGATGCGCGACTCGTGGGCAGTAATCTCGAACTCGGGGCTCACCGTCAGGTATAGGGAAATGGCGGGGCAGTCACGGCCACTCGAGAGGGTGAAGCCGTCCAGCACCGTATCCGGCAGCATGGTGATCTTGCTACCGGGCAGGTAGACCGTAGACAGCCTTTTGCGCGCGATGTCATCCAGTGGCGACCCCGGCGCGATACCCAGCGACGGCGCCGCAATGTGAATTCCGACTCGCCAACCCAGGCCGGGCAGAGTCTGCAAGGAAAAGGCGTCGTCGATTTCGGTCGTCGTCGCATCGTCGATCGAAAATGCCTGTACGTCGGCACGCGGCAGGCCGACCGGCAGTGGCGGCGCGGCCATCGCCGGGAAAGCCGTGCCCCGCGGGAACTGTTCGAGCAGGAAATGCTGCAGGTGATAGTCATGTGCCGAGCGGATGCCGCCACACTTTTCGAGCAGGTGCGCCGCCGAAAGACCCGTTTCACTGCACGCCGCTTCGAGTGCCTTGGTCTCGCCGCGATTGCGGTCGGGCTTGTAGAGCAACTGGTCGAGAATTGGCAGAAACTCGGGTGGCAGCGAGAGGGCCTTGAGTTCTCCAACCATGCGCTCGATGGTCAGGGCTTGCTGGCGTTTCCTTTCGAGACCGGCGAGGGCCGCCTGGAGAATCTCGGTCGGAGCCTTGCGGAAACGACCTTTGCCCTTGCGATGGAAATAGATCGGCGCTGCATGCAGGGCCAGCAGGAGCGCAGTGGCTTCAAGTGCCGTGGCGGCGTGACCGAAGTACTCGTTGGCAAAATCAGAAAAAGAAAACTCGCCGTCACCGACACACTCCCAGAGAAAATCGGGCTCGATGCCGGCGGCCAGCGCCTCGGCCTGATCGAGCAGAACCGCCGCAGCCGGTTCATCATAACGTAACAGGACGTTCGCCGACTTGATTTTGCTGCGCTTGCCGGAGGCAGTCTCAACCTGCAACGACGTATCGTTGTCGGTCACAATGGTGGCCGCCTTGAAGGCCCCCTCTTCTTCGAATAGAACATGCATCGCAGCAATTATAACCCACAGAATTCAAGGATTTGCGGTACAAGATCAGGGAAGCGCGTAAAGCTGTGATCGCCTCCTGCCAGAACGATCTGGCGGCTGCCGGAATAGCGCGCGACGGCCTGACGGTAGTCGAGCACTTCATCGCCGGTTTCGACCAGTAACAGATAGCGAGCGGCCGTAACACGCGATGTTTCGAGTGTGCGCAGTTGTTCGACGTGCGCCGGCGTGAACTCGAAGATCTCACCGGTATGGAAGTTGCTGTGCGTGCCGACCAGCCCGTCGAGCAGCAGCGGCGCCATTACTGCCGGATTGATCAGGACCGCGCGCAGGTCGTGCTTTTCAGCCAGCCAGCTCGCGTAGTAGCCTCCCAGAGAACTGCCGACCAGCGTCGTTGGACCGTCGCTGCCGGCCAACAGCGCTTCGGCACTGGCGATCGCCGCCAGTGGCACCGGCGACAACTGCGGGCACAGGAAGTGGTCGCCGAGACCGACGGCAGCCAGACGTTGGCCGAGCAGCCTGGCCTTCCAGGACGCCGGCGACGAGCAGAAGCCGTGCAGATAGAGAATGTTCGCACTCGCCATTTCAACCGCTCGTCCATGAAACCCAGTTGTACTGCCAGGTAAGCAGCACGATGAGGCCGAAAGCGATGCGGTACCAGGCGAAAATTGAAAAGTCGTGTGTGCTGATGTAGCGCAACAGCCCGCGCACCGCCCAGAAAGCCGAGATAAAGGCGGCCAGAAAACCGATAACCCACATCCCCAGGTCGTCGAAGGAGAGCAGTGCGCGTTCCTTGTACAGTTGATAGAGGGTGGCGATGATCAGCGTCGGAATCGCCAGGAAAAACGAAAACTCGGTTGCTGCACGGCGCGACAGTCCGAAGAACAGGCCACCGATGATCGTCGCTCCTGATCGCGAGGTGCCGGGGATCAATGCCAATGCCTGTGCGCAGCCGAGCTTGAAAGCATCGGTCAGCGACAGATCATCGACCGATTCGATGCGAATGCGATGTTCGCGCCGCTCGGCCCAGAGAATGAAAAAACCGCCGACGATGAAAGCCAAGGCCACCACCGGCGCGTTGAACAGATGCGCCTTGATCGTCTTGCCGAACAGCAGGCCAATGATCGCCAGTGGCAGAAAGGCCACCAGCAGATTCAGCGCAAAACGCTGCGCCGCGCGTTCGCTGGTCAGTCCAAGGAGCACTTGCGAGATCTTCGCTCGATACTCCCAGCACACCGCCAGGATCGCTCCCGACTGGATGACGATCTCGAACAGCTTGCCGCGCTCGTCGTTGAAATCGAGCAGGTCGCCAGCGAGGATCAGGTGGCCGGTCGATGATACCGGCAGGAACTCGGTGAAGCCTTCGACAAAACCGAGAATCAGCGCTTTCAGCAGGAGCAACAGGTCCACAGGGGGCTTTCGACAAAAAGCGGCATTCTAGCACCCAGGGTCGGGTTGCCCGTTCTGCTGCCGATAGCTACTTGCCTTTCTTCTTTGGCGCTGCTTTCTCGGATGCTGCCGCTTGTTCGGACATCCTTTCTGCGATCACTGTGCTGGAGTGCATCCGGCCGTTGTCTGTCTGTTTGCCGTCGCGAAACTCACCTTCCCAGTAGTCACCGGCAGCCCATGTCAGGCGACCGAAACCGTGTTTGTTGCCATGGACCCAGGCGCCCGTGTAGTAATCACCGTTGCGCATCGTATAGGTGCCGGTACCATGCGGCTCACCGCCCTCGAACGTACCTTCGTAACGATCACCATTGGTGAAATGCACCACTCCCTTGCCATTGATCCTGTCATCGACCCATTCACCTTCGTAGCGCTGTCCGGATTTCCAGGTGAAGATGCCTTTTCCGTGTTTCTTGCCGGCAAGCATCGTTCCCTCGTATCGATCGCCATTCGTCCACTCAATGACCCCTTCGCCGCTCATCGTCCCGCTGGCGCGATCAAGCAACAGCCTGCCGCTTGCTCTGAAGTCCGCCCCTTGGATCACTTGCTCCTTGAGATCAATGGGCGCTTCCGCTTGCGTCGACGGCTGGGTGGCGGCAACGGATGGTGGCTCCTGATTCGCCGGCTTGAGCAGTGGCGCCGAGGGTTCCGCCTGCACCTCGGGTGCCGCAGCTTTCGGTTGGGCGGGCAGGGCGATCGTATTTGCTGGTGTTTGTGAAGCGGTCGGCGGCGTCAAGGGCGGCTTGGCTGTGGCAGAGTCGCCACCATTTTGTCTGGGCAGAGAGGGGGTCGGCGTTGGTGCCGACGTGCTTGTGGCAATCGGTGTTTCCGACGGGCGCTTCGCGGCCTGTGGAGTCGCCGTCGGGGATTGACGCGTGCCGGGAAGGAAGTAGAAGTCTCCGGTCAGCGATGACGCTTCCCAGGGGATCTGCGTATCGCGAGTCGCCTTGGCAACCTCTCGGCGGACGTTCTTGAACACCTGCTCGATGGTTAGACCCGGTATCTGGATCTGCTTCAGCAGTTCCTGGGTATACAAGCCGTTGCGGCCCTCTCCATCGGCCGCTGTCCGGCCTGGTGCGGTAGCATAAGCGATCAGGCTGCCTTTGGGTGCCTCCATCTGGGCAAGGCCGGCGGCGCCAACGCTACGGTTTGCTCGACGTTCGAACGGGTTGTTGCGGCAGGCATCGAGGATCACGACATTGAGGTCGCTGGTGCTGAGCTGGTCCAGAACCCCATCGACATCTACCGACTCGAGGGGAGAGACATCAATCGGCGTTCCAGCACTCAGGGTCTGGTTGCCCGTTCCAGTGCCGATAACCAGGCGATCGCCTGTTGTCGATCATCTCCGCACATCTCGCCGGATGGCTGTAGCCCGGCGCAGCATGAAGGCCTTTCGGGGCGACCCCACAAGCCGCAGCGCCAGGCCTCGTTCAGATTTGCGCAGCGCTCGCCGGCCGGTTTACCCCTGGGGTGGCCCGGCATCGGCGTGCTGATCGAGGGCGCGATACAGCAGGCGGCGCAGGCCGTACGGCAGTCACGAGTCGTCTGCATGGATGGCATCGACGCTGCCGTGACCGAGCCGCCGGGAAAGCGTTGCTGCCGCCTCGCGCGTATTCCGTGCCATCTGGCTGTCCCAGTCGATGTCGAAGTTCCCCATGATGCCCAGCGAGGTGATCGCGGCGACCATGTGTCCGCTGTGATCGAAGACTGGGGCGCTGAAGCCATTGATCCCCGGTGTGACGCTGCCCGAAGCGCGCGAGATGCCGTGGCTGCGGATTTCGTCGAGTTGCCCGGTGAGCGCTTCGAATACCGCTGCCGGCTGCGCATTGCTTGCCTCGGCAGTCGCCCGCACTTCGGCGTCGAGCATTTTCCTGAGATACGGCGAACGATAGAAAGCCGCAAAAGCCAGACCAGTGGCCGACGAAGTCAGCGGCAGCACGACGCCGGTTCGCAGGGTGATCGTCACCGGGCCGCCGGCTTCGACCCAGCGCACACAGGTAGCGCCGTGATTGCCCCACATGGCGAGCGCCACTGTTTCACCACTACGTTCGCAGAGGTCGTCGAGCACTGGCCCTGCCAGTCGCACGGGATCGAGCCGCGCCAGACTTGCGAGCCCGAGTTCGAGCGCAAACTCTCCGAGATCGTAGCGGCCGGTATTCGCGTCCTGTTCGACCAGCCCCATGCGCATGAAGCTCACCAGGTAGCGGTGCGCCTTGGCCGCCGGCATGCCGGCGTTACGGGCGACGTCGCGCAGCATCATCGACCGCCTGCCGGCCGCCAGCGCCCGCAGCAAGCGCGTGCCGACTTCGATCGACTGGATACCTTGTCGTTGTTTGGTCGGTTCAGTGCTGATGGTCTCGGACATTGGCCTGTTGCAGGGATCAGGCCAGCGCCTGCAGCGCGGCGGCGTAGTCGGGTTCGTCCTTGATTTCGGCAACCAACTGGCTGTGCAGCACGTGGTCGTCGGCATCGAGAACTAGCACCGCACGCGCCGCCAGCCCCGCCAGCGGACCATTGCTCAAGGCCACGCCGTAGGCTTCGAGAAAATCGCGACCGCGCATGCAGGACAAAGTCAATACCTGGTCCAGTCCTTCGGCACCGCAAAAGCGGCTCTGCGCGAAGGGCAGGTCGGCAGAAATGCAGAGTACCACCGTATTGCTCAACCTCCCTGCCATTTCGTTGAACTTGCGCACCGAGGTGGCGCAGGTCGGCGTGTCGATGCTGGGAAAAATGTTGAGAACCTTGCGCTGGCCGGCAAAACGGCTTAGCGAAACGTCGGCCAGATCCTTGCCGACCAGCGTAAAGGCCGGTGCTGTCTCGCCCTTTTGCGGGAAGCTGCCATGGACCTGAAACGGTTTGCCGCCTAGCGTTACTGTGCTTGTCATGTGGATTCCTTATCGGGAGTGAAGTGTAAAGGGGACTGCCGTCGACCATGCTGGCAGCGTTGCTTGGGCATTCGTTTGCGTTCGGAGTTCAGCTGCTGTCGGCTGTCCATGCCGGCTTACTTGACGCGCATGCCGGGCTTTGCACCGGCATCGGGTGAGAGCAGAAAGATACCCGGTGTCTGACCGTCTGGGTCGGAGGCGGCCAGGAGCATGCCCTCAGACAGGCCGAACTTCATCTTGCGCGGCGCCAGGTTGGCCACCATCATCGTCAGCCGGCCGACCAGCGTGGCCGGATCGTAGGTGGCCTGGATGCCGGCAAAGACCTGCCGGGTGCCGAGCGTGCCTACGTCGAGCAGCAGGCGAACGAGTTTGTCGGAGCCTTCCACTGGTGTGGCTTCGCTGATGCGTGCAATGCGCAGGTCGACGCTCATGAAATCGTCGATGCTGATGTGCGGCCCGGTGCTGGCACCGACGGCAGCCTGCGCGACGGCGACGGTGGCCGCCTTCTCCTGCCGCTCGGCGTGCTTCTGCGGGGCGGCTTGTGGGGGTGACGCCAGAGATTCACGGTTGGCCAGAAGCAGTGCATCGACCTGTCTCTTGTCGACGCGTGTCAGCAGGTGCCGATAAGCGTTGATCGCATGCCCGGCAGCGAGGACCGTGTTGCTGTCCTCCCAGACCAAGGGGGCGACATTGAGGAAGGCTTCTGCCTTGGCGCCGAGCGCCGGCAATACCGGCTTCAATAGAATCGCGAACAGCCGGAAGAGGTTCAGGGCGTTGCTGCAAGCGACCTGCAAATCGCTTTCGCGACCCGCATGCCGGGCCAGTTCCCAGGGCTTGACGCTGTCGATGTACTGATTGGCAAGGTCGGTCAGGGCCATGATCTCACGGATCGCCTTGCCGAATTCGCGCGCTTCATAATGGTCGGCGATCGCCGTCCGACGTTCGCGGATGGCCTGGATCGCCGGCAGCGATTCGTCACAGGTGCACAGCTGGCCGGCGAAGTGTTTGACGATGAAGCCGGCCGAGCGGCTGGCGATGTTGACGAACTTGCCGACCAGGTCGGAATTGACACGGGCGATGAAATCGTCGAGGTTGAGGTCGATGTCTTCCATCGAACCCGAAAGTTTGGCTGCATAGTAGTAGCGCAGCCACTCCGGGTCGAGGCCTTGCACCAGATAGCTTTCGGCGGTGATGAAGGTGCCTCGCGACTTGGACATCTTGGCGCCATCGACGGTCAGGAAACCATGTGCGAAGACCTTGCTTGGCGTACGGTAGCCGGCATTTTCGAGTTCCGCCGGCCAGAACAGCGCATGAAAGTAGAGGATGTCCTTGCCGATGAAGTGATATAGTTCGGCGGTCGAATCCGGCCGCCAGTACTCGTCGAAATCGAGGCCTTCCCTGGTGCAGAGATTCCGGAAAGAGCCCATGTAGCCGATCGGCGCGTCGAGCCAGACGTAGAAGTACTTGCCGGGAGCGTCGGGGATTTCGAAGCCGAAGTACGGTGAATCGCGCGAGATGTCCCAGTCGGTGAGCCTGTTCTCGCCTTCGCTTCCGAGCCATTCCTGCAGCTTGTTGGCCGCTTCGTTCTGCAGTCGACCCTCGCCCTGCGTCCAGCGCCGTAGAAAAGCCTGGCAGCGTGGATCCGACAGCCGGAAAAAGAAATGTTCCGATTGCCGCAGCTCCGGCCTGGCGCCGGAAACCGCTGAATAGGGGTTTTTCAGCTCGTTGGCGGTATACGCCGAGCCACAGCTCTCGCAGTTGTCACCGTACTGGTCGTGCGCACCGCATTTCGGGCATTCGCCCTTGATGAAACGATCTGGCAGAAACATCTGCTTGAGTGGGTCGTAATACTGCTCGATGGTGCGTGTCTCGATCAGGCCGGCCGCCTGCAGACGCGCGTAGATTTCGTTGGCGCAGGCACGGGTTTCCTCGGAATGTGTCGTATCGTAGTTGTCGAAACCGACGTGGAAGCCAGCAAAGTCGCGCGTATGCTCGCCATGTACGCGTTCGATCAGCGCCTCCGGAGTAATTCCCTCTTTCTCGGCACGCAGCATGATCGGCGTGCCATGTGTATCGTCGGCGCAGACGTACCAGCATTCCTGTCCGCACATTTTCTGGAAACGTACCCAGATGTCGGTCTGAATGTACTCGACCAGATGACCAAGGTGGATTGCGCCGTTCGCATACGGCAGGGCGGAGGTGACGAGAATCTTGCGGGTCATTGGCTTTGGCGCAACCGGGTCAAAGGCGCATTCTACCAAAGCGGAGTCAGGCAGGTGACTGATCGTTATACCGAGCAATCTCGTAGTCGCTGCCAGTTGACTCTACCTCCATCGGAGTCAGCAGATGGAGACGGCCATCCTGGCTGAAATCCAGGGTCTCGCGCACACTGAAGCTCCCCAGGGGCAGCACGATGCGTACGATGCCAGGCACTTCGCCATCGTGCAACCAGATGCCGGGAATGGCGACGGCTGCCGAGAAACCACTGCGGCGTGGTCGCAGCTCAATGCTCTGTGCCTGCCGCGCGAGCAGTTGCACACCCAGGTTGGCGCGTCCACCGGCCAGTCGGTTGAAGCGCCTGGCCATTCCCAGCAGCCAGTTATCGCCACCTTCCACTTGCATGCAGAGCAGCGAGCCCAGCGTGATCCGGTCGGTCGATGAATCGTCGAAGCAGGTGCGCAGCCCTCCGAGGCTGACGTTTTCGACGACCCAGCTTTGCGCCTCCGCTTGCAGACTCGCCGCTGCGCCAGAAAAGACCGTATAGCTGTGGTCGAAACCCGGCAACACGGCCATTCGCGTCGCTACCGTATGGCGCTGATGGCGTCGCTGTGGCGGTTGCAGTGCCCAGCAAACGCGCAAATGGCGCAATACCGGCAGCAAGGCTTTCTGCGTAAATTCACCACCGAGATTGAGGCTGGCCGGAACCTCGTCGCGTTCGACCACATGGATCAATTCTTCGAGTCCAGCGAGCGCCTGCCCCGGCGAGAAGAAGCGCAGGCCGGGTCTTGCCGCGCCGGGTTGACGAGCCAGCCGCGCCGGTGCCGAGCCCCTTGTCGCGTCGACCCAATATATGCTCCCTGCTCGGCAATCCGGCGAACACACAAAGGCGGGCAGGAAATGTGCGATCAGTCGATCAGCCAGTTCGATCTGTTGCGGTACCAAGCTATCCATCGAAGAGGTAGAGAACACCAGGGCGTGCAGATATTGCTGGGCGACACTGCTCGAGCTCATGGGGCCGGGATACAGCGGTACCGGCTTCTGTGCGTGGCCAGCCGCTTCGGCCGCCAGAACGGTTCTCCCGAGGCCTTTCCAGAGATCTTTCTCAATCGGCTCGTAGCGATACGTTAGCCACTTGATGCATGTCCGAAGGGCGGCCTGCAAGCGCGCGTCGGCCAGAGGCAGCGAGATTTTGAAGGCATCCGTTCCTCTGTCCTTGGATTCGAGTCGAGCGCGTGTGGTGCACAGGTCGTAGAGCGCAGCGACCGCCGCCCAATAACCGTAACTCCGCTCCCATAGCCGTTGCTGTTCGCGCCTCGACAGGTATGACGAGTACAGGTAGTCGCGCGCCAGGCGCCGCAGATGTGGCTGCCCGGCATCATCGAGCTGGCGAAGCACGTCAAAGTAGTGGTCAAGGCGAAAGTTCCTGGCGTGCTTCAAGGAATCAAACCAGCTCGTCAGTTCATCCACGGCATTGGCTGCCTTATCGACGTGCAGCTCGGCGAGGATCCGCTTCAACTCCTTGGCGTCAGCGAGGGGATGGTCAGGACGTTGCGGGAACAGATGGATGCGCATTGAGATCCAGACTTGGAACGGATTACCGGGTTGAGACGGGGAATTGTAAACCAGGAGCACAATCCCTGCCGATCAATAGTGGCTGCCCTGCGAAAGGCGATGCCGCAGTACCGATTACCGATTTACAATGCGCTCTGGCAGATCGACAGGCACACAGCATGCAGCAGTATCTCGACCTGATGCGGCACGTCCTCGAACGGGGTACCCTCAAGGCAGACCGCACCGGTATCGGCACGCGCTCGGTATTCGGCTGGCAGATGCGTTTCGACCTTGGTGCCGGTTTTCCCTTGTTGACCACCAAGAAGTTGCACTTGCGATCGATCATCCACGAGTTATTGTGGTTCCTGCAGGGCGACACCAACGTGCGCTACCTGCAGGACAACGGCGTCCGCATCTGGGATGAATGGGCCGACCGGAACGGTGATCTCGGTCCCATCTATGGCCAGCAGTGGCGTCACTGGCAGACTGCGCAGGGAAGCGAAATCGACCAGATCGCGCAACTCGTTGACGGCCTGAAGAACAACCCTGATTCGCGCCGCCACCTGGTCACCGCCTGGAATCCGGGTGACATCGAGCGCATGGCGCTGCCACCGTGTCACGCGCTCTTCCAGTTGTACGTCGCACCGGCTGCCGCATCCGATGCGGATCACCGGGCGAAGCTTTCCTGCCAGCTCTACCAGCGCAGCGCCGACATTTTTCTCGGCGTACCCTTCAACATCGCTTCCTACGCGCTGCTGACCTTGATGCTGGCGCAGGTCTGCGGCTACCGGCCGGGCGATTTCGTGCATACACTTGGGGATGCACACCTGTACAGCAATCATTTCGAACAGGCGCGCCTGCAGCTGACGCGTACTCCGCGTGCCTTGCCGACGATGCGACTGCAAACAGCGGTAAGCGATCTGTTCAGCTTCCGCATCGAGGATTTCGTGCTCGAAGGCTACGATCCTCATCCGCACATCGCTGCTGCGGTTGCTGTCTAGGCCTGCAGGCCGATGCGTGTGCAGGCGCCGGCAGTAGCAGGACTGCTCCCCAGGATCTCGCTGATTGCTGTCGTTGCCAGCAACCGTGCGATTGGCAAGGACCAGCAATTACTCTGGCATTTGCCGGAAGACCTGCGGAATTTTCGCGAAACGACTCGCGGCAAGCCGGTGATCATGGGCAGAAAGACCTGGGAATCGTTGCCGACAGCCTTTCGCCCATTGCCCGGACGGCACAACATCGTCGTCAGCCGCAACCCCGGTTACTTGCCCAGCGGAGCAACGCCGGCCCGTTCGCTGGAAGAGGCGATTGCTCTGGCAGGCGAAGTCGCTGAGGTCTTCATCATTGGTGGTGAAGAACTGTATCGTCAGACCCTGCCGCTGGCCAAACGTCTGTACCTGACCGAAGTCGCCGAGAATGCGCCGGGTGACCGCTTTTTCCCCGAAGTTTCGCTTGCCGAGTGGCGGGAAGTCTCCCGTCGCACCGGAAACGTCCAAGCGCCGGCCGCTGCCACTCCCGGGAGTATCCCTGCTTTCGATTTCGTGATTTACGAGCATCGCTAATCACCCGTCACGGCGAGGTTGCGGCCAGCGTCAGAATCGGCGCATCTTGCGGTTTCCCCGGATGGCCAGATGGCGATACATCATTCCCGCGACCAGCGTGATTGCCCCGCAAGCGGCCAAGGCCTTGTTGAAGCGCCTCCAGGGTGGGCATCGACCGATTGGGCAGGACGGTAATCCGGATTGCTCCCAGCGCGATGAGCACGGCCAAGTAGGACAGGGCATGGAGCAGGAAACAGATGGCCTCGCCAACGGCGGCGACGACGAATCCGGCGAGTGCCGGACCGACGAAGCGAGCGCTGTTCATCAGCAGCGAATTGAGTGCGATCGCATTCGGCAGGTCATCCGGATCGTCCACCAATTGAATCGCAATCGCCTGTCGAGCCGGAACGTCCAGGGCATTGATGCAGCCCAAGAATAACGCAAGACCCATCAGCAGTCCGGGCGAAACCCATTCTTGCCAGGCCAGGGCAGCCAGTACGATGGCCTGCAGCATCGACAGCGCTTGTGTCCACATCAGCAGCCGCCGCCGGTCGAGGCGGTCGGTCCATACCCCTCCGATCGAGGCAAAAATCAGGATCGGGATTTGGCTGGCGAAGCCAATCGTTCCCAGCACGAAGGCCGAGTTGGAAAGGCGATAGGCCAACCAGATCATGGCGATCTGCTGCATCCAGGTGCCAGCCAGCGAGACCAGTTGGCCAAAGAAATGATGCGCTCGGCAACGTCGGCGCAACCGACAATCCTGACATGGCTGCGATGTCCTCACATTCTAGAGACAAATGTTGGGACAGCCGGGTTGTGTGTAAATGTTCCAGGCGGTACATTGCCCGTACTGCTGCCCGCTTGCCCACCTAGCAACAGACGACCCTACCTCTGGCGTTTCAGACTGCACCGGCAGCAGCCCCGCAGACGAACTATTGGTACTATTGCCTGGCTGCCAAGAGCTACTATCCGTACCTCAGGGAGTGTCCCAGCGGCTGGCAGGCGGTGCCATCGCAGCCTCCGGGCCAACCCTGACCCCGACCAGAAGGGATCGACATGAAATCATTATTGGCCACTGCGGTCGCCCTATCGGGTCTGACGCTGATCGGCGGTTGTGTCAGCTTACCGACCGGTCCAAGCGTCATGGCCCTTCCAGGCACGGGCAAGACCTTCGACGAGTTTCGCCTGGATGATGCCCAATGCAGGCAATATGCGCTCAGCCAGGTGGGTGGTGCCACAGCGGAACAGGCAGCCAGCGACGCCGGCGTACGCAGCGCCGTGTTGGGTACCCTGCTCGGTGCCATTGTCGGTGCGGCAATCGGTGGACGTGACGGGGCAGGCGTAGGCGCCGGTACCGGGCTCCTCATCGGCAGCCTGGCCGGCACGGATACCGCCCGGACCTCTGCCTACGGCAACCAGCGACGCTACGACCACGCCTACGTCCAGTGCATGTACGCCAGGGGTGAGAATGTTCCCGTCTCCGGCACATTCACGCAGCCTCGGTCATCTGCACCGATGCTTCTCCAGCAGCCACCGGTTGACAACTACCCGCCGCCACCGCCACCGCCACCGGGCAATCCGCCTCCGCCGCCTCCAGAGTATGGGAGATGAACAGGCGCATGCCGCGCGCCCTGCGATGCCTGGACAGGATCCAAAAAAGATATGCCAGGCTGTCCAGCCTCCTCCTGGCGGCGCTCGTGTTGTGGATCGACATCGTCACCGGCACCGAGATCCAATTCCCACTCATCTATGTCCTTCCGGTGGGCCTGGCAGCATGGCGTAGCCAGCGATATCTGGCATATGGTCTGGCGATGACGCTGCCCGTACTGAGGATCGGTCTTGAATTTCCCTGGGGGACCGACGCATCGCTTGTCATTGCCGACATCAACGCCGTGATCGAGATCGCCGCCATGCTGCTGTACGCGTATCTGGTCGGTGAAGCCACGGCACGGACCAGAGGTTTGACGAAGACGGCTACGGCAAGGGAACGCGAGGTGAGCCAACTGCGCGCCTTTGCCCGGATGACGAGTGCAACCCTGCAAGGGCGGGGAATTTCCCCTGGCATGGCGGACGGAGTGGCGTGGATCTACCTGCCATCGGAAGGCGAATCGACCTTCGAGCAGCAGCCGATCACACAGGACGATGTGGAGGCTGAGATCGACCGGCTCGACAGCGCATTGGCGGCTGCGATCCGGGAGCTGGAAAACAGACAGCAGCATCTCATCGGCGATATGGCCGCGGCGGAGAGCGCCCTGCTGGACGTACACCTGGCCATGCTCAACGACACCGAGTTCTGGAAGGTGTGCAAGCAGCGCGTACGTGCGGATCTGATCCAGGTCGAACAGGCTGTTGCGGAAGAAGTTCGGGAAATGGCCGAGAGCCTGGACGGGTCGACCCAGGACGCCATTCGGGAGCGCAGTGCCGACATCCGTGACATTGGTCGTCGGGTTCTGCGCAATCTCGGGGTCTCCGGCGAGCCACCAGCCAACCATCTGGCTTCACTTCCGCCATGCACGATACTCGTCGTCACCGAACTCCTGCCGTCCGACATATTCCAGCTCGATCGCGTCAATCTGGTGGCCCTGGTCACCGAGCGTAACAGTGCCGCGTCACATGTCGCAATTCTTGCCCGCACCAGAAACATCCCGGCGATCAGCGACATCAAGGATGCCACGGCGCTGCTGGCAACGGGCGACCACCTGCTGGTGGATGCAGAAGCCGGCACGGTCACCGTCGCACCGTCCAGGATTCAATCCGAGCTTTTCGCGGAGCGCCGGAGCCAACATGCCACGCACGAGTCCGCGGCGGCAGCCGACCCAGAGCAGGAGCCCACTACCAGGGACGGCATCCGCATCGGACTGTATGCGAACATCAGCAGACCGGATGAAGCGCATCTGGTGTCGGAGTATCGGCTGGATGGCGTGGGCCTTTTCCGGTCCGAGTTTCTCTTTCTCGATGTCGCCGAGCCGCCCACTCTCGACGAGCAGCTTGCGGCCTATTCCGCGGTGGCTGCGACGCTTGATCCATCTGTCGTCGTCATCCGCACGATGGATTTTGGCGGGGATAAAATCCCGCAATTCAAGCGCACCGAGAGTGATTTTGTTTTCCGGACGGGCGGACGTGGCCTGGCACTTTCCCTGGCCGAGAAAACCCTGTTCCGCACCCAGCTTCAGGCCATCCTCCGCGCCGCGCGGTTGGGTGATGTGCGGATCATGTTTCCCATGGTCACTGGGGTGGCCGATCTGAGGGAAGCACGCCATCGGGTCGCCGAGTTGATCGAAGTCGAGCAGTTGGCCAGGCGGGTAGCCATCGGTGCCATGATCGAAACCCCGGCGGCAGTGATTTATATCCGTGAGATCGTGAAGATGGTCGATTTCGTATCCATCGGGACCAATGATCTCGCCCATTTCATCCTGGCCACGGACCGCCAGTCACAGGAATCTCCTGGCGCACTGGCGTTCCTGCATCCCAGTGTGCTGCGGGCGACAGACCATGTGGTGCGGACTGCCCTGAATCAGGGGATTGACCTCTCGGTGTGTGGAGAAGCAGCAGGAATTCCGGCAGCCGTCTGCCTGTTGGTGGGAATGGGGGTCCGGAATTTCAGCATG
>RRZU010065731.1_pt1 | contig 18364 bp, 17 predicted proteins | sample 2165561 | NCBI WGS metagenome assembly RRZU01 (sample SAMN10456909, study PRJNA506462) | wastewater metagenome | isolation source: wastewater sludge | place: USA: Moscow, Idaho | reverse complement strand
TTCGATGTACCAGACACTGTTCAAGAAAAAGATATAGTAGATCTCGACAGAAAAATCATTATAAAAAAAAGCACAACATCTTTGAGACATTCAACTCTTAAAAACATAAAACAGCCACTCAAAGACGCTACATTTAAAATCCTATCGTATCCAAAATCTCTAAGTTCATAATTATGATTTATTTTTTGAACTATCTTTTCATCTTTTATAAATCTTCTTACTATTAGCTCTTTTGGAGTTGGCAATAGTTTACAAAGATATTGCAAATCGCCATTTGGATAAAATACTTTTGGCATTATATTGCCTACATCTTTATTTTTTTCCATATAATCTATTAGTTCTTCTAAAACTCCACTATCAAAATATACATCAGGATTTAATATTAAATGGTAATCTATATTATCATCAATACTTTTTTGTAAGGCAATATTGTGAGCTCTTCCAAAACCTAGATTTTTGCCTGTATAAATATACTCTATTCTACTATCTAGTTTTTGAAGATATTGAAGTCTTGAAGTGCTTGAATTATCCACCAAATACAACTTCACATCTAAAGATGTATTTAAAAAGCTAAAAATAGCTTTTTTTAGTGACTCATCATTGTCTTCAAATAGTACTATTGTTGCATGTAATTTCATATTTCCCCTCTTTTAATTTATATTTTTAGAAATAATCCAGCATTTCTTATAAATCCTTGTTTTAAAAGTTTATATTTCCAAAGAATTGCTCTTTTTTGCCACCATGATTTTTGTTCTAAAGTTGTAAAATCTTCAAGCATTTTTATAGTTTCAACATCTAACTCATCTTTATACTTCTCTAAAAAAGTCTTTGCTTGAGATATATTATCTTCTAGGGTAATTTCTTTTTTTAAATTTTTTAGAATAAAATTGAAGTCAAAACCTTTTGCCCCAACTGTATTTTTGCTATGCTGTCTATATTTTATAGTAGCTTTATCTATATATCCAATTTTACCAAATTTACTAGCAACAAGACCAATCCACCAATCATGCATAATAACATCTTTAGACATAGGCAAAGATTTTTCTGCTAATTTCCTATTTATCATAACAGTACAACCTGTGATGATATTTTGTATTAGAAGATTGTGAAACTTATCTTTTTTTGGGTTTATATTTTGATATTTCATAAAAGAGCTATTTATAGTATTTAACTCTTCATCAACTACTTCTAAATCTGTATGAACTAAAAGGGGAATATCTCCAAACTTTTCTTCCATACCTTGCATTTTTTCAAGAGTTTTTTCTATCTTTTGACTATTCCAAACGTCATCTTGATCACAAAACATAAAATACTCACTATCACTATTTGCGACCGCATAGCTCAAGAGTTCTACAAAACTTCCCATAGCTCCTAGATTTTGTTTTGTCTCAAGCAATTTAATATCATAAGATTTTAATATATCTAAAGTATCATCGCTACTACCATCATCACGAACAATTATCTCAATATCTTTATATGTTTGAGACAATAAGCTATCTAACTGCTCTTTTAGATATTTGCTTCCATTATAAGTTGATAATAATATATTTATTTTTTTCATTGTTGTATTTAATCCAAAAATGGTTTATAAAAACTCTCATTTGCCAAAGCCAACATCTCTTTATCTCCCCTACTATCGCCATAGGCATAGATATAATCAAACTTTTCTAAATCATAGCTCTCTTTTATACGATTTACTTTTTCAGCTCCAAAACAGTTAAGACTTTTGAGTTTTCCAGTGATTTTGCCATCTTTTATCTCCAACTTTGTAGCAAGAAGCTCCAAGCTATTTTTTTCACACCAAGAACGAAGCCAACAATCAATAGAAGCAGAAACTATCACTACTTTGTGTCCATTTTCTTTATGCCAGTTTATTTTTTCCATAGCTTTTTGTCGCAAAATTGTTTTTATATGGTTAAGTGAGTATTCATTTGCTACTTTTTTAAACTCTTCTTCTTTACAGCCTTTGAAAAAATATCTAAGCACTATCTCTTTTGCTTTATGATTTGGGATAACTTTTAACTTATACAAAATCAAAATAGGAAGCAAAATCAAAAAACCTATAAAAAATCTAAAATCTCCAACCACAAAACGGATAAATTTTAGGAAACTATCATCTTTTGTGATAGTTCCATCAAAATCGAAAAATGCTATTTTTTGGCTCATATACTTAACTTCTTAAATATAAACTCTGGAATAGATTTAATAATAAGCATAATATATTTCCAAATCCATTTTGTATAAAGCACATCTTTGCCTTTTTGTTGGGCATTGAAAATATCTTTTGCCACATCTTCAGCTTGAGCTGTAAGTTTCTCTGGTAAATCAAGTCCAGCAGTCATTTTTGTATTTACAAACCCTGGTTTTACTGTAAGCACTTTTACACCACTTTTAAACAATCTATTTCGTAGTCCCGATAAATATGCAGAAAATCCTGCTTTACTACTTCCATAAATATAGTTTGCTTTTCTTCCTCTATCTCCTGCAACCGAGCTAACTCCAACTATAAAGCCATTTTTATTTTTTTCCATATCATTTGAAACAATATTTAAAATACTTACAGCCCCTGTAAAGTTTACATTTATAGTTTTTAGAGTTTCTTCAAAATCATTTTCGCAAATTTTTTGCTCATTCATATATCCAGCTACAACTACTACACCCAAAGGCTTTGGCTCTAGTGAGTTGTAAAACTCTTGATGAGTTTCAAATTTTTCTATATCAAACTCACAAAGTTTTGCTTCAATATCAAAACGGATTTTTATATCTTTTGCAAAATCTTTTAACTCTTCACTATTTCTAGCAGCCAAATATAGTTTGTAGCCATTTTTTGCATAAACTCTTGCAAGTTCTTTGCCTATATCACTTTTTGCACCGATTATTAAAATATAACTCATACTCAAATTCCTACTCTTTTACTTTGAAGTGAAGCAAATTTTTCACTCATACCAAACTTTTTTCTAAACTCTCTAAATTTTTCTATATTTTCATAGCCTTTTTCAAAAACTTCTTTTTTAATTCTTACATCTTTTGTAAGATAAATTCTTCCACCATATTTCACTACAATTTCATCTAAACTATCTAAAAGTTCAAAAAGCCCTTTTTCTATCTTAAAATCAAGAGCCAAACTATAACCACTCATAGGGAAAGATAAATAGTTTTTATTCTCTTTTCCATATAGTTTTAAAACAGCCAAAAATGAGCCTTTGCCACTATTTGAAATTTTTTCCAAAATCTCTTTTAATCCATCAAAGCTATTTTCTTTTGGCAAAATAAACTGATATTGAGTAAATCCACCTTTTCCATATATTCTATTCCAGTTATTTATGCTATCAAGTGGATAAAAGAAAGTATCAATATCTACTTTTTGCTTACTCTCTCCATTTGGAGCTTTTTTATAATACAACCAATTAAAAGCCTTTACACTAAAAGAATTTAAAGCAAAACTAGGGAAAATAAAAGGAATATTTATCTTCTTTTTCTCTTTAAAATCAAGCTTTCCACAGTCTGCAAAATCTCCAACCATAAGCAAAGATTTACCAATATTTTCATCTTTTGCCAAACAATCTATCCACGCTACAGAGTAAGGTAAATGAGCATACTTTTCAAAAGCTTCAAATGTTTCTTTTAGATTTTTTGTTTTTATAGTGGTTTGATTTATGAACTGAGAATTTATCTTTTTAAGAGTTATCTTCGCATCTAGTATAACTCCTGTTAGGCCCATACCTCCACATGTAGCCTTAAAAAGTTCATCACCTTTTTTACAAGTCTCAATACTGCCATCTGCAAGCATCAAACTCATCTCTTCAACACACTCACTAAAGCAACCCTCAATATGATGATTTTTTCCGTGAACATCACTGGCTATTGCTCCACCAATAGTTATGAGTTTTGTCCCTGGAGTTACTTTCAAAAACCAACCTTTTGGCACAAAAGTTTCTATAATCTCACTTAATATAACTCCAGCTTGACAATGTAAAAGCCCTGTTTCTTCACAAAAATCTAAAAAATAGTTATATGATTTTGTATAGATAATATTTTCATTTAATGCACTATCTCCATAACTTCGACCGTTTCCAAAAGCTATGTAGCTTTTATCTTCTTGTAGCTTATTTTTTAACTCATCTTTTGTTTGAAAAGTATAAATCTTGCTTTTTATTTTGGGATACATTCCCCAGCTATTTAGGTTCATCAACAACCTCGAAATTCCAATAGCTCCATCCCCACCAAGTACCATTTTCTACATCTCTGGGAGCAACTTCAAAAATATATTTATAAGCTGTTTTTTCAATATTTTGAAGTTTTAAATAATGTTCTTTTCTATCAACTTCAATTTCTAAAGGATTAATACAATTTTTGTAAATTATATTATTATTAATTTTTTCATTTTTATAAATTATAAAACAAGCACCTTTTGATTTAGCACTTCCAGTATAAGCACTATCAAATATTCCATAGCCTATTTTAATATCATTTTTCTTTATAAAATCTACTATTTTTCTAGATTCTATTTCAAAATATGTACCTACATGAGAAAAAAGAATATCACTATTTTTATAATTATTCAAGTATATATATGCATTACTAGCATAATTTTCAATAGATTTCAAAAACTGTAAGTATCTAAAGCTCTCTGGAATATTAGATATATTTTTCTTTTCTCTTTCAATAGACTGAAAAGTAATTTTTATATCATTCTTATAACAACATTTAGACTCATTTATAATTTTGAAAGAAACTACTTCCTTACCTGCATTTTCTCCAATACTGTAGCTGTAAAAGTCAAGATTATCTTCTATATATGGTGATAAGATAAAACCGCTAGAAACTATATTTGGTATTATTCTTTTTTTTAGTTTTGTACCATTTTTAAACTCTAATTCTATAAAAATAAGTGGTGATTTATAAAGGGTATTGACTATCTTCCCAAAAAATGAGTGTTTAATATCTATTTTCACAAAAGTATTATACTGTGGGACTTGTACCACTTCATTAAATTTTGCAGAGATATTCAATTCATTTTCTAATTTATATAAATGAGGTTTATCTCTTTTTATTAAATGTAAGAATTCACCTTTTTTTTCTAACAAATCATATCTACTCATAATCTCTAGCCAAGAAGCTCCTTCCATAGTGGATGGAAGCCTATCATCTATCTCTTTTATGGTAAATAAAATATTTTCAGCAGATTTATTACTTATTAGAAACTGTTTGTTTTTCTCTATAAGATATGGAGAAAAAACACTATAGCTTTGAAACAATGGTCGAGGGTGAAATTCTAAATTATTTGCAATCACATACGATTGGTCCCAAGGATAAATATCAACGGTTCCTTTTATATCAATTGGAAACTCAGATTTTATTTTATCTAAGGCAGATATATAGCTATTATTTAGTGTCTGTTTATATGCTTTTGAAAAAATCTTTTTTGAACTTTGTAATTTATACTTAAATAATCCATAGTGCTTAATTACAACTTGTCCAGCTTTCTCATTGGTATAGTAGCCTATCACATAGAATGTAGAAAATATCGAAGCGACAAGAATAAGGCTTATAAACACAAAAGTACTTTGTTTTTTTACAAAATATTTTGAGTAGTAGATATACAATATCCCAAAAATAAAAGACATATTTGTGAAAGCTGATATAGCATGTCCATCATGTCTAACAAATCCTTGCTTAAAAGCCATAAATAAAGTAAGAGAAGATATCAGAGAAAATAAAAATAATTTTAGTGAAATATTTTGATAAAACATTCGCAACAAAAAAATATACATTATTGCAAATAGAAATATAAATGAGTATATTATTGAGTTTTCTCCAAAGATATTCATAGAATCGGAATACCCTGATAATGTATGAAAACTCCCTATAAAATAACTATAAAAATTTAAAATATTTTGTCCACTAAGTACAAACAGCAAAAGCCAAGTTACAATAAAAACAATCAAATAAATAGGTATTTTTGCTTTAATTTGATAATATCTATAAAAATCAGCTAAAAGAATGCTTATGATAGTTACTGGAAAATACGAAAATCTTACAAGAACAGAAAATGAGAGTAAAAGAACTAAAAATAAAGATAAAATAAAAAATTCCCTTCCTTTATGTTCTAAAGCATGAATTATAAATAATATTGGAATGATATACCAAAAGTATGCACTACTAAACCACAATCCGACAAGAACTGAAGTTAGACCAAATATTATAGCTATGTAGTTTGCATCTTTAACCATTTTATATAATGCTATAGCAATAACTATAGCAATAACTATAGCAATAACTATAGCAATACTGTAAGTCTGTTCTGTATAGGTATAGCTTGGGAACCAAAAGTTCCCAAGAGGACCATTTGTAAAAATAATTTGCTCACCAAACTGCATATTGTTTATATAAGCATAATCTATAACAATCTTCCAACTAGGATCAAGTCCAGACTGGGGCATGATTGGTAATATAGGTAACAAAAAAACTAACAAAAAAACTAAAATTGTAATAAATAAAATACCATTTAGTATTGATTTAAAACTAATTTTTTTCATATTGCTCTCCTAAAACTAAAATATTTATGTCCTATAAAACTTGTAAATACAGGTACAATTATCTCTGTAATATGTTCAATTATTTTGATATACATTCCCCAGCTGTTTAAAATCATCGCTATTTATCCTCACATAATACATTAATATTATGAATTTCGACATCTTCAATTTTTTCTGTTGGATCAATTCTTATATTATATAGATTATCCATATTTACTAAAAATTTCATATTTACTCTACCATCTTTGAAATTCTTTTTTATACTATTTCTTTCAGAAAAATTTTCATTTGTTCTTTTATAGAAAACTTGTGCAAAACCTCCAAAATCTCTAGTTAAATCAATTTCTAGCCCTATATTCTTTCTGTTAAGACATTCATCTGGTATTTTAAAGCTTAAATGCATATCATTATTTTGTGCTTTATAAATATTTTTATCTTTTATAGCATTTGTTATGTTTAGAATATTTAAATCTACTGCATTTATATTTAGTTTTTCTCTATTATTAAAAAATACTCTTTCTTCTTCAGTAAATAAATGAAAATCTAAAAAATATTTTTCAAGTTGAGAATTTGTAGTATCCCTAATATATATATTGCAACCTTCTACTTCAATTTTTCCAAATTCTTCAAAATTAAATATCTTAGAAATATCACTTTCAATATTTTTTCCATCGCAAGACAATATAGCACCAACAAAAGTATTGATTGTAGATTTATTATAAACTTCAATAAATTCTTTACTAGTAAGATTAAAATTACTTCTTAACATTATAGCTTTTCTCTGTGCATAATATGGTTGTTGAGAATCCCAATCTAGTCCAGTTGTTATTATAATATCATTTTCTTTTGTAAAATTCTTTACAATATCTCCAATAATAATAGTTCTATTCTGTCTAAAATCATTAGTTTGTGTCTTATAATAATAAGAATAGTATCCAAAAATATTAATACAAATTGCTAAAATTAATAAAATAATTTTTACACTATACTTATTAATTTTTTCTGAAATAAAATAAATCAATAGCCCTAAACTAATTACTACAAAAACACTATTTGCATACCAATAGTAATTATGAACTTTATATAAATTAAATAATGTCATAAAGGCTATTATGAAAGTTAAAAATCCTATTAACATTAATTTTTTATACTCAACTTTACAAAACAACAATCCAGGGATAAAAATAACTAATAATAGTAAATAAGAAATATTGTTTTTCATATGTAAATATAGTTGTTGATAATTAGCAAAATCTAGCCTTTGAACTAGTGTTCCGAAGTTCCATTTTGTTAAATTACTACTTACTACAAATGAACTTAAAGGATTAGAAGCTTTAATGCTGTTTGCAAATTCATTCCAAATCAATCCTATAGCTACAACTATACCTACTACTAAAATTCCAACTATATTTTTTTTGCTAAATAATGTTTTTAACCTTCCGTAGAAAAGAAGATATAAAAATATAAATATAAATCCAATAAGTAGTGTAGTGATTTTTGTTAAAATAGCAAATGTTCCAAATATTAAAATAAGAGATAAAATTTTCAATGAAATTGAGTTTTCTTTATCATATTTTAAAATATACATTATAAACATCAAGGTAAAATATAATCCTGCTGATTCAATCATAAATGTTCTAGACCAAAAAATAAATATTGGACTTGTTACGAGTACAATAAAAATATATAAAATAGCTGTTTTATTTACTTCTAGCATTTTTAAAATTTGCCAAAGTGGATACATTAGAGCATAATAAAATGCAATGCTAACTATCCGTCCAGCTAAATCTAAATTTTCTATATTAAAAACCTTCACAAAAAGATAAACTAAATATTGATAAAGTGGAAACTCCATAGGAACTGACCAAGGAACACCAAATACAGGAGTTTGATATGCCCATTGAAAGCCTTCTTTTAAAAACCAATACGATGTTATAGCAGTTTGTGTTTGTCTAAAACCATACTGATCTAAAAGTGGTGTTGTCAAATGTAAAATTTGAAAGTAAAACCCAACTGCTAAACATATAAAAAATATATATTTCAATTGATTTTCATAACTAATCATTTTCTACTCCTAAAACTAAAATATTTATGTCCTATAAAACTTGTAAATACAGGTACAATTACCCCAATAATATGTGCAATTGTTTTGGGATAAAAAACAAAATCCATATATGGAAAAACAATATATGCAAACAAATAACTTATAAGAATTGTTTGCACTAATCCCAATATATTTACCAAAAAAAAGTACCAATATTCAATTATCCAGCTTTTATGAATACTTTTTTCAAATACATAATACTTATTTAATAAAAAAGCCGTAGTAAGCCCTACAAAAAAGGCTAATACTATCGACAATGTATATTCAGTAAAAGTACCAAATATCACTCTACTTAAAATATTTAGTAGTGCAGCTACACCACCAACAACTAAAAACTTAAAAAACTGACTATGTTTTTTCAAGATTTTTTTGCAACTATCAAAAATTGTTTTCCAAAAATTTTCCATAAGAACCTGCACTTAAGAAAAATTTTCAAGAACAGTAAGGGAGGTTGTCCCCCCCCCGACATAGTATAAGGCAAAAATTTAGAAACAACACTTTCAACTTCAAAATTGCGAAGTTTTAATACTTCTGCCATAGAATTATCTGAAATTGGAATATGATGATCCCAAAAATCCCAATACTCACCAGCAAGAAATCTTATATTTGGTCCTATTAAAATTATCTTCCCATTTGGCTTTAAACATCTATAAGCTTCAGCTAATGTATTTTCAACTTGCTCTTTTTTAAATAAATGCTCTAAGAAATTACTTGAAAAAACAACATCTATTGAATTGCTTTCTATAGTTTTCCAAGTTGAAGAACAATCTTGATTTAAGAAATTTATATCTTCTGTTAAATATTTTTTTCCATCAGGATTTAGGTCTATTGCATATTTTACTTTTGCTTCAATATTTGTAATAAACTCTCCATAACCAGAACCAATATCTAAAACTTTTGAGTCTTTTGATATATGTTTTTGAAATACTTCTTTACACAATATTTTCCATACTTTTCTTCTATACTCTTCTAAACCACTAAACCTTAAACTATACTCTTCTTGTAGTTTTTTAGAATTTTCTATTTCACTCATTTATAATCCTTTTAACTAATTTTCTTCCATATCCAATCGACTCACTAATACCTCTATCTTCAGGATAGTAGTGTGAAGTGTCAGCTATCCATAGTCCATTTATTGGTATTTTTACATCGGGTAATGTATCCATAAAATTTGGTTGGCAAATAGGTTGTGAGAAATAGTATCTATGTATTTTTATAGCTTTTATATCGCTATCTTTTAAACTAGGATTTATTGTTTTAAAATATTTTGATACTTTTTCTTTAAATACTTCATCGCTATCTTTAAATTTTGGATTTGTTTGTGGCATATAATAAGGCACATAAACAATATGTCCAACTTCAGAATTTAGATTACTATATTCTATAATTCCAGGAATATCCATATCCTCATCATTTGTATTTAACCAAAAATTATTTGTAAGTGGTTTATCTAGTTTTACTATCACACAAATACATCCTATATTTATTTTCGAACTATATTTTTCATGTATATCTTTTGGTAAATCTGGGGCAATTTTTGCAACAATTGGTAGTGGAATAGTTGAAATAACTTTATCATATTCTTCAAAAACACCTTTAGACTCTAGCCCTTGAACTTCCTTGTCATTCATCACTATTTTATCTACAGGTGTGCTAAGTCTAAACTCTCCACCATTTTGTTCTATATATTCTTTCATCGTGTGTAAAAGTGTTTTTGAACCACCTTGCAAATAACCTAGTTTTTCTTCAAAAATACTATATCTTGAACGACCAATTCTTCTTATACGACTCCAAATCCAAGGAGCAGATAAATTTGATGAATATTCATAAAACTTTAGTGCAAATAGATTTTTCCAAAGCTTCTCAAAAGCTTCATCTCCTATCCAATTTTTAATCCAAGTAACAGCATCGTATTTTTCTAAAGGTTTCCAATTGTTTCTTTTTGTAGATAAAAAAGCATGTAAGCCATATCTAAATTTTGCTATAAAGCTAAGCCCTTCAAATCTTAAAAGTGCAATTGGATTTCCCCAAGCTTGAAGCTTTTTATCAAACCAGTAACCCATTTTTGTACTTTTCCATACAAGTTTATCTTCTATATTTAACTCTTTTAAAACTTGAAAGAAATCTATATCACTAGTACAATGAAAGTGATAATATCTTTCTATTTCTAATCCATCAAAATCAAATGTTGCAGTCATTCCACCAACTCTATCATCAGCTTCATAGATTACAGGTTTATACCCCTCTTTTACAAGTTGATAAGCGACTGCAAGTCCCATTGGACCTGCTCCTATTACTGCTATTTTTTTAATTTTATTCATTTTTAGAACTCCAACACATATTTACTATAAGTTGGGTCATTAAAAGTTTCATCCATAGCTTTTTCAAAAGGAGTTGATTCAACATCAAATATCTCCCACCAAGGAATAATTTCAAAATAATCATCAGCTACTAAAGCTTCAAGTTGTTGTGTTGTAAATGGTGGATTTTTACTAAATAAACCATAAAACCACATAAGAAAATAAAAAAGTTTATATGGAATTTTTAAGATTATTGTATTTAATTTTTTCACTTTTTTTATAGTTCTTATTATGTCTATATAATCTACTTCTTCTCTTCCTGTAATATTGTATATTTCATTTTTTGGTTGTTTTTCCATAGCACTTATTATTACATTACAAAAATCTTTTTCATAAAGTGGTTGTCTAAGATACTTTCCATTTCCAGGAATTGGAAAAACTGGAACTTTTTCCATAAATCTACTTAACCACCCTAAATGCTTTCTATCAAACCATCCAAACATCAAAGTTGGTCTTAAAATACAGTGAGTTATTCCAGATTCTACCACCAACTTTTCTTGCTCTTTTTTAGTATTTGTATAAAAATCATCTGCAACAGAACAAACAACAGATGAACTAATATGTACTATATATGGAATATTGCATTTTTTTATTACATTTAAAATAAGCTGTGTTGAGTTTATATTGTTTTTTATAAATGGGTCAATAGTTGGTGCTCCAATTTGTGCTTGAAGCATTAAAACTACATCGGCATTTTCAAACTCTTTTTCCCAATCTCCATTTGTTGATAAATCTGCTTCAAGAACTTTTATATCTTTGTGCAAATTTTTAAGAACTTTTATATTTTTTGGATGTTTATCAAGTGCAACAATATTTTTATAACCTTTTTCTTTTAATTGGATTATAAGATTTTGCCCAACTAAACCTGCTGCTCCTGGTATTACTATCTTGCTATTTTTATCCATTTAAATTTACCCCCCCCATTTTACTACCACAAAAAAACTAGCCAACCAAAACAAAATAGTAAGCTGTAAAAATCTATCTTTCAAAACCACTTTTGTAGGGCTTCCACTATTTCCCTCTACAAAAGTTATTTGCATATATCTCATCACTCCCAAAATCACAAAAAAAGCAGTCAAATACAAATTTGTACTATGAAGTCTTGAGATTACATCATCAGAAACAGTATAAAGCACATAAGCCACCACAATAACTCCAGCCATAAAAACCATAACAGCATTTACAAACTCCAAGTTATAGCCATCTATATTTTTTCTAGTTTCCACTCCGTCGTTTGCAAGAAGCACATCATCTCTTCTTTTTGCAATAGCCAAAAATAGTGCTAGTAAAAAAGTCATAATAATAATCCACATAGAAAGTTGATTGTCAATCACACTAGCCCCTGCAAAAAGTCGTAGCACAAAACCACTAGCGATTATAAAAATATCTATAATAGTAATATGCTTTAATCCCAAAGAGTAAGCAATATTTAAAATAAAATATATAGCCAAAACAAAAAACAGCTTAGTACTTATAAAAAAAGATATAAAAAGTGGCAAAAAAGCTAAAAATATGAAAAGTATTTTTGCACTATTTTTGCTCACTTTTCCACTAGCAAGTGGTCTATATTTTTTTGTTGGATGTTGTCTATCCTCTTCAATATCCATATAATCATTTAAAATATAAATACTACTAGCAATCAAAGAAAATAGAATAAATACAACAATACAATCAATTATTTGTTCAAAAGTAAATGTAAATGTAAAAAACAGTGGTGCAAATACAAATAAATTTTTAATATATTGATGTGGACGAAGCAGTTTTATAGTTTGTTTCATTCTTGAATCCATTTATAAACTTTTTTACTCTCTTCATACCAAGAAGATTTTTCTAAATAATTATCTATATAACTCCAATCGAAAGAAATATTACCATATAAAATATTAGAGATATTATCAACAATATCAGTAACATTTGGTTCAGTATATATCATCATTTTTAAATCTTTATCTATCCAAGAATTATTTTCGCCTGAATTTATAACAACTGGACAACCAGATGCTAAGAGTTCTAAAGGCAATAATGAAAGATTTGTAAAAGACAATATAAGTGCTAGAGAACAGTTAGAATAAACTTCACTAAGTTTATCTATATCCAAAACCCCAAAGTTTATATACTTAAAAGGTATTTCGTATTCAGAAGTATCCGAACCTGCTAAAATAATCTCTATAGAGTTATCTTTCTTATATAACTCATTAAGTGCTACTAATCCTAGCTCAAAACCTCTCCTATCTGTATTCGGTCTTGCATAAAAGAAAATTCTTTTTTTATCATCTTTTTTTTCTCTTTTTACATAAAGATTTTTATCATAAGAAAATGTATAGTCTATACATTTCATTCCATATTCTTTTGATAACTTATGTGATAACCAACTACCAGCCGTAACCCCCTCAAAAGCAAATTTGTAAGTATTTTCTGCAAAAATATATCTGCTTCCAACAGGATAAAAATATGGTTCAAAATCTTGTACAAAATAAGCTTTTTTAGCACAATTTGAAAATGTATTTACAAAATATGCAGTTTCCCACGATGTCGCAAAAGCAATTTTATACGAAGGAAGTTTTTCTATATCAGATAGAGAATTTACAAAAAAGATTTTGCTTTTTATAGAAAAAAAGTTTTTGCAAATAGTATCTCTAGCTATATTTTCATTTATCCATTGGCTTGTTCCACAAATAGCTAAATCTGAAGTTACTTCTAGTTTCTCCAAATTATGAATCATTCTAAAAATATTTAAGTGTCCTCCAGAACCAATTCCAAAATCTGGAATAAACCATAAAACACTGTTGTTTTTAATTATTATATCTAATAATGGTTCTTTTTTTGGAAATGTTAAAAAGTTATATAAAACAAAAATATCTTTGCTCTGAAATCCTGCGAGATTTTTAAATTTTTGAAAAAGTATCCGAGTACCTCTTATGACTCCATGTTTTTTAATAATTATTGATATTTTTTTTAACATTCTCAGTTATTCCTTAATAAAGTTTCTCTAGATAAAAAACTACTTATTCTTTTGTTAAATGGTTTAGATCCAAGATATGCACCAGAAAATTTCGCTATATTTTTCGATATAGAGTAGAATGATAGCTTAATTTTTTCATAAATATTTACTTTTCTTAGACTTTTAAGAAATTTCATATCTCTATATATAGCTAGTAAAATATGTATAGGCAATTTAAAAATATTTTTCACAGCAACATATCCATAAATTTTGTTTAACCCTTTGTGATCGTCGTAAGATCTTTTTAGCTGTTCCATAAAACTGTAATTATGGGAATGATAAACTACAGCATTAGAATTATAAGCCTTTGTATATCCTGCCTCAATTATTTTTTTTGCCCAAAGTTGATCTTCTGCGAAATCTACATCGTCATAAGGTATCTTTTGCCAAATACTTTTTCTCATAGCAGAGGCATTATCTGAATAAAAACAAAGCAGATGTTTATAACTCTCATCTTGTTCATATCTTTTCTCATCCTCTAATTTATAAAGAATAATACCCTGCCCAAAATTGTCAAAATGCCTTCTAAGATTTTCTTTTTCAAAAATATCACAATCATCATACGGTAAGTGTTTTGCAAACATACCAACCACTTCTTTGTCTAATATAAACGGTTTTATCATTTCCGAAAGCCAGTTTTCATTGTAAGGCAAGGCATCTTGAGTAATAAATACTAGAAATTCTCCATTTGCTAAACTAGCTCCATAATTTCTTGTCTTACCATGTCCAAACTCACTAGGCTCAATCTCTTTTAATATAATATTTCCATATTCTTTTTGTAAAGACTTTACAAACTCTACACTTTTATCTTTTGAACCAGAATCTATGATAATTATTTCAAAATCACTAAAATTTTGTGTTAGTAAAGTTTTCATTACTTTTTCAAAAAGTTTGCCCCCATTTTTAACAGGAATAATCACAGAAACTATCATTTTATCTTTTCTTTTAATTTATGCATCAAATACTCTTCGCCAAAATCTATATTTATTCCTTTATCTTTTATAAAGTGTTCTAAAGAAGATAAATCTAAAATATATTTATCCTCTTTTTGAAGTATTTCATAATTTGCTTTTTTATCCAAAAGCTTTTCAAATGTTTCTACTATATCTAAAACTTTATATCTATATGGATTTGCTAAATCAACAGTAATACAGCTTTTACTATGAGTTAAATATTCATTTACTAGCATATAAACATCATTAATCTCTATCACATATCTATAAGCTTCATCATAAACATTAAACCTATGATTATGAACAATGGATTTATATATAAAGTTGATTAAAGTTTTATGAAGTATCAAATCACCAAAAAGTTGTGGTATCCTAAATATATAATAATTTTTTGAATACTCTTTTATAATATTTTCCATTTTTTCTTTATGGATATAATAAGCATTTTTGGGATACTCCAGTGCAGACAAAGCACAACTACTAAAATATACAAAATTCTTATTCTTACAATTTTCCAAAGTATCTATCAAAAGTGTTTCTTCTCTTTTAAATTGTTTTTCTTCAACACAACTAGAATTTGATACTCCACTTGCAAAGATACAACTATTAACTACTATTTGCTTTTCTTTAAATATTTTTGCTAGTTGTCCATTTCCTATTACAGTACAAAATTTATCTTTGATACTTCGACTATTTACCATGATGTTCTATTTTTATAAACAGTAATATATTTAAATTGGTTTTCATTGACTAATTGTGGAGTTATTCTCTCTAAGGCATGCATATAACTTCCATCATAAGGCAAAGGTTCTGGTTGAATAACATCAGTTTTATTTAGAGTAAATAACTGTTTGATAGATTCAGTTCTTGCCCAAAACATATTTCCCAAAGGAAAAACTGGAGTTTCATCAATTGTTTTAATTCCCATTTTGTTACATAGACTATCAAAATATTCTTTATTCTCACCCATATCCATGTAGTGTCTGTCTTCTGCAAATACAAGACCAACTGCATTGTCGTTAAATAGACTTAGAATACTTTTTGAGTCTTCTTTATCTCCAATCAAATTATCTAGCAAATACTTTCTCCATTTATTTCCTAGTTGATTATCAGTACTTATTGATTTTTTACTATGAAAATGCCCTATTATTTTATATTTGCTATCATAAAGCTTTTCTTTTAAGTCAAATAACATTGGAGCCACATCTCTACCAACATTATCAACTACTACCATTTCTATTTTATTAGCACCACAGTTTTCAAATATTTTAAATACATTTTGAATAATACTTTCATCTACAACTGTAATATACAAATCATATCCATGTGGTAAGTTTTTAAAATAATGAACAAACTCTTCTGCAAGATCTATATAAAATAAATGTAAATGAACTGCATACATATATGAAACATCATTTTCTATATCAAATGGAATAATTTTACACTCATGGGTTGAAATAATACCATCAACTAATGCCTCATAAAATGGTATTTTAGATTCTCTATTTTTTACTATCCATTTTAAATTAGAAAAACCTGGTCTAGGATTAGGACACATTCTAATTAATTTATTCTTCGTTGTTGAAACATAGTACTTTATAGAGTTTTCATAATCTTTAGGTATAGTTGCAAATTTATTATCAAACATTTCTGAATTTTTTATAATTTCAAATATTCTTTGGTTATCCAAATTATCTTGATATGATAAATCTATCTGTTCTTCTAAAAAATCGATGTAGTTGTTAAAATTTAGCTTTTCTTCAACTAATAAACTATTTTTGTTTGATTTTGGCTTATCTTCTTCTAAAAATTCTATAATTTTTTGTGCTAATTGATATGTATCTAGATAATCAGCTACTATGCTCTCTGCATTATTCTCTTTTAAAAATTCAGCTATCCCAGATGTATTGTCAAAACATGCAATTGGCAAATTAGCCTCCATCGCATCAATAACAACATTTGGGAAAGGATCCATACGAGATGTAAGACAAAAAATATCAGCTAAACCAAAGATTACTCCTAAATCCTTTTGATGTTCTAAAAAAATAAAATCTTTTTCTAGTCCTAAGTGCTTAATTTCTCGCTTAAGCCATAAAGAATAATTCAAATCATTGTCTGGTTCAAAGCCATCTCCTACCCAGATAAACTTATATCTTTTATTGCTCATTTTTTTTGTATATGCTGCAACATAGATAAATAAATCCACCCCCTTTCTCATTTGCACTAATCCACTAGCAACCAATACTTTAAAGTTTTCTTGCCCAACTATCCCTAACTTTTCTTTTATATACTCTACGCTGTACGAATGTCCATATGTACTAGGAATATATGGTATTTTTCCTTGTGGGTACTGTATTATGTTTTTGGGTATATCTCTAATAGATGTCAATTCTTCTATAGTGCTTTGAGTCGAGTCTATCACAATTTTAGCTGGATATATTACTCTATCAGCTACAATTATGTTATTAATTATTCTGCTAGATGGCTTCGTATATTCGGAAAACTCGTGAACTAGAGATAAAGTTGCAATATTCAAATCTTTTGAAAGCTGTAAAATTGGATAAGTTACAATAGAATTACCTATAACACATTTGATTTGATATTTTTCATTCATATTCTCTAAAATCTTTTTTATCAAAAGAGTATCACCTATGTTGATATTCTCGATTGTTATAAAAGAATCATTTAAAAATTCATTGTGAATATTAGATTTTCTAATTACAAGATGAATTAAATTATATTTACTACATAATCCCTTACCTATGTTTAATCCAAGCAAAGGAGCTCCTGTGGAAGATGATTCATGAGAAATAAGTAAAATTGTATCTTTGTATTTATCGTATTTTTTCATACCTTCAACTATATGATTTTCTATATTAACAGGCAATTTTTTAATTTTTTTGATTATTCTTTTTAGATAAAGAAACAACAAGCTATCTCTAGATAATTGTAAAATACCTTTTGCTACTAATTCTTCTGTGCTAAAGAGATTATTAGGATTTCTCCCCTCCTTTGCACCATATCTTAAAAAATGAACCAAAGGATTTATCCCTATCTCTTTTACATCTGGATTATTTTTCAAATAATATTTTGTATCAAACTCTTTGCTTGGGTTTTTCCCCTCTTTTGCTCCGATTTGCAAATAGTGAGTTAATGGGTCTAAATTTGATTTTTCTACATCGGGATAAGTTGAAAGATAGTATTTTTTATCAAAAAGCCCGCTTTTAAGTATTGCCTTTTTATTGATATAGTCTTTAAATCTTTTATTCATCTATCTTTGCCTTGTGTATTTTTGCTTGTTAAATAGTTTTTTAAAATAAACTTTGATTATACTTTTTTTGTGCTTAATCTATTATCTTAATAAAATGTAAATCCACTTTGAGACCATATCAAACAAACTGTAGGCA